>Ga0307413_10000194_pt1 | contig 17595 bp, 19 predicted proteins | sample DK1Ometagenome_3_FD_203714 | JGI IMG/M metagenome (GOLD analysis project Ga0307413, IMG submission 203714) | Maize rhizosphere microbial communities from greenhouse at UC Davis, California, United States - DK15-O-2 | ecosystem: Host-associated > Plants > Roots > Rhizosphere > Soil | place: USA... | reverse complement strand
CCTCGGGGTTGATGCCGTCCGCGGTGATCGGCTCGCCCGCCCCGTCGATCGGTGACCAGCTGAGGTTCCAGCCGTCAGGCTCCAGGCTGTCCCCGTTCAGCTCCGGGACACCCCTGTACGGATCCGGGTGCCACGGGTCGTCCGGCAACTGCTCGCCGAGCCCGGTCAGCGTGTCCATGTCGAGCTTGCCGCCGAGCAGGTTGTAGAACTCCAGCCGCTGCTCGTCGCTCAGGCCGAGCAGACCGTTCTCGCCCAGCGCCGCGGCCAGCTCCTGAGGGTCGATGTTGTCCATCAGGTTGTCGAGCTCGGCCGGCGACAGCGCCTCGGCCGCCGCCCTGATCAGCCACAGCCGCTCCAGCTCGCTGTCCGCGGCGGCGATCCGGTCCGCCCACTCACGGGCGTCGGCGGTGTCGCCGGCGGCGGCCATCGTGGCCTCGATCTCGTCGTGCAGCTTCTGCACCAAGGCGCGCTGCGCCGGGTCGGTGACCTGCGACGGGTCCGGCGCGGCCGGCGGACGCAGACCGGCGATCTCGTCGATCTGGGTGTGGGTCTGGGTGGCCAGCGTGGACAGGATCTCCTCGCGCTGCTCACGGACCCGGGCCAGCGCGGCCTCGGCGATGCCGCGGAGCTTGACCACCTCGATCACCTCGAACAGGTTGACGCCGTCCTGGCGCAGCGCGGCGGTCTGGTCGATGAGGTTGTTCAGCAGCTCGGCGGTCTCCGTGGCGGGTCCGCGCAGCGCCTCCAGCCCGGTGCCGGCGGTGCCCGATGCGGTGGCGCACGTGGTGGCCACGTCTGTCGCGCCGACCAGGGACCTGCGCAGCCCGCCGAGGTAGCCGCGGAACACCTCCGCCGCCTCGCCGTTCCACGGCACCCGCGACAGCGAGTCGACCACCCCGGTCATCTGCTCGCCGACCGCGGCCATCGCGGTGAAGCCGGCGCGGGCGCACGCCCCACCAGCGGGGTCGGAGATCAGCACCAGTTCCGGTGTCCAGTCGCCCATCAGACGGCCCGCACGGTGAAGGTGTCGGTGCTGTCGGACTCCACCGACGCGGTCACGGCCGCAGCGCTCTCCAGCGCGTCGATCACGTCACCGGTGAGTGCGCGCAGCTCGTCGATCAGCTCCTGCAGTCGCTCGGCGGCGGTGTCCAGCGCCGGACTCGCGCCCTCGTGACGCAGCAACCGACCGCCTTCGTTGATCTTGTCCTCGAACGTGCTCACCTGTGGGAACGCGCCGAGTGCCTGCCTGGCAGCCGTCGTGGCGGCCCGCACCGCGGCGATGTCCATCTCCGTACCGGCCATCGAACCCCTCCTGTGTGGTCGAGGTTCGGACGACGAACCGCCCCCGTTGCGTTCCGGCCGAACGGCAAACGGTTCCGACTGCGAACACCGCTGGTCGGACGCGGCGCCCGTCCCGGTCAGGCCAGGTCGTGGTCTCCGGACCCCTGCCGCGAACCCGGCGGCACCCCGTTCACCATCGACGACCCCGGAACGTGGCCGGGGTAGGCGCCACCCGCGAACCATCCCGGCTCGTCATCGGACTGCTCACGGCGGGCCAGCTCGTCCTGGAGCTGGCGCAGCAGCGCCAGCTCCTGCTCGCTGAGCTCGTCCTCCGACGAGCCGGGCAGGTCCCCGTCGACCGGGCGCAGTCCGACCATGGTGGGTTCGGTCGGCGGGTCCTTGTCGACCGCCGGCAACGACAGCGCGGGCAGGGCAGGCACGACGACCGGCTGGAACGGCGCGACGTCGCGGGCATCGGCGGCGACGTCGGCGGACGTCCTGACCGGCCGCTCGGCGTTGCGTGCCGACGGGTCCAACGGCACCTCGGTGGCCAGCCGCAGCGCGGTCTCGTGGTACCTCGTGCGGGTCATGCCGTCGCGCAGCACCTCCACCGCAGCGTGCACGCCGACCCGGCGCAGCGCGTGCGCCACCCGGTAGGCGGTGGCCGGCGGGTAGCCGCCCGGACCGACCTCGACGATCACGACCCTGGCCGGTACCGCGCACGGCACCGACCCGGCCGGCGTGATCCGCCAGACGGCGCGCACCGACCGCACGTCGGGCAATGCCGGCAGGATCGGCCGCACCGCGTCGGCGATGCCGGCCGCGGCATCCGTGCCACCGGCGAACCGATGGCGACCCGCGACCTCGGCGACCCGCGCCTCGGACACCGCGAGCCGGTCCAGTCCGACCAGTGGCAGGCTGCTGTCCCCGGCGATCGCGACCAGCTCGTCGCGCTCACCGGCGGTCATCGGGATCCGACCGGCCAGCAGTGTGCCGACCAGCAGCTCCAGCGACCGGTCCAGCTCGGTGGCTGCCAACAGCTCCCTGGAGTCGGTGAGGGCGTCGTCGTCAACCCTGCCGGCCAACCCGATCAACACGTCGTGCATCCGGATGGCGATGGCGACCCGGTTGACGGCCTGCGTCATGACGTATCCCTTCCCCGACCTCGACCCGCGCTCAGCCGTGAGCGGCGAGCCGTCCCGCGAGCAACGGCTCGGACGACCCGAGCGCCGTCCGGTGGTAGGCGGGCAGCTGCCCGCCGGTGACCATGGCGTGCGGCAGCACCTCGATCATCGGCTCGTGCGTGCCGAGCGCGCGCAGCACCCGCTGCAGCTCACCGGTCAGCGCGACGCAACCGCTCGACGCGGTGACCAGCAAGACCCTGGTCGCCGAGTTCGCCGCCGACCGGTACCGGCGCCACGTGCCCCGCACGTCGAGCACCTCCGGCCGACCCTCCAGCACCGCGCCGAGCACCACCGCGATGGAGTCGCCGAGGCGCACCCACTCCGGGGCCTCGGCGGTGAACGAATGGTCCAGTTCGGGCAGTTGGTCCACCCACGGCACCGCGGACAGCCTGCTCGGATCGGCGCCCAGGTCGAGGAACGCCCGGTTCAGCAGGGCGGACTCGGCCACCGTGACGGCGACCCGCTCACGCAGCAGGGTCAGCGGCAGGGTGCTGGCCAACGCGTCCAGCGTGCCGGCGGCCAGCCAGTCGCGAAAACGCCACAGCTGGCGGTCCGGCAGCCGGCCGGCGAAGCGCAGCAGAAGCTCGTGCGCGGCCTCGACGGCCTCGTCCGACGCCGATTGGTTCATGAAGCCTCCCAACTCACCTGCGCCGACTCCGGCGCCGTCGTAGCCGTGTCGCTTCGACCGCGCCCGGTGTTGCCTCCGAGATCGATCGGTTACCCGACCTCGACGATCAACTCCACCTCGACGGGCACGCCCAACGGCAACTCGGCCACCCCGACGGCGGAGCGGGCGTGTTGGCCCGCGTCGCCGAACACCTCGCCGAACAGCTCGGAGGCGCCGTTGACCACCTGCGGTTGGCCGGTGAACCCGGGCGCAGACGCGACGAACCCGACGATCTTCACCACCCGCACGACCGCGTCGATGCCCACCAGGGCGTCCACCGCGGCGAGCGCGTTGAGCGCACACACCCTGGCCAGTTCCTTGGCCCGCTCGACGGAGATCTCGGCGCCGACCTTGCCGGTCGCGGCGACCGTGCCGTCCACGAACGGGATCTGTCCGGCGGTGTACACCAGCGACCCGGTGCGCACCGCGGGCACGTAGGCGCCGGCCACCGGCGGCACCGACGGCAGGGTGATTCCCAGCTCGACCAACCGCTCACTGGCGAACCGCTCGCTGGGGGCCATCAGGCGTCCTTGGGACGCTTGAGGAACGCGATCAGCTGCTCGCCGGTCGGTCCCGGCTGTACCGCCACCAGTTCCCAGCCGTCCTCACCCCACTGGTCGAGGATCTGCTTGGTGGCGTGGGTCAGCAGTGGCACCGTGGCGTACTCCCACTTCGTCATGCGCGGGAGAGTAGCCGCCGTGCGCCCAACGGTGACCGGCAGCCCGCTACGGTGATCGAATGGAAGGCTGGCGACTGATCGCGGCCGTGCTGTTCGGCACCGGCGGACTGATCCTCGTGGTGTTCGCGATGGCCAAGGCCCGCGACCGCCGCGACGCCACCGGCGGGCACGTGGCGATCACCGGAGCCGTCGCGTTCACCGTCGTCACGGTGCTGACCGTGCTGGTCGCGACGGCCCTGCCGGCGTCGGTGGCGTGGTCGTTGGTGGGAATGGTCGCGGTCCTGGTGTCGGTGCTGCTGCTCACCGGGTGAGCGGGTTGGTCGGCTGTCTCACAGCGACGGGCCGTGCCGCCCGCGGCCGCATACGCTGATCTGGTGAGTTGGACCGAGACCATCGCCAGGGCCCGGCTGCACGTGGTGACCGGCAAGGGCGGGACCGGCAAGACCACGGTCGCCGCGGCGCTGGCCCTCGCGCTCGCCACCGGCGGCCGTCGGGTCCTGCTGGTCGAGGTTGAGGGTCGGCAGGGCGTCGCGCAACTCTTCGACACCCAGCCACTGCCGTACGCCGAGCAGCGCATCGTGTCCGTGCCGGGCGGCGGCGAGGTCCGCGCGCTGCACGTGGACGTCGAGGCGGCGCTGCTGGAGTACTTCGAGATGTTCTACAACCTGGGCTTCGCCGGCCGGACGCTGCGCCGGATGGGCGCCATCGAGTTCGCCACCACCCTCGCGCCGGGCCTGCGCGACGTGCTGCTCACCGGCAAGGTCAAGGAGTGCGTGACCCGCACGGACTCCTCCGGCCGCCACGTCTACGACGCCGTGGTGCTCGACGCGCCGCCGACCGGCCGGATCGTGAAGTTCCTCGACGTCACCAAGGCCATGGCCGACCTCGCCAAGGTCGGCCCGATCAAGGGCCAGAGCGACGGCGTGGTGCGGCTGCTGCACTCCGAGGAGACCGCGGTCCACCTGGTCACGCTCCTGGAGGAGATGCCGGTGCGGGAGACCATCGAGGCGGTCGCCGACCTGGACACCGCCGATCTGCGGCCGGGCGCGATCCTGTTGAACCGGGTCCGTCCGCCCCGGCTGCCGGCCCGCTCGGTCACCGCAGCCGCGGACGGCCGGGTGGACGCCTCGCGGGTGCGCAACGGACTGGCCGCGGCCGGGCTCGACCTGTCCGAGGAGGACCTGGACGGCCTGGTCGCCGAGACCGTGGAGCACGCCGTGCGGGTGCGTACCGAGACCGAGGCACGTGGCCAGCTCGACGAGCTCGACCTGCCGGCGGTGGAGCTGCCGGACGTCGTCGGCCCGGTCGACGTGGCCGCGCTGTACGAGCTGGCAGAGACGCTGGTCGAGGCGGGGGTGCGCTGATGGCCGGCAAGGACGCCCTCGGCCCGGTCGACATCGACACCCTGCTGGACGACCCACAGACCAAGGTGATCGTGTGCTGCGGTTCCGGTGGGGTCGGCAAGACCACCACCGCGGCGGCGCTCGCGGTGCGCGCCGCGGAACGTGGCCGCAAGGCCGTGGTGCTGACCATCGACCCGGCCAAGCGCCTCGCCCAGGCGCTGGGCCTGCGTGAACTGGACAACAACCCGCGTCAGGTGGAGGTCGACGGGTTCGAGCCGGCCGGTGAGCTGTCCGCGATGATGCTGGACATGCGTCGCACGTTCGACGACATGGTGCTCGCGCACGCCGGCGAGCAGCGGGCCCGCGACGTGCTGGCCAACCCCTTCTACAAGACGATCTCGTCGTCGTTCTCCGGCACGCAGGAGTACATGGCGATGGAACGTCTCGGCCAGCTCGCCGCCGAGGGTCGCTGGGACCTGATCATCGTGGACACCCCGCCGTCCCGATCGGCGCTGGACTTCCTGGACGCGCCGCAGCGGATGTCCACCGCCCTGGACGGCCGGATGATCAAGTTGCTGGCCGGGCCGGGCCGGGCCGGCGGCTGGGGGCTGCGCAAGGTGGTCAGTGCCGGTGTCGGACTGTTCGCCAAGGCGGTGTCCACCATCGTCGGCGGCCAGTTGCTGGCCGACGCGTCCGCGTTCGTGCAGGCCTTCGACAGCATGTTCGGCGGCTTCCGCGAGCGGGCCAGGGCCACCTACGAGCTGTTGCGCTCCACCGGCACCGCGTTCCTGGTGGTGGCGGCGCCCGAGCCGGACGCGCTGCGCGAGGCGTCGTACTTCGTGGAGCGGCTGAAGTCGGAGTCGATGCCGCTGTGCGGGCTGGTGGTGAACCGGACGCACCCGGTGCTGGCCGGGCTGTCGGCGGCGAAGGCGATCAGCGCGGCGGAGCGGCTGGAGAAGGCGGGCGAGGCGCCGCTGGCCACCGCCGTGCTGCGTTTGCACGCCGACCGGGTGGCGCTGAACGAACGGGAGCGGCGGCTGGTGGCGCGGTTCACCCGGGCGCACCCCACGGTGCGGACGGTGGACGTGCCGGCGATGGCCTCCGACGTGCACGACCTGGCCGGACTGCGGCAGATCGGCGAGCGGCTCGCCGGCAGTTGACCAGCCGGCGATTGCTCCGATTCGCTCTATGTGCGCGGGGCACAGAATGCGTAACGTGTTCACTGTCCGACCGACAGTGAGAGGACCGCCGCATGACCGACGACCGATCCGGCCGCAGCGTCGGCCGCCGGGCATTGCTCGGCGGCATCGCCGGGCTGACCACCGCCTCGGCCCTGGGACTCGCCACCGCGACCACCGCCGCGGCGGCCACGGCACAGAGCAGGCTCGGCACCGGCGGCTACCGCGTCCCCACCACGCTGCGGACCGGCTACAGCGCCTACGGGTCGGGTTACGTGGGTACCCACTCCGGTGAGTACGCCTTCACCTACAACGACGGTTTCTATCCGATCTGCAACGCGTGGGCGGACTCCTACCACTCGATCCTGCGCTGGCAGACCGCCAACACCGTCGGGGTGTGGTTCATCGGTCTCATCGGGGTGACCGGCGGCAGCGGCGGCAGCAACCACGTCGCGGGCAATGCGATGGACATCACCGCGATCTACCACACCGACGGCAACTTCGTCGACTGCAACTACTCGCACCACGGCTATGCCGGCGTGACGCACAACCGCCGGTACGCGGCACTCGCCTGGTCGGCCCGCAAGCACATGCCCGAGGTCGGCATCGTCGGCACCGACCCGCGACACACCAACCACATCCACGCCGGCCGCTACAAGAACGGCTCGGCCTCCCTGCTGCTGTCCCACTACGGGGCGTCCTGGGACGCGTGGCTGATGCAGTACACCTGCAAGGCGTTCATGGGTGCGCCGATCGCGCTCGACGGGAACTGGGGCAACCAGACCGAGAGCTACTACCTGCAGCTGATGAGCCGGCTGGGATACGCGGGCCGTAACCCGTTCGGCTCGACGGCACACCTGCAGGATCTGGCGCACACGCTGACCGCCTACGGGGTGATCGGCGCCGCGATCTGAGCGGGGCGTGCTCAGCTGACCCGGGCGCGCTGCCTGGCGTCGTCGAGCAGGTCCCGCCAGGACGCGACCTCGGGTCGCCTGCGCAGCAGCGCCCGGCGCTCGCGCTCGGTCATGCCCCCCCACACCCCGAACTCGATCCGGTGGTCCAACGCCTCGGCCAGGCACTCGGTGCGCACCGGGCAGGCCAGGCACACGACCTTCGCCTGATGCTGCTCGGCTCCCCGGACGAACAGACCGTCGGGATCGGTGTCGCGGCATGCCGCGTACACCCGCCAGTCCGGCTCCTCGGTCATCTCTCACGACCCCCTTGGTCGTCGATCAGTGGTCCTCCGGGGCCCCCTGCTCCGGGTGACGACTGCGACGGACCCTAGCGTCGGCCGGTTCCGTCACCTCACCGGGTCCGACGGGCCCGCGTACGCTGACCCCCGTGCGCATTCCAGACAGCCTGCTCAAACTGCTCGGTCTGTGCCTGCTGGCGGGGGTGCTGGTGGCCGGGATGCTGTTCCCGGTCGTCGGCGGTCTCGGCGTGCTGTCGAACCGGGCGAGCGACACCATCGACAGCGTCTCCTCCGACCTGGTGCGCACCGATCCGCCGCTGATCACCACGGTCGCGGACGCCAACGGCGCACCGGTCGCCTACCTGTACGAGCAGTACCGCATCCCGGTGACGCCCGAGCAGATCCCGGCCACCATGAAGGCGGCGCTGACCTCGATCGAGGACCGCCGGTTCTACGAGCACCACGGGGTGGACTGGAAGGGCACGCTGCGTGCCGCGATCAGCAACCAGGCCACCGGCAACGTGCAGGGCGCGTCCACGCTGACCCAGCAGTACGTGAAGAACTACCTGATCAACGTGGTGAACCGGAAGAACAAGATCGGTCAGGAGAAGGCCCAGGAGCAGACGATCGCCCGCAAGCTGCGCGAGGCGCGGATCGCGATCCAGCTCGAGGCCAAGATGAGCAAGGACGACATCCTCACCGGGTATCTCAACGTCGTCGAGTTCGCCTACGAGATCTACGGTGTCGGCGCCGCCGCGCACGCCTACTTCGGCACCACGCCGGACAAGCTGACCGTCGCCCAGGCCGCGCTGCTCGCCGGCATGGTCAACAACCCGATCCAGTACAACCCGTGGCGCCGGCCGGCCGAGACGCTGCAACGCCGCAACCTGGTGATCAAACGGATGGTGGACAACCAGAAGGTGTCCGCCGCGGCCGCCGACGAGGCGGTGAAGGAGCCGCTGGGCGTGCTGCCCAAGCCGGACAAGCCGGCCGCGAACTGCATCGGCGCCGGCCCGAACTACGGCTTCTTCTGCCAGTACGTCGAGGACTACCTGCTGAGGAACGGGTTCACCAGGGACCAGCTGTACAGCGGCGGCTACACGATCAAGACCAGCTTCGACGCCAACGCCACCCAGTTGGCCAAGCAGGCCGCGGAGAACGAGGTGCCGAAGACCACGCCGGGAATCGCGAACACGATGGCGGTGATCAAGCCGGGCAAGGAACGCCACCAGGTGGTCGCACTGGTCGCCAACCGCGACTACGGCCTGGACGCGGCCGCAGGGCAGACCCAGTACGGCCTGCCCAGCGACATCGCGAACAAGTTCGGCGCGGGGTCGATCTACAAGATCTTCACGTCGGCCGCCTACCTGGAGAAGGGCGGCGGGATCAACAACGTGATCCAGACTCCCACCAACTACGTCTCCGGGGTGTTCAAGGGCGGTGGGAAGAACTGTCCCTCGGCACCGCGGGGCGAGCGTTGGTACTGCGTCGCGAACGCCAACGACAAGTATGCGCCGCAGATGACACTGCAGCAGGCACTCGCGACCTCTCCCAACACCGGCTTCGTCATCCTCGAGGAGCAGGTCGGCATGACCGCCGTCGTCGAGATGGCGTCCCGCCTCGGGCTGCGCGAGACCATGGCGACGAACACCTTCGGCACCACGCCGGACCCGAGCAACTCCAACGCCGAGTTGCGGATCAGCCAGACCGAGCTCTTCAGGGCCAAGGACAACAACCCTGGCAACGGGTCGTTCACCCTGGGCCCGTCCGCGCTGAGCACGCTGGAGCTGGCCAACGTCGGCGCCACGATCATGAGCGGCGGTGTGTGGTGCCCACCGAGCCCGCTGGTGGAGGTGCTGGACCGCAACGGCACCAAGGTGGAGATCAACGAGCAGCCGTGCGATCAGGCCGTGTCCGAGCCGCTGGCGAACACGCTCGCGGTCGGACTGAGCAAGGACGACATCGCTGGCGGCACGGCGGCCGGCGCGGCCGCCTCGATGCGCTGGAACCGGCCGATGATGGGCAAGACCGGCACGACCCAGGACTACAAGTCGGCCGGCTTCGTCGGCGCGACCCCGCAGCTGGCCGCCGCGGTGCTGACGTTCAACGACAGCCCGAAACCGCAGGGCATCTGCGACACCGACCCGCCCCGGCTGTGTGGCACCAACGGCAACATCTACGGCGGCAAGGTGCCGGCCCGCACCTGGTTCCAGGCGATGACCGGCATCCTGGCCGGCCAGGAGATCCTTCCGCTGCCGCCGACCGATCCGCGCTACGTGGACGGTGGTGAGGAGATCAAGGTGCCGAACGTGATCGGCAAGACCGAGGCCGAGGCGAAGCAGATCCTGGAGGCCGCCGGCTACCAGGTGGCCGCGAAGCAGCGTAACGATTCCCGCAAGAAGGGCACCGTGGTGAACCAGTCGCCGCGCGGCACGAAGCTGCCCGGTGGCCTGGTGACCATCTACGTGAGCACCGGCTACGTACCGCCGCCGGTCACCAGCGACCCGCCGGTCATCCCCGGACTGCCCGGCGGGCCGGGCGACGGTGGTGGGGGCGGTGGAGGCGGTCCCGGCAACGGTGGGGGCGGCGGTGGCGGGCCGATCACCATCGGGCCGATCAGACCGTGACGAGGACGGGCCCGGCTTGTGTCAGTCGCGGGACCTGAGCAGCGCGAACACGACCCGGGCCGACGCGACGACGACGGCCGGGCCGAACCGCGCGGCGGCCAGGATCCGGTCGTCCGGGCCGCCGGTGCCGATCCGGTAGGCGAGCCAGGCGCATCCGGCTGCGAAGGCCGTCAGCACCGCGATGCGCAGCCGACGCCGGCGAATCGGCGCGGTGGCGAGTCCGAACAGGAACAACGACGCGGTCGCGACGGTCGCCACGAAGAGGATCATCGCGAGCCGATCGGGTCGGTGGTCAGGTCAGGTGGGCGCGCACGGCGGCGGCCACCCGGCCGCCCTCGGCGCGACCGGTCACCCTGGCGTTGGCCGCCTTCATGACCTGACCCATCTGCCGCTGGCCGGGCGCCTCGCCCAGCTGCGCGGTGACCTCGGCGATCGCGGCGTCGACCAGCTCGTTGAGCTCGGTGTCGTCGAGCTGGGTCGGCAGGTAGGCGCTGAGCACCTCGGCCTCGTCCAGCTCTGCCCGCGCCTGTTCGGCCCGGCCCGCGCCGGAGAAAGCCTCGGCGGCCTCCTTGCGCTTCTTCACCTCGCGGGTGAGTACCCGCAACACCTCGTCGTCGGTCAGCTCGCGCGCCTCGGTGCCGGCCACCTCCTCGCTGGTGATGGCGGTGAGCGCCATCCGCAGCGACGCCATCCGGGTGGCCGCGCGGGCCTTCATCGCTTCGGTCAGATCGGCCTGCAGGCGGGACTTGAGTGCTGGCATGTGACGAACGTTACCGTGCCCTGCCAGGGGGTTTCCTGTGACGGCCTGGACCGCCGTAGCCTGAGGGGGTGAGCACTCTCGGTCGAATCGTGGCAGCTGTCGGTGCCGTCGGCGCCGCGACGATCGCGTACTCCGCGGGCTATGAACGAACCCGCTGGACCCTGCGCCGGGCCACGCTGCCGGTGCTCGCCGAGGGTGCCCGACCGCTGCGCGTTCTGCACATCTCCGATCTACACATGACGCCCGGCCAGGTGTCCAAGCAGCGCTGGGTGGCCGCGCTGGACGAGCTGGACCCGGACCTGGTCGTCAACACCGGCGACAACCTCGCGCACATGAAGGCCGTGCCGGCGGTGCTGCGCGCCCTCGGCCCGCTGCTGAACCGCCCGGGTGTGTTCGTGTTCGGCAGCAACGACTACTACGCGCCGCGGCCCAAGAACCCGGCCCGCTACCTGTTCCCGTCGGACAAGCGCATCCACGGCATCCAGCTGCCCTGGGCAGACCTGCGGGCCGCGCTGCTGGAGCATGGCTGGCACGACCTGACCCATGTGCGCGAGCTGCTGTCGGTGGCCGGGCAGAAGGTGGCGTTCGCCGGCGTGGACGACCCGCACCTGCGCCGTGACCGCTACGACCAGATCGCCGGCAGTCCGGACCGCACCGCGGTGCTACGCCTCGGCGTGACCCACTCGCCGGAGCCTCGCGTGCTGGACGCGTTCGCCCGCGACGGCTACGACCTGGTGCTGGCCGGCCACACGCACGGCGGTCAACTGCGAGTGCCGGGCATCGGCGCATTGGTCACCAACTGCGCCCTGGACCGCTCCCGGGCCCGCGGCGCGTCCCGCTGGGGCGCGCGCACCTGGCTGCACGTGTCCGCCGGTCTCGGCACCTCGCCGTACGCTCCGGTCCGCTTCGCCTGCCCGCCGGAGGCGTCCCTGCTGACCCTGGTGCCCGCCTCGCTGGGCGTCGAGGCGGCCCGCGCGCCGGGTGCGGCAACCCGGTTCGGTGCGGTCGCCGACGTCAGCTAGACTTCCGGCACCGCGGCCGCCTCGGCGACCGCGGGGCAACTGAAGACCGGGGTGTGGCGCAGTTTGGTAGCGTGCTTCGTTCGGGACGAAGAGGTCGCAGGTTCAAATCCTGTCACCCCGACCAGGTCAGAGCCTGTCCACTATGGAGTGGACAGGCTCTTTTGCTGGCCTGCCTGACTATCTGCCTGACTATGACTCTGCTGCCGTCGGGAACAGGCGATCCATCGCCGTCGCACCGTCCTCCACCACCGGCACCAGCTGGTGCCGGTACACGGTCTCTGTGACAGCGGTGCTGCTGTGTCCGACCAGCCGCGAGATCTGCTCGATCGACAGCCCACCGCTCGACAGCAGCGACACGAAGCTGTGCCGCAGCTCCCGTGGCGTCCACTCCTGCGCTTTGAGCCCAGCGGCCTTCGCGATGCGCCGGAAGCCCCGGCGCACGTTGGCCGCGTCGAGTGCTGTCCCAACCTCCGATGCGAACACCAGCCCGTGCTCCTGCCACAGCGACCCGGCCGCGTCACGCTGCACCTGTTGCCGGGCCTGCTGAGCCCGCAGAGCGGCGATGCAGCGATCCGGGATGCCCAGCACCGCCGAGACTTCCGCGTCTTCGTGTCGCCGCCCAGCCGGACCGAACGCCACACCCGGATGTGCCCCTTGGGCTTGTCCCGTTCGGCCGGTAACCGTGCGGCTAACTAGTGGGTGACAATCGACGCGGACTGCCCGACATCTCTGTGGACGTACGCGGACGCCGTATCGACTCTGACCAGGCACTTCGTGGTCGAGGCCTGGGGGGTACGGCTTCGGGACGAAGAGGTCGCAGGTTCAAATCCTGTCACCCCGACCATGACCGTCTTACTTGAACCAACGCCCGCAAGGGTCAGGCCAAGTGAGTCGATCAGAGCATCACGGCTGGTAGCCCCGGTCTCCACCAGGAGATCGGGGCTACTTGCTGTCTGGAGGCTGGCAGACCAGCCGGGTAGGTCAGACGGCCCATCGCTGCCCTCCGTCTCCTCTGTGAGGCTCACAGCGCCAGCGCGCCGGTAGTGCGTTCGACCTTGACCGGTCTGCCGTTCGGTGCGGTGCTGCCGGTAGATGGTGTACGCCTCATGCAGCACATCGAACGGTTCGGCCAGCTCCTGCGCCGTGACCTTCATGCCATCGACGTACAGCCGGGTGAAGAAGGTCTTGTTGAGGATGCTACGCACGGTCTCGCTGCCGCTCATGTAGGCGGCCTGCGGGTCGTCGAGCAGCGCAAGCGCGGTCAGGAAGACCTGTTTGCCGGTCTCCAGTTGGTTGCTGGCCTGTTCAAGCTGCCGGGTGATCTTCCTCTGTTCCTCACGGATGGCCGTGATCTTGTCTTTGAGCTTGTCCTTGGGCCATCCTTCCTCGGCGGCCAGATCGAGGAAGTAGTCCTCTTTGCGGTCGAGCTTCTCCAGCTGCCGGCTGAACTGGCCGCGTAGTTCGTCGCTCAGCTCGAAGTGTTCGGCCACGGCGACCAGCACACCGTCTCGGACTTGCTGCCGGAGTTCGGTGGGCAGGATGACGGTGGGGCCGTAGTGCTGCTCAACGGCTTTTTCCATGACATCAACCGGCACGTACGGGTGGTCGCAGAGCTTCTGTTGCCGACCGCGGCACAGGAAGTAGAAATATTCACCACCGTTGCCGCGCCCTGGCATGATCGTGAACCTATGCTTGCACCGTCCACACCACACCAGCCCTTTGAGGTAATGAGGGTGCTGGCGTTCACGGGTACCACTACCGGAGTGAGCATCGAGGATGCGCTGTACACGGTCAAATAGTTCTTCGGAGATCAGCGGCGTGTGCCGTCCTTGGTACTCAATACCTTTGTAGGGCAGTTTGCCAATGTAGTAGCGGTCACGGAGAAGCTTGTGCAGCGTTTCACGGCCGATCGTTTTGTTCCGGCCGGGCGCCTGCAAGCCGGCGTCACCCAGTATTTCATGTAGCGAATCAAGCGTATGTTGGCCGGTGCCGAACAACTCAAACGCCTGAACCACCAGCGGCGCCCGTTTGTCGTCAACCACAATAGAGTTGACCTTGCGTTCATCTTCAATCACAATTTGTCGATTGAGGTAGCCGAGCTTAGCCAGTCCAATGGTGCCGCCGTTGCGTGCTTTGTTGGCCATCTTGACGGCAATATCCTGGCCTTGTTTCTTGACCTGCACATCGTTCATGATGTCTGTGACAGCTTTCATGGCTCTGGCCATGATGTCATCGGTGCCAAAGTCTTCTTTGGCTGAGATCAGCTTGACGCCCATCTCATCAAGCTGTCGTTCAGTCACACCGGCATCGACGTAGTCACGAAAGGCTCGACTGCGCATGTAGATGAACACGTACTTTATCTCAGGATGTTCTTTGAGGTAGCGCAGCAACTCTTTGAAAACCGGACGTTTGGCAATCGTCTGTGCGCTGGTGCCCGGTTCGACAAATTCCCGCTGCACCATAACCTTCATGCTGCGGGCTTTATCCTGTGTGGATTCCCGTTGCGTAGCAATGCTATTGCCTTCAGGATCGACATCGGCCGCCGTGTTCAGCTGTCGTTTGGAGGACACCCGCAGATAGGAGATCCCGAGCTCGACTCCGCTTGCGTCTGTGGCTGCTGCGTTCATGTGTATGCTCCTTTGCTCTATGCTCTCGAGTTGAGTGCTGCGAAGTCGATTTCAAAGGGAGTCGATCCCCAACCGGCGCGGCGGAAGTAGGAGCGCCTGGTGGTGTGCGGCTTGTCGCGCAGGCCGAGTACGGCAATCCGGGTGCTGACGGCCTCCTGGGAGACATGGAACAGGTTGGCCACCAGCTCGATGTCTTGGGTACGGAACCAGGCGCTCTTGAATGGCCCGGCAGGCATAAGCAGACAGGCAGCAAAGTGGTTACAGATGGCCTCGATTTGTTCGGCCCGTCGCTTGGAGCTGCCGGAACCAATTCGCGCATACAGCGTGTTAGCGACGTAGAAGTCTATCGCGTGTTTGAGTTCATGAGCGAGCGTGAAGCGTTGCCGCACGTGCGGCTCGTTCTGATTAATGAACATTCGTAGGCGGCCGTCTACCTGGTCTGTGGTCATGCCGCTGGTGTTCTCACCCAGTTTGTAACGTGGTACTCGCATGACGGGTACGGCTCGCTGCTGAAGGAGCCAGGCCAGATTAATGCGAGAGTCGCTGACGTTTAGCCACAGACGAACTCGAAAGGCTTGATCTGTCGCCAGGTTCAACGCCTCGCCGTAGCTGAGCGGACGGTTTGGCAGTTGGGCGCGCAGCCGGTCTATGAGCTGGTTGGTCTCGGCAATAGTGACGTATTTCATGGTCTGATCCCTCCTCTCGGGTCATTGTTATTACTGGTCTAGTCGGATGTGTTCGTGTCCTCGCGGCGCTTGGTCTCTTTACGGAGACCATCGAGGATGTTCTCTAGCTGTCGTTCGGCTTCTTTAGCCTCCTTGCTTGTCAGGTGATATGCCTTGCGGAAGTAGACGCGCGGAGTTGGGAGCTTGACTTTGGCTGGGTCGACTCCCATAAATCGCAACAGTTGCGTAGGCTCAAGTCCGAGCGCATCGGCAATACGCTGTGCGACATCTGGTCGGAGACGTTCGCGCACACCACGCTCAATCCTGGATAAGTAGGAATAGTGCAACCCGGCGGTCTCGGCAAGCTGTCGGATTGACAGTCCTGCCGCTAATCGTTTCGATTTTATAAACACCCCGAGTGGTGTACTCTCCGACATGATCTTGGTCCTCTTTTTGATCTACCCTTATTGTCCTCCTAGCGTTGCCATTTGGCAACACGCAATAGCTGGTCAAATTCGCAACGCTCATTCTTGGAGTTTCGTAGTCAAAAATTGTGCCGCTTGCGGTTCTGTGACGACATGGAGCATTCTGGCGGCATTAGGCAGGCGTGCGATGATGCTTGCTACGGCCGCTCGCCGCTGCTCTCCTGGCACTGTTACCAGTACGCGAGGTAGTACGTCGTCAGGGCCGAGACCGCCGGACTCGGCGTAGTCGAGGTAGGTGGTCAGCTTGCGACGGATCGTCGGCAGGTGCTCTGTGTCCTTATCGATCTCCAGCCACCAGTGGTCGGCAACGGCGGTCGTGGTCAACTTCAGGTAAGCGTCCGGTTTGAGCCAACCCCCGACAGGTAGCGGCCACCAGCAGGCAGGCTCAGTCACGTAGTTGGACACGATGAAGCTGTTCCGATGGGAGCGCTCGACCAGAGTTACGAACAGCTCACTGATGGTGAGGCTATGTCCAAGTAGGGCGATGCTGGGCTGTCGCGGTCGGCGACTGGCCTGACCGCTCAGGTTGATCAAGTGCTGACCCACCGTGTCGAGTGCGAACACCAGACCGGCGCTGCCGGCCCTGACACCTCCGATCCGTCGATCAAGTGTCATGAGGACTCGCCACTCGACCAGGCGAGCCAACACCCGCCGACGGATACGGGACCGGGTGCCGTCGGCAAGACCAGCGAAGTGCAGCCGTTCAAGCTGATCGCTCGTCGCCAGCCGAAGCCGGCCCACGCTGGCGACGAGCGCGCGGTCCCGCTCACTGAGCCGATCTGTGACCCATTCACTGTGAGCTTGCCGGACCCGAATCGGCCGCCGCGCCGTCATGACAACACCTCCAATGGATGGAGGAATGTCCTGGTCGTTAGCCGCGCCGGCGAGCGGGTTGACCGGGGCAGATCCCGAACGATGCTCGACGCGACCGGTACGTCGACAGGTCCGCCGAGAGGACTACGGAGGTCGGTCATGGCAACCGCTGCCTGCCAGTTTGGTTGCCTGATGGCGTGACGGTGATCCGAGTCTGCAAGGCCGTCTCGACGGCGGCCCGGTCGGCGCCATGCTGTCGTTGGCTGAGTCTGGATAGAGCGGTCGCGTCACTGGTGACGGGCGACATCGGCAGGGTCGTCAACGTGACCGGTGACAAGGTCCGACCGTCCACACAGAGCCGAGCCGCAACCTCGAAACACTCCAAGCCCATCAAGTCCTGACGAGTCAGGGGTGCGAACGATCGGCTTAACGTGTTGGCGTCGTCGTGGTCGAGCTGGAACGCGATCTGTGTCCGGGCCGTACTGTGTACCGCGGCCTTGATCGACTCCGAAAGTTGATCAAGATGCTGGTGAGCAAGGGTAAGCCCCAATCCAAGCCCACGACCCTGAGCCAAGACGTCAGCCAGGTCGATCGGCAGTCGCACGACGTCTTGGAACTCGTCGGCGTAGAGCCAGATCGGCTTGCGTCGTCCGGGGGCGACTGCCACCCGACCAAGCGCCAACTGCCAGATGGACGCCACCAGCAGCGACCCGACCAACTGAGCCGTTTCCGCACCGAGCATCCCCTTACTGAGCGGGACCAACAGGATCTTGCGCTGTGTGAACACCTGTTGGAGATCGATCCCTGTGGATTGACCAAGGAGCAAACGAAGTGGTGTCTTCAACACGAATGCCCTCAATTTGTTGAGGACCGGGCCTGTAACTTGACCACGCTCAGCCTGGCTTAGCGCGTCGTACCAGCGCCAGAATGAGCGCAACTCAGCTCGACCTTGCACGGGCGCCTGTTGGATGACGAACCGCCGGAAACGATCATTGGTCAACAACTCAGGCAGCTCAACCAAGGTAAAAGCCGACCCGTCCGGTGCTGTCGTCATCATCAAGGTTAGTAACGA
>Ga0307413_10000193_pt1 | contig 17635 bp, 12 predicted proteins | sample DK1Ometagenome_3_FD_203714 | JGI IMG/M metagenome (GOLD analysis project Ga0307413, IMG submission 203714) | Maize rhizosphere microbial communities from greenhouse at UC Davis, California, United States - DK15-O-2 | ecosystem: Host-associated > Plants > Roots > Rhizosphere > Soil | place: USA... | reverse complement strand
GCCGAGCGATTTGAGTATCCCGATCTCTTTGCGACGCTCCGTGATCGTCGTGTACATCGAGAGCAGGACGAAGATCGTGCTCACGAATGCACCCAGTCCAACAAGTACCCGAAGGAACGTGTTTAATGCGGGGATGCGATCTTGGGCGTCGATGATGAGATCGCTCGTAAGATTGATCTTATTGCCCGGAAGAACCTCGTTGATGCGATTGGCGACCGCGACGGCGTCTTGGCCATCCTTCACCTTTACGAGAATGTAAGTGCATTTACCCGGAGATTCCAAGGCTTCCTGCATTGCCGTCAAGGACATTTTAATACGGGCACCTGACGGCGGAGAGAACACACCGACGATCTTGAAATCCTTCCCTCCGAAAAGTTTGAGGGTGTCACCGACTTTAACCTTATCCTCAATGAGGCGGCGCTCATCGAGGATGATTTCGTCACTTGCCGTTGCCGGGCGGCCTTCAATGATCGACATTTCGTTCATCGCGGCGAATGGGGCCCACTCGACGCCGTCAAGCTGTGTGATGCCCCAGCGGCCGTTGGTGTCGGGGGTGACGTATCTGATCACTGGAACCGTGGATTCGACGCCCTCGATCTGGTTCAAGCGTTCGACATATGCCGTGCTAACCGATGCATTAGAACTCGTAAGCTCCATAGCGCCCGGGCGAGTAAACACGATCTCCGCTTTCCAGTTCGATGCCCGCTTAGCCATGTCGTTGGTCATACCGCGGGCCAGGCCGGTAAAAAGCACGACAAGGATCACGCCCAGCGCCACCCCGATCACGCTTATCAGCGTTCTGAAGGGGCGAACCTTAAGATTTGCGAGCACGAGTTCGAGCATTGTTATAATCTTACCGCAGAGAAACCGGCCGGCGCGGAGAACAAATTAGGATTCTATTTCTTCAAGCTCTGGTCTTTCGATGCGGTTTCCATTATTTAATGTCCCGTTAGCGAAATCGAACTCTTTGGAACTTTCGATATCGGTGAAAAGTTCGTTCCGCTGCTGAAAGTCCGCCCACAATTTATCGTAGGTTTCGAACAGACGGTCGGTTGACCGTTCGCGCGTATTAGCTCGGGCAGTTTCGAGAGCTCTGGCGACCTTGCTTGATCGAAGCTCGTTGTTTTCGACCACTTCGCGGATCGCCGAGGCAAAGCTCTCGCCATCAGGTTCGACCAGCCATGCGTTCTCGCTTGTCGCGTAAGACAAAATGCCGCCGGAATTCGGCGCGACCGTGGGCACGCCGGACGCCATCGCTTCGAGCGGGGCAATACCGAACGGTTCCTTCGGGTTTGGGTGTACGAACACATCGGCATTGGCGTAATAGTTCGACAGTGTTTCCTTATCGACGTGCCCCAGCTGGAACATTTTTCCCGGAAAATGCCTTTCCGTTTCCTCTTTCAACCAATCGCTTTGTGGACCAGCACCTGCCACCAATAGTCGAAAGTCGTGCGATTTGTTCGCCGAGAGAAGCTTCATCGTCTCGACAAGCAGTCCGATGTTCTTTTCGGGGGAAATTCGACCCGCGTATAGAAGAATGACGGACGCGGCCGGGAGGTCGGCTTTCTCACGCATCTCCTGTTTTACTCGAGCAGACGATCTGCCGGGAGTGAACTGCGCCGCGTCCACACCCCTAGGGCAAACGAATACTCTTTCTCTGAGAGGCACACGCGGAGCCGCAAAATAGCGCCAACACCAGTTGAAAAAGGCTTTGCTGCGGCGTGGATTGTTTTCAGGTTCGGCGGAATCGAAGAATTCTTCGGCAGTGTAGGCGGAGTTGGCAATGTGGTAATCGAAACTTGGCAATGTGTAATTGCCGATCACGCGGCGGGCCAGCCATTGGCCTAGTTTTCCTTTGCTCAAGAACGATCCAATATTGTCGTCCATGCGCTCGCATGAAAAATGAACGAGCATCGGGCGACCCATTTCTTGGAAGCCTTTTTTCCGGACCATCGGTCCGAATAAGCTTAGTGTGTATTTGTCGGTGATCTCCACCATGTCCGGCATTTCAGCAAGCAGGATTTTTCGGATGATCGAATCCGCGACCATGTACTGCCACGGCATCATTACGCGATAACGCTTGTCGAAAACCGGGGACTGCTTAGCCGGGACGAAGTAGATCTTTGCGAATGGGTTCACTTCTTCGACCGATTCCGTTTCGCCGGGCACGATTAGGCGGACGTGGCGCTCATGACGTTCGGCCGCGGCCATGAGGTTGTTGTAAGACGTGCTGATACCACCGGAATTCTTGTGGTAGTAGTTGGTGATGTGGACCGATTTGATCTTTTTCTCTGACACGCGGGAAATGCTTATCGATGGTGTTTTCGGTTGAAGACGATCAGTGAGACGGATACGGCGAGGATCATCAGGAGCATTCCGTTGAAACCCCAGTATTTGAAAAACGGGACCGATCTGCCGCCGCCGTAAGTCCAAAACGGGCGGTTCACCAAAGCCCATACCATTATCTGCGCAAAGGCACCAAAGCTGGCGACCGCCACCGCCGCGGACACCCACGCCCCGCGCCGAATGAAAGAAGCGATCTCGTTCGGGATGAACGCACAAAACTCAAAAACGAGAACCGGGAGCCTCGAAATATCGTGGAGCAGTGAACGGCTTTCTTCCTCGCCCACGATCATAACGTTTCGACGCATTGCGAAAAGAGTGAAGAGGGCGGAGATAATAGAGACCGTTATCGACCGCAAGATAGCTTCGTCGGTATGATCTTGCGTAGATGTGAAATATGCGAAGGAGGCCTGAATGAAGAATTCAAATAAGTGGCTAATAGCCGGAAGGATCAGCATTATCGCAAGCAATGCCTTCCACGCCGGTTCGACCCTTCTGAACCCTTGGATCAGAGTTCCGCCTACGCCGGCGAAGGCGAAACGAAAAGCGAACTGTACCGCCGCTGCACCTAGAGCGAGACGCAAACTTTCTCTGCCGGCAAGATAAGTGATCAGAAAGATGGGCGCACGAAGTACGCCGCTGAGAACGGCTCCTTTGTAATTCCAATTCTTTACGAACTGCCCCGGATCAGCCCAAACGTTGCGAAGAGCTTCGCTGATCGTGTGGGTTTCCGGAACGGCCGGTGCCTCTTCAAAAGTAATTTCGTTCATCGGATCCAGCTCGAACCCTTCCTTGTTTACACCACCTGTTCGCGACGTCTCGCCAGTTTTGCTTGAGTAATATCGAAAGCTTCGCGGTAAGCGTTATAAACGCTCTCGAAAACCGAGTCCCAGGAACGCGACATGGCGCTTTCGCGGGAGAGTTGTTTTAACGAATGCAGCAGCGACGGGTCGTCCATCAACTGAACAGTATAGCTTGTAAATTCCGCCAGGTCTTTCGCGACGTAACCGGTCTCACCTTGTTTGACGATGAATTTCGGTCCGCCCTGGTCGGTCACGATCGCGGGGACGCCTGAGGCGTGGGCTTCTTGTGCAACATTGCCGAACGCATCGGTTTCCGAGGGGAAGATGAAAACGTCCATGTTCGCGTAGGCTTCCGAAAGAGCGTCGCCGTCCAGGAACCCAGTGAATTCCGCGTTCTTCAGGTTTGCTTCGAGGTGCTCCCTTTCCGTTCCTTCCCCAACGATCAGGAACTTGAAATTCGTCCTGCCGGCGGCGACGAGTTCTCGTTCGAGGTCGACAAGCATCCTTACGTTCTTCTCGGCGCGAAGGCGGCCGACGAAGCCGAGACGAAAAATGTCGTCATTTACCGTTCGACGATCGGGTGAAAACTTGTCTGTGTCGACGCCCCGTGTCATTAGCCGAGCAACACGGCCGGTTCCATTTTGAAGTGCGTCGATGAGTTCCTGATTCGGTGCCAGGATGACCTTCGGCATTCGATAGTACTGGATCGATCCGTACATTATCTTTTCTTCCGCGAATCCTGTAATTCTTCGTCTTGCCTTCTTCGGGACAAAGCCAAGTATGTTCTCAAGGCGGCTCGCAGCGAATTCGTGAATGTTGGTATGCCAGGAACCGACCATCGGGATCTGAAGTTTCCAGGAGAGGTACGCCCCGACGATGCTCACGTCGTTCAAGCCCGTGATATGTATAACATCGGGCTGAAATTTCAAAAGTTCGCGCATCACCCTTCCCGTATGGCGTTGGAAAAGCGGGTCATATGCGAGATCCTCGTCCAGCTTAAAGGAAAAGAGTGACCGCTTAAGTGCGAGATAAGAAACGCTGTCTTCGGACCAACCGGAGGTTTTTTTTCCGGCATGGATGCACAAAAAAGGGTAGCCCATTTTTTGGGCGTACCCTGTCAGCCGGTTGCTTGTCATCGCGGCGCCGTTCACTTCCAGATACGAATCCGCAAAGAACGCCGTTCGGATCGAACTACTCACAGAATATCCACCTACAAAGCAAAAGGCGGTAATTCACCGCCTTTCAATCAATCTAAGATTATCGGTCAGGTTGGGCTGTAATTCAACCGATGGGGTCGGATGTTAGTTCGATGACTGCATCCTCGTCCTGAATAAGCGGCCGTTGGGTGTACGTCGCGATCTTTGGAACGTGATCGACCTTCTTTCTTGCAACGCGGAAAAATGGACGCATCGCGGGGCTGCCGAACACACCTAAGGTCCAGACGGCGCACCTCAGCCAGAGAGGGCCGCCGCGCACCCATCCATGCTCGGAGAGTGAACGGATCCCCACGCCGTCGCCTGTGTCAAAGAAGACCCGGTCGAACCACTTCTGACGCCCCGAGCGGAAGTGGGGGTAGTGGCTAAGGATCTCTGAAAAAGATTCGAGCTGCCGCGAATGCAGAGGCTGTTCGTACGCCGGCATGAGTACAACCTCGCTCCGCTTGTCGTTCCGAATCTCATCGGCGAATTCTTCAAATGTCGAGGCGTTGGTGACATTGATAACGGTGTTCGGTTTGCAGCCGTGACGGTCTCCGCCGGTAACAAGCGGCATCCCGATCGATTCAGCAAGCTCTATAACGCCTTTGTTTTCCGACCATGATCTGAACCCGTTCACCTCAAAAGCGTGGATCCATTTGACGTGGCGATCGATGAACATTTTCAAGAGCTCCATGTGGCGCTCTTTTCCGACGATCTCGATGTCCCAAAGCGGGTGATTCAGTACCACCAGAACACCTGGAATTTCATTCAACATCGCGAACATTTCAGTCAGCTTCGCGTCATTATGGTTCTCATCATTAAAACTGAATTCAACGAGGGTGTTTGTAAGTTCGACCGCACGATCTTTGGGCAGGTTATGGACACCGACGTGAAAGAACCCGAACTCGAAGGGAACGGTCCACTCCATCGATATCGGAGCGTTTATTTCCGGAGCAGCTTCGTTCACCTCCAAGTTCGCTTCGATACTGTCGTGGTCGGTGAGGGAGACCAATGCTTCCAAACCTGCAGCTTCGATCTGCTCGCGTTCGATATCGAACACGCCTTTAGGAGACAAAGGTGGCGACCAGTAAGAAGTGGAAAAATCTATCGCCCTTCCCTCACGCTCAAGATAATTTCGCTGCTCGCGGCGCCAGAAAGAAGCGATGATCGGGAGTTTTTCCGCATAATGCGGGACGAAATCCAGCATTTCCTTAGAATATTCCGTATGGCAATGGAGGGAAACGCCTGTTTTCGCCTTCGCGGAAAGATCTCCTTTCTTGCGGAGTATGTGCAGCCGTGTATTTTCCAAATTCATTTGTTATCTCCCTTATCCGCCCGGATCAAACCCTATAATCTAACAAATGCATAACTTTTAGTAAATGTATGTGTGTGCGGTTAAAACTTCTCCAATATGAAAGAGAAGTACGTTAAAGGCGCACCTCCCCAAGTGCAGAATCGCGCATAGACGGTCTGATGGCTCGAATCCGAGATTTGTTCCGATTTTTCTGTCACAAATCAAAAAATGACGGTGTTTTGGTGTTAGATACGGGAACAAACCCTACAATTTTTCAGGAGACGCACATATGAGTTGGTTATACACCCTGGTTTTCGCAAGTTTGCTTATTCCCTCCGACAAGGAGGCCGCGGCGGCGCATTCATACAACGAAATTCATACCGCCGCCGCGGAAATTATTACGGTCAAGGATGAGATCGAAAAGTTCGAACAATCCTATCCGATCTCGGCGAATGGCCGAGTAAGCGTTTCCAATGTTAACGGGTCCATTGAGGTTATCGCCTGGGAGCGTAACGAGGTTCGACTTGAAGCTACGAAAATTTCGGACAGCCGCGAAGCCCTTGCCGACGTGGAACTGAAGATCGATTCCCGTGCGGACTCATTTAGCGTCGAAACAGACTATAAAGACTGGAACTGGAAGAACAATGTGGAAAAGAACCGAAATCGGAAGATCGAGGTTCAGTTCAAACTATCAGTTCCGCGCACCGCGGTGTTGAATGAAATAGAAACGGTCAACGGTTCTGTGAACGCGGCCAATTTCGTCAACTTCACAAAAATCTCCGCGGTAAATGGGAATGTGACAGCGGGTAATCTTCGCGGGACGGCCAATCTTTCGACCGTCAATGGGACGGTTTCTGCAGACTTCGACCGCTTGGAGCAGGGCACCAAGATCAACCTGAGCACGGTGAACGGTCGCATCAATTTGATCCTTCCGTCAGATGCAAACGCGACGGTCAAGGCCGATTCACTTAACGGATCTATTACCAACGGATTCGGACTGCCCGTCCGTAAAGGCGAATATGTTGGCCGCGATCTTCACGGACGGCTCGGGAATGGTGACGTCGAGATCAAACTCGACAGCGTGAACGGCCCTCTTTCGATCAATAAAAAAGATGACGGCAGGCCGGTAAGCCCAGCGACCAACCTGCTTCCAGCGAAGGGGGAACGCGAACGCTCAGACGATTCGGATGGCCAAGGTGCGGTATACACGGAAAAGATGAGTCGCGATGTCCAAACTGCAATGCGGGAGGCTCAGCGGGAATCAGCTAAGGCGGCGCGGGAAGCGTCGCGAGAACTGGCGAAGGTCAAGATCCCGGAACTCGAAAAGCTAAAGGTCGAGATTGACAGTAAAGTGTTCGAAAATCAGATTGAAGAGAGCCTGAAGGGGCAGGAACTCGCACTTAGCCGGATGCGGGATGCGATGTGGTTCGGGGCTTCGCCGATGGCCCAGCGGAAGTCCAATACCTTTCCCATTAAGGGCACATCAAAAGTGATCATCGATGCCAGGAACTGTAATATTCGTGTGCGGGGCTGGGACAAGCCCGAGGTCAAGTATGTTTTGACCGAGGTTCAAAAGTTCGGAGAAGCTGCACCAATTAATGTTAAGGAAAACCAGTCGGCGTCAGGCGTGAGCATAACGGTTTTTGGCGGCGATTCTGGATGGACGCCTGGCGAAACCGACTCACCACGGCTGGAGATTTTTGTTCCACGCAAATCCGACTTGAAGATAAATACTAAAGGCGAAATTCGACTCGAAGGCGTGTCGGGCGATATTGATCTTTCCGGTACCGAGAATTCGATAGATGTTCGCGGTTCGGAAGGGAAACTTAACGTTTCTAATACCGACGGAGTTGTTCGCATAGTCGGTTTTAAAGGGGACCTGATCGCAAAGACCGGAAGCGGCGAGGTCTATCTTGACGGCGATTTCGGAAAAATTGACGCGTGCGCGGCGGATGGGAAGTTCGTGCTTACGGTTCCGGCAGGGCTGGATGCGGACATCCAGGTCCCGACGGAAACGATGGCCGTGGAAGACATCCCGAACGGTCAGAAAATGGGAGACAACAACTGGCGTTTAGGTAAAGGCGGAAAGACATATAAGTTCAATTCCGTGGATGGCTCGCTGGAGATTCGCAACCGCGAACAGATCAATTCGGAAAGATAGACAGAACGAACGCGAGCGAAATATTTCGCTCGCGTTAATTTCTTGAAACTTAATGACCGGAAGAACGTTCTAGTCACTTGTTCGAATAGGGCTTCCCCTTTCATACTTAATTCACCCCCGAAGTTTACGTGCGGTCATGATTAAATATCTTTTAATTGCGGTTTTCTTGATCTTTCCGATTGCCGCAAGCTCCCAACCAGTAGTTGCTCCTAATTCGAATGTCACCGCGAAGGCCATCGACGATGTGCCGGCGATTAGGACCAAATTCCCGCCGATCAAGATAGGAAACGTTCCCGTACCTCCCGAAAAGGCCTATCCGGTGACCGTGCCGAAGATCGGCCAGCCGCTCGTGATCGACGGCAAGGTCGATGAGGAGATCTGGAAGGACTCGGCCGTTTTCAAAGACTTCATCCAGACCGGCCCCGGCGACAATGTTGCTCCGTCAAAACCCACAGAAGTGTACATGATGTACGACGAAAAGCATCTGTACGTCGCATTTAAATGTTGGGATGAAAAGGACAAGGTTAGGGCAACGGTGGCAAAACGCGACAACGTAACGGGCGAAGACAACGTGCGCATTTGGCTCGATACGTACAACGATCAGCGACGAGCATACGTTCTTGCGTTCAATCCCTTTGGCATACAGCAAGATGGCATCTACACCGAGGGCAACGGTGCCGATTTTTCCGTGGATATCGTCATGGAATCGAAAGGCGTGGTCGAGGAATGGGGTTGGTCAGTCGAGGTAAAGATCCCTTTCAAATCGCTTCGCTACTCAGCGGGGAAGGACAAACTCTGGGGCTTCAACGCCGCCCGCAATATCGACCGGTTCAACGACGAATTTGACCAATGGCTCCCCGACGACCGCAACGTCTCCGGTTTCCTTATCAAACATGGAAAGATCACCGGCCTGGACGGAATAAAATACGAAAGGACGCTTGAGGTCGCTCCGAGTATTACCGTTTCCGAAACCGGGAAACGAGTTAGAACGGTCTCCCGATTTATCCTGAGTCAGGACGGAAACGACAACATTCTGGACCCGGGACGCTGGGTCAACCAGCCGATCAAGCAGGACATCGGTGTGACGCTGAAATACACGCTGAGCCCGAACGTAACTCTCGACGCGGCGATCAACCCCGACTTCGCGGAGATCGAAGCCGATGCGCCGGTTGTCACGGCGAACCAGCGTTTCCCGATCTTCTTTGAAGAGAAACGCCCGTTCTTTTTGGAAGGTAAAGACATATTTAACTCGCCGCTGCGCATTTTTGACTCGAGATCGATCATTGATCCGGATTTCGCCACCAAGATCACGGGTAAGACCGGAAAAACGACCTTCGGCTTTCTCGTTGCTTCGGACAATGCCCCGGGCAACTACGATGAGGACGACCGCAATGATCTCTCGGTCCGACCCAGGATCGATGAGTTTCTTGACAAGAATGCGATGTTCGGCGTCGTCCGCATCAAGCGGGACTTTGGAAAAGAGAACAATATTGCCTTTTTCGGAACATATCGCGGCTACCCGGAACAGAAGAATCTGGTCGCATCGGTGGACGGCCGCATAAAGGTAAACCCGAGGCTTACAGCGATCTTTCAGGTTGTCGGGACCCATTCGAAGCGGTGCCTGTTCGATCCTGAATTCGAGCCATCGATCGAGACAGAACAGGCTGCAACGAATGAAAGGATTTGCGGCGGAGGATCATTCGGCGGTCAAACTTTATTAGGCAGCCCTTACAATCAGTACCGAAGCGGGAATGGCTTGGGTTATTACGTTAACTTTGACTATTCCACCGAGACTAACGGCTGGTTCGCCGAATTTGGCGGCCGAAGCAGCAACTATCGGGCGGATGCCGGCTTTACCCGTCGCGTTAATACCAACTTTGCATTCTTCTTTCACCGTACCTCCACCAAATCGAATCCGAAGGGGAAAATCGTTCGGCTGAATTGGAACAAGATGTCGGGAATTGACTATGACTGGGCCGGTCGACTGCAGTCTTGGAATGCGGAGTCGAACGTTAACATGACCCTTCAGAAAAACGCATTCTTAAGTTTCGCCGGGGGAGCCAGTTACGAAAAGATATACGAAGAAGAGTTCGGCCTGAAGCGTTCCTCTACACGTCCCCTAGGAACATTCTTTGGCGGCCCGACCAGGGGAACTTGGCAGCACTTCGGCTCGATCAACTTTAGTCAGAATTTGAACAAGAAATTCAATTACAGTGCTTTCATCGGCACGATCGGAAATGCGTTTGACTTCTTCGGTGAACGCAATGGGTTTCAGGATCCGGGCCCGGGCCGACAGTTCGACTTGCAGGTCGGAGTCGAATACAAGCCTGTCGATCCGCTCAGAATGTCCGTCAGTTACACCAAGAGCCGGTTGGTGCGAAACGATAATAGGGTTCGTGCATTCGACGCCGATCTCGTTTCTTTGCGATCGACCTACCAGTTTTCACGCTTTGTTTTCACAAGGATGCGGCTCGATTACGATTCGACGAGAAATAACTACAGTGGCCAGGCATTGTTCGGCTGGAACCCGAACCCCGGCACAGCCTTTTACGTCGGCTACAACGACAATTTCAACTACAACGGGCGCAATCCCTATCAAACGTTCGACGTGGTACCGGGTTTCGACCGCAACAGTCGCACCTTCTTCATAAGGGCGTCATATCTTTTTAGAAAAAGCTTTTAGACGAGTTGTTCCTCCTGATAGCGCACTAGCGGCGAGCGTCGGTTCAAAATGCTCGCCGCCTTTTTTTCCATTCGGCTCTCGAATTTACTCAGTAAAACCGCGTCAGTTCCAAATTCTTAAGCGATTCGCATAAAAGTTCTTGTAATTGCTTAAGCAGTTGTGTATAAGTGTAAGCGGACAAACCGTTTCTTGTCCTAATTCCACCTGCACAAAAAGGAGCCCAAATGAAGCTAACACGAGGTTTAGTGAGTGTTTCGTTGATACTTTCACTTGCATTTATATCGTTTATTGCCCTGCCTATCCAGACTGTTTCAGGCCAAGATTCAAAGATCGCCTTACAGCGCGGCTATCGAACTGGTTACTCCGACGGGTATATGGCCGGCTATCGCGATACTATCGACGGAAACGCAAAGGAATACGCCCGCCATGCCGAGTATTCAAAAGCCGATCGGGCATTCAACAAAGATTACGGAACGGTCGAAGATTACAAGGACGGTTACCAGCAGGGCTTCGAGTCAGGATACGATACTGGCTTTGAAAAGCGGTCATTTGACGCCGCGATACCGGGGAACATAGCACGCCGCGGAATGATTCAGCAGTCACCTGGCCTGCGGATCCAGGAAAATGCAAAGGAAACCATTCAACAACCGACGGCCCTAAATACGTCGAATATCGACCAAACTGCCCCAAGTGTCTCTCGAGAAGCAATAACAGAATCGATTTCGACCGGGGTTGCTGCCGATACGACAGCGGCACCGGCACGTTCAGCAGTTCAAAAAGTTGCGTACGTTACTACCGACGACCCCGTGATCATCATTCCTCGAGATACTGAAATAATTATCGAACTCGACGAAGCGATGGACACTGAACGTAACCGTGAGGGCGATAAATTTACCGCGAAAATAATCTCGCCCGTGGAGATCGCCGGGGCCCGTGTCGAAGGGCGTGTAGACAAAGTCACAAAACCGGGGAGGATCAAACGACGTTCGGAACTTCTACTTTCGTTCGACCGATTGGTGGTGTCAGAACGACGCTGGACAAATTTCGACGCTATTCTGACCGAGGTGCTCCCGGTCAAGGGTGATAACGTGAAAACCGTTGACACTGAAGGTACGGCGATTGGGAAAAGCTCTATCAAAGACGATTCGATCAAGATCGGCGTCGCCACCGGGGCGGGAGCCGGAATTGGCTTATTCGGCGGGCCGGTGGGGGCTGCAGTCGGAGCTGGGGTCGGTGCCGCCTTCGGCGTGGGAGCAATCGTTGTCGAGAAGGGAAAACACATCAAACTTAACCAGGCGCAGCAGTTGAGGATAAAGGCGTCGTATGAGACGCAGATTCGATAGTAATTAGACACCTTACGGGGCATTATCCTTTTTAAGGACTTGCGGTATCGCGGGTCCTTTTTTTGTTTTGGGCACGTGTTTTGCGAACTGGCGGGGGATCAGAGGTGAAAATGATGAAAACTGTACGTAAATGCTACATTTTGTTCGCATTTCTGACGGTCGCGTTCGCCCTTTTTCTTTCACGGGATAGTTTAGGCCAGGCTGGGAATCCGGTCGTCACAGATTTCGAGACTCGCGCGAAGGGATACGCGAAAGAGCGCGAGAGGATCGAGCGGACCATGCCGCCGCTTTCCAAGCAAGCGACGCCGGAAGAGGTCGCCGCACATAAAGAGGCGCTGGCGAAAGCGGTGCAACAGGCCCGGGCGGGCGTCAAGCACGGAAGCATATTCACACCGGAGGCAGCCGCGTATCTGAAAACGGTGATCGCGCAGCAGCTCGACGGGCCGGCCCGCGCGGAACTCAGGAAGGAAGTGCTGGAGGCGGAGAACAAGGCCGTGCAGATCCGGGTCAATTACGCTTACCCGCAGTCGCAGGAGTTTCTGGAAATGCCGGCGACTCTTTTGATGGCGTTGCCGCAATTGCCGAAACAGCTTAAGTACAGGTTCGTCGGGCGGAACATGCTGCTCGTAGACCGCGAGAACCTGCTGATCATCGACTACATGATGAACGCGGTGCCTTAAAAGGGGGCGGGCCTCGCGATTCGGTCAGGAACAAGGAGGTTAGGAACAATGGGTGACATACGTAAAATCCGGTCCGCATTTATATTTTTACTGCTCTTTTTTCTCCCGCAGGCGTTTTTCGGACAACAACTCACAAACGGCACCGCACCGGCACGTGAACTGAACCTTACTTTGCCCAACAAGGAAGGCTCGACCCGCATTATGGTGTTCGGGGACTCAGGCAGGGGAAGCAAGGAGCAATACGAGTTGGGCGCTTTGATGAATCAATACCATCAAAGCTTCAAATTCGACACGGTCCTCCTCACCGGCGACAACATCTATTACGAAGACACGCCGGCGGATATGAAGAAAAAGTTCGAGGATCCTTACAAGCCGCTGCTCGACCAAGGGGTGAAGTTTTACGCGTCTCTAGGCAATCACGACAATCCGAATCAGCGGCTCTACGCCCTATTCAACATGAACGGTGAGGAGTATTACCGCATTGAAAAGGGCGGCGTGTCTATTTACGCCCTGAACAGCACTTATATGGACAAGCGCCAGCTGGATTGGTTCACGGCTGAGCTTGCGAAGGATAAGGCGGCTTGGAAGATCGCGTTCTTCCATCATCCGCCGTTTTCGTCGGGGAAGCGGCACGGGTCGGACGAGGACATCCGGAAGGTACTAGTTCCGGTGATGCTTGGCGGCGGCGTGGACGTGGTTTTCAACGGTCATGACCATTTTTACGAACGCATAAAGCCGCAGGACGGGCTTTATTACTTTGTCGCGGGTGCCGGCGGCAAGATAAGAAAGGGGGACATACGCAAAAACTCGCCCCTGACCGAAAAGGCGTTCGACGCGGACCTCTCGTTCATGCTGGTCGAAATCGCCGGCGACGAGATGCATTTTCAGGTGATCGCGAGGAACGGGTCAACCGTAGATTCAGGCGTTATCAAGCGGAGAGATTGATCTTCGCTATTTTCTTAAACGGAGGAAAGAAATGAGAACAGGATCGGGTCTTCGTAAACTTATCCCGGCGGCGGGATTGATATTTCTGGCCGTATTCGGGGCCTCTTCACAGTCGCAAAAGGGCCGGGCGGTGATGTGGGAGCCGGTGAATATCAAACAGCAAAATGTCCTTCTTGGCCCGGGCGGAACGGCTCACAGGCCGAATGTGCGGCGGATAACCTTCATCGAAAAGGAAACGGGCGGGAACAACCTGAAATACAGAATAAAAGACGCCAGCGGCCGCGTGTGGGTGGCGAAGATTGCGGACGAATCGCGGCCCGAGACGGCCGCAGTGCGTCTGTTGTGGGCGATAGGATACAAAACCGAGATCAATTACCTTGTGCCGCGGTTGACGATCCCGGGCAAGGGCACATACAGCAACGTAAGGCTTGAGGCACGGCCCGCCAATGTAAAACGCGGGGAACGCTGGGACTGGAACAATAACCCGTTCGCCGACACGCGCGAGCTAAGGGGGCTGAAAATAATGATGGCTCTGATTAACAATTGGGACCTGAAGAACGGCAACAACATCATTTTGCAAACTGCCGGGCAGCACCACTATGCTGTCAGCGATCTGGGGTCAGCGTTCGGGAAGATGGCGATCACGAGCGGCTTTTTCTTTAATCGATTCGGGCGCAGTGTGGACGAACCGGCGGGCTTTATGAAGTCAAAGTTCATCAACGAAGTGACCGACGACGGGTTTATCGATTTTGCGTATAACGGCAAGGCGGCCGGCCTGCTGGACGATATAACCCCGGCGGACGCCGCGTGGGCGGGCATGCTGCTTAGCCAGTTGAGCAACAAACAGCTTGATGATGCTTTCCGTGCGGCGAATTATTCGGCAGGCGAGCGACGGATACTGATACAAGCTGTAAAGGGGCGGATACGGCAATTGCAGACTGTGGGGTACAACAGGCTCGAAGCGGTTCGGTAAAAATGTAGGCAGGATCTATTCTCAGACCGCGAGATACGGCTTGATCTCGCGGTGTTTTTTGCTTCTTAGTACCGCCTTGGGAAGAAAACGTCCCGTAAAGCCGCTAAGGACGCCGGGAAAATCCAAACGATTACGGCGATAATCGGCCGGACGGATTCTTCCCTGCACGGCAAATAAGAACGACGCAGCCCCCTACTTTCGGGCGTGGGCGGGATCGGCAAGTCATTAAGCTAGGACGTTTTAAAGCCATTACCGGGTGGAGTCCCGTTAAAACGGGCCCGGGCAATTTTGTTCGCTGAGCTGCGCCCTTAACGTCCTGCGATGCCAAACCGGATAAACTAAAACAATTAGATGAAACGAATTCAATATGGCAGACTCCCGGAACGCGGGATAACTTGTTTGCCGAAATGAACTTGGCTAGAATATAAGTTTACGGAACGGTCAATATAACAAAGGGTATTAGACAATCATGAGTACAGCAACAGAATCATCGGCCGCAGCGGGACTTAGGGGCGTCGTGGCCGCACAGAGCTCGATCGGCGACGTTAACGGCGAAGAAGGGAAGCTGATCTACCAGGGCTACGACATTCACGACCTTGCGGAGAACTCAAAGTTCGAAGAGGTCGTTTTTCTATTGTGGAACGCCAGGCTGCCGAAGCAGGAAGAACTCGATGAACTGACTGCCAAGCTGCGAGCCAATTACGAGGCGCCGCAGGAAGTCATCGATCTGATGAAGACGTTCCCTAAAGAAGCTGACCCCATGGACGTGCTGCGGACGGCGGTTTCGGCCCTCGATTTTTATGACAAGGCCGGCCACGGAACAGATCGCGAGAGTGCTTTGAATTCGGCAATAAAGCTGACCGGGCAGATCGGAACGATCGCGGCGGCGTGGGACCGCATCCGCAACGGGAAGGATGTTATCAAGCCCGATACGAGCCTTTCGATCGCCGAGAATTTCCTTTACATGCTGCGCGGTGAGAGGCCGGACGCGGACGAGGCGCGGATGTTCGATATCGCGCTGATCCTTCACGCTGACCACGAGTTGAACGCCTCCACGTTTACGACCCGCGTTGTCGCGGGCACGCTAGCCGATATGTATGGGGCTGTAACCGCCGGTATTGCCGCACTTGCGGGGCCGCTGCACGGCGGGGCGAACACGGCGGTGATGAAGTCGCTGCTCGAGATCGGCGAGCTCGATAAGGTGGACGCATGGGTCGAGGATGCCCTCGAAAACAAGCGCAAGATCATGGGCATCGGCCACGCGGTTTATAAGACCGAAGACCCGCGTGCGACGTGGCTGCGCAAATTCTCGAAGCAGATGGCTGACAAAAAGGGCGAAACGAAGTGGTACGACATGTCGCAACGCATCGAAAAGCTGATGCACGAGAAGAAGGGGATGTACCCTAACGTCGATTTTTACTCGGCTTCGACGTACTACCTTATGGGCATCGCCTTGGATATGTACACGCCGATCTTCGCCGTCAGCCGCATTTCGGGCTGGACGGGGCACATCCTCGAGCAATACGGCAACAACAAGCTGATCAGGCCGCGGGCCGAATATATAGGGGCGAGGGATCTGAAATACGCGCCTATCGGCGAACGGTAAATGGTGAATGGTAAATGGTAAATAGAAAGCCTCGGGGGAACCGGGGCTTTTTTGTTTTTGGGATAGGACGAAAATTGGGACCAAATCGTGACGGATCCGTCTCAATCGTATGACCAAATCGGATTTCGTATGACCGCCGTATGACCGTTCTGGCGATCGAGGCGGGGGTTGGTTGGAGTGGGTGGTGTTGAGCCGGGGGTGAGTAGTGGTTGGCGGAGTGGTGGGGGCTGAGATCTAAGATTCCAGATTTCAGATCTGAGATTTCAGATTTCAGATCTGAGATTTCAGAGTCCAGGCCGAGATACCGTCGCTGGGGCCGTGGGATAATTAATTTCAGATTTGACATAGCAGATCTCATAGGCGGGAAAGAAAGAAAGGAATTTCCCCCATACTGGATAAAGCCGATGCGGAGGGAACTTCCGGCAGAAGTTCAATCGGGATCCGAGGTATTGAACGAGTGTTGCATCTGTGGTACAGTAGCCCGGCTATGGAAAGTGAATGGGAGATATATAAGGCGGACTCGGGGGTGAATGCGGGACGGCGGGTTCATGTGACGCTGAACAGGCGAGGCAATTTTTATCTGAATGTGAAGGCTCTCGAGGCATTGGGTGGACCGGAAACGGTGGTGTTGATGTACGACCGGCGGGCCTCGGTGATCGGGCTGGCTCGGGCATCGTTCGAGAGGCGGGGAGCGTGCCGGCTAAAAAAGAAGGACGGTGACCGCTCGGGCGGGCGAGTGATATATGCGGCGAATTTTTGCCGGAAGTTCGGGATCAAGCCCGAAAAAACCCTGTCGTTCGTCGATGCGGGAGTGGATAAGGACGGCATCCTTTTGCTCGATCTGCAAGCCGTGCGCGGCGCCCGCGGGGTGAAATGATGCGGTCCGCGATATTCTGATACAATTCTTCAACTTAGTTCCTATTTCAAAATTTAGTTGATCGCGGAGAGTATCGATAATGAAGCGAATTTCAGTCGTCGTCGTTTTGCTGGCGTTGTGTGCGCCGATGTTTGGGCAGGCCTTGTCGAAGAATAATGCGGCGGGCGCGAAGAATGCCAAAACCGGAGTTCCGGACGTTAACGCGACTCGGAATCCGGCGCAGCCGATCAATAAGGAATACACCGACTCGATACTGGCGAACACGACCGACAAACAGTTTTTGACGGACATCGTCGATCATCTGCCTGCGTCGGACAAGGTGCCTTCGCCGGAGAAGATATTGGGCTACCCGGTCGGGACGCCGAAGAAACTGACTTACACGAAGGACCAGCATCGGTATTACCGCGAGCTGGCGAAGACGAGCACGCGGGTGAAGACGTTTGTCGCGCCGGAGAAAAGCGAGCAAGGGAGAGAGCAGCTTACAGTTGTCGTTTCGGACGAGGCCAACATCGCGAGGCTGGAGCATTACAAGCAGATCACGGCGAAGCTGGGCGACCCGCGGAAGATCAACGACGAGATCGCGAAGCAGTTGATCGCGGAAGGGAAAGCGATCTACTGGGCGTCGGGGTCGATCCATTCGACCGAGACGGGCAGCCCGGAGATGCTGATGGAGATGGCTTACCGGCTGGCGGTCGAGGAATCGCCGTTCATACAGCAGATCAGGAAAAACG
>Ga0307413_10000191_pt1 | contig 17656 bp, 15 predicted proteins | sample DK1Ometagenome_3_FD_203714 | JGI IMG/M metagenome (GOLD analysis project Ga0307413, IMG submission 203714) | Maize rhizosphere microbial communities from greenhouse at UC Davis, California, United States - DK15-O-2 | ecosystem: Host-associated > Plants > Roots > Rhizosphere > Soil | place: USA... | reverse complement strand
TGTTTTTTTTGATTATGGGGAGTTGAAAAACGCACCCGTTTTGGCAAGAACAATTGTAGAAGCCAGAGAGCACAGGCCAATTAAAACAACAGATGAATTAAAAGAAGTTCTGGCAAAATATTTACCGGAACGAGTTAAAAATAAAATATTGGCTCAAATTTATCAGGCGATTCGAATTGAGGTAAATCAGGAAATGGATGTTTTAAAAGAATTTATCGAGCAATCGTTGGAAATCTTAAAACCGGGTGGAAGATTTTCAGTAATCTCGTATCATTCTTTAGAAGACAGGCTGGTAAAAAGATTCATTAAAAACGGAATGTTTGAAGGTGAGCCTGAGCGTGATTTTTTTGGAAACTTCTCAGTCCCTTTTAAAACCATTGGAAAATTGATTGTTCCTGATGATGCTGAAATTAAAATTAATAACAGAGCAAGAAGTGCAAAATTAAGAATTGCTGAAAAGATATAATTAAGGTATAAAAATGAAAGGCGGAGTATTTAGCATATTAAAAGCAAGATTTCTATTAAACGATGACGCTGTCAAAAACTGGCGGTTTATTGTTTTCATCATTTTGCTTGCCATAATAATGATTGCCAATACGCAACGATACGAGCAAAAGGTTTTTGAAATTGCAAAACTGAATAATGAAGTAAAAGAATTACGATCAGAATTTGTAGACAGAAGATCAGAATTAATGAAGCTAAAAATGGAGTCGACGATATCGGATAAAATGCAGGAAAAGCAAATTTTTCCGTCAACAGTTCCTCCTGTAAAAATAGAAGTTAAAAAAGAAGAAGAAAAAAATTTCTTTAAAAGAATATGGCAGTAGACGATAAACATATATCCTACAGAATTTACCTCGTAGCAGTTTTCATCTTTTTGATGGCAATTGCTATTGTTGTTAAATTAACTAATATTCAATGGGTTGAAGGAGATTACTATAGAAAGCTGGCAAAACAGCGTACCATTAAGAATTTTGTAATTCCGGCCAATAAAGGAAATATCTATTCTGCCGATGGAAGTTTGCTGGCAACATCAATTCCTAATTATGAAATTAGATTTGATGCAAAAGCACCAAAAACAGAAACTTTTGAGAAATATGTAAAAGCATTATCAGATTCATTAGCAACGGTTTTGGATAGACCAGGAGGTTATTATGAAAAAGAACTAAGAAAAGCCAGAGAAAACAAAAATCGCTACTATTTAATAGGACGCAATTTGAGTTATACCGAATATGTAAAAATTAAAGGATTTCCGTTGTTCAATTTAGGTCCGTTTAAAGGTGGAATTATCATCGAACAAGAGACAGTTAGAAAACATCCGATAGGAAAAATTGCTGAAAGAACAATTGGTTACGACCGAATTGATCCCGAAACAGGAGTAGAAGTTGGAAAAGGAATTGAATGGGCTTTTAAAAGTTACCTGAACGGAAAAGACGGTAAAATTCTAAAACAAAAAATTGCAAAAGGGCAGTGGAAACCTATTCGTGATTTAAACGAAGTTGATCCTATCGATGGTTACGATGTAATTTCGACAATTGATGTTTTTATTCAGGATATCGCACACCATGCTTTGTTGAAACAATTGGAAGATTACGAAGCAGATCACGGGTGTGTCGTAGTTATGGAAACAGAAACCGGTCATGTAAAAGCAATTTCGAATTTAGGAAGAGCAGAAGACGGATCGTATTACGAAACAACAAATTATGCTGTTGCAGAATCTCATGAGCCTGGATCTACTTTTAAATTAGTCGATTTAATGGCGATTTTAGAAGATAAAGTGGCAGATACAAGTACTGTTTACGATAGTCACGGTGGACAAATAAGATATTATGGGCGTCCTGTTACTGATTCGCACCATGGAGGTTATGGAAAAGTTTCATTAGCACGTGGTTTCGAACTTTCGTCAAATACTGTAATGGTTCAGGCAGTTTATGACAACTATAAAAGTAATCCATCCAAGTTTGTGAATCACATTAAGAGTTATGGATTAGATAAGCCATTAGGATTGCATTTTAAAGGAGAAGGAAGACCTTATATACCAAAACCTGGAGACAAACGTTGGTCAGGAACTACGCTTCCATGGATGGCTTTTGGATATAATGTTTCGGTAACGCCAATGCAGACACTGGCTTTTTACAACTCAGTTGCTAATAACGGAGTAATGGTAAAACCACAATTTGTATCAGAGATAAAAGAATGGAATAAAACGATTAAGAAATTTGATGTCGAAGTGATTAATCCGAAAGTTTGTTCACAGGAAACCATTAAAAAACTGAAAGCAGTATTGGAGAATGTGGTTAAAAAAGGAACAGGATCAAAATTGTATTCGAAAGATTTTTCGATGGCAGGAAAAACGGGAACGGCTCAGATGAATTATGGAGGAAAAGAAGGAAAGTCAGCATTGTATTATGCTTCATCTTTCGTTGGATATTTTCCGGCAGATCATCCTAAATATTCTTGTATTGTAGTGGTTCACAAGCCCAATACATCTAAGAATAATTATTATGGTGCCGATGTTGCAGGGCCGGTTTTTAAAAGAATTGCCCAAAAGATATTTACAGATGCGCCATCAACCAATAAAATTAAAAAACTGGATTCAAGAGTTCCAAAACAGGATTCAAGTTATGATAAATACTATGTAGTTGAAGCCAATAAAAAATCAAATCGAATTCCTGATTTAAAAGGAATGCCAGGAATGGATGCCATTGCTCTACTTGAAAATTTAGGTTTGAGAGTAAAAGTAAACGGAGTAGGAAAAGTAAAAAAACAGTCGTTACAAGCTGGACAAAATATTAGTAAAAACACAACTATAGTATTAGAATTATCGTGAAAATACTGAAAGACATATTATACAAAGTAGCTATTGAGTCTGTAACAGGTTCGACAGAAATTGCTGTAAACAAAATTGATTTTGATTCAAGAAAGATTGAAGATAATGATGTTTTTATAGCTATTCGCGGGTCACTTTCTGATGGTCATGATTATATAGAAAAAGCAATTCAATTAGGGGCAATTGCTATTATTTGTGATACTTTACCAGACAATCCTGCAAAAGGAATCACTTATATAAAAGTAAAAGATACCAATACAGCACTGGCTTTTATGGCAGCTAATTATTTTGGAAATCCTTCTGAAAAATTAAAATTAGTTGGCGTAACCGGTACAAACGGAAAAACAACAATTGCTTCATTATTGTTTCAGTTGTTTCAAAAAGCCGGTTTTAAAGTTGGTTTATTATCAACCGTAAAAATCATGGTCGATGAAACAGAATATAATGCAACACATACAACTCCTGATTCTATCACCACTAATCATTATTTAAATGAAATGATTGAAGCTGGCGTAACGCATTGTTTTATGGAAGTGAGTTCGCATGGGATTCATCAAAAACGTACAGAAGCTTTGCATTTTGTGGGTGGGATTTTTACGAATCTTTCGCACGACCATTTAGATTATCATCCAACTTTTGCAGAATACAGAGATGTAAAAAAATCATTTTTTGATTCATTACCCAAAACCGCTTTTGCTTTATCAAACATCGATGATAAAAACGGACCAGTAATGCTTCAAAATACAGTGGCTAGAAAAAGAACATACGCCTTAAAAACCTATGCCGATTTTAAAGCTCAAATTTTAGAAAGTCAGTTATCAGGTTTATTATTGAAAGTAAATGACAACGAAGTTTGGGTAAAACTTATCGGAACTTTTAATGCTTATAATGTTCTGGCTATTTACGGAACTGCGGTAGAATTAGGAATGGACAGTTTAGAAGCATTGCGTTTATTGTCTGATTTAGAAAGTGTTTCAGGGCGTTTTCAGTATATTATTTCAGAGGGAAATATTACGGCAATCGTAGATTATGCGCATACGCCGGATGCACTAGACAATGTTTTGAAAACGATTAATGATATCCGTACCAAAAACGAGCAACTGATTACTGTTGTAGGTTGTGGCGGAAACAGAGATAAAACAAAAAGACCCATTATGGCCAAAATCGCTACAGATTTAAGCGATAAGGCGATTTTAACATCTGATAATCCAAGAAATGAAGATCCTGAAGTGATTTTGGATGAAATGGAAAAAGGTGTTGAACCACAGAATTATAAAAAAATGCTGAGAATTACAGACAGGAAACAAGCCATAAAAACAGCTTGTCAATTAGCTCAGCCAAATGATATTATATTAATTGCAGGAAAAGGACACGAGACCTATCAGGAAATAAATGGAGTTCGTCATCATTTTGATGATATGGAAACTATAAAAGAAATTTTAGATCAGCTAAATAAATAATAATCAGTTTTTAAATCCGAAAATACCACAGAATAAATTGGAATTTGGAGTTTCAAAATTGGAGTTTAAAACAAAAGATATGCTATACTATTTATTTGAATATTTGAGAAAAACATTAGACATGCCGGGAGCGGGAGTTTTTCAGTACATTACTTTTAGATCAGCGTTGGCATTTATGCTTTCGTTGCTTCTATCAACAATTTACGGAAAACGGGTTATCAATTTTTTGCGTAAGCAACAAGTTGGTGAAACAGTTCGTGAGCTTGGTCTTGCTGGTCAAAATGAAAAAGCAGGAACGCCGACAATGGGAGGTTTGATTATCATTTTTGCCACCATTTTACCAGTTTTATTGTTTGCTCGTTTGCAAAATATTTACATCGTATTGCTTATTGTAACTACACTTTGGATGGGAACAATTGGCTTTGTGGATGATTATATTAAAATATTCAAAAAAGATAAACAAGGGCTTAAAGGAATTTTTAAAGTTATAGGACAAGTTGGTCTGGGACTTATTGTAGGGACAGTTTTATATTTTAATCCTGCTGTTACAGTAAGAACTGATACTGGCAAAGTAGATATACTAAAAGCAAATACGACTACAACATTAGTTGTGCCGGCTCCTGTTGAAGAGAAATCTACAGCAACGACAATTCCTTTCGTAAAAAATAATGAATTTGATTATGCTGAAGTTTTATCGTTTTTAGGAGATGGATATGAAAAATGGGCATGGTTAATTTTTATTCCGGTAGTAATTTTTATCATTACAGCAGTTTCTAACGGAGCTAATTTAACAGACGGAATTGATGGACTCGCCGCAGGAACCTCGGCAATATCTGTTCTCGCACTCGGAATATTTACGTTTGTTTCAGGAAATATCATTTTTTCGAATTACTTAAATATAATGTACATACCCAATTCGGGAGAGATGACGGTTTTTATATCTGCCTTTGTTGGAGCTTTGATCGGATTTCTCTGGTATAATTCCTATCCCGCCTCTGTTTTTATGGGAGATACGGGAAGTTTAACCATTGGTGGAATCATTGCTGTTTTGGCAATTGCAGTTCGTAAAGAAATTTTGATCGTATTGTTCTGCGGAATTTTCCTGGCAGAAAGTGCTTCGGTAATCATTCAGGTCGCTTATTTTAAATATACAAAGAAACGTTTTGGCGAAGGCCGAAGAATTTTTCTGATGTCGCCATTGCATCATCATTACCAGAAAAAGGGCTATCATGAAAGTAAAATCGTAACCCGATTCTGGATTGTTGCCATCATGTTAGCCATATTATCAATTGTTACCTTGAAACTTAGATAAGTTCAATTAAAAATTTAGAATTAAAAATTAAAAGATTGTGTGTTCGGGTAGATGAAGGAGAATATTATTCAAGAGAAGTCATTTCTCTTTGCAGTTAGAATAGTTAATTTATACAAACATCTAACAAATATAAAAAAAGAGTTTGTTTTAAGTAAACAACTTTTAAGAAGTGGAACTTCAATAGGAGCAAATATTGAAGAATCAATAGGAGGAAGATCAGATAAAGAGTTTCTGTTTAAACTTGAGATTTCATACAAGGAAGCAAGAGAAACAATTTACTGGTTGAAATTATTAAAAGCAACAGATTATATTTCTGCCAATGAATTTGAAAGTATTCATAATGAAGCAGAAGAAATATGTAAAATATTAGCAAAAATTATAATAACCTTAAAAAGGAAGATGTGATGCAATTAGAAGCCTCGTGTGTTAGATTTTTAATTTTTAATTCTCAATTTTTAATTTATAGAGTATGAGGTTAGTTGTTTTAGGCGGAGGAGAAAGTGGCGTTGGAACGGCTATTCTCGGAAAGAAAAAAGGATACGACGTTTTTGTATCTGATTTTGGAAAGATAAAAGAAAGCTATAAAGAAGTTCTTATAATTAATGGTATTGCCTGGGAAGAAGAGCAACACACAGAAGACCTGATTTTGAATGCCGATGTCGTCATGAAAAGCCCGGGAATTCCAGAGAAATCTCCCATAGTAAAAAAGCTTGTTGCAGCGGGGATTAAAGTGATTTCGGAAATTGAATTTGCTAAACCTTACACAGAAGCATTAACAATTGGAATTACAGGAAGTAATGGTAAAACTACCACAACAATGTTAACACATCACTTATTGAAATCGGCAGGTTTGAATGTAGGGTTGGGAGGAAACATCGGAAAAAGTTTCGCCTGGCAGGTAGCCGAAAATAAATACGATGCCTACGTTCTTGAATTAAGTAGTTTTCAGCTTGACGGAATAATAGAGTACAGGCCAGATATTGCTATAATTACAAATATAAGCCCGGATCATTTAGACCGATATGAATATAAGTATCAAAATTATATCGATTCGAAGTTTCGAATAACAATGAACCAGACCGAAAGCGATTATTTGATTTACGATGCAGATGATGAAGCAAGTACAGAATGGTTAAAAAATAACAAAACAAAAGCAAAATTAATTCCTTTTTCACTAACAAAAAGTTTTGACGAAGGAGCTTCTATAAATAACAACAAAATGGAAATAAAGATCAACCAAGAAGAGTTTACAATGGAAACAGAATACATTGCGTTAGAAGGAAAACATAATATGAAAAATGCAATGGCAGCAAGCTCTGTAGCAAAGTTGATGCAAATTAGAAATGCAACAATTCGCGAAAGTTTATCAAATTTTCAAGGTGTTGAACACCGTTTAGAAAAAGTATTAAAAATTCAGAATGTACAATACATCAACGATTCAAAAGCTACAAATGTAAACGCTACTTTCTTTGCTTTAGACAGTATGAATGTGCCAACAGTTTGGATTGTTGGTGGTGTTGATAAAGGAAATGATTACAACGAATTGATGTCATTAGTTCGTGAAAAAGTAAAAGCAATTATTTGTTTAGGAATTGATAATCATAAAATTATTAATGCTTTTGGAGCTGTTGTTGACATCATGGTTGAAGTAAACAACATGAACGACGCAGTAAAAACAGCACAAAGATTAACAGAAAAAGGCGATGCTGTTTTATTGTCTCCGGCCTGCGCAAGTTTCGATTTATTCGAAAATTATGAAGACAGAGGAAAGCAGTTTAAGCAAGCAGTTCATAATTTATAATTTTAGATTTTAGAGTTTAGATTTTAGATTCTTTTTAAACTTTGAGCTCAAATAATAATATAAGTTCTTATAAGGAATGACGACGGATGAAATGAAGTTGAGAACAAAAAAGTTCTCTTTGATGATAATAGATTTAGCAGAAAAATTACCGACAACTTATATTGTAAAAGTAGTTGCAAATCAAGTAGTGAGAAGTGGAACATCAGTTGGAGCGAATTACAGAGCAGTTTGCAGAGCAAGAAGTGATCGCGAGTTTATATCTAAAATGAATATAGTTTTAGAAGAAGCAGATGAAACTTTGTTTTGGTTAGAAGTAATAAAAGAAAAATTGTGGATTAACAAAACTGAGTTAGAGACGATTTGGAAAGAAGGAAATGAATTAACAGCCATTTTTGTAAGCAGCCTAAAAACAGTAAACAAACGAATGAATAGTAAAAATCAATAAATCGACGATTTTAAAAATAATCTAAAATCTAAAATCAGAAATCTAAAATATGAAAGAACTAGTAAATAAATTAAAAGGAGATAGAGTAATATGGTCATTCGTGGCTTTATTAGCACTGTTTTCGTTTATGCCTGTTTTTAGTGCGAGTAGTAATTTGGCTTACATCGGTCACGGAACAGGAAATACATTGGGTTATTTGGTAAAACACTTGGCGCACATTTGTATTGGTTTCATGATTATTTATTGGGTACATAAAGTTCCGTATCATTATTTCAGGGCGATTTCAAAAATTGCTTTGCCTGTAGTATGGATTTTATTGCTTTATACCTTGTTGAAAGGAACTGTAATCGCAGGAGCAAATGCAAGTCGTTGGATTCAGGTGCCGTTTATCGGGATTACGTTTCAGACTTCAACTTTAGCATCTATAGTTTTGTTCATATATGTAGCAAGATATTTATCAAAAACTAAAGAAGAAAATGAGCCGTTTCAAACTTCATTTGTACAGCTTTGGATTCCGGTTTTTATTACGCTTGTACTTATTTTACCGGCGAACTTTTCAACCACGGCGTTGATTTTTTCAATGGTAATGATGTTGACTTTTATTGGTAAATATCCATTAAAATACATCGGTTTTATTATTGGTTCAGGAGTTGCAATGCTGGCGTTCTTTTTATTAGTTGCCAAAGCATTTCCGGAATCAAGATTCTTTAGCAGGGTTTCAACCTGGGAAAGTCGTATTACGAATTTCACCACAGATAAGCCTGATGAAGATGATTATCAAATTGAAAAAGCAAAAATCGCCATTGCATCAGGAAGATTAGGAGGTTTAGGACCAGGAAAAAGTGTTCAGAAAAACTTTTTGCCACAATCTTCTTCTGATTTTATTTATGCAATTGTTGTAGAAGAATATGGTTTAGTGGGCGGCGTTTCGATTTTGCTTTTGTATTTATTGCTTTTGTTCCGATTTGTAATTGCATCGCATAAAGCCAACACATTATTTGGAAAATTAGTCGTCGTTGGACTCGGTTTCCCGATGATATTTCAGGCTATGATTAATATGGCTGTTGCAGTAGAATTATTGCCGGTAACAGGGCAAACGCTTCCGCTAATAAGTAGTGGAGGTAGTTCGATTTGGATGACGTGTTTCGCTCTCGGAATTATCATTAGTGTAACTAAAAAAGATGAAGAAATCGTAGAAGAGCAACAAGAAAAGGAAAGAAGGAAAGAAGCGCTTCAAAGATTGATAGATAAAGAATTGGCAGAAGAAGATTTGCCTGTTGATGAGAGAGAAGAAATCAGAGGAGAAATCTACGAAGGAGAACCAATGTATTCCATCGAAGATAATTCAAGAAATCCAATGAATGCAGTTTTAAATAAGTAAAAAGAAAGAGAATAGCTATTAGAGCTTATAACTTTTAAAGATATGACAAAGTATAAATTCATACTAAGTGGTGGTGGAACTGGCGGACATATTTATCCGGCAATCGCTATCGCAAATGAGTTAAAATTACAATTTCCTGATGCAGAATTTCTTTTTGTTGGTGCCAAAGATAAAATGGAAATGCAAAAAGTGCCTCAGGCTGGTTATGAAATAAAAGGCCTTTGGATTGCCGGTTTACAAAGAAAACTGACTTTGCAAAATATGATGTTTCCATTGAAATTGGCAACAAGTTTGTTAGAATCAAGAAAGATCATCAGACAATTTAAGCCTAATGTAGTAATAGGGACCGGAGGTTTTGCCAGCGGGCCATTATTGCAAGCGGCAGGAGGAGCAGGAATTCCGACAGTAATTCAGGAGCAAAATTCATTTCCGGGAATTACAAATAAATTGCTAAGCAAAAAAGCCAATGCTATTTGCGTCGCATACGAAAATTTGGAGCGATTTTTTCCAAAAGAAAAAATTGTTTTGACAGGAAATCCGGTTCGTCAGGATTTAATCGATATTGACAGTAAAAGAGAGGAAGCAATTGCTTTTTACGGTTTAGACTCAAACAAAAAGACATTGTTGGTTTTAGGCGGAAGCTTAGGAGCCAGAAGAGTTAATCAGTTAATTGAAAAAGAATTACAAAATATACTTTCACAAGATGTTCAGATTATCTGGCAATGTGGAAAATTATATTTTGAAGATTATAAAAAATACAATCAGCCAAACGTAAAAGTAGTTGATTTTATTGAAAGAATGGATTTTGTTTATGCTGCCGCAGATGTGATTATTTCACGAGCAGGAGCATCATCGGTTTCGGAATTATGTATTGTGGGAAAACCTGTAATTTTTATTCCGTCGCCAAACGTTGCAGAAGATCATCAAACAAAAAATGCACAAGCCATTGTAGATGCAAAAGGAGCAGTTTTGTTGAAAGAATCAGAATTGGAAGGTCAGTTTAGTATTGTTTTTGAAGCTTTATTAAAAGATAAAGGAAAACAAAGCCAATTAAGTGAAAATATTAAAAAACTGGCAAGACCGAATGCTGTAAAAGTTATAGTAGAGGAAATTAAAAAGTTGTTATAATATAACTTTTTAAGATAATTATAGAACTCAATAAAAAAATTAGAACGCTATTTTTAGGCGTTTTGAGTTATTAAAATAAGAAAATTACAAAGGCTTAATTACTAGTTTTTTATACAATAAAGCAACCTGTAAATAGCTCAAAATTAGAAATTAAAATGAATTTAAATCAAATACAAAACGTTTATTTTATTGGTATTGGAGGCATCGGAATGAGTGCGCTGGCCCGTTATTTCAAATATATTGGAAAACAGGTTTCGGGCTATGACAAAACGCCATCAATGCTAACAAGTGAATTAATTGAAAGTGGTATTGATATTCATTTTGACGATAATATCAGTTTAATTCCGAATGACTATTTCGTAGAGAATACGTTAGTAATTTTTACGCCTGCTGTACCTAAAACACATTCTGAATGGAATTATTTCATAGAAAGAAATTACGAAATTAAAAAACGTGCAGAAGTTCTGGGACTCATCACCAAAGATACTTTCAGTTTTGCCGTTGCAGGAACGCACGGAAAAACAACAACATCAAGTATTTTAGGACATATTTTATACGAAAGTGGTGCAGATGTAACAGCTTTTGTGGGCGGAATTATAGAGAATTACAACTCAAATTTAATTGGAAGCGGAAAAACCGTAACAGTTGTAGAAGCAGATGAATTTGATCGTTCGTTTTTACATTTACACCCCAATATTGCCTGTATAACATCAATGGATGCAGATCATTTGGATATTTATGGAACAAGTGATGCAATTGAAGCTTCGTTTGTAGAATTTGCTAATAAAGTGGAGAATAAAAACAATCTGTTTATCACCAAAGAATTGCCTCTTGAAGGTGTGCAATGTGCTATAAATGAAGATGCTGTATATAAGGCATTCAATGTTAGAATAGAAGACGGAAGTTATGTTTTTGATGTGCAGACGCCATCTGAAATTATGAAAGATTTGCATTTTGGATTGCCTGGAAAACACAATTTAATGAACGCCTTGATGGCTATTGGAATGGCAAAAACTTTCGGAACTGCCACAGACTCGATTGCAAAAGCGCTGGCCTCTTTTAACGGAATACGAAGACGTTTCTCTTATCAGATTAAATCTGAAAAGTTAGTATATATAGATGATTATGCACATCATCCAACAGAAATAAACGCTGTACATCAGGCAGTTAGAGAATTGTATCCAAATCGTAAAGTTTTGGCTATTTTTCAGCCGCACTTATTTAGCAGAACAAGAGATTTTGCAGACGGTTTTGCCGAAAGTTTATCTCAATTTGACGAAGTGTTCTTAATGGATATTTATCCGGCACGCGAATTACCGATGGAAGGGATTACATCAGATTGGCTGTTAGGAAAAATGACAAATTCGAACAAAAAAATTGTTGCAAAAAATGATTTATTAGCGCAAATCAAAGCCAGTGATGCGCCAATAATTGTGACAATAGGAGCTGGTGATATTGGAGAAATGGTTCCGTCAATTAAAAAAATGCTAAATGAAAATATTTAATTGGACAAACATAAGATTGGTGCTCATTTTTGGGCTTGTACTTTTTTTATATTCGTTCGCCCAGCATCGAAATGGTGATAGAAAATTAAAGAAATCTATGGTTGTTTTTATAGGAGAAAACACGTTGTTCATAAAGCCCGAAGCGGTTAATAAATTGTTAATAGAAAATAAAAAAGACGCTTCCAGTATCCGAAAAGATGAAGTAGATTTGAATAAGATAGAAAAAAACCTTGATACGCAAGACATGATTGAAAAGTCGGATGTTTTTGTAAGTATCGATGGTGTTCTAAAAGCGATAGTAAAACAGAAGACACCAATAGCGAGAGTTTATGATGGTGATAACTCTTTTTATATTGACTATGAGGGAAATAAAATGCCTTTATCAGACAATTTTACGGCGCGTGTTCCTCTCGTTTCAGGGGCAATAAATAAAAAAAATAACGAAGATTTAGCTACCTTATTTCGCACAATTTATGACGATGCGTTTTTGAAAAAAAACATCATTGCAATTCAAATTATGCCTAATGGTAGCTTAAAAATGTTTAATAGAAATTATAATTACTTCATCGATTTTGGCAGAACGATGAATGTTGATAACAAATTTAGAAACTATAAAGCCTTTTTTCAAAAAGCAGTTTTAGATAGTTCGTTATATAAATACAATAAGATTGACCTGAGATTTACGGAACAAGTAGTTTGCACAAAATAATAGAAAATGGAAAAAGATAATATTGCAGTAGGTCTAGATATTGGAACAACCAAAATAGTTGCCATGATAGGCAAGAAGAACGAGTATGGTAAGTTGGAAATTTTGGGTATTGGTAAATCCAAAAGTTTGGGTGTGGCGAGAGGTGTTGTAAACAACATTACGCAAACCATTCAATCAATTCAACAAGCGATCTTAGAAGCAGAAAATAATTCAGGATATAAAATTAAAGATGTTGTTGTGGGTATCGCCGGACAACACATCAGAAGTATACAGCATACAGATTACATCAGCCGTAGTAATCCGGAAGAAGTAATTGGAGAAAATGATATTCAGCTTTTGATTGATCAGGTTAATAAGCTTGCGATGTTACCGGGAGAAGAAATTATTCACGTTTTGCCGCAGGAATTTAAAATCGACGGACAATCTGAAATTAAAGAACCAATCGGGATGTACGGAGGAAGATTAGAATCTAGTTTTCACGTAGTGGTTGGTCAGGCATCGTCTATCAGAAATGTGGGAAGATGTATTCAGAGTTCAGGAATTGAGTTGTCCGGATTAACATTAGAACCATTGGCTTCTGCAGATGCAGTTTTAAGTCAGGAAGAAAAAGAAGCTGGTGTAGCACTTATCGATATCGGTGGTGGAACAACAGATTTAGCCATTTTTAAAGATGGTATTATCCGTCATACTGCTGTAATTCCTTTCGGAGGAAATGTAATTACGGATGATATCAAGGAAGGATGTTCGATCATTGAAAAACAGGCAGAGCTTTTAAAAATAAAATTTGGATCAGCCTGGCCGGGAGAAAACAAAGACAATGAAATTGTTTCTATTCCGGGATTGAGAGGAAGAGAGCCAAAAGAAATTTCGCTTAAAAACTTATCTAAAATTATTCACGCACGTGTAGTAGAAATTGTAGAACAAGTTTTTGCAGAAATAAAAGCTTACGGACACGAAGATCCCCGTAAAAAATTAATTGCAGGAATTGTGCTTACAGGTGGTGGCGCTCAACTAAAACATATCAAACAATTAGTTGAATACATTACAGGTATGGACACTAGAATTGGATATCCAAACGAGCATTTAGCAGGAAATTCAAGCGAAGAAATTTCAAGTCCATTATTTGCAACTGCTGTTGGTTTAGTAATGAACAGTATAGAAAATAGTACACAAAGTGCTGTTAGAATGGAACTTGTAAATGAGCAGCCAAAAGTAGTGTACAGAAACGTTCCGCCACAGCAACAACAACCTGTTCAGCCGCGATACGAAGTTGAAGAAAACTACGTTGAAAGAGTAGAAGCTTTTGAACCGCCAAGAGAAGTTAGAAGTAACGTGGCTACAAAAGACGAGTCTACAGAAACAAAAATAAGAAGATCATTTTTTGATCGCTATGTCGATAAAATCAAAGATTTTTTAGACAACGCCGAATAATAAAGTAAAACGAAAAGGATTACTTTTTGCCCCAAGTCAAGAAGTAAAAAATGTATTTAATAAGAATTTCAAAACCAAAAAGATGATGAGCAACTCAGAATTTGGAAGTATTTCATTTGATTTACCGAAAAACCAATCAAATGTAATCAAAGTAATAGGTGTAGGAGGAGGCGGAAGTAACGCAATCAACCACATGTTCAAGCAAGGTATTAAAGGGGTAGATTTTATCGTTTGTAATACAGATTCACAAGCACTTCAAAATAGTGCCGTACCAAATAAAATTCAATTAGGAGTAAACTTAACAGAAGGTCTAGGAGCAGGAGCAAATCCTGACGTAGGACAACAATCTGCTATAGAAAGTATTGCCGATATCGAAAAAATGTTAGACCGTGGTACTAAGATGGTATTTATTACTGCTGGTATGGGTGGTGGAACAGGTACTGGTGCTGCTCCGGTAATTGCACAATTGGCAAAAGAAAGAGAAATTTTGACGGTTGGTATCGTAACAATTCCATTTCAATTTGAAGGAAAGGTACGTCAGGAACAAGCGCTTTTAGGAATCGAAAAATTACGCAAACAAGTTGATTCGTTAATCGTAATCAACAATAATAAATTAAGAGAAGTATACGGAAATCTTGGTTTTAAAGCCGGATTCTCTAAGGCGGATGAAGTTTTGGCAACAGCCTCAAGAGGTATTGCTGAAGTAATTACACATCACTATACTCAAAATATCGATTTACGTGACGCAAGAACTGTTTTAGCAAACAGTGGAACTGCGATCATGGGATCTTCTGTTGCCGAAGGTGAAAACAGAGCAAAAGATGCTATTATTTCAGCATTGGATTCTCCGTTATTAAACGACAACAAAATTACAGGAGCCAAAAACGTATTGTTGCTTATCGTTTCTGGATCTGATGAAATTACGCTTGACGAAATTGGAGAAATCAACGATCATATCCAGGCAGAAGCAGGGTACAACGCAAATATTATCATGGGAGTTGGTGAAGACGAAACTCTCGGTGAGGCTATTGCCGTAACTATTATTGCTACTGGTTTTGATGTTGAACAACAAAATGAAATCGTAAATACAGAACCTAAGAAAATCATTCATACGTTGGAAGATGAACAAAGAAGTGTTCATAATTTAACGAATAAAGCTCTTACTTCGTTCGATTTAACAATTGACAAACCTACTGCAAAATCAGAAGAAAAAATTGTTTTTGATTTAATGGAAGATACGGTTGCTCCCGTAATTCCAACTCCTGTTGCTGTTGCTCCAGTAATTAATCAGGAAGAGTTGGTGGTAATGTCTGAGTTTATTAAAAACCTGGATGTAACTTTTGAAATCGTTTCACCAATTACAGATATCGATTTTACTATTTCTACTCCGCAAGCACAGACTTTTCAGGAAGTAAAACCAGTTCAGCAAAGAGTATTTGAAAAGGAAGAACAAACGGCATTTTCTTTTGATTTGCCTCTTTTCAGAGCTGAGCCGGAAGTAAAGAAAGAACCTGTTGTTGAGGATAATAGAATTTTGTTTGAATTAACAAACGAAACACGTAATATTAAAGTAAACGATCCAGTTTCGTTTGTTCCGGTAACTGAAGTTGCTGAAAACGGAATCATCAAATATTCTCTAGAGGAATATATGGAGGTTGAGAATGATTTGATCACATCAAAACCAATTGAAAAAGTGGTTGAAGATGTAGTTCCTGAGGAATTAAATATCACATTAAAACCAAAAGTTGATTTTGCACAGGAAGCTGCTTTTACAACTACTGATCATGCTTCTCCGATGGAATTAACAATCGAAGAAACATTACGTTTAAGAGCAGAAGAAAGAAGAAAGAAACTAAAAGAATTTAATTATAAATTCCATAATAATGTTTCGAGAATTGATGAACTTGAAAAAGAACCTGCTTATAAAAGACTAGGTATTGATCTTTCAAATAATCAATCTAATACAACTAATTCGAGAATCTCTGTTGGTACAGATAGCAATAACGATTTACAATTACGTTCAAACAATTCATTTTTGCACGATAACGTAGATTAATATTACATTCAATAATAATAGGATAACCCGAAAATTGGATTTAATTTTCGGGTTATTTTTTTTATCTTCGCACAGAATTTGAAAATTTGACTTCTTTCCCTGAGTTTTAAAGTTAATCTTATTGTCAGTTCGAAGTGGAAGTTAAAACAACTTTCAGAAAAATTAATCAATTTATAAGCATTGCTTATTCAAATAAAAACACAAATGAGTTTACAAACATTAATCATGGACGAGATTAAGACCGCCATGAGAGCAAAAGATACAGTAGCTTTAGAAGCTTTAAGAGCTATTAAATCAGAAATGCTATTAGCTGCAACAGCTTCTGGCTCTAAAGAAGAATTGACAGAAGACGAAGAAGTAAAATTACTTCAACGACTAGTTAAAACCCGTAAAGAAAGCGCAAGAATTTTTACAGAACAAAACCGTCCTGATTTGGCTGAGCCAGAATTAGCTCAGGTTGCAGTAATTGAGAAATTCTTACCAGCTCAATTAAGTGAAGAAGAAGTAGAAGCTGTAATTGCAAAAATTATTGCTGAAACCGGAGCTTCTGGAATTGCTTCAATGGGTAAAGTAATGGGATTGGCATCTGCTCAATTAGGTGGAACTGCTGAAGGGAAAACCATTTCTGCAATTGTTAAAAAATTATTAGTTTAAATAATGTTTTAGATTTTAGAGTTCAGATTTTAGATTGCAATTAATAATCTAAAATCTGAGATCTAAAATCATAAATAAGAAGACCGCGTAGTTCAACTGGATAGAATATCAGATTTCGGCTCTGAGGGTTGGGGGTTCGAACCCCTCCGCGGTCACATTTTAAGAGTAATTACAAAGAAAAACGCCTTATTTCAAAGGCGTTTTATTTTAGTATATGTTTTTATTTTCCCACAATATCCCCACAACTATGAGTGAAAATAAATCAATTTAAATGAATTGTTTTTATCTAGTATATGTAAAAACAGTTCTCTTTATTTCAGGCAAACCTTCTTCAATCCAAACATTGCTTTCATCAAAATAACTATTTCTGAATAATTTTAATTTCAAAGTAGAGTTTGTTAATTCTACAATAAAATAATTCTGTTTACTTGTTAATTTTCCCTCGCTGTAAAACGACACAATTAATTCCTTATCCAATTCATTAATAACATATGTGCCTGTTGAAGTTGTTTGTTTACATCCTGATTCATTTGAGGCGTCCGTAACTCCTTTTTTTACATTAACAGCATTTCCTTCTTTAATTTCTATATAACTAAGAGTCTTTTCGCAATTTGTCAACGTGAGTTCAGAACCGTAAGTGTTGGCTGCAGTATACTTCCAATTTCCAACAATAGAAAAATCTTCTTCTTCTTTTTTACTATCATCACTTGAACATGATAACGCACCGAATAACACAAATACAAGTAGTACTTTTTTCATAATTTTTATTTAATTGATTTATAATAGTTTTTATTCTAGTCTAATTACACCTACTACAATAGCAAGAGCTCTGATTGAGTCTTTTGGAATCTTAAAAGGTGGGTAGTGCGACTTGTTGTCTGAGTGACATTCCAGGCAATCTTCATCATCTGGACATTGAAATAATCTTTTAACGATAGCTCCCT
>Ga0307413_10000186_pt1 | contig 17765 bp, 14 predicted proteins | sample DK1Ometagenome_3_FD_203714 | JGI IMG/M metagenome (GOLD analysis project Ga0307413, IMG submission 203714) | Maize rhizosphere microbial communities from greenhouse at UC Davis, California, United States - DK15-O-2 | ecosystem: Host-associated > Plants > Roots > Rhizosphere > Soil | place: USA... | reverse complement strand
TGAAGAAAAAGCTCCGAGGGGTTTGTCACGGGAATCAAGCCTTCGTTCGTCATCTCAAAAACGCCGATCTCGTTCGCCGCTCCGAACCGGTTCTTTGTCGCTCGTATGATTCGGTGGTTGTGATGGCGATCGCCCTCGAAATAAAGCACCGTATCGACGATGTGCTCCAGCGTTTTGGGACCCGCGATCGACCCCTCTTTGGTCACATGACCCGTAAGAAAAACCGGCACGCCCGTCTGCTTTGCAAACATCATGAACTGCCCGGCGACGTCCCTGACCTGCGAGACGCTTCCCGGTGCCGATTCGATCTTTTCGCTGAAGACGGTCTGGATCGAATCGACGATCACAACATGCGGCCGCAGCTTTTCAGTCTCCGCCATGATGCTCTGAAGATTTGTTTCGGGAAGCAGAAACAGATTATCCGCCGCGATCCCCAACCGCTCGCCGCGCATCTTTATCTGCCGTTCGGATTCTTCGCCCGAAACGTAGAGGACTTTCAAGCCGTCCCTGCTGAGGCTGTTCGCGATCTGCAATACGATCGTCGATTTGCCTATCCCCGGCGAACCGCCGATCAGCACCAGCGACCCAGCGACGATCCCGCCGCCCAGCACCCGATCGAACTCATCGATACCGGACGCGGTACGCGATTCGTCCTGCGATTCGATCGAGTCGAAAGCGATAGGCGAAACATCTCGGAACCTCGCCGCTCCGGCGCCTGTCGAAACCGCGACTGTAGAGGGTCGAAACCGTTCCTCCACGTACGAGTTCCATTCGCCGCAATCCGGACACTGCCCGATCCACTTGCGGGCCTGCCGGCCGCAGTTCTGGCAGACGAATATCGATTGAGGGTCTTTGGCCATTAGAATTTCGCAGTTTCGCGTCGATTCTACCAAAATGCCGCCCACATTTCCTGAAACGCCGATGATTCAACGATTTTTCTAAAATTCTATTTTTGGAATCTATACGACAATTGATGTTTCACCATTTGTTGCTTTGTTGCCTTTAGGTTGCCTGATAGATGTAACTTACTCCGGTTATTGATTTCGTGTTAAGATTCTCGAGAATGAAGTGGGATATCACCATCGCTAGGATCGGGTTTGTGCTGCTGTTGGCGGCGGTGGGGTTCGTGCTCAACCCGCTTGCGCACACCACTAAACTCGGCGCGATGGACTTCGCTTCGAGACGGCTGGTTTCAGCGGTTCTCGGTGCTGTGATCGCCGGCGGGATGATCGCTTTCGAGATGCGCGTACGTCGCGCTTCGCTGAAAACTCTCATCGGGGCGGCGATCGGTTCGATCCTCGGTATCGTTGGAGCTTTCCTTTTCGGCGTGCTCATCTCCATCCAAAAAGAAGCCGCCGTTTCCGCCGAAACTCAAACGTTTCTGACCATTTCGCTAGCCCTTTTCATGGGTTACGTCGGCCTGATGGTGGGTGCGGCAAAGGGCGAGTATATCGACCTTTCCGTTCTAGGCGGCATCTTCTCCGACAAGAACGTCAAGGTCGACCACAAAGTGCTCGACACCTCCGTGATCATCGACGGCCGTATCGCCGACATCGCCGAAACCGGTTTCCTCGGCGGAACGCTCGTCATTCCCAATTTCGTTCTCATCGAATTGCAGCAGGTCGCCGATTCCGCCGATTCGTCAAAACGCCAACGCGGCCGGCGCGGACTCGATATGCTGCAGAGGCTCCGAAACAACAGCAAGCTCGATATTCAAATTCTGGAGACCGATTACCCCGCAATAAAGGAAGTTGACCTCAAACTTATCGAGCTCGGCCGGCAGCTCGATGCGGTCATCGTCACCAACGATTTCAATCTCAACAAGGTCGCTCAGCTCCGCGGCGTTCCGGTGCTCAACATTAACGAGCTCGCAAACGCACTCAAGCCGGTCGTACTGCCCGGCGAAGCCATGCGGGTCTTCGTGCTCAAAGAGGGCAAAGAATATAATCAGGGCGTCGCTTACCTCGACGACGGCACGATGGTCGTAATCGACAACGCCCGCCGTCTGATCGGCAAGACCGCCGACATCGCCGTCACCAGCGTACTGCAGACCACTGCCGGCAAGATGATCTTCGGCCGTCTTTGGGAAGACAAGCAGCAGCCGGAAGAAGCTGCCGCGAGCACGCCGGCGAACGATTCGAGCATGTCGGTCCACGATTCCCGATCGCTCGGCTTCCGTAAGGCTACTCGCGAGCTTCGCCAGTCGACCATCATCGAAGAGGTCGAATCGCCTCGATGAAAACCACCGCGATCATCGTCGCCGCAGGGGCCGGGTCGCGTTTCAAATCTGACACACCAAAACAATTCCTCGAAATTAACGGAAAGCCCGTGATCGTTCACACCCTCGAACGCTTTCAGGCTGCGCCGTCCATCGATTCGATCGTCCTGGTTCTTTCCGAGGGTCAGGCCAACGCTTTTGACGCGGAGGCCGTTTCCAAATTGGAGAAAGTAGTTGCCGGTGGTGAGACGCGAGCTCACTCCGTACTCAATGGCCTGAACGCCGTTAATGCGGACACAGAGATCGTCGCCGTTCACGACGGCGCCCGTCCGCTCGTCACCGTCGACGAGATCGAAGCGACGATCGCAAAAGCCAAAGAAACCGGTGCCGCTTGCCTCACCGCCCCCGTCACCGATACCATCAAATCGGTCCGCGGGGGTGAAATAGCGGCCACGCTCGACCGTGAAAAGCTTCGCCGAGCCCTGACGCCGCAAGCCTTCAAGATCGAAGTACTTAGAAGTGCTTTCGAGGGCGTCGACCTTAACGATTCCGTCACCGACGAGTGCTACCTCGTCGAAAAACTCGGCCACCCGATCGCGATCGTCGAGGGCAGTTCGCGCAACATCAAGATCACGCACCCCGAGGACCTAATCCTCGCGGAAGCACTCTTAAAGAGCTGAAAGCTAGAATTAAATGGATTTCGGTCTACCGATTATTGATCTTTCATTTTTAGTTTTTAGCTTTTAGTTACTCGTTATGTTCAAAGTTGGTTTCGGCAGCGACATTCACACACTTGTTCCCGGGAAGCCGCTGATCCTCGGCGGCGTTTCGGTGGAATCGGACCTCGGCGCCGACGGCCACTCCGACGCCGATGCGCTCACCCACGCAATCACCGACGCGATCCTCGGTGCCCTTGCCCTCGGCGACATCGGCACGCATTTTCCGCCCAGCGACGAACGCTGGCGAAACGCGGAGAGCTTCGTTTTCCTTCGGTTCGCCGTGGGCGAGATGAAACAGCACGGCTTCGAGATCGCGAACGTCGACTCGACCGTCCATCTCGAATCGCCCAAGCTTCGCCCCTACATCGACGAGATCCGCGACGGCCTCGCCGATGCCTTAGAGGTTGAAACGAATCGCGTCAGCGTCAAAGCCAAGACAGGCGAAAAGGTCGACGCCGTCGGCGAAAATCGTGCAGTACGAGCCGACGCTATCGTACTCATCCAACGCTTTGCGTCTTAGCGACTTTGCGGGAAACTCTTTCTCCCGCAGCGAAGCTAAGACGCAAATTGGAACAATCAATGCGACCACAAGAGATCATCGCCAAAAAACGCGACGGCGGGGAATTGACCGCCGAAGAGATCGGCGTGTTCATCCGCGGCGTTTGCGATGCGTCCTGGGCGGATTACCAGATCTCCGCGCTGGTTATGGCGATGTTCATCCGGGGTCTGAACGATGTGGAAGGTGAGACACTTGTCCGCGAAATGCTGTACTCAGGAGAGGTTTTAGATTTCTCCGATATTGACCGGCCGAAAGCGGACAAGCATTCCACCGGCGGCGTCGGTGATAAATGTTCGCTAATCATTGCGCCGGTAGTCGCGGCCTGCGGCGTCGCGGTCCCGATGATCTCCGGCCGCGGGCTCGGCCACACCGGCGGCACGCTCGATAAGCTCGAATCGATCCCCGGCTATAACGTCAACCTGTCGACTCGAGAATTCCGCGACATCATCGGCAAATGCGGCTTCGCGATGACCGGCCAGACCGCCGACATCGCCCCCGCCGACAAAAAGCTCTACGCCCTGCGCGACGCCACCGCGACCGTGCCCTACATTCCGCTTATCGTCGCCTCGATAATGTCAAAGAAATTGGCAGAGGGCCTCGACGCCCTCGTGCTCGACGTCAAAACCGGCTCCGGCGCCTTCATGCAAAACCAGGCCGACGCCGTGGCCCTCGCAAAAGCGATGGTCGCATGCGGCGAAAAGTTCGGCGTCCGCACCCAGGCAGTCGTTTCGGATATGAGCCAGCCGCTCGGAAAATACGTAGGCAATGCGCTAGAGGTGTACGAGTGCATCCGCATCCTTCGCAACGAGATCGAGCCTGCCGAAATGCCCACCTGGGAACTCGCCGTCGACCTCTCTGCCCGCATGCTTGTCCTGACCGGTGTCGAGGGAGATCACGATTCAGCCAGGGCCCGATGCACCGAAGTACTTGAGTCTGGCACCGCCCTTGAACTATTTCGTCTGAACGTTGAGTGCCAAGGCGGCGACGCTGCCGTTTGTGACGATCCGGAAAGCCCGCTCGATTCCTCAGTTCAGAAATTCGACATAATTTCGACGGCCGGCGGTTATATCTCGGACATCGACACCCAGGCCATCGGCGACGCCATCTGCGCCCTCGGCGGCGGTCGTTTAAAAGCAGAAGATTCGGTCGACCCTTCCGTCGGTTTCGCCTCCGATTTAAAGATCGGCGATCGGATCGAAACGGGTGATCCTCTAGCGACGGTTTTCTGCCGTACCCGCGAACAATTTGACGCCGTCGAGGAGAAACTCTCGAGTGCCTACGTCATCGGTCCGGACGCCACCGCACCGACCCCTCTAATATTGGAAATCATTCACTGACGAGATGGAGCGCTTTCGCTTATGGATGTCAGAATGGGGTCGACGATTCCGGCGTCGACTCCTGATGATAGCCACGCCCGTTTACGGCGTGGTTCGGTCGTATGGACGAGTCACCGTAGCCCGTTTCAACGGGCTTACCCGTGTTTCGCTTTAGCCACTGTGGGCAAGGGCGTTAAAACGCCCTCGTTGATGTTTTCCCTCCCTACCACGCCGTAAACGGGCGCGCCTATGCTTTCCGCCGCCTTCGACCTCGAAATAATATGCAAGTCTCCTTCTCCGCACCCGTTCCCTAAACATCCGCCTTTGCAAAAGGCAATCCTTCGACTTATCCGGGAGACTTGTATGAAACTATCGACCTGCGCTCTTTTTACAGCGGTATTTACGATGGCTGCCGTCACTGCTGCCCCTGCTCAACGAACCGTTACACGCACCACGACCACCACGAGAACTACCAAGACGACAACGACCATCGTCGCCCCGAAGCCCATCACCGACGGCCGCGACACGTTGGAGTTGGTGTTCGTGCTCGACACTACCGGCTCGATGGGCGGCCTTATCGACGGTGCGAAACAGCGGATATGGGGGATCATCAACGAGGTGATGCAGAAACCGTCGAAACCGAGGGTACGCGTCGGTCTCGTCGCTTACCGCGATCTCGGCGACGTCTACGTAACCAAACTGCTCCCGATCACCGAAGATCTCGACAAGGCCTACACCATATTGATGGATTACCAGGCGGGCGGCGGCGGCGATACGCCGGAGAATGTCCGCAAGGCACTGGCTGAGGGTGTCCGGAACGCCGGGTGGTCAAAAGCGGGCCCGGGCCTCGCACAGATCGTCTTCCTCGTCGGCGACGCACCGCCGCAGAATTACGCCCAGGAACCGGATGTGCTCGTTACAACCTCCGAAGCCGTCCGCAAGAATATGATCGTCAACACCATCCAGTGCGGCAGCATCGACGGCACCCGCGAGATCTGGCAGACGATCGCTCTCCGCGGGGAAGGGAAGTACTTCGCTATAGCACAGGACGGCGGAGTTCAGGCGATAGCCACACCGTTCGACGCAAAACTCGCCGAACTTGCGGGTAAAATGGGATCGACCTACATGACCTACGGGAACAAGGAGCTTCGCGAATCGAACATCTCGAGCAGGCAGGTTTCGGAACTCACGATCGCCGGCCGCGCACCCGCCGGTGCACAGGCTGACCGTGCAGTGAACAAGGCCGTAAACTCCTTCCAATACGACGGCGATCTCGCTCAGGACGTCGAGAACGAATCCGTCAAGGTCAAGGATATTAAGACCGAAGATCTGCCTGAGGACCTGCAAAAGCTATCCATCCCCGAACGCGAAAAGGCCGTCGCCGCCCGCATCGATGAACGCAAAAAGATCCGAGCCGAGATCCTCGAGCTTTCCAGACAGCGCGACGCCTACATCGCTGCCGAACGCAAAAAACTCGGCCAAACCAACGGCTTCGATACCGCCGTCGCTCAGGCGCTTCGCGAGCAGCTTCTTAAGAAGGGAATAAAATGATGTTCCGCAAATAAAACACTTGCCAAACAGTGCAACACATGAGATAATCGAAAAACGGGTCATCATGGCCCGTTTTCTCGCGCGGTTAGCGCCGACCGGATCTTTGAGAAATTTTCACGTCAATTTTCGCTAGAATCAAGGCGTGAAAAAAGTTTTTGGAAACCGGGCTTTTTCGACACTCGAAATCCCGCAAACCTAATGTTATCAATAGGTTCCCTGTCCCACTGTGGGTGCGGGACGAGATTTGCAGGTTTCGGCCCAAGTTGTTTGTTCTCAATGGTTTCTCTGTCCCACGCGGTAGCGGGACAAAGGCGGTTTGTCCCGGGACAACGACCCAAATTCGATCTGCCCCCCGTCAACATCTCCCGAGCATCTCGATTCCTTGCCCCGTCCATCCTATGAATGTAAGCTAGGTGCAATTCTTCCGCCCTCAGTTCATATGTCGTTAAGAAATATTTTCATCATCGCCGCGATCATGCTATCGATGGCCGTCACCTCCTGCACGGAACGAACCGAGGCTCGCCGCGAAGGCTGCCAGATCATGGTCGGCATCGTCTTCGACATCGGCGGTAAGAACGACCGGTCCTTCAACGCCGCCGCTTGGGAGGGGGTGAAAAGGGCCGAAAAGGAACTGCCCATCTGCCTCTACGACGTCGAACCCGGCAACCCGACATCTATCGAACCGGCAATGCGTGCCTACGCCGAAAAGAACTTCGACCTGATCGTCGGCGTCGGCTTCGCTCAAGGGCCGATCATGCAGCGGGTTGCGACCGATTACCCGAACATCAAGTTCGCCATCATCGACGGCGTCATCTTCGAGGCCGACGGCAAAACACCCAAATCGAATGTCGCCTCGCTGGTCTTCCGCGAACACGAAGGTTCCTACCTGGTAGGCATGATCGCCGCTTCCAAATCGAAAACTGGCGTGCTCGGCTTTCTCGGCGGCATGGACATTCCCCTCATCCACCGTTTCAACAAGGGTTACGAGGAAGGTGCGATGGCCGTCAACCCGAACATACGCGTGGTCAGCAACTATGTCGGCGTGAACGACGCCGCCTGGAACAACCCCGCAAAGGGCAAAGAACTCGCTCTTGCCCAGATCGAGAAAGGTGCCGACGTGATCTTCACCGCCGCCGGCAACTCCGGCCTCGGGGCCTTCGACGCGGTGGAGCAATACGGCAGGAACGCATCGGGTGAGGCGAACAAGTTCGTCATCGGCGTCGATTCCAACCAGAACGCTGTCAAACCCGGATTCGTTCTTACCTCAATGGTCAAACGCGTCGACAACGCCGTCTACGACGCGGTAAAGGAAGTGCTCGAAGGACGATTCAAAGGCGGCTTCCACGTCTTCGGTCTCGACAAGGACGGCGTTGCCTACGCCCTTGACGAGTACAACAAGCCGCTGATCTCACAGGAAGTATTGACGAAAGTGAATGAGGCCAAAGACAAAATCGTGATCGGCGAGATCAAGGTAACCGACGCGATGGCGAACTAGAACATGCTCGAATTACGAAACATTAAAAAAGCCTTTGGCGATTGTGTCGCGAATGAGGACGTGTCTCTGAAGGTGGAGAAAGGCACGATCCACGCCATCGTCGGCGAGAACGGGGCCGGCAAATCGACGGCGATGAAGATCGTCTACGGTTTTTTCAACCCGGACAGCGGCGAGATCCTCTTTAACGGCAAACCCGTTACGATTCGAAATCCGCACGACGCTATCGCGCTCGGCATCGGCATGGTCCATCAACACTTCATGCTGGTGGACACGATGACCGTCGCCGAGAATATTATTCTCGGTGCCGAAACCGGTTCGGCGGCCAATCTCGATATCGAGAAGGCTAACGCGGACATTAAAAAACTCTCAGGCGACCTTCGGCTCAACATCGATCCTCGGGCCATTATCGAAAATCTCTCGGTAGGGCAACAGCAGCGCGTGGAGCTTCTTAAGGCCCTCTACCGCAACGCCGATTTCCTGATATTGGACGAGCCAACCGCCGTGCTATCACCTCAGGAGGTCGAGGAATTCTTCGCGATCCTTCGTCGGATGAAGGCGCAGGGCAAAACTATCGTCATCATTACCCATAAGCTCGAGGAGGTGCTCGCGATATCGGACGAGGTTACCGTGATGCGCGACGGTCGCACCGTCGGCCAGGTAAAAACGTCCGAAACCAACACTCAGGAACTTGCCAGGCTGATCGTCGGGCGCGATGTGCTGCTGCGTGTTGAAAAGACCGATGCTCAACCGGCGGCAACTGTTCTCGAAGTTAGAAACCTCCGAGTGACAGGCCGCCACGGGCTTGCCGTCGAAGATGTTTCCTTCACGGTCAGAGCCGGGGAGATCGTCGGCATCGCGGGCATTGAAGGCAACGGTCAAACCGAGCTGATCGAGGCGCTAGCGGGGCTCTGCCGACCCGACGCCGGCAGGGTCGAATTCGAAGGGAAGGACATTACTTATTTGAGTGCCCGCGAGCTAAAGGAACTCGGCATCGCTCACATCCCGGAAGACCGCCATCGACGCGGCCTGCTGCTCAATTCAGACCTTTCGGAAAACTCGATACTTGGAGTGCATTACCGAGCGCCGGTCACCGCTGCCGCCGGCGTTATGAGCACGTCGGCGATAGAGAAACGCGTCGAGGAGATAATCGAACGGTTCGATGTCCGCCCGGCCAATCCAGACCTCGCAGCGAAATCGTTATCTGGCGGCAACCAGCAAAAGCTGATCATCGGCCGCGAATTCGAGCTCGATCCGAAGCTTTTACTCGTGTCACAGCCGACCCGCGGCGTCGATATCGGAGCGATCGAATTCATCCACCGCAAATTGATCGAACTTCGCGACAAAGGCCGGGCGGTGCTTCTCATATCGGCCGAGCTCGAAGAGGTCACGGCGCTAGCCGACCGCCTTTTGGTCATTCGGGAAGGCAAGATCGTCGGCGAGTTAGATCCGAAAACCTCGTCGTTTGAAGAAATTGGGATATTGATGACCGGAGGCTGAAATGAAGACCGCGATCGCAAAACGTGTCGAATTCAAAAAGCTCGCGACGCAGTTCGTTGTCGAGGACGTCGTTGCGACGGCCGAATATTATCGCGATGTTCTCGGTTTCGAGATCCTCGGCTATTTTGCCGATCCGCCCGTCTACGCAATGGTTTCCCGCGGCGGTGTGGAGATGCACTTTGGAAAAGCTGAGGAGCGGCCGGCGGACGTAACTAGTACCCAGCTTCGCCATGTCGGCTTCGACGCCTACATTTGGGTGGACGACATTCAGGAATTGTTTGAAGAGCTAACCGCTAGCGGCGCAAAAATTATTGAAGGACCGGTCAGGCGCATCTACGAGAGCACCGAGGTCGAAGTGGCAGACTGCAACGGTTTTAAAATAGTATTTGGCGACTAAGCCGCACTTGCGGACGTCGCACCGAAGATCTTTGACAACCTTTCGATCGCAGTGCGGAGATTTTCCATTGACGTTGCGTATGAGAATCTGAGGAACCCGTCGGCTCCGAATCCTGCTCCGTCTGTAACAACGGTATGCGCTTCGATAAGCATTGCTTCGGCGACATCGGCGGAAGTTTTGAATCGATCGCCGAACATATTCCTAACATCGACGAATGCATAAAACGCACCTTCGGGCATTTCGCACTTAAAGCCGTTGATCGAGTTCAACGCAGGGATCAACCAATCGCGACGGCGTTCGTATTCGGCCAACATTGTGTCTACGGCGGCAACGGTCTCTTCGCGATTTTTCATCGCTTCAGCGCATGCATATTGCACGAACGATGTTGGGTGGGTCGCCGAGTGGCTCTGCAGCTTCACCATCGCTTTAGACCAAACGTCATTCGCGATCGTGTAACCGATCCGCCAACCAGTCATCGCGTAGGTCTTTGAAAAACTACCCGCGACGCACACGTAGTCACGCAGTTCAGCGGGCAATGCCGCCGATGTGAAAACCTCTCCCGGCGGGTAAGCGAAGAAGAGATAACATTCGTCGGTGATGACGTAAACCCCGCGTTCGGCGCACGCCTCGACGATCTTGATCAGCTCTTCTTTCGGAATGACCCGGCCGGTCGGGTTGTTGGGAGAATTGATGATCAGGGCTTTGGTATTTTCCGTAAGCGAGTTGCGGACTTGATCGGCAGTTAGTACAAAATCGGTCGCTTCCGTTTCGATCGAAACACTTTTCCCGCCGCAGAAGGTCACGATCTCGGGAAAAGTGACCCAATACGGTTTCGGTATCAGCACCTCGTCGCCCGGGTTAAGCAGAGTGCACGCGGCGTTGAAAAGTGCCTGCTTGCCGCCGCACGAGGCCACAACCTGGTTCGGCGATACTTCCGCTCCGAACTGACCTTCATAGAATGAGCAAACTGCCTCCGTGAACGCCTTCATTCCGCTCGACGCGGTGTATTTCGTCAATCCCTTCTCTAGCCCGTCGCACGCATATTGCTTGATGAATTCGGGGGTATCAAAATCCGGCTCACCCAAGGTCAGATCGATCACGCTTTGGCCCTGCTCGCGCAAAGCCGCGGCCGCCTGCGCGGCCTTGAAGGTCGACGAGGACTTCATCAGGGCAACTCGGTCGGAAACGGAGAAGGTACTCATAGGTTTCGGGGAAAATTCAGCAGCGTTGAAGGAATTCTACACGATTGCCAAATGGGTCGCGAAATTCGAAGCGGCGATAGTACGGAATCGGAATGCCGTCGATAATCGCAACGCCGGCATTTTGCAGTTTAGCTCGCCAGCCATCCAGATCGTCGATTTCATATGCGACATGCGCTTTTGAGTCAGCACGGGAAGGAATTTCTTCCGTTCCGACATGCACCTGAAAGGCGCCCAACTGCAGCCAAAACCCGCCGCGACCTGCAAGTTCGTATGGCTTTGGAACTTCGACAAGGCCTAGCACACCGCAATAGAAGGCTCGGGCGGCCTCTTCGGCCCCTTTCGGGATCGTTATTTGAACGTGCAGGACGCCGAGTACATTTACATCGTCATTCACTTTAGTTTGGCCTTCATTCTCGTTTCGACGATCTCCGGGATCAGGCCGTCGACTCTACCGCCGAGCAGAAAGACCTGCTTCATCAGCGTGGAAGAAACGTACGAATACTCCTCGTCCGCCATTAGAAAGACCGTCTCGACCGTCGGCTCAAGCTTTCGGTTCATCAACGCCATCCGAAGCTCGTATTCATAATCGCTCACGGCACGGATGCCGCGAACGATCGCCGTTGCCCCGCTGTTCTTCGCAAATTCGGCCGTCAACCCTGAGAACGAAGCGACCGTTAGATTGCATCCATTGTGCTGAACCCCCGGCAAAATCTCCTTGATCATCCCGACGCGTTCGTCGACGGTGAACATTGGGTTCTTGTCGGGGTTATTCAGGATGGCGATGATGATCTCGTCAAACAGCGGAGAGCTTCGCTTTATGACATCCAGATGGCCGTTGGTGAGCGGGTCGAATGATCCTGGAAAGATGGCTTTACGCATTACCGTGGTGATCAGAAGTTTTTCGCCAGCATCTCTTTACCTTTTTCTAGGGCCACCGCGTGTTCGACGGCGTATTCGGGGTTGGGCTTCAGGGCGAAAAGCGCTTTGAGCTGCTTTCTCGCGTCCGCTTCCTTCTTCATCGCCAGGTAAGCTTCCGCAAGATGAAGCCGCAAATTTGCATTGTCGGGCGATAGCTCAAGGCCCTTTTCATAATACTCGACTGCCTTTTTCACAATACCCCCCTTCAGAGTGCGCGTCGCCATCTCCAGCTGGCCCAGGGCGTCAAACGCGCTCGCATTTTGGTAATTCGGGTCAATCGCGATCACGGCGCTCATCGAGTCGCGAATGTCATCGACGGCCTTTATCCCGACCGTTACCGGGCTGATGCGGCCAAGCTCGCCAAGGTTCGCGGCGTACCAGAAATGTCCGTCGGGTTTGTACGCGTCGATCCGCGAGGCGATCTTGCCGGCATCGCGGCCGCGTTCATATGCCGCAATCGAATCCTTTTCGGCCGCTTCCGCCTTTCCCAGAAAATAGCAATACTTCGCGAATTTCCATTCGACCTCGTAGTTGCGTTTGTTCGGATCTCGCACTTTTGCGAGCATTTCGACTGCCTGTCGCAGATTCTTGATATCGTTTCTTTGCGAAAAAAGGCTCGCAGAGGTGTTCAGGGTATCCGCAATCGCGGAATCCGAGACCGCTTGGCCAATGTAATGCGATTCGGCGTTTCGGGAACAGCCTATGAGTGTGCACAAAGTAATTACAATTGCAAAATATTTGTAAAGCACGTTCGAATATGGATGATATCCGTTTCGCAAAGTGTTAATATCCTCGCTTACCGCGATCAGGCAGTTTAGAAAAATCGCCCCTAACTTATCACACGCAACCTATGAACAGAAACGGACAGGCGGCCGCATTTTACGATCTTGAGGGAACGCTCGTGAGCACCAATCTCGTGCACACGCTCGCCTTCTACGCGAAGCGGCAGCAGGGCCTGTGGCAGACGGCGAAAAAGAGCGTGGGGACGCTGGCCAAATTGCCATTCTTTGGCGTTACGGACCTTTATTCGCGCAACGTTTTCAATGAAGTTTTCTTTCGATCTTACGCGGGGTTTTCGCAGGACAGGCTACGCTATTTTTCCGAAGAATTGTTTGAGGAAATATTAAAGCCGGCGATCTTCCCTGGAACGCCCGAATTGATAGCTCAGGGCAAAAAGATTGGGCAGCGGCAAGTCGTACTAACAGGAGCGTTGGACTTTACGATCGCCCAGATGATGGAACACCTGGGGATCGACGATTACGTGGCCAACCGGCTAGAGTTCGTCAACGGCTACGCCACGGGCCGTGTTTTGCCGCCGGTGATGGCGTCGGCGACGAAGGCGAAATGGATACGCGAGTATGCTGAGCGGGAGAATATCAATCTTTCTGAAAGCTATGCTTATTCGGATTCGATATCGGACCTGCCGATGCTTTCGATCGTTGGGCACCCGGTGGCCGTTTCGCCCGATTTCAGATTGAAGCAAACGGCCCGGCAGCACGACTGGGCGGTGATAGATCTTACGTAGGACAATTTTGCGAACATTGGGAAAATGAAGTACAGCAAGGTTTTATTTTTATCTTTAGTTTTATTTGCTTCTGCGGCGTTCGGTCAGCCGGCGAAAACGGCTTCGGAGTCGAAGCTTTTCGACGCGGCTCAGCTTCTTCGCGATATCCAGACGCTTTCGGCTGACGATATGGAAGGACGCTCGCCACAACAGCCGTCGATTCAAAAGGCTCGCGATTACGTGGAAAAGCGTTTTGCGGAATCGGGGCTGCAGCCGATCGGGGCCTATTTCAAACAGGAGTTCGGCATCAGGCAGCGTGGCGAATCCGCCCCACTAAAAGGCGTCAATTATGTGGGCCTGATAAAGGGAAGGAAAGCACCGGAGCGGTATATCGTGATCACCGCCCATTACGATCATGAAGGAATCAAGAAGGGAGCAACCTTTAACGGTGCGGACGACAATGCGTCGGGGACGTCGGCCCTTTTCACGATCGCAGCTTACTTTAAGAAGCATCAACCGGACCATTCGCTGATCTTCGTGGCGTTCGACGCGGAAGAATTGGGCCTCTTGGGGGCGCAGCATTTTGTAACGAATCTGCCGGTCGCAAGAGAAGACATCCTTCTGAATGTCAACATGGACATGATCTCGAGAAACGACAAGGGTGAATTGTACGCGGTGGGTACAAAGTACTATCCGCAGTTCAAGCCCGTCCTCGAATCGGTTCAGAAAACCGCTCCAGTAAAACTTCGCCTCGGACACGAAGAGTGGACCAACCAGTCAGACCAGGCCGCCTTCCACGCCGCGAAGATCCCGTTCATTTACTTCGGCGTCGAGGACCACAAGGATTACCACAAACCGACCGACGATTTTGCGAACATTCAGCCGGCATTCTATGTTTCGGCAGTTGAGACGATAATCGCAACGATCAAGGCTCTGGATGAGCCCACGAAATAGCTATGGCATTGGCACTACGCAGAAAAACGCACGAATCGATCGTGTATATCGACAAGGACTCGGCGCCGAGGATCATGCCCTACGGGGAGGATTTTATCCTTGAGGACATTCCGATCGGGACGCGGGTGATCTATCCGAATCCGCCGATCAAAGGGCTACCCAATCGCGAAGCGGCGATTCGGTATGCCGTGAATCACCCGATCGAGATGGAGCCGCTTTATGCGTTGCTCGAGCCGGGGATGCGGGTGACGATCGCGATGGACGACATCTCGCTGCCGCTGCCGCCAATGGCGACGCCGGATATGCGCCAGACTATGCTGGAGGTCGTGCTGGATATGTGCGGGGCGAATGGGGTTGACGACATTCATCTGATCATCGCGAACAGCCTGCACCGCAAGATGACCGCGTGGGAGATGAAGCGGATGGTCGGCGCCGATATTTTTAACGAGTATCACCCCGACCGCTATTACAACCACGACGCCGAGGACGACGATAATCTGGTCACGCTCGGCCACACCCGCCACAACGAACCGCTGCGCGTAAACAAGCGGGCGATCGAGAGCGATCTGCTGATCTATCTCAACATCAATCTTGTGCCGATGGACGGCGGGCACAAGTCGGTTGCGGTAGGACTGTGCGATTACGAGTCTCTGCGGGCGCACCACGAACCGCAGACGATCCGAGATTCGCATTCGTATATGGATCCCCCCGCGTCGGAGCTGAATCATAAGGTGATCCGGCTCGGAAAGCTCGTGGACGAGAACTGCAAGGTATTCCACATCGAGACCGCCCTGAATAACAAGATGTTCTCGGACGGCTACGACATCCTGACGCGAAACGAAGACGAGTTTTCGTTCATGGACCGGATGAAGTGGGAGGCAATGAAGCGGACGTTCTCCAAAATGCCTCGCGGAGCTAGGCGCAAAATGCTGCACGCGATACCCGCCCAATACGAATTGATCGGCTGCTATGCGGGGAAAACGGAGCCGGTCCACGACAAGATACTCGAACTCAACTATCGGCAATACGAGATTCCGGTAAAAGGCCAGTGCGACATCCTGATCTCGGGCATCCCTGACATCTCGCCGTACAACGTCTACTCGGCCCTGAATCCGCTGCTGGTACAGGTGATGGCATTGGGCTACCACTTCAACATGTACCGGAATAAACCACTGCTGCGAAAGGGCGGCGTGATGATCATCACGCATCCGTGCTTTGACGAGTTCGACCACAACTTTCACCCGTCGTACATCGAATTCTTCCACCGGCTGCTGCCCGAATCGCGTGATGCGTTTTACCTTCGCGAAAAGTACGAACGCGAATTTGCCTCTAACCCGGCCTACGTCGAAATGTACCGCCGAGGCAATGCCTATCACGGCGCGCACCCGTTCTTTATGTGGTACTGGGGCGAAAACGGCCGCCAGCACGTTGGCAAAGTGATAGTCGCCGGAGCCGAAAACGCACACGTCCCTGAAATGCTCGGCTGGGAACGCGCCGACAACCTGACCGAAGCGATCGCGATGGGTCGTAGTTATATGGGCCGCAATGCAGAGATAACCATGCTGCATCAGCCAATAATTGGGCTCTGTAATGTAACGGATTAGGTATGGAACGCCGGCACCTTGCCGGCGAGTCGGCTGCGTTCGAAACATGCCGGCAAGGTGCCGGCGTTCCGACAAAATGAAACTTTCACCAACAGAAATATTCAAGGGCAAGAACATCTTCTTTATCGGCGGTACGGGTTTCGTCGGGAAGGTCACGTTATCTATGCTGCTGCACAATTTTCCTGATATCGGGAAGGTTTATGCAACGGTACGGGCGCGGGACGAGAACGAGTCGAAGACGCGGTTTTGGACAAGCATTGTTACTAGTCACACATTTGATCCGTTGAGGGAAAAATACGGTGACGGGTTCGAGGATTTTATAAGGTCCAAGGTCGTACCGGTCAACGGGGACGTCGGAAACGAATTTCTCGGTCTTGATCTAGACGACGCCGCAAAGATCATGGCGGATACCGACATCATTATCAATGGCGCCGGAAACGTTACGTTCAATCCGCCGCTGGAATCTGCGCTACGCACAAATGTCGTCGGCTCCAATAACATCATCAAGATGGCACGGATGATGAATAAGCCACGCCTTGTCCACGTTTCCACCTGTTTTGTAGCTGGAAAACGCAGTGGGGCGATCTGGGAGAACGAACCGGTGGTAGGGTATTTCCCGCGGAAGAATGAGCTGGTTGGGACGACGTTCGACGTGAACCGCGAGGTCGAAGATTGTGCACGCTTGAGCGAACAGGCCCGACAGGAAGCGGATGATGCTGTTCAGATCGCGAAGTTCCGCGAACAAGCGCGCAATCGATTTATCGAAGAGGGTCGTGACCCGGACGACGAGTCGGAACTGAAATCCGCGATCTTCCGCGAACGCAAAATGTGGATCCGTGAGCGAACGACGGAGCTGGGCGCGGAACGTGCGGAATACTGGGGTTGGACGAACATCTACACGTATTCCAAATCACTTGCCGAACAGATCATCGCTTCGCAAGACGACATCGTAAAGGTGCTGGTTCGGCCATCTATCGTCGAGTCTTCTCAATCGTATCCGTTCCCCGGATGGAACGAGGGTTTCACAACGACAGCTCCACTTATTCTTATCGCTTTAAGGGGACAGCCGATCATTCCTGTTAATGAAAAGCTGATTCTCGATATAATCCCCGTCGATATGGTTTCGGGAGCTATCCTCGGGGCCGCGATGAACGCACTCGTGGACGACAACCCGCCGTTGGTTTTCCAGGCATCGTCAGGCGATTCAAACCCCAACGACATGAAGCGGATCGTCGGGCTTGTAGGTCTTTATAAACGTCAGCATTTCGACGAAAAAGAGAACGGCAGCAAGATCGTAAACAAGCTCGCCGGGATGATCGAAGCGGCGCCGGTAAAACAGCGAACTTACGAATTGACCAGTGCTCCGATGCTGAACAAGCTCGCCAAACGGGCCGACAGTCTTATGGATCGAGCTACACCTCGATGGGGCGGTGGTCGTATTGGCAACATCATTTCCGATCTGAAAAAATCGACCGAAGATTTTAAGCGAACCACCCAGGAAACGATGGACGCTTTCGCGATGTTCAAACCGTTCATGATCGATAATGAATATCTTTACCGATCTGACAACGTCCGGGCGCTGCACTCGGTAATCAAAGAAAAGGAAAAGCATCTTCTTCCCTGGTATCCGGAAAAGCTGGATTGGTACGATTACTGGCTCAACGTCCATTTTCCGGGGATGCGAAAATGGGTTCTTCCAACGCTTGAAGAAGAGCTGAAGATACAGGAGAAGCGTTCTCACACTTACAAAGATTTGCTCGATCTGTTTGATACCTCAACAAAACGATTCCCGACGCGCGTCGCGATGCGTATCGAACGCAACGGCCGCAAG
>Ga0307413_10000185_pt1 | contig 17787 bp, 21 predicted proteins | sample DK1Ometagenome_3_FD_203714 | JGI IMG/M metagenome (GOLD analysis project Ga0307413, IMG submission 203714) | Maize rhizosphere microbial communities from greenhouse at UC Davis, California, United States - DK15-O-2 | ecosystem: Host-associated > Plants > Roots > Rhizosphere > Soil | place: USA... | reverse complement strand
GCCGTTGCTGCAGACAAGACGTGGGGTCGCGATGGCGTTGGCAAAGCCCGGAATGCGGGGATGCAGCGTCCCGCGGCTGGAACATTCGGCGCGGGCTGCAGGGCTTGCCTGATTGGCTTAACGTGTGCGCAGGCCGACAGACCCGTGACCATGAAGCCATTGAAACTCGCCGTCGCCGCGTTGCTCCTCGCCGTGTTGTCCGGCTGCGCCAGCACCCTGCCGCGCAACCCGCTGGCGGATTGGCAGGCATCGCCCAACTTCCAGCCGCGACGCGCGCGCGTGATCGTGTTGCACCACACCGCGATGGACAACGCGCAGGCAGCGTTGCATGTACTGCAGACGGAGAACTCCGGCGGCCCGGTCAGCTCGCACTACCTGATCGGCGACGACGGGCACCTGTACCAGCTGGTGTCCGAGCAGTCGCGCGCCTGGCATGCCGGTGGCAGCCGCTGGGCCGGCATCAGCGACCTCAACTCGTATTCGATCGGGATCGAACTCGACAACAACGGTCACGAGCCTTTCAGCGAGGCGCAGCTGCAATCGTTGCTGGTGCTGCTGGAGGACATCGTCGAACGCAACGGCATCCAGCCACACCTGGTGGTCGGCCACGGCGACATCGCGCCGACCAAGAAGGACGACCCCAGCGTGCTGTTCCCGTGGCGGCGGCTGGCCGAAGCCGGCTTCGGGCTGTGGCCGCGCGACGTTCGCGCCGCGCCGCCGCCGGGCTTCGACCCGTGGGCGGCGATGCGACTGGTGGGTTACGACCTGCGCGAACCGTCGGTGGCACTGGCCGCGTTCCACCGGCACTTCCGCGGCAGCGAGGAAACCACATGGCTGCCCGGCGATGCGGAGATCCTGTACGACCTGCAGTTGCAGCTGATGGAACTGCCGGCAACCGCACCCCAGCCGCCGCCGTGACTTTTGTAGGAGCGACGTAAGTCGCGATTTCCCTGTTGTCGTGTGCGTCGTGCTGTGCGCGGAAACCCGGCATCGCCATCGCGGCTTCTCGCACACCGGGGCGCATCAACGGACAATTGCCGAGGAAATCGCGACTTACGTCGCTCCTACAGTTCGCGCTTTCAGGTTTCCGGCACGACCTCGACAGCCTGTTCCGCGCGTCCCGCTCGCTTTGCCACCGTCCAGCCGATCAACGCCGCGCACAGCAGCACCACCGCGGCAATCAGCAGCGATGTCCCCGAATAGGCCACCCACGCGTCCGGCCCGACCGTGACCGAGTACACCGCGCCGAAGAACAGCGGCGACAGCACGCCGGCGATGCTCGCCACGCTCATGTTGGCGCCCTGCAGCTGGCCCTGTTCCGACTCCGATACCCGCCGCGTCATCAGCGACTGCAGCGTCGGCATTGCCAGCCCCCACAGCGCGTTGGGCAGCATCGCCAGGGTGAACCACCAGCCGTTCGGCGCCAGGCCCATGCAGGCGACGCCGAACGCGCCGCCGAACAGGCCGAACACCATCGTCCTGCGATCGCCCAGCCGCTTCACCACCGGCCCGGTCAGCACGCCCTGCACGACCATGTCGAGCGCGCCGACCAGCGCCAGCAGCAGCCCGACCTCCCATGCGCCCCAGCCGTAGCGGTAGCCGGCATACAGCACGAACACCGCGCTGAACACGTGGTGGGCGAAGTACAGCAGGAAGTTGACCACCGCCAGTCCGGACAGCTCCGGGTGCGAGCGCAGCAGGCGCAAGGCACCGAACGGATTGGCGCGCCTCAACGAGAACCCCATGCGCTTCTCCGGCGGCAGCGATTCGGGCAGCACGAACGCGCCGTACAGGAACGCCACGCCACTCAGCGCGCCCGCGACCCAGAACGGCAGGCGCGGCGAGATTTCGCCGAGTACGCCGCCGAGCAGCGGCCCGGCCACGAACCCGGCACTGAATGCCGCGCCGATCAGGCCGTAGCCGCGCGCGCGATCCTCCGGCGCGGTGATGTCGGCCATGTAGGCGTAGACGGTGGTGAAACTCGACGAGGTGATGCCGGCGATGATCCGCGCCAGCGCCAGCCACCACAGGTTCGGCGCCAGCGCCATCAACGCGCCGTCGATCGCGAGGCCTGCCGCCGAAATCAGGATCACCGGGCGCCGGCCGTAGTGGTCCGACAGCGAGCCGATCACCGGCGAGACCAGGAACTGCATGCCCGCCCACAGCGCCACGAACACGCCGTTGATGACGCCCGCCTGTGCGTTGGACCCGGTGAACTCCTCGATCAACGCCGGCAGCACCGGGATCACGATGCCCATCGACAGGATGTCGAGCATCGCGGTGACGAGGATGAAGGCGATCGCGGCCTGGTGGCCGTGGAATGGACGCGATTGCATGCGCGTTCCCGCTCGGTAAAGAGGCGCGATTGTGCACGTTTGCGGCCCGGGCTGCTGCGCTCCACGGCGGAAAACCGGGCGCGCGGGAACGTGCCGCATGGCAACACGGGATTGCCCGCGACAGCGGTCAAAACGCGGATGAACGGGCGGAACCGCTAAACCCGCGGCACGGCGGAGTGAAGCGGCTGTTAGATGCGGAAACGGTCATCACCGATACAGCCATCGCGGACCACTTTCCAGTCGCTGTGCTCGCGCACGCAATGGCCCGCCCAGGAGGCACCCATGAACACCCGGACCCGCAACCTGTTGATGCTTGCACTCGCCACCGCACTGGCTGCGCCGGTCGCGGTTGCGCAAACCGAAACCACCCAGCAGCAGCTCGACCGGCAGGAATCCGCCGAGCAGTTGCCGCCGCAGGTCAATCCGAACGAAGCCGCCGATCAATCGGTCGACCCGCGCCTGCCGGTTGCAGACGAGGCCGAGGATCCAATGAGCGCGGTTCCGCCGCCGGCGCGCAGCGACGCGCAGTCGACCCTGCGCACGAAGGTCGCGCCCGATCGCTGGACCCGGCTGGATGCCGATGCCGACGGCCGGATCAGCAAGGCGGAGAGCGCCGCCGATGCGGGGTTGAGCACCGGGTTCGCGGCGATGGACAGCGACGGCGACGGCTTCGTCAGCCGGGCCGAGTTCGATGCCGACCAGGGCAATGACCGCGACAGTGTGGGCGACGACAGCATGGATCACGACGGCATGGACCACGAAGGCATGCACGACCGCGATCGCATGGACGACGACGGCACGGGTAACGACCGTGTCGAACCCGCCGGCGCCGAGTCGATCGACAACCGCAACGGAGGCTGAGCCGCCCGCGCCTCGATCCCTCAGGTTGTCGGTGAGGCCGTCCCTCAGCCGGGTCGGGTCAGCCGCAACAGGCGGCCGTCTTCGCCATCCTCCAGCAACCAGATGTCGCCGTCGGGTCCCTGCTCGACCTCGCGGATGCGTGCGTCCATCTCGAAGCGCTCGGCTTCACGCGCGTTCTTGCCTTCGAATTCGACCCGCACCAGCGCCTGCGATGACAGTCCGGCGATCAGGCCATCGCCCCGCCAGTCCGGGAAGGTGTCGCCGGAATAGATGATGAAGCCACCGGGCGAGATCACCGGGTTCCAGCTCAACGCGGGCGCGTTGAATTCCGGCCGGGTGTCGTGGTCGGGGATCGGACGGCCGTCGTAGTGGTCGCCGTTGGACACGATTGGATAGCCGTAGTTGCCGCCGCGTTCGACGCGGTTGAGTTCGTCGCCGCCCTTCGGTCCCATCTCGATGTTCCACAACTGGCCCTTGGCGTCGAACGCGATGCCGAGCGGATTGCGGTGGCCGAGCGACCAGACCTGCGCGGCGACCTCGCCGTCGTCGACGAACGGGTTGTCCGCGGGCACGCTGCCGTCGTCGTCGAGCCGCACGATCTTGCCTAGGTTGGATTGCATGTCCTGCGCCGGGTCGAACTTCTGGCGCTCGCCGGAACTGATCCACAGGTGCCCGTCCGGCCCGAACGCGATGCGATGGCCGAAGTGTCCGCGGCCGGCCACCTTCGGCACCTGCCGCCAGATCACCCCCAGGTCCGACAGCGCGCCGCCGCCCTGCTTGTCGAACGTCAGCCGCGCACGCGCGACGGCGGCGCCGCGGATGTCGCCGTCGCCGGCTTCCGCATAGCTGAGGTAGACCAGCCCGTTGTCGGCGAAGTCAGGGTGCGGCACCACGTCGCCGAGGCCGCCCTGGCCGCCGTAATCCACCGCCGGAACGCCGCTGACCTCGCCGGTCTTGCCGTCGGTGCCGACCAGCTTCAACGTGCCCCCGCGCTCGGTCACCAGCAGGCGGCCGTCGGGCAGGAAGCTCATCGCCCACGGTTCGTCGAAGCTCGCCACTTCGGTGGCGATGAACGGCCGGCCATCGGGTGCCAGTGTCGCGGCAGCGCCGTCCACTTCGGCGGCGACCTGCGGGCCGGCGTTCTCGCTGCCGTTGCCATTGCCGCACGCGCACAAAAGGGTCAGTGATACCGCCGCAAACAGCAGGGAACGATTTTTCACGCTGAGATCCTCAGGACATGGTCTTGCTGGTCTCGTACGGTAGCGTTGTTGCGCCGGCGGCGACAATCCGCGGCTCGATCGCGGTCAGCGTGTCCTTCGAGGCGTCGACCACCACCAGGATGTTGCCGGCCTCGATCTCGTCGTGGAAGTTGCGCCGGATCGGGTCGGGCAGGGACGAGCCGACCAGCGCCGAGGCCCAGCAGCCCACCACCGCGCCCGCGACCGTCGTGGCGGCGGCGCCGGCAAGGGTCACGCCCAGTGGCGGGATGGCAACCGCGACCAGCCCTGCAAGCAAACCGGCACCGGCCCCGTAGCCGGCACCGCGCGCGGCGGCCGGCATCAGGTCGGTGTCGGCCTCCTTGCGCTCGTCTGGAATCGATTCGACCTCGATATCGGAACGCGCGACCAGCAGGATGTCGTCATCGTTCACGCCACCGGTACGGGCCGCCTCCATCGCGAGTTCGGCGGTGGCGAGGTCGGGCGTGCTGAATACGTGTCGCAGCTTCATGGGATCGCTCCTGTGTCGGTCGCGGCGTGGCATGCCCGGGAGCCGGCGAGGCATGACGTTGAGCCGCGCAGGCAGGGCGTCGGGATCAGCTTTGTCCCGTTGGGGTTATTCACGCGTGACGATATGCGGACGGGCCGCAGGGCGCGGCTCAGGGGTCAGTCGCGAAGGCGCCTGCGTGAAGGTTTTGTTTCCGTTCACCGTTGCCCGCCGCGCCGAGTCCGCAGCCGGTCACGTTTTGTCACCGATACGGCACGCGCCTAGCGTCATCGGCCGGCGGGTTGGTTAAACCAACGTTGCCTTAACGGTTCGCGACCGGCGTCCGTTCATGGCACCGGCCGCAAGGTGCGAACCGTGCGGTGGCCCTCCCCCACGGCGGACCGTGCAGCAGTGCATACCCATGAGTTCCACCCTGTCCCAATTTGTTCCAGTAGCGGAACTTCAGGAGATTCCAGATGACCAAGCATTCCCCCAAGTTGATCGCCCTCGCCCTGACCGCTGCGATGGCCGCGCCGCTCGCGTTCGCCCAGGACGCCGGCACCGAAACCGATGCCGCGGCCACCGCGCCGACCGCCCAGGCGGCCCCCGCCGCCCAGGCCGGCGCCCCGGCGAAGCAGAGCTGGGCCGATGTCGACACCGACAAGGATGGTGCCCTGAGCCAGGCCGAAGCGGCCGCGGTGCCGTCGCTGGTGCAGGTGTTCGGCGAGGCCGACACCGACGCCGATGGCTCGCTGACCGCCGACGAGTACAAGGCCTATGTCGCCAAGGTGCAGGCCGAGGGTGCCGCCGGTGGCAGCGCCGGTGCCTCGGGCGAGTAAGCGTTCCACCCGTCAGGCGTGACGGAGGGAGGACGGCTTCGGCCGTCCTCTCTGTCTGTGGATCGGAGCGATGTGGATCGGAGCGGCCTTGGCTGCTCTTTTTCTATGCGGTCGGATTTATGCGACCGGAGCGACCTCGGCCCACCACATCGTTTTCTATACTGCCCCGATGGACGACAACCGCAGCCTCGCGATGGTCGGCTTCGACGCCGACGACACCCTCTGGCGCAGCCAGGACTATTTCGATGCTGCACAGCTGGAGTTCGAGCGCATCGTCGGCGCCTACGTCGACCTTGCCGACAGCCGCGCGCAACAGCGCCTGTACGAGGTCGAGACCCGCAACATCGCTGTGTTCGGCTACGGCGTCAAAGGCATGGTGCTGTCGATGATCGAGGCCGCGGTCGAACTGACCGCGGAACGCATCAGCGCCGCCGACCTGCACCGCATCGTCGGGCTCGGCAAGGAGCTGCTGCGGCACCCGGTCGAGTTGCTGCCCGGCATCCGCGAGGCGGTCGAGGCGGTCGCGCGCGACTTCGAAGTGGTGCTGATCACCAAGGGCGACCTGTTCCACCAGGAGGCCAAGGTGCGCGACTGCGGCTTCGCCGACCTGTTCCGCCGGATCGAGGTCGTCAGCGAGAAGGACACCGCGACCTACGCGCGCCTGCTCGCGGAATTCGAACTGCCGGCGGACCGCTTCCTGATGGTCGGCAACTCGCTGCGCTCGGACATCGCGCCGGTGCTGGCGCTGGGCGGGTGGGGCATCCACGTGCCGTACCACACCACCTGGGCGCACGAGGCCCAGGCCGAACTCGACGTCGATCCGCCGAGGCTGCGCACCGTGGTGCGGGCCGCGGACCTGCCGGGCGCGGTCGCCGAACTTGCCGCGCTGGCCACGCACAACCGCGGCTGACCGTGATCGCGGCATGACGCCGCCATTAAAAACACATTCACACGGGCTGACGCATGGTCGGGGCGTGCCTGCACACAGCGGGCGAACCGAGGAGAAGCCCATGACCACGACCCTGTCCCGCTGGCTCGCCCCCGTCGTCCTGGCCGCCGGCTTTGGCGGTATGGCGATGATGCCGGCCCCGGCCCACGCCCAGAGCGGCGATGACCTGGTCCGCGTGCTGGTCGATGTCGCCGACGTGATGTTCCGCAGCGGCACGCCTTACTACCGTCATGGCAACTACGGTCGCAATGATCGCTTGGTGGTGGTGCGCGACCGCTACGGCCGGCCCGTGTACTACCGGCAGGTGCGTCGTGGCCACGACAACCACGACCGCTATCGCAACTACGGCCAGTACCGCAGCAGCCAGGTCCGGCGGAACGTCAAATGCAACAAGCACGGCAAGTGCACGGCCAGGTACTACGATCCGCGTTACGACCGGGACCGTTACAACCGCTATGACCGCCACGACCGCAACGATCGCTATCGCTGGGAGGCCCGCCGCTACCGCGATCGCGATTGAGGCATCGCAGCGACGCTCCCCCTCGAAGGCACCGCATCCGCGGTGCCTTTGTCGTTCCGACGGTCCCGCGCCGCAACATGAACCCCGGCGGCCGGATCGGGTAGCCTTCGGCGCTACGACAACCACCGGGTCCGCCGCCATGAACCTCCGTACGATCCTGCTGTCCCCCGTCCTGGTCGCCGGGCTGCTGGCGGTCGCATCGCCGGCACGCGCCGACGACCTCATCGACTGCGAGCTCGAGTTCGACCTGTCGGGCTGGTCGGTGTTCTACAAGACCGGCTCGGGCAGCGGCACGGTCACCTGCGACAACGGCCAGAGCATGCCGGTGAAGATCCAGACCAAGGGCGGTGGCCTGAGTTTCGGCAAGACCCGCATCGAGAACGGACTCGGCGAGTTTTCCGGCATCCACGACATCGAGGATGTCCTCGGTACCTATGCCACCGCCGAGGCCCACGCCAGCGCGGGCAAGTCGGCCAAGGCCCAGGTCATGACCAAGGGCGAGGTGTCCCTCGCGCTGGCGGGCAAGGGCGAAGGCTGGAGCCTTGGCGTGGCGTTCGGCAAGTTCGTGATCTCGCGCTGACCCTCGGATGCGGCGCGCCCGAGGTCTCTTGCTGAACGGTCCGCGGTCGGGTTCGGCCGGTATTCACCGCGCCCGCGTGACGATGGCGATGTAACCCATGGCGGCACCGCACGCAGGAGAGACCATGTCAGGCCCCACCCCCGATCAACGCATGCCCAACGCGCGCCTGCTCAAGAGCCGGGTGTTCGCATTCGCCGCCGCGATTGCCGCACTCACCAGCACCGGCAACGTCGCCGCGCAGGATTTCAGTTTCGGCTGGAACCCGCGCAGTGGCGACATCTGGATCGACACCCAGTTGGATGACGTCAACCGCTACGGCAGCCGTTACCGCCAGCCGTTCGTCGACGAGATGGTGCGCTACTACGGCGCGCCGCGGGAGCTGGTCAGCACCCTGCTGGTGGAGCGCAACTGGGCGCCGGGCGACGTCTACTACGCCTGCGCGATCGCCCAGATCCTCGGCCGGCCGTGCCGCTACGTGGTCGACATCTGGGAGCGCGACCACGGGCAGGGCTGGGGCAACGTCGCCAGGCAACTTGGCATCAAGCCCGGTTCGGCCGAATTCCACCGGCTCAAGCGCGGTTTCGTGCCGACCTACGACCGCTGGGCCCGCCCCATCCAGATCGACGAGGATCTGTACCGCGATTATCCCGACCGTGCCCGCAAGATCCGTTCGCGCGACGAGGCGAAGCGCGGCAACGAAAAACGGCATGCCGACAATGGACGTGGCAACAACGGCAATGGCAACAATGGCAACGGCAAGGCCAGTCGCGGCAAGAAGGCCGGCGACAAGGGGAACAACGGGAACGGAAAGGCGCGCGGCGACCACTAGCCTTTCGGAGGCTGCGTCCATCAACAGCGGTTCACCCGTCGCGATGTCCGTTGGTTAGACCTGCCGGTACGCAGCGGCGAGAATGGCGCGTCCGGATACCGGCCCGTTCCCTGCGATTCCCATGAGTCTTTCCCCGTCCACCACCGGCTCTCCACCGATCGATCCCGACGCGCTGCGCCTGTCGGTCGCCCCGATGATGGACTGGACCGATTCGCACTGCCGCGTGTTCCACCGCTTGCTCGCGCCGCACGCGCGGCTCTACACCGAGATGGTCCATGCCAATGCGGTGATCCATGGTGATCGCGCGCGCTTGCTGGCGATGGATCCGGTCGAGCATCCGGTTGCCTTGCAACTGGGCGGCAGCGAGCCGGAGTTGCTGGCACGGGCGGCACGGATCGGCGCCGACACCGGCTTCGACGAGATCAATCTCAATTGTGGTTGCCCGTCCGACCGGGTCCAGGCCGGTCGCTTCGGCGCGTGCCTGATGCGCGAGCCGGCGCTGGTCGCCGCGTCGGTCGCGGCGATGGTCGAGGCCTGCGACGTGCCGGTCACGGTCAAGTGCCGGCTGGGAGTGGACGACGACCACGACTACGACCGTTTCCGCGACTTCATCGACGAGGTCGCCGATGCCGGTTGCGCGATGTTCGTGGTCCATGCGCGCAACGCCTGGCTGCAGGGACTGTCGCCGAAAGAGAACCGCGAGGTGCCGCCGCTGCGCTACGACTGGGCGTACCGGCTCAAGCGCGAGCGGCCGGACCTGCAGGTGATCGTCAACGGTGGCATCCGCGACGAGGTCGAAGCGGGCGCCCACCTGGACCACGTCGACGGCGCGATGCTCGGGCGCGCGGCGTACCACGACCCCTACCTGCTGCACCGGCTCGATGTCGCATGGTTCGGCGGCGTCCAGCGCACGCGCGCCGATCTGCTGCGCGCGTTGCGTCCATATGTCGAAGCGCAGCTGGAGCGTGGCGTGTTCCTCAAGCACATCACCCGGCACCTGCTTGGCCTGTTCGCCAACCAGCGCGGTGGCCGCGCGTTCCGCCAGGTGCTCAGCGAGGGCGCGCACCTGCCCGGCGCCGACTGGAGCCTGGTCGAACGCGCGCTGGCGGTCACCGAATCGTTCCAGTCCGACGTCGCCACCGCGACGCCCTGAACCTCCATCCCGCTCGTACCCGCGACGACGGTCCGGACGGATCGACGCCTTCCCGCGAGCGGGGGCTTGCCAAGGCGACGCGATCCCGGCTGAATGGAGGCCATGATGTGAAGAAAAAGTTCAGATCGGATTCACCGCCTCGTTCCGACAATGCAGCATCGCCGCTGCGGACGCGTTCCAGCACCGCGTGGCGACTTCCTTCGTCTTGTGAGCGTCATGCAGACCCGTCCAGCCGCCGTCGCCATTTCGCTTGTGCTGTTCTCCACCGTTACGGTGGTGGCCGGCGATGCGATGGCGCAGCGCACCCGGGCCGCGTCGCGTGAGTCCGATCGCAGCCTGGTCGAGCGCCGCACCGACCGCGGCCACGCCGGTCACCGCGACGAACGCAGCGACGATCACAGCGCGCTGTCCGCCGCGGTCCGCCGCATCGAGCGTCGCACCGGTGGACAGGTGCTGAGCGCCGAGCGCGTGCCGTACGATGGCCGCGACATCAACCGGGTCAAGGTGGTCGATGCCAGCGGCCGCGTCCGCGTGTACGTTGAAGACCCGCGCAGCCGTGCCGTGCGCAATGCGACACCTTCGCGTCCGAGCCGTACACGCGACGACGACAACTGAACCGCCACTCTTCACTCGAAAGTCCCCTGTTCAGGGCCGATCGGGCCGCACAAGGAGTACCCATGCGAATCCTGCTGGTGGAAGACGAAGCGCCCTTGCGCGAAACCCTTGCTGCGCGCCTGAAGCGTGAAGGCTTCGCCGTCGATGCCGCGCAGGACGGCGAGGAGGGCCTGTACATGGGCCGCGAGGTGCCGTTCGACCTCGGCATCATCGACCTCGGCCTGCCGAAGATGTCCGGCATGGAGCTGATCAAGGCACTGCGCGAGGAAGGCAAGAAATTCCCGGTGCTGATCCTGACCGCGCGCTCGAGCTGGCAGGACAAGGTCGAGGGCCTCAAGCAGGGCGCCGACGATTACCTGGTCAAGCCTTTCCACGTCGAGGAACTGCTGGCCCGGCTCAACGCGCTGGTCCGCCGCGCCGCCGGCTGGAGCAAGCCGACCCTGGAGTGCGGTCCGGTGATGCTCGACCTTGCTGCGCAGACCGTCAGCGTCAATGGCAGCAACGTCGACCTGACCAGCTACGAGTACAAGGTGCTCGAGTACCTGATGATGCATGCCGGCGAACTGGTCTCGAAGGCCGACCTGACCGAGCACATCTACCAGCAGGACTTCGATCGCGACTCCAACGTGCTGGAGGTCTTCATCGGCCGCCTGCGCAAGAAGCTCGATCCCGAAGGCATGCTCAAGCCGATCGAGACCGTGCGTGGCCGAGGCTACCGGTTTGCCATCCCGCGCAGCGGGGACTGAGCACGCCTGCCGCGGCGCCCGGACCACTGACGGTGGTGGCGCCCCGGCCGGTCGCGGCGCATGAGCTGGGGTCAGCCGCGTTCGTTGCAGGCGCGCCAGCTGCTGGCCGCCAGCATCGGCCTGGTCGCGTTCCTGGCGTTGGCCGGCTACGCGCTTGACCGCGCCTTCCTCGAAACCGCCGAGAGCAACCTCTACCAGCGCATGAGCAGCTATGCGGCGGCCTATGCCGACAGCGAGTTCGCCCGCGACGGCACCTTCGTGCCGCCCTACATGCCGCCGGACCCGCGTTTCGACCGGCCCGGCAGCGGGCTCTATGCTGAAATCGTGTTGCCCAACGGGCACTGGGATTCCACCTCGTCGATCGGCCCGGTCCTGCCCGACGGGAAACTGCTCGAAGCCCCGATGGAAACCTTCGAGGGGCCGCTGGAGATCACCGAGATCAACGGCCAGGTCGGCCAGGCCTACCGCTACGGCCGCGGCCTGATCTATGTCGGCGGCGACGATCCGGATTCGGAGTTCCCGTACACGATCTACATCCTCGAAGACACCACCGCGCTGAGCCGGCAGGTCGAAGTGTTCCGCGAGGCGTTGTGGCGCTACCTCGGCGGCGCCGGCCTGATCCTGCTGCTGCTGCAGGGCCTGATCCTGCGCTGGAGCCTGCGTCCGCTGCGCCGGGTGATCGAGGAGCTAAAGCGTGTCCAGCGCGGCGTCACCTCGCGCATGAGCGAGCGCCACCCGCGCGAGCTGGAACCGCTGGCCGAGAGCATCAACGCCTTCATCGAGATCGAGCGCGAGAACCTCGACCAGCAACGCAACACCCTGGCCGACCTCGCGCACAGCCTGAAGACGCCGCTGGCGGTGCTGCGCGCGCGGCTCGACGACAACGTGCCGGAGGCCGAACTGCGCGAGGACGTGGACCTGCAACTGCGCCGCATGAACGACCTGGTGTCGTACCAGCTGGCGCGAGCCGCCTCCAGCGGCCACGCGTTGTTCTCGGCGCCGATCGACATCGAACCGCACGCCGAACAGCTGGTTCGCAGTCTCGAGAAGGTCTACGCCGGCAAGGGCGTGCTGTGCGAATTCGACATCACCGAGGGAGTGCAATTCCTCGGTGAGCCCGGCGACCTGCAGGAGTTGCTCGGCAACCTGCTGGAGAACGCCTTCAAGTGGGCGAACTCGCGCGTGTTGCTGACCGCCCGTCCCGGCGAGACCGCACCGAACCGGCGCCCGGGGCTGCTGATCGCGGTCGACGACGACGGCCCCGGGATTCCGCCGGAAAAGGTCGCGCTGGTGCTGCAACGCGGCGTGCGCGGCGACGAGCGCGTGCAGGGCCACGGCATCGGCCTGTCGATCGTGCAGGACCTGGTCCGCGCCTACCGCGGCGTGCTGGACGTGCGCGCGTCGGAAGAACTGGGCGGCGCGCGCTTCGAAGTGCAGCTTCCCCCGCGGCTCTAGCCCCGCCGTTTTTTGTAGGAGCGACGTAAGTCGCGAACGCCACCGAAATCGGTTGTCGAAGCTGGCGGGCTGGTTCGGAATCCCGAGCTCGCACCGGGGCGCCGCGCGCAGCACGACGACCGGTGCATCGGTGAAATCGCGACTTACGTCGCTCCTACAAAGGCGTATCCGCGAAGGGCGACGGTCCGTAGAAGCGCACCAGCTGCGCCGCGACCGCCGGCATCGCGGCCCGCAGCGTCGCGGGGTCGCTGAAGTGGTACTCGGTCACCACCGCAAAGAACTCCTCCGGCGCCTCCGCCGCATACGGGTCGATCGCGGTCGGCTCGCCGCGATCGACCTGTGCCACCAGCGCGTCGAACGCCTGCTGGAAATCACGTGCCCACTCGCGCTGCCATGCCCGCGGCAGCGGCGGGGTGCCGTCGAGCACGCCATCGAGTACGTCGAGCTTGTGCGCGATCTCGTGCGCGGCCACGCAGAATCCCTCGCGCGGATTGGCGCAATCGGATTGCACGTCCGCCCACGACAGGATCACCGGGCCTGCGTCCCAGGCCTCGCCAATCAGTTCGTCGTCCCATTCGTGCAGCACGCCGGCAGCATCGACGTGGCTGCGCTGGACCCGGAACGCGTCGGGATAGACGATCAGTTGCGACCAGCCGTGCAGACCCTGTTCGCCGAATTCCAGCAACGGCAGGCAGCACGCCGCTGCCAGCAGGGTGCGCTGGTGCGGATCGAGTTGCAGGCCGCCGACCGGGGTGATGGCCTTGCGTTGCAGGAACAGCGCGGTGAGCGTGCGCAGCCGCGCGTCGCGTCCGGGGTCAAGCGATGCCAGCCAGGGCAGCGCACGCCGGGTATCGGTCCAGAGATCCTGGTCGATCGCGTCGGGAGCGGGTCGCCGGCGGCGAAACAGGCCGAACAAGACGGGTCGGTGGGTGCGCCGGCCGATGCCGGGTCAGCGGAACATGCCTGGCAGGAAGCTGTGCCAGCGCGGTGAACTCAGGCGGCTCGGCGCATCGCTGTGGACGCTCGACTTGACCTCGGTCGCACGCGAAGGGGTCGCGGCGGGAGTGCGCTCGATCGCGTCGCTCTTGGCCGTGGCGGGCTTTGCGTCGGGACATGCGCCGCTGTTGGGCGAGCTCAGCTTGACCTCGCGCGCAACCGCGGTCGCGCTCGATACGGCGATCAGCAGGCACAGGCAGAGTCGCAGCATGGGAGTTCTCGCCTGCCGGGACGGCGCCCCGGCCAGCTCTTGACTATAGCGCAAACCCGGGCGGTGGGGATGGACAAGGGATGTTGCAGTGCGGTAAGGGCCGGCCAGGCGTGCGTTCACGCATAATCGGGCCATGCCAGATCCTCGCTGCACACCGGCCGCCCGCGGCCAGTCAAACCCCGGGCAATCCCCGAGCGCCCGCTGATGGACGATCGCGCGCTGCTGATGCGCTTGGCCCGTGGGCCGGCAACCGGAGAGGCCCTGGCCGAGGCCGCCGGCCAGTCCCGCGCGGCCATCTGGAAACGGATCGAGGCCTTGCGCGAAGCCGGCGTCGTGATCGAGGCCAAGCCCGGCCGAGGCTATGCGCTGGCGCAACCGGTGGAACTGCTCGACAGCGATGCGATCGCGGCCGCGCTGCCGCCGCCCGTGCGTGCGCGTACCGCCACGGTGGAAGTCGCCTGGACCGTGGATTCGACCAACAGCGAACTGCTGCGCCGGCCCAGCGCGGCCGACGGTGCCGCGACCATCCTGCTGGCCGAGCGCCAGACCGGTGGTCGTGGGCGACGCGGGCGCGAATGGGCCTCGCCGCTGGCGGCGCATGTGTACCTCTCGGTGTCGCGCAGCTTCGACGGCGGGCTCGCGCGGCTTGGCGGGCTCAGCCTGGTCGCGGGCATCGCCAGCGTCGAGGCTCTGCACGCGGCGGGCTTCACTTCGGTGCGGCTGAAGTGGCCCAACGACCTGGTCGTGCCGGGCGCGGATGGTGGCCTGCGCAAGCTTGGCGGGCTGCTGGTCGAGGGCGGCGGCGAGCACGCTGGACCGGTGCGCGCGGTGATCGGGCTCGGTCTCAACGTAAGGATGCCGGCGGCGTTCGCGGCGCGGATCGACCAGCCCTGGTGCGATCTTGCCGGCCTCGCCGATGCGCCGCCGTCGCGCAACGCAGTGGTCGCCACCCTGCTGTCGCGCTGGCTGCCGGCGCTCGACGAGTTCGACGCGGACGGACTGGCGCCGTTCCTGCCGCGCTACGCCGCGCTCGATGCGCTTGCCGGGCAGGCGGTCTTCATCCGCGGCGACCATGAGGTGCTGGCCGGCACCGCGCTTGGCCTGGCTCCGGACGGTGCGCTGCAGGTGCGCTTGGACGGAGGCGGGGAGCGCAGCTTCCATTCCGGTGAAGCGAGCGTGCGGCGCGCCGGTGCAACGGCATGAACCGCTGGGTATTCGACCTCGGCAACACCCGGCTCAAGGCCGCACCGCTCGATGCCCGCGGCCGGGTCGGCGAGGTCGTGGCGATCGCCCACGGTGCCGCCGGTTTCGAGGCGGATCTCGCGCGTTGGCTGCCGCGGTCGTTCGACGTCGCCTACCTCGCCAGCGTGGCGGCGGAGGAGGTCCGGGTGGCCGTCCTGCAGGCGCTTTCGACCCGCTGCCGGCGCATCGCCATCGCACGCACGACCCGGCGCTGGAACGGGCTGCGGATCGCCTATGCGGAGCCATCGCGCCTCGGTGTCGACCGCTTCCTCGCGATGCTCGCCATCCACAACGCGAATACCGGCCCGGCGTTGGTGTGCGGGGTCGGCACCGCGCTGACGATCGACCTGCTCGACGCCGACGGCCAACACCGCGGTGGCCGCATCGCACCATCGCCTGCGCTGATGCGCGAGGCCCTGCACCGGCGCGCGGCGCATCTGTCGATCGACGGGGGCCGCTACAGCGAGTTCGCCGACGACACCATCGATGCGCTGGCATCAGGCTGCGACGGCGCGGCGCTCGCACTGATCGAGCGCAGCCTGGCCGAGGCCGCGCGCGAACCGGGCCGGGCGCCGACACTGGTCCTGCATGGCGGCGGTGCGCCGGGCCTGGTCGATCGCCTGCCGTCGGCGCGTCTGCTGCCGACGCTGGTGCTCGATGGCCTTGCCGACTGGGCTGCCCTCGACGGGCATGGGTGATCGCGGCACGCTGCCCTACAATCGCCGCCATGCTGATCCGCGCCCTCATCGTGTTGCTGCTGGTGATCAACCTCGGCGTGGCCCTGTGGTGGGGGCTGCGACCGGTCCCACCGGCGCCGTCATTGCCCGCGCCGCCCCCCGGCGTCGCGACCCTGCAACTCGTGACGGAAAGCAAATCCGCGCCCGGCAACATCGCGGCATCGATGGTCCCGGCCAAGCCGGAGATCAGCCAGTGCGCCAGCTTCGGCCCCTTCAGTACCGCTCCGTCCCTCGAACAGGCGCGGGTCGCCCTGGAACCGCTGGTACTGCAGTCGCGGGCGCGGCGCGAGTACAGCGGCACGCCGCGTAACTGGAAGGTGTTCCTGCCGCCGTTCGACAGCATGGAGCAGACGGAGGCCGCCGCCGAACGGGTGGCCGCGGCCGGGTTCAAGGACTATTTCGTGGTCCGGGATGGTGATGACGCCCGTTCACTGGCGCTGGGCCTGTACGGCAACGAGGCGTCCGCCAACGAGCGGTTGGCGGCGCTGTCGGCGGCCGGATTCGAGGCGGAAGTGGCGCCCGTGGGGGCCGGCCCGGCCACGCACTGGCTCGATGTCGGGGCGGCCGCGGGGTTCGATATCGACGCCGCCCGCGATCGCGCCGGTACCGAGCGCGCCGAAACCATCGACTGCGATCGCCTCGCGCCGGCCGCCACCGCCGACGCACGTTAGAATGGGCGTTTCGCCGGCTTAGCTCAGTTGGTAGAGCAACCGCCTTGTAAGCGGTAGGTCGTCAGTTCGACTCTGACAGCCGGCACCACGTCAAGGAGACGCCCATGAGCCGCACGTACCCACCTGTCTCGATCATCGGCGCACCGACCGACATCGGTGCCGGGGACCGCGGGGCGCGGCTCGGGCCGGAAGCGCTGCGCATCGCCGGACTCGGCGAAGCCCTTGCCGCCCGCGGCGTCGACGTACTCGACCGCGGCAACCTCGACGGCCCGCGCAATCCCTGGCAAGGCCCGGTCGACGGCTTCCGCCACCTGCCCGAGGTCACCGAGTGGAACCGCGTGGTGATGGAGGCAATGCACGCCGAACTCAGCGGCGGCCGCATGCCGATCCTGCTCGGCGGCGACCATTGCCTCGGGCTGGGCTCGATCACCGGCGTCGCCCGCTACTGCCGCGAGGCCGGCAAGTCCCTGCGCGTGCTGTGGCTCGACGCCCACGCCGACTTCAACACCAGCGACGTGACCCCGTCGGGCAACATCCACGGCATGCCGGTGGCCTGCCTGTGCGGCCTCGGCCCGCGCGAGCTGACCCACCTCGGCGGCGACGCCCCGGCGATCAGGCCCGAGGTGGTCCGCCAGATCGGCATCCGCTCGGTCGACGAGGGCGAGAAGCGGCTGGTCAAGCAGCATGGCCTCGACGTCTACGACATGCGCTACATCGACGAGGTCGGAATGAAGCGGGTAATGGAGGAGGCGTTGGAGGGCATGGACGACAACACCCATCTGCACGTCAGCTTCGACGTCGACTTCCTCGACCCATCCGTCGCCCCGGGCGTCGGCACCACCGTGCCGGGCGGCCCGAACTACCGCGAAGCGCAGCTGTGCATGGAGATGATCGCCGACAGCGGCCGCATGGCCTCGCTCGACATCATGGAGCTCAACCCGATCCTCGACCGCGACAACGCCACCGCGCTGGTCGCGATCGACCTGGTCGAGAGCCTGTTCGGCAAGTCGACCCTGATGCGCGACTGAGCCGGACGCTGAACGGGTCTGCGGTGGATGCACATCGGCTTCACGCCGCTTCACGCGATGATGCAGCCACGGTCATGCAACCGCTGCACGGCCAGTATCCGCAAGCCCATGTTCGAGGAGAAACCCATGAAGCGTCTGGTCTTTTTGATGTTGCTGTCCCTGTTTTCCGCGAGCACCCTGACCGCCTGCAACACCATGGCCGGTGTCGGTGAAGACGTCGAAGCCGCTGGCGACAAGATTGAATCCGAGGCCGAAGGCCACCTGGATTGCGATACCTCGGACGAGTGCTGATCCACGCCAGCAGTCGCTGAAGAA
>Ga0307413_10000184_pt1 | contig 17792 bp, 9 predicted proteins | sample DK1Ometagenome_3_FD_203714 | JGI IMG/M metagenome (GOLD analysis project Ga0307413, IMG submission 203714) | Maize rhizosphere microbial communities from greenhouse at UC Davis, California, United States - DK15-O-2 | ecosystem: Host-associated > Plants > Roots > Rhizosphere > Soil | place: USA... | reverse complement strand
CTATCGGAAACGCAAATAAAACAGCTCCAAATTCTGCTTCAGAAAGATGCAATTGGGCTTGTATGTGCGGAATTCGGGATACCCACGAAGAATATCCAAAACCGGAAACGAAAAAAAATACTGTATTGGCTATTCTAAATCCTTTTGGTGAATTCTGGATTCTTTTAAAAAAAGGGAGAATCATTATTTGTGAAATTTATTTGGCTGCAAATTTAGGCCTTTTCAACCAAATTCTATTCTTTTAATTTTTTTCTTACGAATACAAAAACAGCATCAAAAATCACAAATAAATGACTATCAATAAGATATAACATCACCATTAAAATAATAACAAAATTGGTATTATCTATTTGAAATAATATTTGTTAAGGAAACAATAATATTTACATTTGCACTGTTTTTATTCATTCTAAATAAAAACATTCCTAACCAAATTTATAATTATAATGAAATATCTTAATTTGAAAACGTCTCGTTTTCTTTCTGCAATCTGCTTGCTATTTTCAATTAGTACAGCACTGGCCCAACAAACTAACGGGAAAATAAAAGGAACAATCACAACTTCAGAAGGAGATCCTGCCGCTGGCGTTAACGTTGTTCTTAAAAATTCAAAATACGGTACCGTTACCAATGATGATGGTACTTTTGAGCTAAACAGAGTAAAACCAAATACGTATTCTCTGCAAATCTCCTTAACTGGTTACGAAACAACAGAACAAGAAGTTGTTGTAGCCGAAAGTGAAACTGCAAACGTCAACTTACAACTAAAGGTTTCTAATAAAGAATTACAAGAAGTGGTAATTAACAGCAAAAAAAGCATCTTATCTAAAAAAACAGATTATGTTGCCAGAATGCCGCTAAAAAATCTGGAAAATCCACAAGTTTATAATGTAATTCACAAAGAACTTTTATTAGAGCAGGTGGCTGTAAATATTGAAACTGCGATACGAAATTCACCTGGCGCTATACCTGTTACTTTTCCTTCTGGCGGAATTGGTATTACATTTAGAGGTTTTACAACCGGAGTGAATGCCAGAAATGGTATGGAGACAGCATCCGGCCGTTCTTCTATAGATCTTTCAAACGTAGAAAGAATAGAAATCATGAAAGGGCCATCCGGAACTTTGTTTGGATCTTCGGTATCTTCTTTTGGTGGCGTTGTCAATCTGGTTACTAAAAAACCTTTTGAAACTGCAGCAAACGAAATTTCATATACAGGTGGAAGTTTTAGTACAAACAGACTTACTGCTGATATAAATACGCCTCTTAACAAAGATAAAACGGTTTTGTTCCGAATTAATATGGCTGTTAACAGAGAAAAAAGCTTTTTAGATTATGGTTTTAATAATACGCTGGCCATTTCTCCAAGCTTAACTTACAAGGCTTCTGATAAGCTTACTTTTAATATTGATGCTGAGTTATTTAACGTTAATAATACCAGACGTACTTACAATACTTATACTGCTGCCTCTGGAATAACAAATCCTACTGATTTGAAAATTGATTATAAAAAATCAATGTTTCATGATGATAATGATGCTAAAACTTCTGCTACTAAAGTTTTCGCACAGGCAGAATATGAGATTTCTGAAAACTGGAAATCGACAACCGTATTTTCTTTTGTAGACGAAAATGTAGAACGCAGTTACCAGAGTTATGCGGTTTGGAGCTCCCCTACTCAGGTTGCCAGAAGAGTTGGATTATGGGGTCCTGTTTTTAATACTTATACTAATATTCAGGAAAATATTAACGGGCAATTTGCTACCGGAAGCATCAAACATAAACTTTTGGTTGGTGGTAATTACAGATTATATAGTTCTAATTTTTCGGGCGGTACTACTTTTACTCTTGATAATATTGATGTAACAACAAACTTTGCTCCTATCAGAAGAAAAGCTGTTGATGCTGGTTTAGTATTAACTACAATTCCGGTTGCAGATCAGGAAACAATTAGTTTCTATGCTTGTGATGTTGTTAATTTTACAGATAAATTATCGGCTATGCTAAGTTTGCGTTTAGACAATTTTAACCGTGAAAAAGTAGGTACTACAGAAGGTTATCACCAAGGTGCAGTATCTCCTAAATTAGGTTTGGTTTATGAAATCATTAAAGATCAGGTTTCTTTATTTGGTAACTACATGAATGGTTTTCAAAATTCTGCTCCGGTTACGCAGCCTGATTTAACGCAATTAGTTTTAGATCCAATTTATGCCGTACAATACGAAGGTGGAATTAAAGCAGAAGCTTTTAATAAAAAACTGAGTGCTACAGCAAGTTATTACAATATAAAAATTGATAACGCTACAAGAACAGATGCTGCCGGAGTCACTTATCAGGATGGTGTGCAGGAAAGTAAAGGAGTTGATTTTGAATTAATCGCTAATCCATTTTCTGGATTAAACATCGTGGCGGGATATGCTTATAACGAAAATAAAATCCTAAAAGCATCTGATGCAAGTATTGAAGGAAATATAGCTGCGGGGGCACCAAAAAATGTTGTCAATTTTTGGACTACTTATACTTTACAAAATACATTAAAAGGTCTTGGTGCCGGGTTTGGAGCCAATTATGTCGATAAAAGTTATTTTGCAACAGATAATAATTTTTACATGCCATCTTACACAACTTACAATGCTACTGTTTTTTACGATCAGTCTTCATGGAGAGTTGGGGTGAAATTCAACAACATAAGTAATAAAAAATACTGGGATTTTTACGGAAATTCTCAGGCACCAAGTAATTTCTTAGTAAACTTAACTCTTAAGTTTTAAAAGTTATTTTGATATCAACAAACACCTCTTTCTTAGGAACAGAGGTGTTTGTATTTTTAAATAAATCATTTCGTTTATCACAGCCGTTAAAACCTGTTTCGGCTAAATAGACGAGAAAATTTTAACTAATCCTTTTTTGTGTTTTATTTTTAATTGTTCTAAATAAGAGTTAAGTTTGTGAAAAATATCATACTTAACAAAATTTAAATCCTGATCTTATGAAATCAAATACTTTAAAAAAAATCACGTTTTTTCTTTTTATGTTAGTTGCTAGTCCGCAATTGTTTGCTCACGCACTTTGGATCGAAACTAAAGCAACCGGAACAAAAGGAAAAGCACAGGAAATCTCAGTTTATTTTGGAGAATTTTCAGATAATGACATTACAAAAGCTGATAAATGGTTTTCAGATTTAAAAGATTTTACATTAGTAGTGATTAGCCCTTCTAAAAAAGAAACAAAATTGACCGCAACTGCTTTAGAAAACAAATATCAGGCTTTCTTTACGCCAGATGAAGAGGGTGTTTACACGATCGCAATGCACCATAAAGTAAAAGATGTTTATGGAACTATGGTTTTGGATTACAATTCAAGCGCAACTGTAACTGTTGGAAATGCTGCAAAAGGAAACGAAGCCACAGTAAATACAAACATTATTAGTGTATTTGCAAAAGATGTAGTTACTGCAAAACAAAAAACGAAGATCAATGTAAATGCTTTATACGAAGGCAAAGAAGCAAAAGAGCAAAAAATAAAAGTAATTGCACCAAATGGATGGGAAAAAGAATTATGGAGCAATGACAAAGGAGAAGTCTCTTTTACACCAATCTGGCCAGGAAATTATATGGTAGAATTTGCTTATACAGAAAAATCAGCCGGAGAACACAATGGTAAAAAATACGATGAAATCTGGAAAATGGCTACTTATTTAATTTCGGTTAAATAATTCAAAATCTTTAGATTTTACTTTTCAATCAAACCTTGCTCTTTCGGGCGAGGTTTTTGTTTTAGGTGTTTCAAATTATAAAAAATAAAAATAGTAAAAGCAAAATCTTAAGCTAATCTTAAGGCAAGATTAATTAAACTTTAATCAAGATAATTACCTCATAATTTTTTGTTAAGGACTTCACATCTCTATATTTGCATTCGTAATTTTTATTTAATCTAAATAAATACCATGAAACATAATTTAATACTATTCTTAGCCTTAATAAGTTTTGCAGCTTCTTACAGTCAAGATTACACAAGTACAGAAAATAGTATCACAAACGATACTGTTAAAAACAAAAAGGGAGAAGTCCTTAACGAAGTGTTAATCACACCAAATAAACCCAAAAAGCCAGTTGAAGCAGCACGTTCCGGAATCAAAGTAATGGACTTGCCACAGAGTGTTCAGGTTATTGGCAGCGAAATAATCGAACAACAACAAGCAATTAGATTAAGTGAAGTAGTAAAAAACCTTAATGGTGTTTATGTAGGATCTGCTCGTGGTGGTGCGCAGGAATCATTCTTTTCAAGAGGATATGATATGAGTGCCAATAATATGTTTAAAAATGGTTTTCGATATAATGCCGGCTCTATTCCGGAAGTTTCTTCTTTGGAGAAAGTTGAATTTTTAAAAGGGGGTTCTGCCTTATTGTATGGAAATGTGGCTCCTGGCGGAATTATGAATTTGGTTACCAAAACACCAAAATTTACAAGCGGTGGAGAAGTTTCTATGCAAATGGGAAGCTATTCTTATTATAAACCATCTGTTGACTTTTACGGACCTTTAAATAAATCTATTGCCTACAGATTTACAGGATCTTATGAAAACTCAGAAAGCTTTAGAGATTATGTGAAAAACGAACGTATTTATATCAACCCTTCGTTTTTATTTCATTTATCTGATAAGACCCAAATTACATTACAAGGAGATTATCTAAGTGCTGACTGGACTCCGGATTTTGGAACCGGAATATACGGAAAAACAATTTTAGACTTACCTCGTAACGAATTTTTTGGAGCACTTTGGTCTACTGCAAATACCAAATCTTCTAGTGCTTCCTTGTTATTTAACCATGATTTCAATAAAAACTGGAAATTAAATTTTAATTCTTCTTACCAGTCTTACCGCAGAACTCAAACTTCTACAGCACAGTTAAGTACAATCGATGCTAATGGAAACTGGAAACGTGGTTTAACAAAAGCTGACGCTGCCGAACAAATTTTTGGAGACCAGTTAAGTTTACAGGGAACTTTTAATACAGGAAGTATAAAACACCAAATCTTTACTGGTGTTGACTACGAAAACTCTTTGGCTCCAAGTTATACTTTTGGCTTCTATGCTCCGGGAAAACCTGCAGACCTTTTAACTACAGAAGCTACCGCTATAAATTTATATACTTACGATTATAGCACACAAAATACTGTTATTCCTTATCCAGCAAGAACTACTCAATTAACAAGTACAGAAACGCAACGTTTTGGAGCGTATTTTCAAGATTTAGTTTCGATCAATCAATACATAAAAGTTCTCGCAGGATTACGTTGGTCGTGGCAGCAAGGCGAAGCTACCACTACAAAAGAAGTGATAGAGAAAAAGAATAATGTAAACGTTATTACGACTGCTTACGAAGATGCAGTACCAGTAATTGGTGCTAAATCTATTAGCAAAGCTTTTTCACCTAAGGCAGGATTAGTAGTTCAGCCAACTAAAGATTTGTCTTTATTTGCGAGTTACTCCAACTCTTTTAATCCAAATACAGGAACAACAGTAAATTTAAAACCATTAGACCCGTCTATTGTCGATCAATATGAAGTTGGTGTGAAAAAAGATTTCTTCAAAGGTCTTTTGACTACAAACGTAACATTATATCAAATTACCAATAATAATTTAGCACAAACAGCTCAATATCAATCAGACGGTGTTACACAAAACGTTAATGCCAATCTAAAAGAATTAGTTGGAGCTACAAAAGGAAAGGGAGTCGAAATAGATATTACCGCGACACCTTTGGAAGGTTTGAACATTATGGCTGGTTATAGTTTTAATGAAACCAAAGTATCTAAATCATCCGGAACAAGCGGAAGTCTGGTTGTTGGAGATGTTTTAGCAAGAACTCCAAAAAATACTGCCAATTTGAGCTTTTTCTACAAATTGCCAAGTGGTTTATTAAAAGGAGTAACTTTTGGAGCGATTGGAAATTATGTTGGAGATCGTACAGGTGGCTGGAATGATGATTATTTATGGACAGAAAACACACCTGCAACCAATCCAAAAACATATACAGTAACAATTAGAGATCGTGATATTCCTTTAGAAGGATATGTTACTGTAGATGCTTCTCTTGGGTATGAATGGAAAAAATTCTCAATCTTATGCAGATTATCAAACATAACAAATGAATTGAATTATACAGTTCACGAAAATTATAGTGTAAACCCAATAGCGCCTCGTCAGGTAATGACTAGTTTACGTTATAAATTCTAAATTTTGAATTAGATTTTCTCCATTCAGGGTTTTCTGGTTACTAGAAATTAGAATGTTCTTTTGGAAATTTTAAACCTCATCTTGCAAAAGTTGAGGTTTTTTATTTTGTTAAAAATGTGTCTCATTTTATAATTACTTTTGTCTCATAAATCACTACAAAAATTAAAACTCAAATATGTCAGATTCCAAAAAGAACCAATTAAAGAAAAGTTTAGGATTAAGTTTTAATATTGCCGTATTAATTGGAGGAACAATTGGAGTTGGAATTTTACGAACGCCGGGCACAATTGCAGGAATGCTTGATAATTACTGGCTTATTATTGCTTCATGGCTCATTGGCGGAATTTATGTTTTAATTGGCGCCAATTCTTATGCAGAACTGGCTACAATGTTACCAAAAGCCGGAGGATCTTACAATTACATCAAAAGAGCTTTTGGCAATTATGCCGGTTTTCTTTCGGGTTGGTTTGATTATATTACCAATGCCATCCCTCCTGCTTTTTATTGTATCGTAATTAGTGAATATCTTATAATCCTGTTTCCCAATCTGGCAAATTTTTCAACTGCAATTGCCATTTCACTATTAATTGCGTTTGTATTATTGCATTTAAGCGGAGTAAAAAACGGAAGCGTTATTCAGCAAATTACCAGTTTTCTGAAAGTGATTTGTTTTGTGGCTTTGGTTGTCGCTTGTTTTATGTATTCGGGCGTAAAATTAGATCCAATTCCTAAAAATAATACCATCTTCCAAATCGGCTTATTATTTGGATTTTTTAAATCGCTTCAATTGATCATCGGAACATATAATGGCTGGAACAGTGTTTGCTTTTTTGCAGAAGAAAATGAAAATCCGGGAAAAAATATTCCAAAATCTTTATATAGCGGTGTATTGCTTGTTATAGCTATTTATGTTCTGATAAACATTGCTTTTTTCTATATTTTGCCCATTGAAACTGTAGCAAAATCTAATTTGGCTGCTGCCGATGTTGCCAATATTATTTTTGGAAAAAACGGTGCAATTATCGTTACCGTAATTTCAATTTTCTCCTTGATTAGTATCCTGAATGCCTTTATGATGATTCCGCCAAGAATTTTATACGGATTAAGCCGCGATGGTTTTTTTATCGAAAAAGGTACAACAGTCAATAAAGGCGGAACTCCTATTGTTGCGCTTTTGGTTTCGTCACTTTTTAGTTTATTTTTAATTTGTATTGGTTCATTTGAAGTTTTATTTTCATTTGCTGCCTTCACCTCTATTATTGTTTGGGGATTAGCTTATTTTTCTTTGATAAAACTAAGAAAATCAGAACCGGATTTACCAAGACCTTACCGCTCCTTTTGGCATCCATGGAGTACAATAATTGCTATTATAGCTTCTTTTGCTTTGTTAATTGGTTTTATTTTTAGTGATCCTAAAAGCTTTATAATTATTGTAGGAATTACAGTCGTTTCTTATCCGTTATTTTTAGTTTTAAATCGAAAGAAAAACACCTAATACTATCCTGAATCTTTAAAATAAAGTTAGAGCCGTTTCTTAATTGAGACGGTTTTTTTTTGCTCTTTTTAGACGATGGATTAACTTTTTACTATCTAAAAGAGAAAATTCAGCCATTCATAAACGATCTCACACCTTTTATTTATTCTTCTTAAGCAGAATTTTGGAGGAATTTTTAAAAAATATCAACAACTTAAAAATCAGGTATTTATACGCTATTTCACTTCATTTACTTTAGCGAGATTTGTTATTGTTGAAGTAAATTCATACAAAATCACTATCGTTTGTAAATAAAATTACAGAAACAATTTTTTAAAAGTTTTTCTTACTAACCGTTTAATCCTCATAATTATGAAAATGAAAACCACTTTGTTTTACGTATTCTGTCAAATCACCAATGACAGAAGCCCTCCTCTTTTTTTCCAAAGAACAAATCATGAAAAAATTTATCCTTAAAAATCAAAAATCATATGAAAAATTTATACAAAATTATTCTCTTCCTGATTTGCGGAATAATGTATTCCCAAACACAAAGTGATATTGAAAAGATTAAGTCTGAAACAAATGTCGCAGAACTCGAAGCTTTAAGTATACGATACAAAGCAGAGGCAGACAGAAACAAGGAAAGAGCCATAAGTCTTGCCCGAATTAATGGTTGGAGCCTGACCATTATTAATAAAGACGGGACACAAAGTGAATTGATGGACGTTACTCCAGACGGAAAGTCCCCAATTTATTTTACACCTGAAAATGCCGATGCAGCAAAATCAACCCGAACTAATTATTTAAATTCCGGTGGTGGTTTAGGCCTTACACTCAACGGACAAACCATGACAGCCTACGTTTGGGATGGTGGCGCTACACTTCCTACGCATAACGAATTTGGGGGAAGGGTTTCTATTTTAGATGGCGCTACGGTTATTAATCCGGGAAACAACAATAGCCAGCATGCCAATCACGTTACCGGTACTATTGTTGCTGCAGGTGTGGTGGCTCAGGCAAAAGGAATGGCTTATCAGGCAAATGCCAGAACCAACGATTGGAATAGTGATTTATCTGAAGCCACAGCTGTTGCTGGCTCAAGCGGAATGTTATTATCCAATCACTCTTATGGATGGGCAACAAGAAGCTCTCCCGGAGGGCCTGTTTTAATTGCTCCATGGCAATTTGGGGCTTACCAAACCATTGCAAGAGATTGGGATAACGTAATGTTTAACGCGCCATACTACTTAATGGTAAAAGCAGCAGGAAATGATGGTATTGACAATACAGCCAATCCAAGTCCCATAGGAGGTGCAAGCTATGATAAGCTAACCGGATTTGCTACCTGCAAGAACAACCTCGTTATTGCAAATGCCAATGATGCTGTAATAAGCAGCACAGGAGCATTATCAAGTGTTGTTATTAATTCTTCCAGCAGCCAAGGCCCTACAGACGATTTAAGAATTAAGCCCGACCTTACCGGAAACGGAACTTTACTGTATTCGACGGCTACGCTTACATCTGTAATAACACCACTAACAAATAGCAGTTACGGAAACGCAACCGGAACTTCGATGGCGTCTCCAAACGTTACCGGAACATTGCTTTTGCTGCAACAGCATTACAAAAACAAAACCAGTGGGTTTATGCGTGCTGCAACCCTAAAAGGATTGGCGTTACATACCGCAGACGACGCCGGCCCGGTTGGTCCCGATGCAATATTTGGATGGGGATTACTAAATGCAAAATTTGCAGCCGAAACCATTACAAAAAAAGGAACGAATGCTATTATTGACGAAAACACCCTGAATAACGGAGCCAGTTATAGTTTTACAGTAACATCTGATGGTGTAAATCCTTTGATTGCTTCAATTTCATGGACAGATCCTGCGAGTGCAGCTTATTTTGGAAGTACGCCAAATATTGGTACTGCCAAATTGGTAAATGACCTGGATATTCGCGTAACTAATACAGCGGGAACTGTTTTTCCATACAAATTGTTAACCGCTACGACCAACACATTAGGTGATAATACCAGAGATCCGTTTGAGAGAATCAAGATTATTGGTGCTGCTGGTAACTATACGATAAGTATTTCTCATAAAGGAACTTTGGTAAACAGCCTTCAAAAATATTCTGTTATTGTGACCGGAATAGTGCCTCCGCTGGCTGATCTTTATATAAAAGACCGACCATTTGATACTGGTGTACAACCCAATCCGGATTCAGGGCCTATGTGGATAAGCGATGATATTTGGGTAAGACAAAATATTGACGCAGGACTTGTACATCAAAATCCTGAATACAAAACAAGCTCACCAAATGCAGTTTATATTAGAGTTTATAACAGAGGAACTGCCACAAGTTCTGCTTCAAAAGTAAAATTATATTTTGCCAAAGCTTCTACAGGACTAACCTGGCCAACTAATTTTATTAATTTCAATGTGGGATCTGTTTTGCATGGGGATCTAATAGGCGAAGTTAATATTCCGGCCATAACAGCAGGAAGCAGCGCAATTGTTATGATTCCGTGGTATCCGCCAAATCCTGCCAATTTTACATTTGACCAGCATCATTTTTGTTTAGCAGCCAGAATTGAATCTTTTGGTGATCCAATGTTTAATGAAGTTAATGGCAGTATTGCTCCAAATGCGAAAAACAACAATAATATTGCGTGGAAAAACCTGAGTGTTTACAATTTAAATACTACTGATGTTGTAGCGCCTACAGCCGTTTTTATTAGAGGAATAAAATCTAAAGCTGTAAATATTAGATTTCTGGATAAAGGATTTAATGAAAACCTTAAAAACAATTTCTTCGAATTAGGCGGAACTATAGAAGCTACTCTTGATGAACGTTTATTTGAAAGAGCAGAATCTAATGGAAGCCTGAGAGGTGTAAAAATTATCGATAAAAATAAAATTCTGATCACTTCGGCAGAAGCGGCAATTACAAATTTACCTATCGATAATGGAGAAACTTTTGGGATAACATTTGATTTTAGGGTAGCGAGAGACTTTCCTGCCGATGAACAAATTACTTTGGATGTCATTCAGGAAGATGCCTTAAGAGGGGAATTAGAAGGCGGTGAACGTTTTGCTCTTGTAAAAGCTGACAAACCTAACACTAAAACTGATGAAATTGTACTCAAAGAAGCAGAAGACTCCAGCGTATTTACGATTTATCCTAATCCAACAAATGGCATTTTTAAAATTAGCATCAACAATGCCGAACAGGGAACTTTAAAAATATCAAGCCTTTATAATGGTGTTGTTTTTGAAGAAAAAACCAATAAAGGAACAGAATTTAATGTGAACATCGCAAAACAAACTCCTGGAATCTATATAGTTCAGTTTATTTCTGACAAAGGAATTGTAACCACCAGAAAAATCATTAAAAACTAATTGCTGAGATTCAAATTATTCTAAAAAAAATCCCAATACTAAATTTAGTATTGGGATTTTATATTTAAAAGAAAATCTAATTCTTATTTCAAACCTGCAATACTTTGCTCGATTGTAGCAATCTTAGCCAAAGCATCAGCTTCTTTTTGTTTTTCATTTGCTAAAACTTTTTCCGGCGCTCCGGCAACAAATTTTTCGTTAGATAATTTTGCCTGAACCGATTTTAGGAAACCTTGTGTATAAACCAACTCTGCTGTCAGTTTTGCAATTTCAGCTTCAACATCAATATTTCCTCCTGAAATTGGAATGAAATATTCGTTTGATTTCACACGGAAAGATAATGCCCCGTCAACTTTAGCCGAAACATATTCGAAAGCTGAAATATTTCCTAATTTCGTTATTACAGAATCAAAATAAGTAGAGAATTTTTCGCTGTTAATTGCTTTTAATTCAATACTGTCTTTCATTGCAATATTCTTTTCCTTACGAATTGTTCTGATTCCTGAGATCACTTCCATCGAGTTTTCAAAATCTGCAATTAATTTTGAATCAAACGATTTTAATTCTGGCCAGGTCGAAACGATTAAAGCTTCTTCCGGAGTTCTTTCAGCGATTAAATGCCAAATTTCTTCTGTTAGGAAAGGCATAAACGGATGCAACAACTTCAAGTTACTTTCTAACATTTCGATTGCTTTATCAAACGTTGCTTTATCAATTGGTTGTTGATACGCCGGTTTGATCATCTCTAAAAACCAGTTACAGAAATCATCCCAAACTAATTTATAGATGGCCATTAATGAATCTGAAATTCTGTATTTTTCAAAATTGTCTTCGATATCTGCTAACGTTTGCTGGAATTTTGCTTCATACCATTCAATTGCTCTTGCTGATGATTCCGGTTGTGGAATAGTTTCTGAAACTTCCCAGCCTTTAATCAATTTAAGAGCATTCCATATTTTGTTCGAAAACGCTTTTCCCTGATTACACAATTCTTCATCAAACATAATATCGTTTCCTGCAGAAGCACTCAAAAGCAAACCTACACGAACACCATCAGCTCCGAATTTATCAATTAGATCTAAAGGATCAGGAGAATTCCCTAATTGTTTAGACATTTTACGGCCTTCTTTATCTCTTACCAAACCAGTTAAATATACATTTGTAAATGGTTTTTCACCTGCATATTCATAACCTGCAATAATCATTCTGGCAACCCAGAAAAATAAGATATCCGGACCTGTAACCAAATCATTTGTTGGATAATAGTATTTATAATCTGCATTTTCAGGATCCATTATTCCTCCAAAAACAGACATCGGCCAAAGCCATGATGAAAACCAGGTATCTAAGGCATCAACATCCTGTTTAAGCTCGTTTATTGTTAATTGTTTGTTGTTTGTTGCTTCCTGTGCTAATTTTAAAGCATCTTCGATGTTTTCAGCCACTACAAAATCTTCTTTGCCGTCTCCGTAATAATAAGCCGGAATTTGTTGTCCCCACCATAATTGGCGAGAAATATTCCAATCACGGATGTTGTTTAACCAATGCGCATAAGTGTTTTCGAAACGTTTTGGATGCAATTTAATTTCTCCTGTTTCTAAAACTGATTTAATTGCCGGTTTTACTAAATCTTCCATTTTCAAAAACCATTGGTCTGATAATCTTGGTTCGATTACCGCTTTGGTTCTTTCAGATGTTCCAACTTTATTCAAATGGATTTCGGTTTTGGCCAAAGCTCCAATTTCTTCTAATTCTTTTGCAATTTCAGTACGAACCACAAAACGATCTTTTCCCTGATAATGCAATCCGAAACTATTTAGCGTAGCATCTTCATTAAAAATATCAACGATTTCAAGATTGTGTTTTTCTCCTAATGCTTTATCGTTTACATCATGCGCCGGAGTTACTTTTAAACATCCTGTCCCGAACTCTACATCTACATACTCATCTTCGATAATCGGAATTACTCTTCCACAAATAGGAACGATTGCTTTCTTTCCTTTTAAATGTGCAAAACGTTCATCATTTGGGTTGATACAAATTGCAGTATCTCCAAAGATAGTTTCGGGGCGTGTTGTAGCAATGGTCAAAAATTCCTCAGTTCCCTCAATTTTATAATTCAGGAAAAATAATTTTCCTTGCTGTTCTTCATAAATAACTTCTTCGTCAGATAAAGTTGTTTTTGCTTCCGGATCCCAGTTTACCATTCGGTAACCTCTATAAATTAATCCCTTGTTGTATAAATCTACAAATGACTTAATTACAGATGCAGACATGCCCGGATCCATCGTGAATTTTGTTCTTTCCCAATCGCAGGAAGCACCTAATTTTTTAAGCTGATCCAGGATGACTCCTCCGTATTTATCTGTCCATTCCCAGGCGTGTGCCAAAAATTCTTCGCGGGTTAAATCATTTTTATTGATTCCTTCCGCTTTTAATTTTGCCACAACTTTTGCTTCGGTTGCAATAGATGCGTGATCCGTTCCCGGAACCCAACAGGCGTTGAAGCCTTTAAGACGCGCTCTACGAATTAAAACATCCTGAATTGTGTTATTCAACATATGCCCCATGTGCAAGACTCCTGTCACGTTTGGTGGCGGAATTACAATTGTATAAGGTGTTCTATGATCTGGCTCTGAATGAAAATAATTATTTTTCATCCAGTAATCATACCATTTATTCTCGATCGTTTTAGCGTCAAATTGTGCTGGAATACTCATTTACTGTAGATATGTTTAATCGTTAATTCGTTAATCTGTTTATCGTGATTATGTTTAACCGTTTAATTGCTAAAAACAAATTAACGATTAAACAAATAAACAGTTAAACAAAAACTTGGTTCAATTTTTGTAATTATAACTGACAGCAAAAGTAAATAATTAAGTACACTATAAAAAGCGAAATAATAATTTGTGTATTAATTAAAACAAAGTATATTTACTTACAACTTAAAAACAATTTCAAAATGAAAAATGTTGCCACTTTTATTGTAATAGTATTATTTAGTGCAATAGGTTATTCGCAGAACGGTCCAAAAATTGAATTTTCGGCACCGGACAATACAGTTGATTATGGGAAAATATCAAAAAGTGATAATGCAGTTCGATCTTTTGAATTCACAAACACCGGAGACGCCCCATTATTAATTACATCTGCAGAATCAACAGTAAGCACGATCGTCGTTACAAAACCTGCTGCTGCAATTATGCCGGGTAAAAAAGGAAAGATTGATGTGAAATACAATATGGCTGTAGGTCCTATTCGTAAAACAATTACTGTAGAAACCAATGCTGTAAATTATCCTGATGGTAGAGTTGCCCTAAAAATTAAAGGGGAAGTTTTATAAAAAATTACATTCTAAAAATAGTAAAAGCCGTTTCTTAATTGAGAAGCGGCTTTTTTATATCTTAAAATTTAAATTTTCTAATCTTTGTCAAAGTTTAAAACTTTGACAAAGATAGCATCGCATATAAAACCCGACAGATTTTAAAAACCTGTCGGGTTTACTATGACGTTTTATTTGTCAGTGCATTCAACACTTTCAAATTTATATTTTACACGTTCAAAATCAATAGGTTTATCTTTTACCAAATACGTTACCCCCATTGTGGTTTGCATTGTACCGTTTCCTAAAATCAGCTGTTTATCACGTTTTAAAAGTGCCATTGGATTTTTGAAAATTCTGTCTTTGCTTGCCAGTTCCTTAAATGTATAGTCTACAAATAATGTATCACCATGAAATTCTCCTGCAACTTCACCCGTTCTTACAGTTGAAGGTGCCACTTTCATTACCATATTTCCGGTTAACTTTCCGTTTTTTAAGGTATTCAGTTTTAAATCTATTGTGTCTTTTTCGTATATGGCCTTATAGCATTCACTGCTCACAATCTTTTCTCCCTCAGCTTTAACAGCTTCGATTTCTTTTTGTTTTTCTTCTTTTTTACAGCTTTGAAATCCGACTAAAGTCAGAAGCAAAAATGGTATGACTAGTTTTTTCATAATTATATTAAATTCGATAGTTATTATACGCTGATGAATTTACAAATTTTTAATTACAAATTCACTTCTTCTGTTCAATTCATGATCTTCTTCTGAACAGGCGTCATCTGTTTTACATTTTATAATCGGCACAGATTCTCCGTAACCTTTGGCTATAACTCTGTTTGCATTAATGCCGGATTGTATGATAAATTCCCTGGTTGAGCTGGCTCTTTTTTGCGACAAATCTTCATTGAATTTTGCATTTCCGCGCGAGTCTGTATGTGATCCAATTTCGATTACCATTCCGGGATATTTGTTCATTAGAAAGACAACCCTGCTCAAAACCACTTTTGATTCTTTACGGATGTACCACATATTGTAATCAAAATAAATCGGATCTGTTTTGATGATCAATCTGTTTTTATCATCTTTTATAACATCTTTTTCCTGTTCTAAAATCTGTTTTATTTTTTCATTCTTTTTAACTTCGGCCGCTACAATTGCTGCTTCTTTGGCTTTTTTCTCTTTTTCTTTTAATTGAATAGCTGCCAAAGCCTCTTTTTTCTTATTCTCTTCTTCTATAATAATTTCCTGTTCTCTTTTCTTTTCGGCATTTTCTTTTTCTTCCAGTTTAATTGCATCTACAGATTTTAGTGCCAAAGATGCATCGTTTATTTTATTTCTGGTTTTGTCTAAAGATAAAGTTACAGAATCATTTGTGTATTTTTCCTTGAAGGCCGAAACTTTATAACCAGCTTCACAGGCAACTGTAAAACTAAATTTTCCATCTGCAGAAGTTGTAATGGTATTCAGGGTTTTATTTTCTGAATCCTGCAAAATTACTGTGGCATTTTCAAGCGCCAGTTTTGTATCAATATCTGTAATTGTTCCTGCGATAAATTGTTTACAATCTTCAACAATTAAATCTTTGATTTCTTTAAACCAATAAATATCGTCGCTTCCTTTTCCTCCTTCTCTGTTTGAGGCAAAATATCCTTCTCTTGTATTTGAATTGATATTAAAGGAGAAATCATCCAAATTTGAATTTAATGGTAAACCAATATTGGTTGGTTTCGAATATTCACTTCCATTAATATCAGAAACAAAAACATCCAACGAGCCATATCCCAAATGTCCATCTGAAGAAAAATAAAGTTTACTATCATCAGAGGCAAACGGAAATTGTTCTCTTTTATCTGTATTAATAACTGGTCCAAGATTTTTTGGCGTATCAAAAGCTCCTTTATTAATATTTACAGAATAAATATCAAATGAACCTAAACTTCCGGGCATGTCAGACGCAAAATACAATACTTTTTCATCGGCACTCAAAGCTGGATGTTCTACAGAATAATTCGGGTTGTTGAATGGAAGTGAAACAATGTTTTTCCATTTTCCATCGACTAATTCGGCTTTGAAAATTTGAAGATTTGAAATTTTCTGATCGTTCTTTTTCTTGCTGCCGTTTTTAGAATTATTTCGGGTAAAATAAATTGTTTTACCATCTTTTGTAAAAACAGCATTGGCTTCGTGTACGCCTGTTTTTAATTCATCGGCAAAATAAGTTACAATTGTTTCTGCAGAATTATTGTTTCCGACTGGAACTTTTACCAGATTCAAATAAGTTTCGTTGTCCCATTTGTATTTTTTGTCGAACAATCCGGGTTTTAATTTCACGCCTGCAAAAACCAGATTATCTTTGTATTTAACGGCTCCAAATTCAGAATTAGGTGTATTTATTGCGAGATTTTTAATATCAAATCTGTTTCCAATTGCTGATACATTTTCAAGTTCTTTTAATTCTTTTTGAAAATAAACAGAATCCTGGCTATTGGCTGATTTGGCATAATATTCTTTTAAAATAACATTGGCATCGGCGTAACTATTACTTGCTTTTAAAGTTTGTGCGTATCTAAAATAATATTGCCTGTCTAAATCTTTGCTATAATTGGTGACCAAAAGCCTGTAATAACGCTGTGCTTTGATTAAGTTATTTGTATAATAATAAGAATCGGCCAGGTTTTTAATTACTTCTTGCGAAGGTTTAGTTTCTGCCAGTTTTTCATATAAAATAATAGCTTCACTGTAATAGGTTTTATCAAAAAACCTTTTCGCTCTAATCAATTCCTGATCTTGTGCATTTACAAACTGTATTGAAAATACGAATATAATAACGAGTAGTTTTTTCATATTTTTCATTTTAAAAGAATCTAGGTGATTTATCAAATCCTTTTCCTAATAAATCCAGATCAAAAAGCAGCATAATTTCGTGTGTTCCTGAATTAAACTGTCCTAAATTTGAAAGTGTATAATCGTATGCATAACCAACTCTAAGAGACGGCGTAACATTAATATTTACCAAAGCACTTATGGCATCATCAATTCTATACGCAGCACCAAATTCAAATTTATTATTGTACAAAACATTGGCCGTAATATCTATAGAAAGTGGTGCGCCAGTAACATATTTGGTCATGAAGGCTGGTTTTAACTTCACCTTGTCATTGATTTGAAAAACATATCCGGCGGTTAAAAATGTATGAATATCTTCTGATCCAAAGGCGTTTATTCCTGATTTTTCTTCAATATGTTTCGTATTTAATAAGTTTGGCGCTGATAGTCCCACATAAAAATTGTTCCTAAAAAAATAAGCCCCTACTCCAATGTTTAGTTTGCTTACATTCACATC
>Ga0307413_10000182_pt1 | contig 17968 bp, 7 predicted proteins | sample DK1Ometagenome_3_FD_203714 | JGI IMG/M metagenome (GOLD analysis project Ga0307413, IMG submission 203714) | Maize rhizosphere microbial communities from greenhouse at UC Davis, California, United States - DK15-O-2 | ecosystem: Host-associated > Plants > Roots > Rhizosphere > Soil | place: USA... | reverse complement strand
GGTGACCCGGGGTGAGCTTGAGCAGACTGAAGTCACCCGGTGCGGCCAACAGCTCGGCCAGCGCGGACAGACTGCGGTCCGGCGGCAGCAGCGTCACGTCCTTGCCGGTGATCAACGGCAGGAAGAAGTTCGGCACCGACAGGTCGACGGCGATCGAGCCGAGCATCGGTGCCCCGTGCGCCCCCGACAGGCCGTAGCCGTCGATCGCCCACCACAGGTAGTTGATCAGCCCGTGGTGCGAGATCATCACGCCCTTGGGCCGGCCGGTGGAGCCGGACGTGTACATCACGTACACCAGGTTGTCCGCTGTGGACACCGGCTCCGGGTCGGTCGCCGGGTGCGCGGACAGGTCCTCCTCCAGCAGGAGCAGCCGTGCGGCCGGCACCCGGTCGGCGAGCGCCCGCTGGGTCACCACGACCTCGGCGCCGGTGTCGTCCAGCAGGTAGGCCAGCCGGTCGGCCGGGTGCTCGGGGTCCAGCGGCACGTACGCCCCGCCGGACTTCACCACGCCAAGCAACGCGACGAACATGTCCACACCGGACTCGACGCACACCCCGACGACGGACTCGCAGCCGACCCCCACCGACCGCAGGTGGTGCGCAAGCCGGTTCGCCGCCGCGTTCAGCTCCGCGTAGCTGGTCACCGACCCGTCGACGGCGACGATCGCCGGTGCGTCCGGGGTACGCGCCACGGCCGCCTCGAACAGTTCGCCCAGCGTCGTCCGCGGCACCTCCAGCGCCGTGTCGTTCCAACCGTGCAGCACCAACGCCCGCTCATCGACCGGCAGCACGTCCACATCGGACAGTCGTGCGGCCGGGTCGGCCACCATCCGGTCCAGCACCGCACACACCCGGTCCAGGTAGCGGCCCGCGGTCGGCTCGTCGAACAGGTCGGTCGCGTACTCCAGCTGCAGCTCCACGGTGTCCGGCCGGTTGATGCCGTACAGCGTCAGGTCCAGCTTGCCGAGGTCGTGGTGCGCGTCGCCGAGCCGCACGTCCAGCCCGTGGAAGCCCCACTGCTCCTCGGTCACCTCGATGAACTGGAACAGCACCTGGAACAGCGGGTTGCGGCCGGTCTCCCGGTCCGGCGCGACCGCGGCCACCACGTCGTCGAACGACACGTCCGCGTTGCCCAGCGCGCCCAGCACCGCGGACCGCGTGCGGTCCAGCAGCTCGGCGACGGTCGGGTCACCGGACAGGTCGGCCGGGATCGCCACCGTGTTCGCGAACAACCCCAGCAGGTGCTCGGTCTCCGCCTGCTCACGCCCGGACGTCAACGATCCGACCGCGAACGTGTCCTGCCCGCTGCACCGCGCCAGCACCAGCTCGAACGCGGCCAGCACCAACCCGAACGGCGTCACGCCCCGGGCCATGGCCATCGCCCGCAGCCGGTCGGTAGCGGCCGGCGTCAGCGTGCGCGACAGGTGTCCCGCGCGGTGGCTCGGCGTGCTCGGGTGCGGCCGGTCGGTGGGCAGCCGCAACACCGGCTGGATGCCGTCGAGAGCGCGCCGCCAGTGGTCGAGCTGCGCCCGGCCGGTCGGCCCGGCCATCCGGTTCGCCTGCCAGTGCGCGTAGTCCGCGTACTGCACGGCCAGCGCGGGCAGCCGAGTGGGCCGGTCGCGGACGGCCGCCGAGTACAGCTCGGCGAGGTCGCGGCCGAGCACAGCGCAGGACCAGCCGTCGCTGACCATGTGGTGCATGTTCAGCAGCAGCAGGTGCTCGTCGTCGGTCAGCCGGAACAGCGTCGCCCGGAACACCGGGCCGGCGGCGAGGTCGAACGGCCGACGCAGCTGCGCCACCGCCAGCTCCCCGGCCCGGCCGCGCCGCTCGCCGGCCGGCACCTGCGACAGGTCCACCAGCTCGAACTCGGCGGGCCGCGGCGGGTCGATCACCTGCACCGGGTCGGTGTCGCCGACGTAACGGGTCCGAAGGATCTCGTGCCGCGCCACCAGGTCGTCCACCGCGCGACGCAGCGCGTCGACGTCCAGCGGGCCGTGCAACCACAGGTCTCGGTGCACGCTGTAGAGCGCGTTGTCCGCCAGGAACTGGTCGACCACCCACAGGCCGTGCTGCACCGGGGACAGCGGCACCTCGGCCGCCGTCGGCCGTGGCGCGATACCGCCGCCGGTGCGGCCGAGCGTCCCGCGCAGGCGAGCGGCGAGCAGCTCGCGCTGGACGGCGGACAGCTCGGAGGATGTGGTGGTCATGGCTGACGGGTTCCGTTTCGGCCGAAGTGGACGGTGACCAGTGGACGGTGGGGTGAGATCAGGCGGTGCCGGCCATGTGCCGGCGCAGGCTCAGCGGCCGCATGTCGGTCCACACCTCCTCGATGTGGGCCAGGCACTCCTCCTTGCCGCCCGCCGTGCCGTCGGCCCGCCAGCCGGCCGGGATCTCCCGGTCCGCCGGCCAGATCGAGTACTGCTCCTCGTCGTTGACCACCACGCGGAAGTCGGACATGTCGTTGCCACCTCTCGGTTCCAGGCTGCTCAGCTGAGCAGTTGCCGTGCCTCGTCGTCACTGAGCCGAGCGACCTCGGCCAGCAGGATCTCCTCGATCGCGCTCGCCGCGCCGGCCACCGTCGGCCGCTCGAACATCAGCGTCAGCGGCAGGTCCGCGCCGAACGCCTGACGCATCCGGCCGATCGCCCTGGTGGCCAGCAGCGAATGCCCGCCGGCAGCGAAGAAGTCGTCATGCGCGCCGATCCGGTCGCGGGTCAGCACCTGCGCCCAGATCTCGGCGAGCACCTCCTCGGTCTCGGTGCGCGGCGGCACGTACTCCTGCGCCGACCGGGTCACCGCCGGCGCCGGCAGCGCGCGGCGGTTCAACTTGCCGCTCGCGTTGCGCGGCAACACGTCCAGCACCGTGACCGAGCCGGGCACCGCGTAGACCGGTAGCAGTCCCCTGGCGTGCTCGGTCAGCTCGGCGGCGGTGAGCCCGGGGGCCACCACGTACGCGGCCAGCCGTTTGTCGCCCGGTGCCGCGGTCCAGGCGAGCACCGCCGCGTCGGTCACCGCGGGATGCGCCCGCAGCGCGTGCTCCACCTCGCCGAGTTCGATCCGGACGCCGCGGATCTTGACCTGGTCGTCGCGGCGGCGCAGGAAGGTCAGCGAGCCGTCCGGCTCCATCCGACCCCAGTCACCGGTGCGGTACAGCCGCTCCCCCGGCCGCGTCGGGTGCGGCACGAACGCCGCGGCCGTCCGCGCGGGGTCGCCGAGGTACCCGCGAGCGAGCCCGATGCCACCGATGAACAGCTCACCGGCCACCCCGACCGGCTGCTGGCCGAACCGGTGGTCCAGCACCAGCACCGAGTTGTTGTCGATCGGCACGCCGACCGACACCGCGGTGCCGCCGCCGTCACCGTCACCGTCGGTGCAGACCCGGCAGGTCGAGTCGATGGACACCTCGGTGGCGCCCCAGGTGTTGTCCAGCGGCACCCGGTCGCCGAACCGGTCGATGAACCGGCGAACCAGCTCAGGGCGCAGCGCCTCGCCGCTGGACAGCACGCTGCGCAGCACGTCCATGGCGCGCACGTCGGCCGCGGTGACGGTGTCCAGGAACAGCTCCAGCACGCTCGGCACGAACTGGACGTGCACAGCCCGGTGCGCGATCACCGCGTCCGCGATCGCCCTCGGGTCGCGGTGCAGGCCGGCGCCGAGGACGGCCACCCGGCCGCCGTTGAGCAGCGGCCAGAACACCTCCACCGCGGAGTCGTCGAAGGTCAGCGTCGTCTTGTGCAGCACGGTCTCGCCGGGCGCGAGCGGGTGGTGCCGCTGCATCCAGCACATCCGGTTCACCCAGCCGCCGTGCGTGCTGGCCACGCCCTTGGGCGCGCCGGTGGACCCGGAGGTGTAGTACACCGACACCAGGTTGTCCGGGTGCACCGGCACCGACAGCTGGGCACCGGTCGGCTCGCCCACCGGCAGCGGGCGACAGCCGGCGGCTGTGACCACGTCGGCCAGCTCGGCACCCTCGACCAGGCACATCGGTGCCCCGGAGTCACCGAGCAGCTGGGCGATCCGGGCCGGCGGACTGTCCGGTTCGATCGGCAGGTAGGCGGCCCCGGCCCGGAGCACGCCGAGCAGCGCGACGACCATCCGCACCGACCGGTCGAGCAGCACGCCCACCACCTGGTCGGCGCCGACGCCGTGCTCGGCGAGCCGTCCGGCGACCGCGCCGGACCAGGCATCCAGCTCGGCGTAGCTCAGCGCGCCGTCGTCCCCGACGACCGCCTCGGCGTCCGGGGTGCGCAGCACCTGGGCGGCGAACAGCTCGTGCAGGCCCTCGCTCGGCACGGGCAGTTCGGGCTGTTCGACCAACCGGGCCACCTCGGCCCGCTCGGCCGGTCCCATCAGCGGCAGCTCACCGATCCGCCGGTCCGGGTCGGCCACGATCGCGGTCAGCACCTGTCCGAAGTGGGTGATCAGGCCGTCGATGGTGGCCGGCCGGTACAGCGCGGTGTCGTAGGTGATCTCGGCGGCCAGCGCGCCGTCCACCAACATCATGCCGATCTCGATGTCGTACTTGGCCGGGATCGGCAGGATGTCCAGCGGGGTGACCAGCAGGCCGGGCAGCGTGGCCGGCCGTTGGCGGGCACTGTCCAGTTTGACCATCACCTGGAAGATCGGTGTCCTGGCCAGATCGCGCTCCGGGCTGAGCTCCTCGACCAACCGGTCGAACGGCACGTCCTGGTGCGCGTAAGCGTCCAGCGTGCGGTCCCTGGCGCGGTCCAGCAGCTCGACGAACGTCGGATCGCCGCTGAGATCTCCGCGCAGCACCAACATGTTGATGAACAGGCCGAGCAGCGACTCGGACTCCAGCAGCTCGCGCTCGGCCGCGGTGGTGCCGACGGTGACGTCGACCGCGCCGGTGTGCCGGTGCAGCAGCGTCTGCCACACCGCCAGCAGCGTCATGAACAAGGTGGCGCCGCGGGCGTTGCCGATCCGCTCCAGCGCGGTGAGGGTCTCGGCCGGCACGCCGAACGCGATGTTGGCGCCGGGCGCGGTGCGCCTGCTCGGCCGGGTCAGGTCCGGGTCCAGCTCGAAGGCCTCCGCGCCGTCCAGTTCGGTGCGCCAGAAGTCCAGCTTGCGCTCGAACTCCGGCTCGGCCTGGCGGGCCTCCTGGTGCGCGGCCACGTCCGCGTACTGCGCGGGCAGCGGCGGCAGCGGCGACGGCCTGCCGTCGATGAACGCGCGGTACAGCGTCTCCAGCTCGTCGTAGAGCAGGCCGACCGACCAGCCGTCGAACACCATGTGGTGCACGGTCAGGCAGAGCACGTGCTCGTCCGGTTCGGGCAGCCGCAGCAGCAGCGCGCGGATCGGCAGGCCGTCGGCGAGGTCGAACGGCCGGGTGGCCTCCGCCTGCACCGCGGCGGTGAGGTCCGCCTCGGTGACCTCGGCGTGGCTCACCCGCAGCTCGCTCGCGTCGCGGACCACGCCGACCGGCTCGTCGTCGCGGACGACCACGCTGGTGCGCAGGATCTCGTGCCGGGCGACGATCTCGGTCAGCGCCGCGGTCAACGCCGTGCCGTCGAGCGGACCGGAGAGCCGCAGCACCAGCGGGATCAAGTACTCGGAGCTGTGCGTGACGAACTGGTCGAGGAACCACAACCGCTTCTGCCCCAACGACAGCGGCAGCGTGCTGCCCCGTGGCGTGGTCACCGGCCTGGCCGGCGCGGCCGGCGCACCGGCCAGCACGTGCTCGACCATCCGCTCGGCCAGCACCGCGGCGAACGCGGCGATGGTCGGGTGCCGCAGCACGTCGCGCATCAGCCCGCGTACCGCGAGCCCCGGCACCAGCTCGCCGATCCGGGCGACAATCTGCGCGGCCACCAGCGAGTGCCCGCCGAGCTGGAAGAAATCGTCGTGCACACCCACGTCGGCCACGTCCAGCAGGTCCGACCAGATCCGGGCCACCAGCCGTTCGGCCTCACCCCTCGGCGCCACCCGCTCACCCGGGTCGGCGAGGTCCGGTGTCGGCTCCGGCAGTGCCCGGTGGTCGACCTTTCCGTTGCGCGTCAACGGAAGCGTGTCCAGCGTGCACAGCACGGACGGCACCATGTAGTCGGGCAGCGTACGGGCCAGCTCGGCGCGCACCCGCGACTGCGGCGGCACCGAACCGCCGTCCTCGGCGACCAGGTAGCCGACCAGCATCCGGGCGCCGGGTTGGTCCTCGCGGGCCACCACGACCGCCTGGCCGACGCCCGGCACGGCGACCAGCGCGCGCTGCACCTCGCCGAGCTCGACCCGGAACCCGCGGATCTTCACCTGGTGATCGATCCGGCCGGCGAAGCACAGCAGGCCGTCGTCGGTCCAGCGGGCCAGGTCGCCGCTGCGGTACATCCGCTCCCCCGGCCGCTCGAACGGGTCGGGCAGGAATTTCTCCGCGGTCGCGCCGGGTCGGCCGAGGTAGCCGCGAGCGAGGCCGGCACCGGCCAGGTACACCTCACCGACCGTGCCGACCGGCACCGGGCGCAGCGCGGCGTCCAGCACGTAGGCCCTGGTGTTGTCCAGGCCGCGGCCGATCACCAGCACGTCCGGCACCTCGGCGAGATCACGCATCGGCTGGCAGGTGGCGTGGATCGTGGTCTCGGTGGGCCCGTACGCGTACACCACCGTCAGGTTCGGACAGTGCCGGAGCACCCGGCGGACGATCTCGGCGGGCAGCACGTCGCTGCCGGTCCACACCTCGGTGACGCCGACGAGGCACTCCGGCGCGTGCGTGGCGACCAGCCCGAACAGCCCGCCGGTGAGCCACAGTCCGGTGATCCGCTCACCGACGACCAGCTCGGCCAAGGTGGCCACGTCCAGCTCGCCGGCCGGCGCGACGACCACCCGACCGCCGCGCAGCAGCGGCACCCACAGCTCGTAGGTGGACGCGTCGAAGGCGGCCGGTGAGTGCAGCAGCACCCGCCGGGACTCGGCACCGAGCCTGCTGTCCAGCGCGCGGTCCACCACGTCGCGGTGCCGTACCGCGACGCCCTTGGGCACCCCGGTGGAGCCGGAGGTGTACATGACGTAGGCGAGGTTGTCCGGGTGCGGCGCGGGCAGCGGGCCGGTCGCGACAGGACCGTCCCCGTGCATCCGCGCGACGACCGGCACGCCGAGCGGCTCGACGTCGGCACCGTCGTCGGCCAGCAGAGTTGTGCAGCCCGCCTCGTCGAGCACCCGGCGCATCCGCTCCCGCGGCGCGCGCGCGTCCATCGGCAGGTAGGCGGCACCGGCCAGCACCACGGCCAGCTCGGCGACCACGAAGTCCACCGACCGCTCGACCAGTAGGCCGACCCGGTCCTCCGCGCGTACGCCGCGTGCGATCAGCCGGCGGGCCAGGGTGTCCGCCGCGGAGGCCAGCTCGGTGTAGGTGAGCCGGTCGCGGCCGCAGGACACCGCGATCGCGTCCGGGGTGCGGGCCACCTGGGCGGCGAACAGCTCGGGCAGCGCGGCGTCGGTCCGCGGCGCGCCGGTGGCGTTCCACTCGGCGGGCACCACGCGCTCCACCGAGTCCAGCGGGGTGTCCGGGTGCTCGGTGACCCAGCCGAGCAGGTCCGCGAACCCGTCCTGCAACGCGCTGATGGTGGCCGGGTCGAACAGGCCCCTGCGGTACTCCCACAGGCAGCCGGTGCCGTCCGGTCCGGTGCTGAGCACCACGGACAGGTCCAGCGACGTCCAGTCTGGCGAGCGGCTCTCCTCGACGACGGTGAGCCCGGGCAGCATGAGTTGCCCACCCGGCGTGTTGTGCGCGCCGAAGGACACCTGTACCAACGGTTCCCGGTCGGTCACGCGCTCCGGGCGCAGCTCGGCGATGATCCGCTCGATCGACTCGCACCGGTGGTCCAGGTCGTCGAGCACGTGGTCGCGCAGCCGGTTGAGCAGCTCGCGGAAGGTCGGCGTGCCGGCCGCGTCCACCCGGCACGGCACGGTGTCGACCAGGCAGCCGACCGTGCCCTCCAGGTTCGGGTCGTCCCGGCCGGCGGACGGGATGCCGATGACGAAGTCGCGCTGCCGGCCGATCGTGGCCAGCCGCCAGGCGAACGCGGCGAACAGCACCATGAACAGCGACGCGTGCTCGTCGCGGCCGAGTCGTCCGGCGGCGGCGACCACCGCGGCCGGCAGCAGCCTGCGGTCAAGCGTGCCGCCGTTGCCGGTGTCCGGTCCGGCCGGCCGGTCCATCGGCAGCCAGGTCGGCCCCGGCAGGCCGGCGAGCCGGTCACGCCAGTAGTCCAGTACCCGGTCGTCCAGTCGGGCCCGCTGCGCGATCGCGTGGTCGGCGTACTGGTGGGTCGGCCGCGGCGGGAACGGCTCGCCCGCGCGGGTTGCGCCATACAGCTCGCCGAGTTCGCGGCTGATCAGGTCCTTGGACCAGCCGTCGATCACGATGTGGTGCACCACCAGGGTCAGCGCGTGCCGGTCCGGCCCAAGCGTCGCGCAGATCCAGCGCACCGGCGCGGCGGCGGCCAGGTCGAACAGCTGCCCGGCCACCGCGTCCACCCGGCGACGCAGCTCGGCGGCCGGGTCGGCCGACACGGTGAGGTCCACGAAGGACAGTGGGGCGCGGCCGGCCGGCCGGATCAGCTGGGTGCGTACGTCCGGGTAGCTGGTGCGCAGCATCTCGTGCCGGTGGTGCAGCTCGGTCAGCGCGGCGGTGAGCGCGGCGACGTCCAGCGGTCCGTCGATCCAGTTGATCCAGGCCAGGTTGCTGATCGCGGCACCCGAGCCGAGTTGCTCGGACAGGTACAGCCGCTCCTGCTCCAGCGACAGCGGTGCGGTTCTCATTCGCCGGCCTCCACGGTGACGACGGTCCGGCGCGCGATCCGGCGGATGGGTGGCGGTCCTGCCGGTGCCCCGGTGCGCAGGGTGTCCACTCTGGACGCGAAGTCGGCGAGCCTCGGGTGGTCGTAGAGATCGCGCACCTGCACCTCGGTGCCGAGGTCGGCCCGGATGCGCGCGGCGATGCGCACCGCGACGAGCGAGTGCCCGCCCAGTTCGAGGAAGTCGTCGCCGCCGGTGATCTGACCCCGGTCGAGGAGCTCGGCCCAGATGGCGGCCACCGTGCGGACGGTGTCGCCCGCGGTGTCCAAACCGGTGGCATCCGGGCGGCTCAACGCCGGCGCCGGCAACGCGGCCCGGTCCAGCTTTCCGTTGACCGTCAACGGCAACGCCGAAAGGGCGACCACCACCGCCGGCACCATGTGGCCGGGCAGCCGGGCGCCGACCCACTCGCGGACCGTGTCGGTGAGCTCGCCGCCGGCCGGACCGGCCTGGTCGGCCACCACGTAGGCGACCAGCTTCGGATCACCGGCCTGGTCCTCCCGGACCACCACGGCCGCCTGGCGCACCCGGGGACAGGAGGTCACCGCGACCTCGATCTCGCCGAGCTCGATCCGGAAACCACGCAGCTTCACCTGACCGTCCGCGCGCCCGTGGAACTCCAGTTCACTCGCGTCCGACCGGCGGGCCAGGTCCCCGGAGCGGTACATCCTGGTGCCGGGCTGGCCATCCGGGTCCGGCACGAACCGTTGCGCGGTCAGCGAAGGACGGTTCAGGTAGCCGCGGGCCACGCCGGGGCCGCCGGTGTGCAGCTCGCCGATCTCGCCGTGCGACACCGGGCTCAGGTCGTCGTCGAGGATCCGCACGGCCAGGTCGGCCATCGGCTCGCCGATCAGGCTGGCTGTACCGGCCACCGCGAGACCGGTGTCGAGCTGCCGGAACGTGGTGAACACCGTGGTCTCGGTGACCCCGTAGCCGTTCACCACCACCGGCGCGTCGTCCGGGTGCCGCGCGTACCAGCCGGCCAGCCGGGCCGGCTCGACCGACTCGCCACCCAGGATCACCAGCCGCAGCGACAACTCCGCCGCCGGGTACTCCGCGGCGGTGGCGGCGAGCTGGAAGAACGCCGACGGCGTCTGGTTCAGCACGGTGACCCGCTCGCGCACCAGCAGGTCGAGGAAGTCCTCCGGCGAGCGGCTCACCTCGCGGGAGACCAGCACCACCCGGCCGCCGTGCAGCAGCGCACCCCACAGCTCCCAGACGGAGAAGTCGAAGGAGTAGGAGTGGAACAGCGTCCAGACATCATCGGGTCCGAAGTGGAACGTCGACGCGGTCGCGGTGAACAGCCGGGCCACGTTGTGGTGCGAGACGACCACGCCCTTGGGGGTGCCGGTGGAGCCGGACGTGTAGATCACGTAGGCCAGCTGCTCGGCAGCGGGCATCCTGCCGAGGTCCGTGTCGTCCTGATCGGTGGTGTCCAGGTCGTCGAGGGACAGCGTCGGGATGTCGTACCCGGTGGGCGCCGCGGTGATCAGCAATGCGGCCCGCGAGTCGACGAGCACGAACTCGATCCGGCCGGCCGGGTAGCCGGGATCGATCGGCACGTACCCGCCGCCGGCCTTGAGCACCGCGAGGATCGCGACCACCTGGGCCAGCGAGCGGTCCAGCAGCAGCGCCACCGCCGTCTCCGGGCCCACTCCCCTGGCGAGCAGCAGCCGGGCGAGCCGGTTCGCGGCCCGGTTGAGCTCCGCGTAACCGACCGCGGTGCCGTCGGTGTCCACCACCGCGACCGCGTCCGGCGTGTGCCGGGCCAGCTCCTCGAAGCGGTCGACCACCGACCGGTCCCCGTCAGTCCACATAGGATTCCCTCACCGTTCCCGAGGTGCGGATCAGGGTCGGCACGCCCACCGCGTCCAGCGTGCGGTCCACCGACACCGGGCCGAATTGGACGCAGGCCGCGACGGCTTGCTCGACCTTGCCGGACAGCTGCGGGTCCGCGCCGGACAGCACGATGCCGACCATGGTTCCGCTGTGCGCGACCACGATGCCGAGTCCGCCGACGTCTCGGCAGATCTCGTTGATGCGGTCCAGATTGCTCTTGTAGCACCGTTCCTGGTTAAGTACCGCGCTGCGGGTGGCGATCCGGCCGATCGTGGCGAGGTCACCGTCGGCGAGCGCGGTGCCCAGCTCGTCGAGCAGGGTGTGGTACTCGCGCCGGTGCGCGGGCGCGATCACCGGCCGGGACGCATTGAACGCCACCGTGTCGACCTGGCCGCCCTCGTCGATGCCCACGATGGTCAGCGGCGGAACCGGGCCGAGTACCCGGTGCAGTCGCACCTCGCGGTGCCGGAACGCGACCACGTCGCGGTACATCAGTCCGTCGGTGGGCTCCACCTCGCGCAGGTAGCTCTCGGTCTCCTCCGCGGTGGGCGGCATCCCGATCGCGTCACCCACCGCGCGGACCGTGGCCACCAGGTCGGCCGACGAGCTCGCCATGCCCTTGCCCTCGGGCAGTTCGCTGGCGAGCACCAGCGTGCCGCCGTGGCTGATCCCGTGCCGGTCCAGCATGGCCCGCGCGACCTGCAGGGCCTTGAGCTTCACCGCGGGCTCGACCCGCAGCTCGGTGTGCCCCGGCACCAACGTGATCCGGGCCGTGGACCAGCGCGCGATGGGCAGCGTCACCAGGAAGTCCTGGTTCGGTTCGAGCGCGCCCTGCAGCAGTTCGCCGAACGTGCCGAAGGAGACGCCGAGGCCGGTGCGGACGCCGTCGACGACGGACTCGACGCTCACGGCCGCGACTCCCCGGCCACCGCGAGCCCGGCCGGCGACGCGTCCGACTCGCGGGTCCTGACCAGCACGTACGGGCCGGCGATGATGTGCACGATGCCCTGCAGGGACAGCACCGCGATGATGCCGACCACGTCACCCAACGCGCCGGCGACCAGGATGCCGAGCAGCATGGCGAGGCCGGACCCGGTGTTGATCGCGCCGAACACCCGGCCACGGAACGCGTCCGGCGTGTGCGTCTGCTGCAGGGTGGCGAACGCCGCGTTCAACGCGGCCGACGGCAGGCCGACCAGGCAGATCAGCACGAACACCGGCCAGAGCGCCGGCACGGCCAGCGGGTAGATCGCGATCAGCAGGTCGAGCACGCCGAAAACCAGCGCGCCGTACCCGAGCAGAATGCGCGGATCGAGTCGCCTGCCGAGCACCGCGACGGCGAATCCGGCGGCGATTCCGCCGACCGCCTGTGCCGAAATCACCGCGCCGTACTCGGCACTGTCCGCATTCAGGACACTGATGATGAACGGCGCCAGCAGAACCGCGATGATGCCTTCCCCGAAACCGGACAGCACCCGGAACATGAACAGTGTGGAAAGGTAGCGGTCGGTCCAGCAGAGTCGTATTCCCTCGATCCATTCATGGCGGATCAACGGCGGTCGCGCGTCCACCGGACCGGTCTTCGGCTCGGCCGGCGCGGACACCCGGATCGCCATCACCAGGCCGGCCGCGACGAGGTAGCTGACCAGGTCGACCAACGCGACCAGGAAGATCCCGCCGACCGCGGCGAGCACACCACCGAGTGCCGCCCCGACCAATCGCGCGACCTGGCGGTTCTGCCCGTTCATCGCGTTCGCCGAGACCAGGTCCTCGGCCGGCACCACGTGCGGCATCATGGCCTGCTCGGCGGGGAAGAGCAGCTGCTCGAAGATGCCCTGGACGAACACGACGACGTAGATCACCCACACCGACGCCGAGTCGTGCACCGTGAACAGCGGCACACAGGTGGCCGCCAGCAGCAGATTGCTGACGATCATCGTGTTGCGCCGGTCCCACCGGTCGACGAACACGCCGGCCAGCGAACCGAACAGCAACTGCGGCAGCATGGCGACGAACAGCATCGCGCCGGAGGCGAGCGCCGACCCGGTCAGGACATAGACGTAGTACATCATCCCGATGCCGAGAATCCAGTCACCGGCCGACGATATGAGATTCGCGGAAAGCAGCAGTCGGAAGTTGCGGTTGCGCGCGATCAACCGCCATACGTCGCCCATGGGACCCCCGTGTCCGGCCACTGTGCCGGTGAGTTCGGTAGCTCGACTGAATATGCCGGTCGAAACGGAACAAGGTCAACGGCTCGACCCCAGAAAATGCGATCGGCCGTTGATAGACGAATGATAGCGGGGCCGGGTTGACTACGCCCGCGAGTCGAACTCTCCGCGGCCGCACGGCCGCACGGGGTCAACCAGGTCGGAGCACCCATTGAGCATTCCCGCAGATTCCTCGTTGTTGGCCACCACGGCCGTCTCACCAGCCGTCATCCCGGACATCGACGGCGCGCTGATGCTGCGCAGGCTCGCGGAGATCTCCGAGTTCGGCGCCGAGCCGGGACCGGGCATCACCCGCACCGGGCTCAGCCGGGAGGAGGTGTCGGCGCGCGAGTTCCTCGCCGACTGCTGCCGTCGGGACGGCCTCGTCGCGCACGCCGACCAGGCCGGCAATCTGATCGTGCGCAGGCCGGACGCGGACCCGACCCGCCCGGTCGTGCTGCTCGGCTCGCACATCGACACGGTGGTCAACGGCGGCCGGCTGGACGGCACCTACGGGGTGATCGCCGCCTGCGAGGTGCTGCGCGCGCTGCGCACCACCGACCTGCCGGCCGAGCCGGTGGTGGTGGCGTTCACCAACGAGGAGGGCGCCACGTTCCCCTACCCGTTCTTCGGGTCGCTCGGCCTGGTCGGCGGGGTGAACGTCGCCGAGGCCGACACGATGACCGACCAGACCGGCCGCGCGCTGCGCGACGCGTTGCGGGCCGCGGGCGGTGACCTCGACCGGGTGCACGACGCGGCCTGGCCGGCCGGCTCGATCGCCTGTTACCTCGAGCTGCACATCGAACAGGGGCCGTTCCTCGAGTCGAGGGACGTACCGATCGGCGTGGTCGAGGCGATCACCGGACGGACCATCGTGGACGTCACGATCCACGGCAGCCAGGGCCACGCCGGCACCACCCCGATGGACCTGCGCCGCGACGCCATGCCGGTGGCCGCACGGGTGGTACTCGCGGTCGAACGGCTGTCCGCGACCCGCGGCCTGTGCTCGGTCAGCACCGTCGGTGTGGTCCAGGTGCACCCGAACGTCACCAACGTAATCCCCGGCACCGTCCGGCTCACCGCCGAACTGCGCGACGGCGACGCGGCACGCCTGCTCGCCGCGGAGGAGGCGCTGGTGACCGAGCTGCTGCAGCTCGCCGCGGCCACCGACGTCGGCATCGACGTGACCACCCGGCCGATCACCCAGCCGGTGCGCACCAGCGACGCCGCCTGCCGGGCGATCGCCGCCGCGGCGGACGGGCTCTCGCTGGCGCACCTGACGATGTTCAGCGGCGCGGGCCACGACGCACAGATCGTCGCCGCCATGGCGCCAGTCGGCATGATCTTCGTGCCGAGCCGCGGCGGCGTCAGCCACGCCCCGGTCGAGGACACCGACGACGAGCACCTGGTGCTCGGCGCGCGCACCCTGCTGCGCACCGTGCTGGCCCTGCCGAGCGAGCTGGTCGACCGATGACCGACAGCATCCTCCACAGTGGACTCGACAGCAGGCACGTGCTGCCCGCGTCCTTCGCCCAGCGCCGCATGTGGGTACTCGAACAGCTCGAGGACGGCGCGCCCACCTACAACAGCCAGCTGGGCCTGCGGTTCACCGGCCCGGTGGACCGCGACGCCATCGGCGCCGCGGTCCGGCAGATGGTGCGCAGGCACGAGGCGCTGCGCACGACGTTCGACGCGGCGCCGGACGGCGTGCTCAGCCAGGTGATCCACACCGAGCTGCCAGCCGGACTGCCGAGCTGGACCGACCTGGCCGACGAACCCGACCCCGAACGGGCACTCGCCGAGCGGATCGACGCCGAACTGCGTACCCCGTTCGACCTGGCCACCGGTCCGGTGCTGCGGGCCGGGCTGTACCGGCTCGCGCCGGAGGAGCACGTGCTGCTCGTCACGCTCGATCACATCACCTGTGACGGCTGGTCGATGGGGCTGCTGCACGACGACCTGGTGGCGCTGTACGCGACCGAGGCAACGGGCGCGGCACCGCCGCCGGAGCCCGCGGTGCAGTACGCCGATTTCGCCGTCTGGCAACGCGACTGGCTCGGCGGTGGCGAACTGGACCGGCAGCTCGACTACTGGCGCCGGGTGCTCGCCGATCCGCCGCCGATGGTCACCTTCCCCGCCGCGGGTGCGGCCGCGGCGGCACCGGGCACCGATCGGCACACCGTCGTGCACCCGATCGCCGACGACCTGGTCGCCGGGCTGCGCGCGCTCGGGCGACGGCACGACACCTCGCTGTTCGTGGTGCTGACCGCGGCGTTCGCGACGCTGTTCGCCAGCTACTCCGGACGCACCGACCTGGTGCTGGGCACCGTGGTGGCGAACCGGAACCAGGTCGAGATCGGTGACGTGGTCGGCATGTTCGCGAACACGGTCGCGCTGCGCCTGGACCTGTCCGGGCACCCGGACACCGCCGAGCTGATCCTGCGCACCCGGCGCGCGGTGCTGGACGCCCAGGCCCACGAGAACGTGCCGTTCGACGAGGTCGTCACCGCGCTCGATGCCGGTCGGGCGACCGGCCGGACGCCGTACTTCAACGCGATCGTGGAGCACACCGACGTCGAACGGGAGCCCGCCACGGTCGGCGCGGTGCGCATCGACCCGATGCCGATCGTCACCCTGCCCATCCCGATCGACCTGGTCGTCAACCTCCGCCGGGAGGCCGGCTCGCTCGCCGCGCTCTGGCACCACGACCCGGCCGCGGTGTCCACGGACGCGGTCACCGTCATGTGGGGACACCTGCTCGCGGTGCTCACCGCGATGGTCGACGGCAGCCCGCTGCCGCTGATCGACGTGGTCGACGTGGTGGCCCCCGCGACGGCTCGGCCGGTCGTGCAGCCCGCGCCGCAGCCGACCGCGCAACGACCGGACGACCGGGTGCTCGCGGCGGCCACGGCCGCGTGGTGCGAGGTCCTCGGGGTCACCTCCGTCGCCGCCGACGACGACTTCTTCGAGCTCGGCGGCCACTCGCTGGCCGCCACCAGGGTCGCGTCGCGGCTGCGCAACGTGCTGCCGGTCGAGGTCCGGACCCGGTTGCTGTTCGAGTACCCGGTACTCACCGACTTCGCCGCGGCGATCGGCCGACTGCCGGCGGGTGGTCATCCGGACCACTCTTCCGGCCGCAGTCAAAGGTGACGGTCGTTCATTATCGTCGGCAGCTGTGATGCGTTCACCGTGGTTGGTCGGGCGCGATCGAGAGCAGCACCGGCTCACCAGGGCGCTGCACGCCGCCCGCGCCAGACGCGGCGGCGCGGCGTTCCTGGTCGGCGACGCCGGCATCGGCAAGACCCGGCTGCTCACCGAGGTAGCCGACCTGGCGACCGAGGCGGAGATGCGGGTCTGGCGCGGTCGGGGCAGCGCGGTCGGGCCGACCGTGCCGTTCCGGCCCATCGCCGAGGCGCTGATGTCAGGCTTCCGCGGCCGGTCCGCGCCGGACGCACCGGAGCTGGCCGCCTACCTGCCGGCGCTGAGCAGGCTGGTGCCGGACTGGTCGGACGGCCGGCGGACCGACGGCGGCGAGCCGCTGCTGGTGCTCGCCGAGGGGATCCTGCGGCTGCTGGTCACCTGCAGCCGCGAGCACGGCCTGCTGCTGGTACTGGACGACCTGCACGAGGCGGACGCCGAGACGCTGTTCGTCGTGGAGTACCTGGTGGACAACCTGGCGGAGAGCCGGGTGCTGGTGCTGGCGACAGTACGTGCCGGGTCGTCGCCGGCGGCCGAGCTCGTTCGCGCGGTCGACCGGCGCTGCGCGGCGACGGTGCTGGAGCTGCCCGCGCTGGACCGTTACGCGGTCTGCTGCCTGGCCGCGGCCAGCCTCGGCGCGGCCCCCGGCCAGGTGCCCGCCGCGGTCACCGAACTGTTGTGGCACAACAGCGCTGGCAATCCGTTCGTCGTCGAGGAACTGGTCCGCGAGCTGTACGAGTGCGGCGCACTGGTGAGCGACGGCGCCGACTGGCGCCTGGCCGACGAACACCTCGGCCAGCTACCGATGGCGCTGGTGCACAGCGTCGACAAACGGCTGGACGCCCTCGGCGACGACGGTCGGACCATCCTGTCCGCCGCCGCCGTGCTCGGTCACCGGTTCAGCACCTCGGTGGTCCAGCAGGTCACCGACACAGCCGACCGGGACCTGGTCCACCACCTGCAGGCCGCGCACGCCGCGCACCTCGTCGTACCGGACGACACCTGGTCGGACTGGTACAGCTTCCGGCATCCGCTGATCGCCGAGGCGGTGTCCCGGACGTTGGCGCCCGCGACGGTGGTGCGGATCGCCCGGCAGGCCGCCGACGCCGTGCGGTCGAGTCATCCCGGCCTGCCCGGCGAGTGGTGCGTCCTCGCCGGCGAGCTGCTGGTCACCGCGCACGATCCGGCCGGTGCCGGCGCGCTGTTCGCCACAGCCGGCAGGCGCGCGCTGGTGAGCGGGGCGCTCGGCACCGCGGTGTCGCTGCTGGTCAAGGCGGCCGACCTGCTCGCCGGCCAACCGGACGCGGCGGCGCGCGCGCACGTGCTGGAGGACCTGGTCCGGGCGCTCGGTGAGTCCGGTCTGTTCCACCGCGCGCTGGCCTTCGTCGGCGGCGTGGACGCCGGTCTGCAGCGGACCGCCCGATTGCACGCACAGCTGGCCTGGGCGGCCAACCTGGCCGGCCGGGTGGAGGAGGGGCTGGCGCAGGTGCGCGCGGCGCGGTCGCTACTCGGCTCGCGTGCCGACCCGGCCGGGCGCGCCGCGCTGGACGCGGTGGAGGCGAGCCTGTTGCTCGGCGGATCCGGGCGGGACAGCGGGGTCCGCGCGGAGTCGCTGGCCACCGACGCGCTGCGGATCGCCGAGCGCGATGGGCTGCCCGATGTCGCGTGCCAGTCGCTGCAGGTGCTCGGCGTCGTGACGCGGGACCGCAGTCTCGCCGAGGCGGAGAGTCTGCTGGAGCGGGCGCGGGACTGGACCGAGCAGCACGACCTGCCGTTGTGGCGGGTGCACACGTTGATGCGACTCGGCATCCACCACATGGTCGCCGACGGTGACGGGCATACCCTCGAACTGGCCAAGGCGGAGGCCGGACACACCGGCGCGACGGTGGTGCACTGCGTGGTGACGTCACTGGTGGCG
>Ga0307413_10000181_pt1 | contig 17977 bp, 26 predicted proteins | sample DK1Ometagenome_3_FD_203714 | JGI IMG/M metagenome (GOLD analysis project Ga0307413, IMG submission 203714) | Maize rhizosphere microbial communities from greenhouse at UC Davis, California, United States - DK15-O-2 | ecosystem: Host-associated > Plants > Roots > Rhizosphere > Soil | place: USA... | reverse complement strand
GGAAAAGCTTTGTTTCTGTGCGGGATAAATGAGTTATTGGTGAGACAGGGAAAAGGGAAAGAGTCAGTCATATGGGCGGATATGTAATGCATTACAAAAGCACTAACGTAGGACAGGCCATCTGCCGCGTATTGCCGCTGGTTATAACCAGTTGTTTTCTGTCTCTCTATCTCTATTTATTATTTTTTTTATATTTATATATGTATTGAATTACTGACAGAAAGAAGAAAGGGAAGAGATAGGCGACTTGTAACCATGTTTCGCACTCGCGCGTGTCGTGTAACGCATTTCATCCAAATGCACAGGGCTCGAGCACGCTGCAGCGCTAGCCATACGTGCTACAGGGGACAGGACAGGGGATAGGCATGACTAGCGCTGTATGCCTACGTAACGGCCTAACAGACACACAGATAGGCATTCACCCACAGAGAGGGGTTCAAGGGCTCACAGAGGCACACAGAGGCTTAGAGCGCAGAGAAGGGCTTAGAGCTCGAGAAGCACAGAAGAGCGCACAAAGCAAGGGGAAAGTAAGTACCTGAGAGAACAGGCTTTTGTACTGCCCTTTGTACTGTGTATGTAGATGCATATGCATGTATATGGTTCATGCGTATGCATGTATAAGTAATGACTCGAGTGAGAATCTATGCTGCATAGTCATACAGAGGTGTGGGAGCTTATGCAAGGCTGCAAAAACATGTTTCACGTGAAACTGTGAAAAAGTACCGACTAAATCAGTTTCATAATGAGAACCATTCGCATTTTGGGACTCCTTTTGAGAAACAAATATCGCCAACCCGTTTTTTCCCTATAGGCTTTGGGGCATGGATAAAGAACTCGTTGACCTCATCAAGGCTGAGATAGCCCACAACATCACTCCTGTCATAGGCTGGCTCCGTAGGGACGCACAGACTGGCAGGGTGGACGACGATCAAGACCGCCTGAATGAATACAGGAGGCGCTTACAGAAGGCTGCAGAGGACGTAGCTGTTGCTGTCGAAAATCGCAAGTGAGAAACATTTAGTCGCTATGCGTTTTTCCCCTATGCTGTCCTTATGACCAACTACGAGAACCTGCCCATCCTTGACCGCTACGCTGACCTCATTGCCCTTGACACTGGCTCTGCTGTCCTTACCTCTGACAGCTCGGATACCGTTGTCCTGAAGAGCAGGCTGGGACACTTCACCAATGAAGACGGCGGAGAGGTAGACGCCCGTATACTGTGGGATTACGGTACCCACCCTTTCCGGCTTCTGTACGATCCCAAAAACCGATCCTGAAAAATCCGCCGCAAAATTTTGCCTATAGGCGATTTTCTTGTACGCTTGGGGCATGACATACAACGAACGCAGAGAAACTTTGGAAATTTCCAAGGGACAGCTCGAGGTTGAGCCCGTCTTGGATCACGATGGAGAACTGGAAATCTCCACCGGCTGGGACAGATGTGAAAATGGCCCCCACTACTTCTTCCTGACCGTGGCGGATATGATCGCGCTCCGTGACCACATTGACGCTGTACTGGAAGAGCGCAACAAGCCCCGCGTGGTGAGCAGGGAAGAAGCAGCGGACTTCGCAAGACGCTGGGATGCTCGAGTGGAAGAGGGCCGCAAGTGACCATCGCTGACGCACTCCCCGTTGTAGGCATTGTGCTGCTCGGTGCTGCACTATTCCTGTTCTTCTACTTCGCTTTCAAGGCGTACACCGTCCCACCCAAGGCTGAGGCACGTCCGGCGTGGGACGGTAAGCACACGCTACGGGGCATCAAACACGTAGAACACTTCGGCAACCGGCCTGAAGACTACTCCACCGGCTGGCTCTGGGAATGTGCTTGTGGGATCGGGAACAAGTACCGCATAGGCTTTGATCTTCCCTACACAGAGGGAGAAGCCATCGCTGAGTACAAAGAGCACCGTGACTTCTACAAGGGTATGCAGGAAGACGGCTCGAGCCTGTGAGCGGTACCAAGAGCAGTGGCAGGAAGCTCTCACCAGAGCGCAAGCAGTTGTTGGACAACGCTGTGGCTGATGGCTGGCCTATCCGCCAAATCATCAGCACATACGGCATTGGTACGTCCACAATCAAGAAGCACTACCCTGACTACAGAGGTATGACGGATTCCCATGAGTCCGGCAAAATGAGCTGGCAGAACCAGCATGTGCTGCGGGATTTGAAGTTGACAGCCTAATTCCAGCCGTGTAGTTTTGAGTTATTGCTCCACTCAGGGAGCACAAAGTAAAGGAAACCATTGAACATCTTTATCTTGGCAGGAGCCATCATCACCGCGCTTGTAGCGGTTTTCTACGGGGTACGTCTTATCTCCGTGGCCTTCGGTAAGCAGCAGTTTGCAGGTGAGTGGGGAGCATTCACCGCTATGCTGCTCGTTGCAGTAGGCGCGTCCGTCTCGTACTGGCTCTTCAGCCTCATCATCAAGTAAGGCAGACCATTGAGCACTCACACACTCGTAATCCCTCCCGCAGAACACGGTGAGGAAGACTTCGCCTACGCTGAGCAGCTTGTCATTGATGAGGGCGGCATTGACCTGAAGTCCGGTGGAGAAACGGTCATCAGCGCCTCTTTCGACAAGCTTGACCCCTTCCAGCTCGCCTACGAGGTTCTTCCTGAATCCTTCTCCTTCCCCACACCACAGGACTCCTTGGAGTGGGAAGAGTTTGTGCAGACTGGAGCACACAACACTGAGAACATCAGCGATGAAGACCTTGAACTGGCCGCGCGGGGATTCCTGACCATGCTGGCAATCCGTGGAGGGTACACCAAGTGAAATCCCTCTTCTACAACGCCATGTACCAGCTCTGTGACTTCATCATGTGGGCCAGAATCAATGACCGTGAACACTACGCAAGATGGTGGGAAGCAAGTGAGTATTACCGCCGCAAGCGGGACGCTGCCTAGCAAGTACGTCCGCAACCCTCGCGGGGGCAGACCTTTGATGAATCCAGCGTATGTGGCTCTCTGGGAGTCCTACTTGGATGAAGGCTACTCCGGTAAGGCTGTTGCTGAACTGTTCGGTGTTATGAAGCACACGGTCTACAGGTACTACCCTGACAAGGTGTGGACCAGCAAGCAGGCTTCTGCACACGGCAAACTAGTGCGGAAACTCAACGAACTGAGCATGTGCTAGAGTAGTTTCAGGGTCTGGGGCACACCCAAGAGGTCAAGTAATTTCTTAGGAAAAACGCTCAAAAGTGCCCCACTTGTGGGTGTAGCTCAATTGGTTAGAGTGCCGGTTTTGGGAACCGGAAGTTGCAGGTTCAAGTCCTGTCTCCCGCACGAAGTCGATATGGACGTGACGACTTCTAATAAAACTCGATCCGCGTCATTTGTTGGGGTTTGACGGTAACTAACCCCTTCGGTGGGAGTTAGCTCAGATGGCAGAGCAGCGCACTGTTAATGCGCGGGTCACAGGTTCGAGCCCTGTACTCCCAGCAAGAGCAGCATACGGGCGGAACCCCAAGACCGAGGCCGCTGTGATGGCTCTTGGTGGCGACCTAATACGCGCAAAAAAGCCCCTCAAAGGCACCGGCTACAAACTGGGACGCTGAGAGGGGCTTTTTTGCGTCTGTGATAGTTTTGTGGTAAGGACCGCAAACAGGAAGCACAATGACAGACGAAATTCAAGGCAATATGTCATTCCTCACCAAAAAGGTGGTGGACGCCCGAGTAAGAGGCGAAACCATTGAGGAAGCAGCCGCAAATATCGGTATCACCGTCGAAGAGGCGGTTGAGGCGTGGCAGCAGTACGTTTCCAGCCGCACTGTCATGCCCAAGGAAGAGCAGTTTGTGCTGCACCTTCTGCGGCTCGAAAACCTGCTCACGCGGGTCAATCTGAAGCTCGAGAACAGCCAGTTCGTTGAAGACTTTGAGGTTGTCCTGAAGCTTTTGGACCGCGTTGAAGCCCTCCAGAATCTCAACCTCTCGCGCAAGGAAGTGGCTGAGCAGGAAGCAGACAAGCTCCACCGGCTACAGGCAGAACAGGTGCTTGGCATTCTGGAAATGTCACGGCTGATGATGAGGGGCATGATCGAAGAAGCTTTCGAGCAGCGCACTCTCAAGGCTGCAAAGGCAGCACTCCTGACCGATCTGGGGGAGTACACCAACAAAGCTCTTGAAAGGCTGGAAACCGAGTGACCAAGGAACAAGAACTCTGTGCTCTGCTTGATCTGACGTTCGACAACTACCCCGAACGCCCGGATTTCGCCGCGATTCGGGAGCTGGCCTTTGTGTCGAAGCACTCGAGCTGGCTTATCACAGAGCTGCTAAAAGCCATGTTCCTGTACGGGGAAGACCCCTCTGCCTTTGATGAATACCTGTGGGCTATGACCAATAAGGTAGACTCTATGGAGTAAATACTATAGAGAAGGTGTAATGGGAGCCCCACGTAAGACACTTGCAGACCATCTGGCACGGCTGGACAGGTCTGACCCTGACGCTTGTTGGATATGGCCTCTGTCAGACAATGGTGATGGATATGGTCAGCTCACTGAGAACCGCGTAGCACACAGGGCGCATAAGTATTTCTATGAACGGCTGGTTGGTCCGGTACCTGAAGGTGCCATTCTGGACCACATGTGCCACGATCCAAACCTCTGTGCTGGCCGTAAGACCTGTATTCACCGAAAGTGCTGCAATCCTAAGCACCTGAAAGTGGCTACTCACAGGGAGAACCTGTTGAGAGGTAACACTTTGGCAGCAGGAAACAGTGTCAAAGAGGTCTGCGTCAACGGGCACGAGTTTACTCCCGAAAACACCTTCCACCGTAGGGGCGCAAGAGAGTGCCGTGAGTGTATGCGCCAACGCGCAAGGGATTCATACTGGAAGAAGAAAAATGAGGGTACTCAGCCAAGCTGTAGTAGCTAAGGCTAAAACTCAGCTCGAGAGTCAGAAGAAGCAAGAGCTTTACAAGCGGGATATCAAACTCTGGGCTTGGGATAAGCTGCACATTCACATTTGGTCAAAGCAGCAGGAGATTGCAGAAGCCCTTGTGGAGCACAAGAAGGTAGCTGTCAAGTCCTGCCACGGTTCCGGCAAGTCCTACTTCGCTTCCATCGTTGTTGCATGGTGGGTAGACACTCGCTACGGCACAGAGGCAGTCGTGGTGTCCACCGCGCCTACCTATGAGCAGGTCAACAAGATTCTGTGGCGTTATATCCGCCAGCACTGGGGCAAGAATGAACTCATGGGTAACGTCACTCAGACCGATGAGTGGAAGGACGCCAAGGGCGAGGTTGTAGCGTGGGGTAGGAAGCCTGCTGACACGAACACACAGGGCTTTCAGGGTATCCACTCTTCCGGTGGTGTGCTCGCGGTCATTGACGAAGCCTGTGGCGTCAACGAAACCCTGTTTACGGGTGTAGAAGCCATTACTACGGGCTCCCATGACCGTATTTTGGCCATTGCAAACCCTGATATTCCCAACTCGGAATTCGGGCGTATCTTCCTCAAAAATGACCCTTCATGGCATAAAATCACCATTTCGGCCTTTGATACCCCGAATTTCACTGGGGAATACATGCCGGAAATCGCCAAGGCCGGTTTGGTGTCCGTTGAATGGGTTGAGGACAAGAAACGCTCGTGGGGAGAGGATTCTCCCCGCTACAAGTCCAAGATTCTCGGTGAATTCACCACTGAGGGCGGTAAAAACCTCTTCACGATGGAAACACTCTCGAGGGGACACAACCACGAGATTACCCCGTCAACGGAAACGCGCCCTGTTCTCGGCTGTGATATCGCGCGATTCGGTGATGACTACACGGTGGTCTACATCTACCACGATGGCCGCGTGAGGTTGTTGGACAAGTGGAACAAAACCAACACTGTAGAGACTGCCCGTAAGATTCGTGACCTTGCGTGGGAACACGGCGCGACTGAGGTTCGGATTGACGGTGTTGGTCTTGGCGGTCCGGTGGTGGATATGGTTGCTCACCAGTCTGACAATCGGTACGAGACTATCGGCATGGTGGGTAACGCTGCCAGCCCTGACCTTGATAAGTGGGTCAACGCGCGCGCGTACTGGTATGACACTATGCGTGAGAAGATGTATAACCACCAGATTGACATTTCCATTGAGGATGACAAGCTGGAAGATGAGCTTGGCGATCTGGAATACTTCTTCTCCAAACGCGGCGGTGTGCAGATTGAATCCAAGGATGAGATTATCAAGCGCACCGGCAAGTCTCCTGACTTCGCGGACGCAGCCTGCTACGCATGTGCTGATATCCCCGATCCCACCGCGCCAGAATCCAAGCTCCAGCCGGGAGAGGAATACAGTCTGGGGCTCGAGGACTTCATGATGGAAATGGAAATGACCATCAGCCCTCTTTGATGGTATGCTCATAGCTCACCTTTGGTAGAGGTGTGGTACGAAAAAACCCCGTCTGAGCAACGGGGTTTTTTCATGCCCTTTTTGCTCTGATGTAGACTTGACAAAGAGTCATTCATCGTATAAGGAGCTTCCGTGACAACCACATTGGCTGAGGTCAAGCGCAGTGCTGAGATTGCTCGCTTGCAGGAATCAAACACAGTGCTCTCCCAGAATCTTGAGATTCTGCAGGAGTCCTTTGCTGACGTTGTGTTGGCACTGGATGACGTAGGGTGGCGTCCGCTGGGTCCGTCTGAGGATGCCACCGAAATCAAGCTGGACACCATCAAGAACGTAGCACAGACCACTCGAGGGCTTGTGGCTATCAACCCTCTCATCAAGCGTGGTGTGGCTGTCCGCACTACCTACATCTGGGGTGAGGGAGTCAAGTTTGAGGGCATTGATGAAGATGACCCGCTGCTGACCGACAAGAACAACAAGAAGTTCTTCTTCAGCCCACAGGCTCAGGCTGAGCTGGAAAAGGTCATGGCCACTGACGGCAACCTCTTCACGCTCATCACCAAGCCGGGTGGGGGCCGTAGGCGTCTCACCGACACCGGCCACAGTGTAGCCAAGCTCACGCGCGTACCCATGCGCGAGATTACCGGCACTGTCTCCAACCCCAACAACAAAGAAGATATCTGGTTCTACAAGCGCGAGTTCTCTGTGCTTCGGGAGAGCTACAAGACCGGACAGGTATCTGAGCAGGATATCGTTTGCTGGTTCCCTGCTGATGACTATGACATTGAGAACGGTAAGCCGTTCACCATTCAGGGCAAGCCGGTAGTCTGGAACTCCGCGATCCTTCACAACACTGCCAACAAGCAGGTTGGCTGGAAGTGGGGAGCCCCTGACCTCATGTCGGTCATCTTCTGGACCAAGGCGTACAAGGAATTCCTCGAGACTTCGGCCACGCTGGTCAAGGCTTACGCGCGCTTCGCCTTCAAGATCACTGCCCCTTCCGCCAACGGTGTGAAGAGCGCGGCCACGAAGGTAGCTGCCCAGCCTACTCGTGACCCGCTGACAGGTGAAGTCCAAAGCGTTGGTGGTACCGCCGTCATGGGCATGGGAACAACCATGTCAACGATGGGACGCACTGGCGGCTCGGTGGACTTCAACGCTGGCCTGCCGCTGGCGTCGATGGTTGCAGCCGGTCTGGAAATCCCGCTGACCTCCCTCACGTCTGACTCTGGCTCTTCCAACCGCTCTGCGGCTGAGACACTGGAAGCTCCCACCCTGAAGGCCATGAAGGCACGTCAGCAGCTCTGGGGCTCGTACTTCTCCCGCCTGTTCGATTACCTTGGCAAGTCCGATGTGAAGGTCATCTGGGGCAAGATTGACGCTGGTGACCTGCTCCGCAACCTGCAGGCTATCGCTGCTGTCACTCCGCTGAATGTGCTTCACGCTGAAGAGGTCCGCGCCTTCGTAAAGACCACTCTGGAAATCGTCAATGACAAGGAACTTCCCACTGAGGAAGAGCTTGGCTTGGTCTACACCGGCAATACTGAACTCGGTAAGGCCGGACTGAAGACAGCCCAGAATCCTCCTGCCCCTGCAGCAGGCGCGGCCACCAAACCGGGCACCACGCCGCAGCAGGGAGCCAAGAAGGCTCAGTCCGCGTCACCGTCCTACGGTGACAACAGTTCACGCAAGGCTCAGGGTCAGCACAAAGCGTCACAGGGCCGAAACGGGTAGTTGACAAACTGTTAGACTTGTGCTAACGACTTCTTGAAGGGACTACAGTGGCACTTCCAGCCGGGGTAACTACCGCCAACCTAACGGTTGGCGCACCCGTCAGCTTTTCCGGTTTACCCATTCGATCCAGTGTGCAGATTGTTCCTAGTGCGTTCTTAGTGCATTCTGCAACTGGTATTCCGCTTGTGAATCTAATTGAAGAAACAGCCACGCTTGAAAGCGTGGTAGGTCAATTCACGTTGCCGCATACCGATCAGGCAGGTTTTCAGGATGAAAACGGTAATGCGTACACTAATTGGTATTACACGGCAACAATCAACTACAGCACAGATAGGGGACCTGTTGGAAAGCCTCTGAATAAGGTTTTCCAATTGCCTTCTGGGCAAACCGTTGTTGATCTTGACTTGCTTCCGGGAGGTGCCCCGGCAATGGCCTACTCTGCTCCGGTGGCTACTGTCACTTCTGTTGCAGGGTTGACTGGGGCTATCACAGGCTCTCAAATCATCAGTGCTCCAGAAGTTCAAACGGAACTATCTGCCACTTATGAACCCAAGGGTGCGGCTGTTGAGGCTGCCGCAGCAGCCGCGACCTCTGCGTTCGCCCCGGCACTCCAGAAGATCGCAGCGGGCGCGAACGATGTCAACCTGCTCATCGTGGGCGACTCAACCACCGCGAAGACCGCCGCAACGGACCAGACCGGCACGCAGGTAGACACTTGGGGTGAACGCCTCCCCGCCGCTATGGCCGCTGAGTACCCGACGCACACCATCTCCACCCGCTGGTACAACGACGGCGCCGCAACCTACGACGCTGCCACCACCATCGCGGGCACCGGCCCGCGCACGATTCACCTGTGGATGGGTGCCGTCCCCGGCAGGGAAACGGGCTACCCGATTGTCCGCGCATCCTCACTGCTGGCCACCCCGGCAGCGGCGGGCGTGGACCTGCTGGTGATCGCTCACGGCCACAACGAGAACAACGTCACCAGCGGCGGCAACACCGCCACGGACGCGAAACTCCGCGACCGGTACGTGTCCAACGTCGAACAGATCCGCACCTACACCGGCAACGCACCAACCGTCCTTACCTCACAGAACCCCGCCCCGGTCATTACCGGGTTCTCTGAGCGGCGGGCGGACCTTTACCGCAGCTACGCAGCCGAGCGCGGCTACGGGTTCGTTGACGTGTGCGCCGCGTTCTACGCGGATGGCCGCAGCATCGCGGATGTCCTGATCCAGACGGACGGTCTACACCCGGCAAACGCAGGAGCTATCGTCTGGCTCGATGCCATGATGAAACCCCTTGCGGCACGAAACGCAGTGGCACAGGCGCTCCGACCGGCACCGCCCGCGTTCTTCGAGGAGCGCCGGAACTTCCTGGTCAACTCGAACTTCACGGACTGGCCCACGTCAAGCACGCTCACCAGTTGGAACCAGACCAACCTGACAGTGTCGCAGCAGGCCGGTAATAACGCGCTGCTGGAAACGAAGTCTTATTCCGCGAAGCTCGCCAAGACGGCAGCGGGCTCGTCAGCCAAGCTCGACCAGTCCATTTCCGCGCAGGCCAAGTTGCTTGCGGGGCGTGACGTGACGTTCGCTGTGCGGATGCACCTGCCTGCCGGGACGCCCCAGACCGCCGCGCAAATCTCCATCAGTGACGGCGCAACCCTGCTCGTGTCAGACCAGACAAAGGTCATCAATGACACGTGGTTCTGGAAGATTGTGACGATCCGGTGCCGTACCACGATGACGGCGCTGACCTGCAATATTCAGGTGGACCCGTCCGCAACAGGCGGCCTGGAAACGATCTACGTTGACCGGGCCGCGCTCGTGCTTGGCAAGTACCCGGCAGACTCGTTCTAAGCGGCCAGCGAGTAACGGGGCTTGTGGAAAGGGTCAGCACAGTCGCAGTCCTGGCTGCCTAGACCCGTGGCTTCCCACTCCCGTGAAAGGTCGGTACACCGATACTCCGGGAGTGGGGCCAGCCGCAGCATACGCCGAACGGTGTGGGTTAGTCCCTCACCATCGGCATCGTCCCCCGAGTATTCGTGACCGCAGGACGGGCACAGTGTTCTGGAATCTTCGGCGCGCCCCTTGTTAGTGAGGCTCTCCCAGATAATGAGGGCGACGACCACCGCCGCAAAGCAGCCGACTACGAGCATGGTGATTTGTACAGAGTTCACGTTTCCCCCAAAGAAGCAGATGCCCTAAGTGTAGGGGCTACAAACGACCGGTTAAGTTCCTCTTGACAGAAGCCCCTGTGCTACGGTACAGGGGCTTCTTGCTGTCCTGCTAAACTTATTGCTAGTTGACAAATCATCGAGCAAGGGGTATAAGGTGGCTCTTCCAGCCGGAATTACAACCGCAACAGTAACGGCAGGTGTGGCACAGACATTTTCAGGTGCCTTTACCCGGCAACATATAACCATCACTCCTAGTGCCTCACTAATTCATACTGCCACTGGAATTCCTCTGGTGAATTTCATGGAAGAAATTGCTTCCACTGAAGGTGTTGCAGGGCAATTTGTATTGCCTCACACGGACCAAGATGGTTTTCAGGATGAGGCTGGAAATGCCTATAAGAATTGGTACTACACCGCAACAATTCAGTACCAGACTGACCGCGCAACTCTCCCGGCAAAAACAAAGACTTTCCAGCTCACGTCTGGACAGACTGTTGTAGACCTTGACCTTTTACCTACAGGTGTTCCAGCAATGCCATACACGGCACCTGTTGCAGGAGTGACTTCTGTGAATGGGCAGACGGGTTCTGTGCTGGTGGAGGGTGCTACTGATGCTGCTGTAGCTGAACAGGTTACCTCTGGCCCTGAAACAGTTGCGGCACTTTCTGCCACTTATGTCCCGGCGAATCCGACGCTTGAAGTGGTCTACAACCCTGATGGGTCTGTGCAGTCCACCGACGAGGACGGCGTGCTGACGACTTTCACCTATAACCCGGACGGCACCGTTGCCACACAGACGCGGGCAGGCGTAACTAAGACTTTCACCTACAACGCTGATGGCAACGTGACGGGAGCCGCATAAATGGACATCGTAACTCTGGGCATGGCCAAGGCTGACGCCGCAAAGCGCTATGCCAGCAACGCACGCCTCGCTGACATCGCTCGTAACGCCCTGCCTGTCCCGTTCTGCTCCCGACAGTCCGTTCCCATGGCCGCGTCTGGCGGGCTCTCCAACGGCACTGACACCAGCGCAACTTACCGCCGCCGCCACACCGCTCTTATGACGGCCTCGAACCTCATTCTGGAGTTTCCCAACTACTACAACAACAACGGCGACGAGACCGACACCCCGAACAGCATCACCATCAGGGCATCCATCGAATACAAGACCGGGCAGTTCCAGCCGATCTTCTTCCAAGGGAAGCGTTCTGTGGTAGTTGAGCCTGGCGCTTCAATCGCTTGTGACCCTCTTGGCATCCAGATCAAGTCCGGCGACCAGTTCCACACGCTGACCTACGTGGAAGTGACGGCAGGGCAGAAATGGCCCCTCTCAAACACGGCAGTAGCCACGGACACCGAAGGCGTCACTATCGGGTCTGACTTGACCATGACAGGTGGAGTCACGGCTACCAACGTCCGCACCTATGGACCTTCCGCCATTGTCGGCACCGTGGCCGAAGCTGTCCCGTCCGTATCCATCGGCCCCGCTGACTCCATCGGCGCAGGGTATGACGACGCCGGAGACGTGGGCTTCATCGCCCGCGCTCTCATCGCGGACGGCATCGGTTATCTGAACCTTGGTATGGGATCGGACGCGCCCGGCAAGTGGACGCTGAACGAGAAGCGCCGCCGCCGCGCCCCGCTACTCCGGTACTGCAACTACGCCGTTATCGAGATTGGCACCAACGGCATCCAATCACCCACCACCATGGATACCGTAGCTGCCAACCAGATTGCTGTTTGGAAGTTCGTAGCAGAGCAGGGCATCAAGGGTTACCAGACGACCCTGCTGCCCCGCTCCACATCGACGGACGGATTCGCCACCACCGCCAACCAGACCACGGACCCCGCCCGCCAGGCTAACCGTGTGGCGTTCAACGGCTGGATCCGGGACGGGGCACCCATCAACACGGACACCGGACTATGGGCGGCGGCAGGGAGTTCCGGCGCTAGTATCGTCCGCTCCGGTGATGTAGGACACCCTCTGGCCGGTTGGTTTGAGTGCGCGGACGCGGTGGAGACAGCACGTGATTCCGGAATTTGGAAAGCAACGGGGAGCACGACAGGCCGCTACACCGACGACGGCACACACCCCTCATCGGATGCCACGACAGTCCTAATCCCCACGATTGATACCAGTGTGTTCGTTCCGCGCTAGGGCCAATAAGACCGGTTAAGTGCCCTAACTGAAATACCCTCTCCATACCCGGAGGGGGTATTTCTTTTGTCTCTAGCACACAAACGGGGTGCTGTCAAGCCTCATGCTAATATTGGTAAAGAGATTAGGAGCGTGACAACTTGACTGTTGCAAAGCTTTTGGAAGAGAAAAGTCTTGTAGGTGATCTAACCGGCAAGACTTGGAAAATCAAGATCATTGAGGGTGACCGTCAGGGCTCTTCGGCCTACTACCCTAAAGAGGTTCTTGAAGAAGGCGCACACCTTTTCAAGGAAAAGACTCGCATTTTCCTGAACCATCCCAGTGCAAACGAAAAATGGGATCAGCCGGAACGCAAGGTGCAGGATATCATCGGCTGGCTTTCCAGCGATGCTGTCTATGAGAACGGTGACCTTTACGCCAACGCAACATTCAAGGAGTCCGCTCGTGCGGATATCAAGGAATTGGCTGAGGCTGGCGTAATCGCAATGTCCATTCGTGCTCAAGGTGAAATGACCGAAGGCAAGAATGGGATGGAGCTGGCTAAGTTCACTGCCGTTCATTCTGTGGACGTGGTAACCGTAGGCGGTGCCGGTGGTGAATTCGACAAGCTGGTTGAAGCAGGAAAACTAGACCCTTCCACCGAACTGGAAGAACAGAAAGAGGAACAGAAATTGGAACTGCCCAAGGAATTTCTTGACGCACTGGACAACCTGACCAAGGGTGTCAACACTCTGAATGAGTCGCTGGCTGAAGAGAAGCAGGCTCGTGCAGACAAGGCACTGGCTGAGGCCAAGGCTCTCGAGGAAGCTGGCAAGCCTGAAGAGAAGCAGGGTCCGTCCGCTTCTGAGATTGCTGAAGCTCTGGTTGAGGCCAAGCTGTCCACCAAGGCGCGCGCTCGTGTCCTTGAGGCTGTCGAAGCTGGCAAGCCGCTGGATGAGGCAATCAAGGCTGAGAAGGAAATCGCTGAAGAGATTCTGGCTGAGGCTGGAGCTTCTGGCGGTGCAGGTCACATCGAAGATGAGGGTAACCTCACTGAGTCTGCCCGTCTCGAGAATGCATTCTCCGGTATTTACGGCTAACTAGGCGGTGATCCTGTCTCCCTAAGCACAAGGGGCAAAGCTGAGAAGCATCGCAATGTGCTACTGGGGCAGGTAGAGATAGGTCTACCTGCCCCTCTCAAACTTTTTACCGTGAGCCCTTGACAATTCTCATGGTACTATGTTATAGAAACGAAAGGAGCCTACAGTGGCTTTGAATGAGATTTTCAAGGAAGGTAATCACCTTTCCGCTCCGGTACCGAATGGTGTACTCTCCGGTACCCCTCTGCGTATCGGCATCCTGAACGCGGTTGCCGAGACGGACGAAGGCGGCGCGGTTGATAGCCGTAACCGTATCAACGGTGTTGACCAGCCTACGGGCGGTATCGGCAACGCTGACAACTTCGCCTCTGTCTCCCACGTAGGCGTCTGGCGTCTTCAGGTTGCTGGCGCACTGGCAGGTTACGGTACTCCGGTCTACATCACTCCGGGCGGAACGCTGACTGCTACCGCAACCGGCAACTTCCTCTTCGGTGCGGCTATCCGCGCTAAGGGCACAGGCACTGGCGATGCAATCGTGAAGATTCTGCAGCCGGGTCAAGTAACTGCTAGCGCGTAAGGACTAACGCACAATGGATAATCTCAAAGTAATTGAAGAGGCCGCTAAGGTCTTTGGCGATGCCATCAAGGGTGACTTCCGCGCTCGTGGCCGTATCAAGCAGATTGTCTCTGAGGGCTATGTCCTCAACGAAGCAATCTCCACTTCGGACCTTGCTCGCACGTTCGCTTACGCGAACTCGTCTGAGCTGCTGAAGCAGTACGCTGGACTACCCACGACTTGGACCCAGTTCGCCAAGCGCGATGTGTTCGAGGACTTCAAGCCGAAGCGCAAGAAGGAATTCCTCTTCAACGGCGCTGTGGACCTCGAGGACAACGGCGGCTACGGCACTGCGGTTCACTCGCTGCCGAACGTCCCTGAACTCACCGAGTACCCAACGTTCCGTTGGTCCACTTCGGAGAAGGGTCTGTCCCTCCGTAAGAACGGTGCTCGCATCCCATTCTCGTGGGAAGACGTTATCAACGATGAGTGGGGCTTCATCGCCTCGCTGCCGGGTGAAATGGCTCGCCTCGCCAAGACCACGGAAGAGACTGCAGCCCTTGAGGTTCTGGTCACTGCTGGCGGTGTCAACGAAACCACGTTCTCTGCTGACAACGGCAACGCGATGGGCACCACCGGCACTGCCGGTACTCGCTACAAGCTGAGCCTGAACGCGCTCGAGTTCGCCAAGCGTGAAGTCCGCGCCCGTCAGGTCAACGGCAACTACGTCACGGTGCAGAAGTTCGCACTGATCGTTCCTACCAACCTGCAGACCACTGCAGAGCGGATTCTGAACATTGGTCAGATTGAAGTCACCGAAGGTGACCTCAAGTTCCAGACCAGCACCAGCAACTCTGATGTGGTTCTCGTGGTCAATGACTACCTGACTCAGATCAACAAGTCTGCAAACGCTGCTACCACTTGGTTCCTCGTACCGCTCGGCGGTAACGATGGTGTCCGCGATTCCATCGTGGTCAACTTCCTGCGGAACCACGAAGCCCCTGAGTTCCGTCAGTCCGGCAACACCGGCCTGTACCTCGGCGGTGGCGCTGTTCCTTCTCTGGAAGGTTCGCTGCTCAACGATGACATTGAGTACCGCGTGCGCCACGTTGTGGCTGGTGGGTTCTGGTTCGGTGCGGCTATGTACGCATCGACTGGTGAATCCAACGCTGCTGCTCCAGACTACATGTCTGTCCCAGTCTAAGCGACTGACTGAGAGCCCCGCAACTTCGGTTGCGGGGTTTTCTTGTATGGTATAGTAGGTACTGCGGTTCTGAGCTTCTGGAGAGTTTCTTCCTTTCACTCCAGCAGTGCTCCCGCTTAGCGGCCTCACCTGACTCTCCACAGGTGGGGCCGCTTTTCTTTACAAGCTTTAGGTCACTTTATCTGATCCTAGTAAAGCTGGTTATAACCATTGCCGGAAAATCCTGACTTTGGTTATTTGACAAATGGTACGATTGATGGTATGGCAAACATCTTCCCTCCCAACTATGAGACGCCGCTTGGTCAGTTGCGCGCGCTCGTGTCCCAGACTGAGCAGTACAAGGACCCCGCCAATCCAGCGGCACCGGCTGACTACCTCATGGATGATGGCCAGCTCAACTCTTTCCTCGCGCTCAATGCGAACAAGCTGTACGGCGCTGCTGCCGATGTGCTTCTGGCTCTCGCTGCAAATGAAGCTCTTGTCTCCAAGAAAATCCGTACCGAAGACCTGAGCACAGATGGCTCGGTTATCGCCAACTCGCTCCGTCAGGTTGCAGCAGAGTTCCGTGACCGCCAGAAGGAAGCGGACTTGGATGACGCTGCACTGGAAGCCTTTGAGCTGGTGGAGTTCACCGAGTACCCAACGAAGTGGCAGCTCCGATGAGGGGTGCATTCCATCCCGCGTTTGCCTACCACCACCGGAACACGGTGAACTCGACACACTTGGGGCGTGTGCTGATTGAGCGGGTACTGACTCGTGGTGAGTACAACCCGGACACGAACACTGTGGAAGGTGCTACCACTCAGGCTGTCTATCAGGGCAGGGCGCGCATCCAGAAGGTTGCGTTCCCCACCAACCGGGACTTTGTTGAGGATGCTGCCAAGTTCCAGCGCATGAGGATTGCCATTGGATTCACTGAGAACGAACTGATCCCACTGGCGTTTGAGCTGCAGATCAATGACCGGATCACAGTTCTCCACAATGACTCTGACCCTTCCAAGGTGGGGGATATCTACTACGTACACGGTGACGAATCCAGCACAAACGCTTGGGAGCGCGTCATCACTGCACAGAACAACATGAAGCAGGGGTAATGGCTAGGGCAGGTATTGAGGGGCGGGTGAACTTGCGCCGTGGGCTCTTGGGCTTCAACAAGCAGGTGAAGCAGGAGACTCGCAAGGACGCAACTGAGGCTGCGTTGATCGCTGGCATTATCGGTAAGAACACCGGCCAGAACACCATTGCCACGACTCCCTCTGACCTGTCCATTGAGCCAAAGGGTAACCGTATCTGGACTGGCCAGATGTACGAAGACTTTGATGTTGACGTGCGCCAGCGCGGTACGAGTATCGAAATCAAGCTGGGCTGGCTGAGGCGCAAGCGGAAATACTACACCATTCAGGAAGACGGTGGAGTTGTCCAGACTCGACGCGGACCAATTACGGTCAGCGGAATGCACGCCATTACCAATGCAGTCATGGCAGCACAAAAGCACTTGGACGATAAGGGAATCCGCTAATGGGACTTTACGAAAGCCAGCAGGAGATAGTAACCCTGCTCAAGACAATTCCTAACATTCCGATTCACGAAGATGAATTGCCGGATGAAATCCCGGTAACGATGATTCCGGGTACGGATATGATTCAGCCTTTTATCACCGTCTCATTCGGTGGTGAGGTAGAAGCGCCACGCCGGATCAATGGAATTGTTGGTGCGAGGCATGACACTGCGGAAAGCACTATTGTTCTGCAGGCAGTGGCGAGCACACCGGCCACCGCGCGCCTTGTGCTTCAGAGGGCAAGGAACAAGCTGCTGGGATACAAGCCCACAGGTTGCGGGGAAATCCGCAACGCACTATTCGGCGGTACAGGCAAGCTTTCCCACTTGGGAAATCCTACCCGTTATGCCTCAAACCAGTCCCTTCGCTTTTACCAAAATGGTGAGCCAGTAGGGGCTTGACAAACACCTGCTATTATTGTAAGAGAAGAAAAGGAGTTGACAAGTGGCTGAAAGAGTGCTAGCAGTTCACAAGGTTACTGGGATTCTGAGTTGGGTACTCCCCACCGAGATTGAAAACCACGAAGCCCTTGAGCCTGCAACCAAAAAGCAGATCGCAGATGCCCAGACCGCTCGAGAAATCGAAGTCTATGGCGAACCAATCAAGAACGGCGTGATCCCATTCGGACCTGTTGGCCCACCGCTTGACGGTGAGGAAGACAAGGCTGAAGACGTGAAGCCTGCAACCGCTAAGGACGGTGCCGACAATGGCTAAAATGATGAGCCCGAACACAACCATTTGGTGGGTCCCTGAGTCCACCAACTGGAATCCGCTGTCGCCGTCCGCTGCCCTGCTGACCGCTGCACGGAACATCTCTTGTGCTGTGGTGTCCGGCTACACGCTGAACGCAACTGAGTCTGACGTTGACGACTCCACCAGCATTTGCGACTCGGCAAACGTTGAGCTGCCTACGTACTACAACTACGAGGCCAACATCACGTTCTTCCGTGAAGGCAACCTTGCTGACACCACGTCTGACTACTACAAGGCGTTCCAGTTCTTCAAGGCTGGCCGTCAGACCGGCTGGCTTGTTCGCCGGATGGGTTACCTCTCCAGTGTTGCCGCTGCTGCCACTCAGGTTGTCTCTTCCTACAAGGTAATCTCCGATTACCCACAGGACGTGGTTGAAGACGGCGGTCCAATCGAATTCACCGTTCCATTCCTGCCACAGG
>Ga0307413_10000180_pt1 | contig 17983 bp, 13 predicted proteins | sample DK1Ometagenome_3_FD_203714 | JGI IMG/M metagenome (GOLD analysis project Ga0307413, IMG submission 203714) | Maize rhizosphere microbial communities from greenhouse at UC Davis, California, United States - DK15-O-2 | ecosystem: Host-associated > Plants > Roots > Rhizosphere > Soil | place: USA... | reverse complement strand
AAGCGGGTTAAGCGGCGGGCAGGTCGCACAGATCCTGATGTTCCTTGCGCCGATCGTGATGGGTTATCTCGGGCGGCAAAAGCAGCAGCAGGGCGTCGGGGCCGACGGCTTAGGCGGAATTCTCGGCGGAATACTGGGCGGCGGTCAACCGCAAATGCCGGCGACGCAGTCGGGCGGAATGCTGGACCGTGACGGCGACGGCAGCCAAGTGGACGACATCGCGTCGATGGCGTTCGACTACCTGCGAAACCGAGGGTAATTTGACTGGAAACGTCTTACCCGCGTACAATTTAGCATGACAAACGTGGTGAGTTAGAGCGACTTGCGGCCACGTAAAATAATCGGCTAAACAGCTAAGAGTTGAATACGATCTCCTAAGAACTCTGTGCTGGTTAGGCGCAGAGTTTTTTGTTTATGAAGTCATTTCTCGATCTGTTAAAGGAAAAGATCATCGTCTTCGATGGCGCGATGGGTGTGAGTCTGCAGGGGATGAACCTGTCTATCGACGACTGGGGCGGGCCCAATTTTGAGAATTGTTCGGAGAATCTGCTTTACACGCGTCCGGACGCGGTCGAGCGGGTGCATACGAGCTTTCTCGATATCGGGTGCGACGTGATCGAGACGAACAGCTTCGGCGGCAGCGAGATCGTTCTCGCGGAATTCGGTATCGCGGAAAAGGCCTACGATGTCAACAAAAGGGCGGCGGAGCTGGCCAAACGCCTCGCGCGGGATTATTCGACGCCTGACAGCCCGAGATTTGTGGCCGGATCGATCGGGCCGGGCACCAAGCTGCCAACGCTTGGGCACATAAAATATAACGATCTCAAGGACGCCTATCGCGAGCAGGTCCGCGGTCTTTATGACGGTGGAGCGGACCTTTTCATCGTGGAAACTTGCCAGGACCTGCTGCAGACAAAGGCCGTATTCGCCGTGATCTTCGAGTTCTTCGAGAAACAAAAAACGAGAATTCCGGTGATCGCGCAGGTGACGGTCGAGATCTTCGGGACGATGCTGAACGGCACTGAGATCGGCGCGGCTCTGACGGCGCTGGAGCCCTTCCCGATCGACGTGATCGGGATGAACTGCGGCACCGGGCCGAAGCACATGACCGACAGCTTTCGCTTCCTGTGCGAAAATTCGCCGCTGCCGGTGTCGGTGCTGCCGAACGCGGGTTTGCCCGAGATCAAGGACGGTCAGCAGCATTACGACGAAACGCCGGAGAGCTTTGCGGCCCAGGTCGAGCATTTTGCGAAAGACTTTGGCGCAAACGTTGTAGGAGGCTGCTGTGGCACGACGCCGGAGCACATCAGGCTGCTCGTCGACCGGCTCGGCGGCTTGGCGCCAAAGGTGCGTAATGCGAAACTCCAGCCGTCGGCCGCGTCCATATATTTCCAGCAGCCATACACGCAGGACGCTTCGTTTTTGATCGTAGGCGAGCGGGTAAACGCTTCGGGATCAAAAAAGATGCGCGACCTGCTCGACGCGGAAGACTGGGACGGGCTCGTTAGCTTAGCGAAATCGCAGGAGCGCGAGGGCGCGCACATCCTGGACGTCAACGTCGATTTCGTCGGCCGAGACGGCGTGGCTGATATGCACGAGCTCGCGTCGCGGCTGGTGACGAACGTCAAGATCCCGCTCATGTTCGACTCGACCGAGTGGGAGAAGATGGAGGCCGGCCTCGAGCACGCGGGCGGGAAGTGCATCCTCAATTCGACCAATTACGAGGACGGTGAGCCGAGATTTCTGAAAGTGCTCGGCCTCGCCAAAGAATACGGTGCCGCCGTCGTCATCGGCCTGATCGACGAAGAGGGCATGGCTCGGAGTGCGGCCGACAAGATCAGGATCGCGCGTCGGGCCTACGAACAAGTGACCGGGTTGGGAATTCCGGCTCACGACATATTCTTTGATCCGCTCGCCTTGCCGATCTCGACCGGGATCGAGGAAGACCGCAAAAATGCCGACGAGACGATCTCGGCGATCCGCGAGATTCGCCGCGAGATGCCGGAGAGCAACGTCATCCTCGGTGTTTCGAATATTTCCTTCGGCTTGAACCCCGCCGCGCGCGTGGTCCTGAACTCGGTATTTTTGCACGACTGCGTCGAGGCCGGGATGAACTCGGCCATCGTCAACGCGTCGAAGATCCTGCCCCTGATCCGGTTCAACGAGCATGAGATCGAGACGGCCCGCGATCTCATCTACGACCGGCGAAAGTTCGACGGGGACGTTTGCACGTACGATCCGCTGACCGAGTTTACGACGCTTTTTGAAGGGAAGACCGCCAAATCGATCAAGCCGGACATTTCGAATTTGCCGGTAGAAGAGAAGCTGAAGCACCACATTATCGACGGTGAGAAGATCGGGCTGGAAGATTCGCTCAAGACCGCCCTCGAAAAATATCCGCCGCTCGAGATCATCAACAACATCCTCCTTGACGGGATGAAGACGGTGGGGGATCTTTTCGGCAGCGGGCAGATGCAGTTGCCTTTTGTGTTGCAGTCGGCGGAGGCGATGAAGGCGGCGGTGAAGTATCTCGAGCCGTTTATGGAGAAGATCGAAGGGGTCGAGAAGGGCACGCTCGTGCTGGCGACCGTCAAGGGCGACGTGCACGACATCGGCAAAAACCTCGTCGACATCATCCTCACCAACAACGGTTACAAGGTCGTCAACCTTGGCATCAAGCAGCCGGTCGACGATATCCTTCGGGCGTGGGACGAATCCAAGGCCGACGCGATCGGGATGAGCGGGCTGCTCGTAAAATCGACGCTCGTCATGCGTGACAACCTTGAGCTGATGAACGAACGCGGGATAAACGTGCCGGTCATCCTCGGCGGCGCCGCGCTCAATCGCAAATACGTCGATAGCGATCTCATACCGCTTTACGAGGGCAAGCTCTTTTACGCCCGCGACGCTTTCGACGGCCTGCACGCGATGGACGAGCTTACGGGGAAGGCGCGGAAGTCTGGAGAGTCTGGAGAGTCAAGAGCGAAGTCGGCGGCGGCGGGCAGGGGCAATGGCGCGCCGGCGGCTGGGATCATCGAGACGGTCGCTGCGTCCGAGGATCTGGTCGGTGAAGACGCGAAGCTTGGTAAGCAGGCCGCTCGCGTCTCAACCCGTGCCACCGGCAGTACGGCGCATACGACCCGGTCGGATATCAGCGTGGACGTCGAAATTCCCAACGCGCCGTTTTACGGTTCGAAAGTCGTCGAGATCACCGATCTGACGAAGGTTTTTGCCTTCGTCAACGAGACGGCGTTGTTCAAAGGGCAGTGGCAGTACAAGCAGGGAAGAAAATCGCCTGAAGAGTACCAGAAGATCCTGGAAGAGACTGTGTATCCGAAGTTCGCCGAGATCAAGGCGAAGTCGATACGTGACAAATTGCTCGAGGCAAAGCTCGTTTACGGTTATTTCCCGTGCCTGTCAGACGGAAACGACCTGATAATCTACGAGGATGATGAAAAGACGGAGCGTCTGAGGTTTACGTTCCCGAGACAGCCGGTAGAGCAGCGCGGCGGCAAGAACCTTTGTCTAGCCGATTATTTCGCGCCGAAGAACCCGGCGGCTGCCGCTCCCGCTTCTGAGAAGGTCGATGTCGTGGCGTTCCAGCTGGTTACAATGGGACGAAAGGCGAGTCAATACTCGGCCCAACTTTTCAAATCGGACAATTACACCGATTACCTGCTGTTTCACGGACTGTCGGTCGAGTCGGCCGAGGCCCTGGCCGAGATGTGGCACAAGCGGATCCGCGAGGAGATCGGTATCGCCGGTGCCGACGCACCGGAATTGGCGAAACTTTTCCACCAGGGATATCAGGGCTCGCGGTACAGCTTTGGCTATCCGGCGTGCCCGAATCTCGAGGACCAGACAAAGATCTTCGAGCTTTTGCGGCCCGAACGGATCGATGTCGAGTTGACCGAGGAGTTCCAGTTGGACCCCGAGCAATCGACATCGGCGATAATCGTGCATCACCCGGAAGCGAAGTATTTCAACATAGAGTAGAAGAAGCCGTCGACGCGAAACAAAAAAGCGGAGCGCTGATCAGCACTCCGCTTTTTTAATTTAACCTAGAACTTCTACTGCACCGTGAAGTTGATGTTCGCGATGTCGCCGTTATGGTTGTAATTCGTGCTCACCGGGTTGAACGTGAGGCCCTTGCGCTGCGGTGTGAGCGTATATCCGGCACCGAAAGGAACGGACATGAACGCGTAGAACCCGAAGCTGTTCGTGAACGCGAACGCGGTGCCTCCGGGTCCGGTAAGAACGACGTAAACCTTGCCGACACCTATCCCGGCAGAATTGGTAACCCTGCCCGCGATGAATCCGGCGGTCGCCGCGGACGTGGTTATGTTGAAGTTTGCGTCGGTCACGTCGAAAAAGATATTGCCGGCCGCTTCGACTTTGATGCGGGCCTGGCCTGTGTTCACCGAGGGCACCGTGAACGTGAAAGAACCGTTGTTCGGGGCACTCGCGGCGAGCACGGTCGGGAAGGTCAGTCCGCCGTCGGTCGAAAGCGAGATCTTCACGTTGGCCGCGTTGACAGGGGCCGCGGAAGTGTTCGCCACGTTCCACGTAACGTTTCTTGACTGGCCCGCCGACCAGGTCTCGCCGCCATTGGGCGCCGAAACGTTGAAAGGGCCGCTGTTGCCGTCGACATTAACGGTCGCGGTAGCACTGTTGATTCCGCCGCCATTTGCACGGTTATCGCGGGCGACGACCTGGAAGGTCATCGTCCTGGTGATCGCCGGCATCAGCTCACCGGTCAGAAATCCGCCCGTTGTCGACGGGGGCACATTGGCGTTCGCCAATATATACTGCGTCGACGGGAAGGTGCGGGACGGGCTCGAGGTCGGCAAATAAGGACGGAAGATCGGGCGAGCCGTCCCGTCCGAATCGGTGTTCGGGATTGCGGTGGTCGATGCCCCAAGGTCGAATTCCTGCCAGTCGTAGGTCACAGTGTCGCCGTTGGCGTCCGAGCCGGTCGCCGTCAGGGTGAACGGCGTCTGTTTCGGAATGTTGAAGCTTGGTCCTCCGACTACCGAAACGGCGGGCGGCGTGTTTCCGGTCGGTGTCTGCACCGAGCACGTGTTCCCGTTCCCGCTCTGGCTGTAGTTGACGATGTCCTGCAGGCTTTTGACGTGGAAGGTGTCGATGCTGTGGGCGGCAAGATTCTGGCTGCTGCAGATTCCGGCGTAGGCCATGATCGTGATGCCGCTGCCCGGCTCGTAAGCGCTGCCGGAAGAGCGCGTCCCGCTCGTGCAGTTTAGCCCGAGCCCGTTGAAAGTATGCGGGCCGCCCCACTGGTGGCCCATCTCGTGTGCGACGTAATCGATCGCGAACGGGTCGCCGACCGGGTTCGTCAAACCGGTGACGCCGCGGCCTTTGTTATTGCCGCAAGGCCCGTTGAGCGTGGCCACGCCGCCGCCGCCCGTGCTGAAAACGTGGCCGATGTCGTAGTTTGCCGCGCCGATCAAACTTGTCAGGTTCGTCTGGTTTTCGGCAAGCATCGCTACGCCGTCGTCGTTCGTGAAGGGGTCGTTGGCGGTGGTGCATGGGACGCCGCCGCACATCTGGTCGCCGGCGTAAACGATCAGATTATTGGACGCCACTATCACCATCCTGATCGCCACGTCGCGCTCGTAAACGCCGTCGACGCGGTTCATGATAAGGACCTGCGCCGCTAGTGTGCCGGCGATGGTGTTGCCGCCGACCGCGACCGCGTACTCATTGCTGGCGGCGAGGGCCAGACGATAAGTTCGCAGCGTCGTGCCCGAGCTCACCTCCGGACTCGCCGCGTCGGGGATAATATCCCGGAACGATCGGTCTTTTGCGGTGTATATCGACTCTCTTTCCGCTTGTTCGTCGAACTCGCACGCGAATTGCGAACTTCTGGGCACGTCGCGTTTGTAAAAGCTGATGTAATTCTCCGTCTCGCCCGCTGAATAAGGGTCGACCAGCACGGTGCCTCGCGGAGACAGGATCATCGAATGGAACCCGCTCGGCAGAAAATCGAGCCTGACCGAGGCGGTCGGGTCGTCGATGCCCCGACCGCGATAGGTGTTTGCGAGCTCGGGGTATTTGGCGCTGAGCCCGGGTTCGACCACGAGCGAGTGCTCGATCGAGAACCGCTCCATCGAACCGTCGGGCATCGGCAGCGTGATGATCTGCTGCATCATCCCTTCGACCCGGGAAAACTCTTCAGGCGCCCGGCTGAGGCTCTGCCGCATGGCGGGTGCATCCAGCCGAAAAGTGCGGTAGGCGTTCGGTGAGACCTGACGCACGGCGCCCTCCTGCTGGATCTTTGACTCGCTGATCTCGGTCCATAGTCGAGAGTGGCGATCCTGGGCGATTCCGGGTATGGCGGTGGTCGCTGTGAGGGCCAGCCCGAAAAATAATGTCGTGAAGGTTTTGGTTCGCATTTAATTCTCCTGATCTAAGTTGGGATGATTATGGCGTGGTACTCCGGGTAAAACTGGATCGCGCGGAAAAGTAAATCAATTAACGGATGATTAATGCGAATAGGATGCTGATTATCGGTCTGAACATGATAGGGCCAAACACGGCCTTCTGTCCACCTGAAAACGGCCACTGCCAACTTTTTCCGACCCGCGTATTTGGTACACTATCGTCTTGCCATGACCGAGGAAACCGCGACAGGCAAACTTGAGGTTCCCGCTGCGGCGAGCCCGTCTCCGGCACCGGCGGCGGCCGAGCTCGAGGTGCTGGGCCCGTTCGAGCGTACGGCTTTTTGGCTGGTGCGGCGGATGAATATGGGCGTCTGGAAGCGGTTTTGGACCATTTGCCAGCGGCACGTAGGCTCGCTTTGGATCTTTCTGGCCACGTATAACCTTATGAACGTGTTCGGGATAGCGAATTTCGAAGCGACCGACGCGGCGAGGCCGGTGATACTTGTGGCCAATCATCGCTCTTTTTTCGACATGTACACCGTCTCGAGCGTTTTGTTCCGGCGGACGAGAAGGCCGATCACGTTATTTTTTCCTGTTCGGGCCAAGTTCTTTTACGACAACCCGGTCGGCTGGCTGGTCAATTTGGTCATGGCCTGGTGGGCGATGTACCCTCCGTTCTTTCGCGAAGAAAAAGAGGGGCGGAAGCGGGAATTCGACAAGTTTTCGGTTCGCGAGCTCGTAAGATTGTGTTCGGTCGGCCGCGGACACGTGATCGGGTTTCACCCGGAGGGCAAGCGTAGTTTCGGCGACGACCCATACAAACTCCTCCCTGCTCAACCCGGCATCGGCAAGGTCGCTTACGAATCACGCGCACAGGTCGTGCCGGTTTTTGTGACCGGCCTGAATAACCATTTACCGCACCAGATACTCGGTAACTGGACAGGCGGCGAGAAGATCAGGATCTGGTTCGGCGAGCCGCTCGAAATGGACGAATTTTATGATAAGCGCGACGCCGTGCGGACCCATAAGGCGATGGCGGACCTTATGATGGAAAAGATCGCCGAACTTGGCGAACAAGACAGAAAGGCCTTCGGCGTTAAGGGAGAACAAGGCGGGAACGATGAAGGATAACGGGCATACAGCGGAACAGGGAACAATAGCCCGCCACGACCGACCCGCCATATCGCGCGGCCGACGCGCCGCCCTCACGATAGGGGTGATGACGGGAATGTTCATTGCCGCGCTCGAGGCGACTGTGGTCGGAACCGCGATGCCGACCGTGATCGCGTCGCTCGGCGGGCTGAACCATTACAGTTGGGTTTTTTCCGCGTATCTGGTCACATCCACGGTCACGGTACCTGTTTGGGGCAAACTGTCGGATATCTACGGTCGTCGATTGCTGTATCAGACGGCGATCGCGGTCTTTTTGCTGGGCACGCTGCTTTCCGGGTTCGCCGACTCGATGACGCAGCTCATCATCTTTCGAGCTATCCAGGGCCTCGGAGCCGGCGGCTTGATCCCGCTCGGGATGACCATTATCGGTGACACCTTTACGGTCGAGGAGCGGGCGAAGATGCAGGCCTACTTCAGCGGTGTTTGGGGCCTTTCGAGCATCATCGGTCCGGTCGTCGGGGGGTTTATCACAGATCAGATCTCGTGGCGTTGGGTGTTTTGGGTAAACGTGCCGGTCGGGATAATCGCGGCGATCATCATCGGGTTCGCCCTCGTCGAGCCGCGCACGCATACTCGGCCCGCGATCGATTACGCCGGTGCGGCGACACTGATGATCGCGATCAGCGCGTTGATGCTGGCGATGGTCGAGGGCGGCGAGGCCATGATCCCCGGGCAGAACATCATTCTTTACGTGGGAGCGGCCATTCTCCTGTTCGCCTTTTACCGCATTGAGAGGCGGGTGTCAGATCCGATCATCCCGTTCGACCTGTTTCGAAACCGGACTTTGGCCGTTTCGGTCGTTGCCGGTTTTCTGGGCGGCGTGGCGATGTTCGGTGCGATCTCGTTCGTGCCGCTGTTCGCACAAGGGTCGCTCGGCTATTCGGCGACCGAGGCCGGCTCGCTGTTGACACCGCTGATGCTGAGCTGGGTCACGATGTCGGTCATCGGCGGGCGGCTGATGCTCAGGCTCGGGTACCGCAGTATCACCATCGCGGGCTACACCGTGCTGACTATTGGCTTCATCCCGCTGGCGATGTTCGGCCGAGGCGTTTCACGAGTGTGGCTGTATGGCGATCTGATGCTGGTCGGCGCTGGATTGGGTTTGACGATGCTGACGCTGCTTATAGCCGTTCAGCAGGCGGTCGAGCGGAGCAAGTTGGGCGTCGCGACGTCGCTAAACCAGTTTTCGCGTGCGATCGGCGGTGCGATAGGCGTCGCTATCATGGGGGCGGTGCTGAGTGCCGGTTTGGCGAGGAATCTCCGATCGGCTGCTTCGACCGGAGCGTTGACGCCTCCGCAGGCCGAAGCATTCGCCGCGAACCCCAACGCGTTGATCGAGCCGGGAGCTCGAGCATCGGTCGCCCCGGAAACGCTGGCGGCCCTGCAAACTGCACTCTCGGACGCTATTCACCCGGTCTTTTGGGTGGGCGCGTTGATGGCCGCGCTCGGATTGATCACGGTTCTATTTCTTCCAAAGGCTAAGGAAATTGGCGAGAGAGAAAACGTGGACGGCGAACGGCTAATACTCGCCGAGCAGACGACCATCAATGCCCGCAATCAGCCGGTGATCAGACCGGAGAAACTTTAGCAGCGAGGCGGCTATTCGTAGCTTAACGCCTCGACCGCGTCGAGCCCGGCGGCTTTGAGGGCCGGGTAGAGTCCTCCGATCGCGCCGCCGATGAGGCCGACGACGACCGTCACCGAAAGGACCCAAGGGCTCAACTCGACCTCGAGCGTGGTGACGCGGCTCAAGATAAGCCGCAGCAAGAAGGTCAGAACGATCCCGCCGATTATCCCGCAAAGGCTGATCAAAACGGCTTCCTGCGTGATCGTCCAGGCGATCGCCCCGCGGCCCATCCCGAGCGATTTCATGATCCCGATCTGTCGCGTACGTTCCGTAACGGTCGTGTACATTGTCAGCAGGATCACCAGGGCCGAGATCGCCGCCGCGACGCCGATAAAGACGTTAAGGAAGGCGTTGAGACCCGGTATGCCCTGCATGTAGAGCTCCTCGAGCTCGCTCGTCATTACGATCTGGTTGTCGGGGAAGTTGTTGTGCAGGTTTTCCGCGACGGATCTTGGATCGACGCCATTTTTTACCTTGACCAAAAATGCAGTCGCCTTGCCCTCCCCGCCGAGCTGAGCTTGCATTGTCGAAAGCGGGATTTTCAGCCTTGCACCGGCGGCGGGCTCGTAAGTGCCGACGATGGTGAAATCGCGTTCGTAAAGCCGAAGCTTGTCGCCGACCTTGAATTTTTTCTGCTGCTGCCAGCCGGTGTCGATGACGGCCTCGTCGGCACGGTCGTTCGGTTTGCGCCCCTCTCTTGTACTGATTCCGACGACGTCAGCATATTCGTCATAATTGACGCCGTCCACTAGCCGGCTGCCCGTGTTGTTGTCGTCCGAAGAAACGGCCGCCTGACCGATCGCGATCGCCGTCTGTACGCCCTCGATTTTTTTCACCGACTCCAGCAGATCGATCGGCAAACGGAACGATTCCGTCCCGCTTAGCCCGATGGTCCCCGAGGCCCGGAACATGATCTCGGCTCCGACGTTGCCCTCGCGCCGGCCGCGCTCGCGCATCGTGCCGTTGGACAGGCCAACCGTGAACACGATCAGCAGCACACCTACGGCGATCCCGAGCACACTCACGGCCGTCCGGGCCGGGCGGTGGAGCATATTTGAGAAAACGAGCCTGTCGAACATTTACTTCGGCTGATTCTGGGCGACGGCGGAGTTAGTGTTGGAATTGGCGGCCTGCTTGGCCGTCTCTTCCTGGATCTCGGTCGGCGATCTCCAACCGGCCCGTTTTAGAAGGTCGACCGCGAATCTGATGGGCACGGCCATATTCGACGCGGTATTCTCCGTAAACACGCCGAAATTGACGCCGATCACCTTGCCGGTTTGCCCGAAGAGCGGGGCACCCGAACCGCCCTCGGCCGTCTTCGCGTCATGTACGATGCGGCGGGCGTCTAGGTCGGTGATCGCACCCTGCGTGGTGAGCGGGACGATCTTCTTGGACTGCGCGAGAAAATTGATAAGGTTCTGCCGCGAATTGCCGAACCGCTGGTTGATCGATTTGGCCTCGTCGTCGTCGACCATCGCCAGCAGTCGGTCGGGGCCGCTCGGGTAGCCCATCGTGACGACCGTCTTGCCGACGGTCGCGGCATCGGTGTCGACATCGAGCGGCAGCGACGGGAAATCTGCCGGCAGCAGCGACGCATCGATCGAAGCAACGGCGAGGTCCTCGCGGGAGCCGACCTCGCGGGTTTTGAGCGGGAACGGCTGCGGCAGGTTTGGGAAATAAACTACGAGCCGCTTCACGCGTGCACGGCCGCTGTTGTCGCGGATCATCTGCTTGACGAGGTCGTCCTCGGTCCACGGCTGCAAGACGTGGCGGTTGGTCACGATGTAGCCGCCGCCGACGTGAAAGCCGGTGCCGATGAAGTCGTACTCGACAGGGCTGCCGCCGCCCTCGGTAGTGAGCAGGGTGGGCGTCTGGGGCGTGGACGCCGAGGCATCTTCGGACGGCGTGGGCTCGTATGGTGACGCGGCGTAGGCCTGCGGGTCAGGATATCGGAGCACCTTGCCGTTGTTGCGGTCGACGAGGTCGTAGACGCCGACGATCAGACATACGCCGTTGCCGTAATCGACGCGAAGGTTCTGGGCCAGCGAGACGGTCTTGATTATGTCGCGGTTGGTCTTGTCGAGCTCACCGATCTGGTCGCTGGCCTGGCCGAGGGTGTTTTCCAGACGGCGGATGATGTCGCTTTGGCGCTCGGCCTGTTCCCGGCTCTCGCGCAGCTCGCGGTTGACGGCGTACCCGATGTAAAGGACGCCGGTGATAAATCCGACAGCCAGGACGAGCATGATCAGCTTCGACGTCCACGAGACCTCGCGGGAAAGCTCGCGGACGAACTCCCGCAAGAAAGCCTTGGCCTCGTCCCGCTTGGGCGAGGCAGCCGCGTCGAGGGCGGCTTCCTCGATGAACTGGGCGATCGGCCGTTTTTCGCGGTTGGCCTTGATCAGCGAGGCTTTAGCGGTGACAGAAAAGAACGACAGTGCTACGTCTGTATCGTCGATCTTAAGGATGTCGCCGTCGGTCACGGCGATGAAGCGGCGAATGGGCTTGTCGTTGAGGGTAAACGTCAGGGAAGGGTCAAATCGCGTAATGCGGTAGACGCCTTCGGTGTCTTCGAGCTCGACCCAGACTCCCGTCGATTCGATCTGGGACGTCTGTATCTGCAGATCGCAGGTCTCGTCGGCGCCGATGCTCAGCCGATCCTGCGAAAAGTATTCGGTACTCTTTTCAGACCCGACCGAGATGTGGATGATGACGCCGACTGCCATTAAAAAACGAGGGTTCCGACCTCGGATCAATCCGACATATTAACACGAAACCCGAACTTGTTCGATGCGCTGCGACGGCCATTCGTGGCAGAATAAAACAAGGATCTTGCTTGGCCAACGCGGGGGTGGGCGTCATCTTATTCAGTTCCGGTTCACTCTTTTCTGTGGTTTCGGCTCTTGACCACAAAGGAAGATGAAGAAAGAACGAAAAAGATGAAGCCTAGGCCCCGCAGCCAGCGAACCGGGAACGGATGGAACCGATGGTTGAGAAGAAGTTTATCGACGACCGGGAGCAGCTCGAAAAGCTGGCTCCGGTGATGAAGGCCCCGATAAAACGGCACGTTTTCGTGTGTACGGGGAAATCGTGTTCGCGGGTCGGGGCGGCGGACGTCAAGGCCGAGTTCGAGCGGATACTCGAGGCGAAGGGCGTCCGGCAGGGCAAGGAATCGAAGGGCCGCAACCCGATGGGCGAGATCGTGCTTACGGAGTGCGGCTCAGTCGGCTTCTGCTCCATCGGCGTCGCCGTGCTCGTCTACCCCGAAGGCGTCTGGTACGGCCAGGTCACCCCGGCCGACGTGCCGGAGATAATCGAGGAGCACATTGAAAAGGGAAACGTGGTGGACCGGCTGGCGTTGATCGAAATGGGCTGCGAACGGTAGCGTTTTACTGTTTCGGGAGTTTCGGATGATGGGGCTAACCAATAATCAGCCCCTCATCACTGTCAGTATCTCATCCACCACCTTCTTCGCGTCGCCGAAGAGCATCAGCGTGTTTTCGTTGTAAAAGAGCGGATTGTCGACGCCGGCGTAGCCGGAGGCCATGGAGCGTTTCATGACGATGACGTTGCGGGCCTGCCAGACGTGGAGGACGGGCATGCCGGCGATGGGCGAGGCGGGGTCGTCGAGGGCGGACGGATTGACGATGTCGTTGGCTCCGATGACCCAGGCGACGTCGGTCGCGGGGAATTCGCCGTTGATCTCCTCCATCTCGAAGACGATGTCGTAGGGGATGTTGGCTTCAGCGAGCAAAACGTTCATGTGGCCGGGCAGGCGACCGGCGACCGGGTGGATGGCGAAGCGGACGTCGATGTTTTTGGTTTTGAGGATCTTGACGACCTCGGCCAAGGAATGCTGGGCTTGGGCGACCGCCAATCCGTAACCCGGAATAATGATGACCTTGCGGGCGTTTTGGAGAATGTCGGCCGCCCCGGCGGCGTCGACGGAACGCACCTCGCCCGCCGGCTGCGAACCCGCGGCCGGTGACGCCCCGCTTTCCGTACCGAACCCGCCGAGGATGACGCTGATGAACGAGCGGTTCATCCCGCGGCACATTATGTAGCTCAAGATCGCACCGCTCGAGCCGACAAGGGCGCCGGTGATGATGAGCAGATCATTGCCGAGCATAAACCCTGCAGCCGCGGCCGCCCAACCGGAATAGCTGTTGAGCATCGAGACGACGACCGGCATGTCGGCCCCGCCGATGGCCATGATGAAATGAACGCCGAGTACACCCGTGATGATAGCCGCGATCAGCAGCGGCCACTGGCCCGTATCGGGGTTCGGCGACATCAGCAAGGCGGCCCCGAGGCCGATGGTCACGAGCAGGATCACGAGATTTATCAAATGCCGGCCAGGCAGCAAAAACGGTTTCCCGCCGATCGTGCCCTGCAGCTTGGCGAAGGCGATGATCGATCCGGTGAAGGTGATCGCGCCGATGCAGACGCCGATGAAGATCTCGAGCAGGTGAATGGTCTCGCCGCCGGACTCCACCGTGTGAGCTCCGCGATACGTCGCAAACCCCACCAGCACCGCCGCGAGCCCGACAAAGCTGTGCAGGATCGCCACGAGCTGCGGCATCGCCGTCATCTGCACCCGCGACGCGACCAACGCGCCGATCGCCGCCCCCGGGATAAGCACCGCCAGCAGCACCGGAAAACTCGCGTAATCCAGCCGCGCGGCAGTAGCGACCAGGGCGATCGCCATTCCCAGGATGCCGTACAAATTGCCCCGCCGAGCCGTTTCCTGCTGCGACAACCCGCCCAGGCTGAGAATGAACAGCACGCTCGCGGCGATGTAAGAGATCGTTATTAGGCCTTCTTTCATTAAGAGTCTTGTGAAATGACAATTACGGTACCCGGTTCGATTGTCTCGATCATATGCAGCGCTTTTGGGATCAGCGGTTGCAGAAAGGGGAATGTTGAACGCTTTGCCTTAAGCACGAGAATGGCGATAGAAGATCCTTTAAGGTTTTGCTGGTATTGCAGGTTTTGATCGACCGTTATCAGAACATCAAAATGGCCGGATGCGGCGCGGAGAAGATTTCCGTTTTTCAACCCTCTCAATCCAGCTTCGCCGATGGTCGAAACCTCATGCCCTACATATTCGGGCTTCAGATAGCTTGTGACGCATTCGTCAAGCAGCAATTTCATAGCCGATCAGCAAGCGCTCCTTCGATTCTTCAAGGACCGCTAAAACCTGCTCGCGGCTGACCGTGGGGTATTGCTCGAGAAATTGCTCGACCGACTCACCCGTTTCGAGACTGTCGAAAAGATTTTGAATCGGCACGCGCGTATCGCGAAAGACCGGGGTTCCACCCAATTTTTCGGAATCGACCTCTACTAAATTGTGCTCGTCGTTACTCATAAATTCATTCTAACGCTGGCCAGCTACTTCCTAAACATTCCCAACATCCGATTTGTCACCAAAAACCCGCCCGCGATGTTGATCGCGGCTATTAACACGGCGAAGGCGCCGAGGATGGTGGTCAGGTTTAGGGATGACGTGCCGGTGAGCTGGAGCATGCCGCCGACCAGGATGATGCCGCTGATGGCATTGGTGACGCTCATTAGCGGGGTGTGGAGAGCGGGCTTGACGTTCCATACGACCTGCCAGCCGACGAAGCAGGCGAGGATGAACACGGTAAAATGGCTGAGCGTCGAGGCCGGTGCGGCGTAGCCGATAAGGAGGAGCAGGACCCCGGCGACGATCAGCATGATCGGGTTGATGCCTCCATTGGATGCGTCGTGCGAGGTTCCGCCCGCCACCGCGGGGGCTACCGACTTCGCGGCCGAGCTTCTGCTGGGTACGCCGGGCTCGGGCGGTGCCGGCGGCAGCGGCGGCGGCCACATCATTTTGCCTTCGGCGAGGACGACGGCGCCGCGGACGACCTCGTCGTCAAGGTCGAGCTCCAGCTCCGGTCCGGCCTCTTCAAGATCGGCGCCCTGCCCACCGGTCGGGCGGCTGACAAGCTCTTCCAGCAACGCGACGAGCGTCGAGGCGTAAAGCTGACTCGACATGCTCGCCATGCGCGACGGCAAATCCGTGTAGCCGACGATGGTCACGCCTTTGTGATGAACGACGCGGCCGGGCTCGGTCAACGCACAGTTGCCGCCCTGTTCGGCGGCGAGGTCGACGATAACAGAGCCGGGCTTCATCGATTCGACCATTCCGGTGGTGATCAGCTTCGGCGCCGGCTTGCCGGGGATGAGCGCTGTGGTGATGATGATGTCGACCTGCATCGCCTGCTGTGCGAAGAGGGCCATCTCGGCCTTAAGAAACGCGTCCGACATCTCTTTGGCATAACCACCCTTGCCTTCGCCTTCTTCCTTGACGTCGAGCTCGAGGAATTCGGCACCCATCGACGCGACCTGGTCTTTGGTCGCCGAGCGTGGGTCGAAGGCCCGGACGATCGCGCCCAAACCCTTCGCCGCGCCGATCGCGGATAAACCGGCGACGCCGGCTCCGATGACGAGCACCTTGGCCGGGTCGATGCGGCCGGCGGCGGTGATCTGGCCGGTAAAAAACCGGGGAAAATTGGCCGCCGCCTCGATGACGGCACGATAACCGGCGATGTTGGCCATCGCTGAGAGCGTGTCCATCTTTTGAGCCCGCGTGATGCGCGGCACGCTGTCCATCGCGAACACGGTAGATTTCTTGCGGGCGAGGCGGTCCACCACGTCACGGTTCTGGCCCGGCCAGATGAAGCCGATCAGCCAGCCGCCCTCGCGCAAGAGCTCGGCCTCGTGGACGCCCAATTCACGGTGTTCTTCGGGCGGGCGGACCTTCATTATCAGGTCGGATCCGGCCCACAATTGCTGCGTGTCGCCGACGATGTGCGCACCCGCCTCGGCAAATTCCGCGTCAGACGCGTTAATGCCGTCGCCGGCACCAGATTCGACGAGCGTCTCGAAACCCAGTTTTTGAAGGCGAAGGATGGTCTGCGGCGTGGCGGCGACGCGCTTTTCTCCGGGGTGGATCTCGCGCGGGATCCCGATCTTCAGTGTCATCGAAATAAATATAAGTCAGTTGGGAGTTTGAAGTAAAAGCGCGGTCGGAATTTGAGCTTCAGCCTCTTTCCTCCTATAGAGAGAACCGCCCCGTCATCCGCTCAAAATGCGAACGGACGCCACCTCTCCGTCAAAAGGAGGGAAGCTTTTTAGGCGGATATCTCATAGCCCTTGCGGAGCCAATTAATAATGGACGCGTCGATCTCGTCCGGGGAATGGAGTTTGATCTCGAAATACCATCGGTTGGCGGAGATATGCTCGCGTTTGCCGATGCGGTCGTCGTGAATCTCGACCGGAGATTTGACGGTAAGGATGAGACATTCTTTGCGCGTCTGAATGCCCGCGAAGGCGGATCTGCGGTCGAGGTGGATCGAAGTTTTCTTGGGGACCGCGGCGAAGGGGCCGAAGTCCCCGGCAATGCCCAGTAAAGTGTCATAGATCGCGCGAACGACCGGCGTGCGGCCTTCGAAATGCGATTCGACCGAGTGATCGTTCATATGGGCGTCTCCGCCGATGCCCCCGGCGTTATTTTCTGGCCTCGAAGACACGGTTGAAGGGCGTTTCGGCGGCGCGGCGGAATTCACCGAAGGCGGCCGACGTCACTTCTTTTTTGATCACATCCTCGGTCGCGACGGTGCCGATGCCGGTGCCGCCCTGGGCGATCGCGTTGGGCGTGCAGCAGAGGGCCGAGGCGGCGGAGAAGGTGCGGCCGACAATGTTGAAATTCTCTTCCACGGTGTTGCCCGCCATTGGCTCAACGATCATCACGCTGCCGCCGTCGGCGAGGCAGTCAAAGGCGTGCTTCGACGCCCCGGCGGGGTCGCCCATGTCATGCAGGCAATCGAAAAAGGCGATCAGGTCATATTGATTGTCGGGATAGTCTTTCGCGGTCGCTATCTCAAAGGTGACGCGGTCTGAGACGCCGGCCCCTTCGGCTCGTTTGCGGGCCGTTTCGATCGAATTCGGGTGGTAGTCGAAACCGTAGAATTTCGAATTCGGGAATGCTTGTGCCATCAGAATCGTCGAGGCGCCGTGGCCGCACCCGACGTCGGCGACCCTGCCGCCCGCCTCGAGCTTTCCCTGAATGCCGGTCAGAGACGGAATCCACGAACCCATCAGGTGGGCTGTGTACCCTGGCCGAAAGAATTTTTCGGTGCCAAGGAAAAGATCGGTGTCGTGCTCGTGCCATCCGAGGCCGGAGCCAGTCTTGAACGCCTCGGTGATCCGCGGCTGGGCGTTGAGCAGGGCCTTCACGAGATAAAAGCCGCCCGCGACATAGAAGGGGCTCGATTCATCGGCGAGCGCGATGCGCTGTTCGGGGAGCATCGAGTATTTCCCGGTCACCGCGTCGTAGTGAACGTATTCGCCGGCGGCCTGATTGAGCAGCCACTCGCGAATGTAACGTTCATTCGTGCCGGTCTTTTCGGCGAGCTCGTTCGAGGTCATACCGCCTTCGCTGTCGGCCAAAGCTTGATATAAACCGAGCTTCGTGCCGATATAAGCGAGCATCGAGCTCATAGTTGCTCCGAAATCGCCTACCACCTTTCCGAGAAAAGCGTTCATCTTGTCTTCGTCTATTTGAACGGATTGCGCTGCCTGCGTCATAAAAACCTCCTTAAATCCTGATCGGCTGCGGCGTGGAAGGGGAATTTTATAGCGGACGGAATTATATTCGCCGAAAGCAAAACGGGCAAGCATTCAATTGCGATGCTTGCCCGCCATTTATTATTTATCCATTCGTTCTAAGCGGCGCCCGCGGCCTGTTCCTCGGGTT
>Ga0307413_10000179_pt1 | contig 18068 bp, 19 predicted proteins | sample DK1Ometagenome_3_FD_203714 | JGI IMG/M metagenome (GOLD analysis project Ga0307413, IMG submission 203714) | Maize rhizosphere microbial communities from greenhouse at UC Davis, California, United States - DK15-O-2 | ecosystem: Host-associated > Plants > Roots > Rhizosphere > Soil | place: USA... | reverse complement strand
CGCAACCGCCTGCTGGACCGCGGCGGGCTCGCCACCACCTGCGTGGCCAACGGTGAGCAATGGGACCGGCCCAACGGCTGGGCGCCGCTGCAATGGATGGCGATCCTCGGCCTGGCCGACTACGGCGAGTCGGCGCTGGCCGGCGACATTCGACGACGCTGGTTGCGCACCGTCTCCGACGTTTACCGGCGCGAAGGCAAGCTGGTCGAGAAATACGACGTGCGGGCGACCCCGGACGACGCGCACGGCGGTGGTGGCGGTGAGTACCCGCTGCAGGACGGCTTCGGCTGGACCAACGGGGTTACCCGGATGCTGTTGCAGGGATAGCGGCACCGGGAGCGCCGGGCGCGAACGTCGCCATGCTCATTCCGGATCAAGCCGCCGGACCGCCTGGATCCGGTCGACCCAGACATCGCGCCATCCGGCGCTCTCCGGCTGGTCGAGCGCCGGCTGCTCCAGCCGCAGCACCGCGTTGGTGCCTTCCTCCCCGCCGGGCCCGAAGAACACCTGGGCGATCGGACGGGCCGCGACGGTGCCCTCGATGGCATCGCCGTCCTCCATCCGCAGCACCACGTGCGCTCCATTGGGCAACTGTTCGATGAGGTGGCCAAGCCGGTCGAGTTCGGCCCGGTCGGTGTGGACGCGTTCGGCGTTGCGGGTCATCTGCGTGGTCTCCACTGGCGTGGTGGCCACGCTAGCGGGCTCGGCGGAAACCGAAGGTGAAAAATTCGCGTGGCCTAGCCTTCCGCATCACATCGCCGCGGCCAGACTGTCCTTTCGAAACACGAAAGGAGAAGGCTCGTGGAAAACATCCCCGCAGGCACGCTGGTGGTGGTCGCCGACGGTGGCAGCGCGCGCGTGTTCCGCAACGTCGGCGACCCGCCCGGGCTCTCGCTGCAGCAGGTCGACCTGCTCGAGGTCATGAACGTGAACGACGAGGGTCCTTCCGGCATACAGCCCGGTGGGAACGACGGCTACCAGACCGACGAGGCGACGTTCGCGCGACAACTGGCGCGCCGCCTGAACGAAGGCGCCCTGCAACAGCGCTATGCCCACGTGGTGCTGGTGGCCGACCCGCGTACGCTCGGCGAGATACGCCCGCAACTGCACAAGGAAGTTCATGACCGGCTGATCGGCGAACTCGATCGCGACCTGACCAACGTCCCGCTGCCGGACATCGAGCGCGCGCTGTCCTGACGACGGAGGCCCCGGCGAAGAAGCTCGACACACGCGTCACGCGGGGCTCTCGATACTGTGCGCCCGGTCCGGGCGGTGCCCGTGGACCGCCTCGTCCAGGAGATCGCCATGGCTCGTCCCGTGTGGTCAGGAACGCTGTCGTTCGGCCTGCTCAACATCCCGGTATCGCTGATGTCGGGCGAACGCAAGACCGACATTTCGTTCCGCATGCTCGACGTCCGCGACAACCACCCGATCCGCTACGAGCGGGTCAACGCGGAGACCGGCGAGGAAGTGGCTTGGAAGGACATCGTCAAGGCGTTCGAGTACGACAAGGGCAGCTACGTCGTGCTCGACCCCGGCGACATCAAGTCGGCCGCGCCGGAAAGCCATGACGCCATCGAGGTCGAGGCGTTCGTCGACGTCGCCGCGATCGGTCCGCAGTATTTCGAGAAGCCCTACGTGCTGGTGCCCGCGAAGAAAGCCGAGAAGGGCTACGTGCTGCTGCGCGAGGCGCTCGCCAGCACCGGCAAGATCGGCATCGCGCGGGTCGTGATCCGCACCCGCGAGAGCCTGTGCGCGGTCATGCCGCAGGACAACGCCCTGTTGCTGCTGATGATGCGTTACCCGCAGGAACTGGTCGACATCGACGAGTACCGCATCCCCGAGGGCAGGAGTGGCGACTACCGGATCACCGACAAGGAGCTGAAGTTCTCCGAACAGCTGATCGACACCATGTCGGGCGACTGGCAACCGGACGATTACCAGGACGAGTTCCGCCACCGCCTGCAGGAGGTGATCACCCAGCGGATGAAGGACAAGGGCGTCGTCCGTCATGGCGACGAGGAGCCCGAGGTCGAGGAGCATGCCAGCACCAACGTGGTCGACTTCATGGAGTTGCTGCAGCAGAGCATCGCTAAGAAGAAGCGCACGCCCGCGAGGAAGTCGGCCGGCAAGGACGAAGACGACAAGGCGGAGCGCAAGCCGGCGAAGAAGGCCGCGAAGAAGCCGGCGAAGAAGGGCGCCAAGAAGGCCAGCGCGAAGAAGGCGGCAAAGAAGGCCACCAGGAAGGCCGCGAAGAAAACCACGGCAAAACGCAGCAAGGCCGCATAGTCCGCCGCCGATGGGTATCCGCAGCGCGACGGGGACGACGACATGACCGGCATGGCACCGGCGGACGCGGTGCGGCTTACCAGCCCCGGCAAGCTGTCGTATCCGGCCGACGGAATCACCAAGCAGCAGGTCGCCGACTACTACCGGACCGTTGCGCCCCGCCTGTTGCCGGAGGTCGCGCGCCGGGCGCTGTCGGTGGTGCGCTGTCCCGACGGAATCAAGGGCCAATGCTTCTTCCAGAAGCACCATGCGCAGGCCCTTGGCGACTCGGTCCATGCGGTGCCGATCCGCGAGAAGGACGGCGCGCACGATGATTACCTGTACATCGAGGACGCGACCGGCCTGCTCGAACTGGTCCAGATGAACACCCTGGAGCTGCACCCCTGGGGGGCGCGGATCGACGATCTCGAACATCCCGACCGGCTGGTGTTCGATCTCGACCCCGGCCCGGGTGTGGCGTGGTCGGCGATGCGCGCTGGCGCACGCGACGTGCGCGACCGGCTCGCGGGTGCCAGCATGGCCGGTTTCCTGCGCCTGTCCGGCGGCAAGGGGCTGCACGTGGTGGTACCGATCGCGCCGGGACCCGGCTGGGACGAGGCCAAGGCATTCTGCGAAGCGATCGCCGATGCGATGGCGGAGCAGGCACCCGACCGTTACGTGGCCACCGCGTCCAAGGCGAAGCGGCGCGGCGTGATCTTCATCGACTGGCTGCGCAACGCGCGCGGCTCAACCAGCGTTGCAAGCTGGTCGTTGCGGGCCCGTGCGGGTGCGGGCGTGGCGATGCCGCTGCACTGGGACGAACTCGGCCGCACCCGTTCCGGCGCCGATTACACGATGGCGCGTGCATTGCGCCGCGCGGCCAGCCTGCGCCGGGATCCCTGGCAGGGTTGGGATGAGGCGAGCACGCAAACGCTGGCTGAACCGGGCTGACGCGTTCAGGGTGATTCAGTCGCGCGCGGTCCCGTGTCGATAAAATGTGAAGGTGGATCCGCGACCCGACAACCCGATGCCGCCGCGCGCGGTGCTGCGTCGCCTTGCATGGCTGGCCGCGGCATCGATGCTGACGCTGTTGCCCGGTTGCACCAGCACCCCGCCGCCCGTGGAGGTGGTGTCGGTCCCGGAGTTCGTCCCGCCGCCAGTAACACTCGTGCCGCCACAACCCGGGCTGGCCCAACGCCTCGCGCTCGCCGCGCCCAAGGCCGATCCCGAGGTGCTCGCGCTGGCGGTCCAGGCGCAACAATGCGCGACCGGCAGCGGTACGGTCGCACCGGTCGAGCGGCTGGCGGTGATCGATTATTCGCGGCCGTCGACCGAACCACGGCTGTGGGTGTTCGCGCTGGACGACGCCCGGCTGCTGTACGTCGAGCATGTCGCCCACGGCAAGCACAGCGGCGCCAACCTGGCCACCGAGTTCTCGAATGTCGAGGGCAGCCTGCAGTCGAGCCTCGGGCTGTTCAGCACCGCCGAGACCTACATCGGCGGCCACGGTTATTCGCTGCGGATGGATGGTCTTGAACCCGGCGTCAACGACCACGCGCGCGAGCGCCTGATCGTGATCCACGGCGCCGACTACGTCGATCCGGAGCAGGCGCTGCGGCAGGGGAGGCTGGGTCGCAGCTTCGGCTGCCCGGCGGTACGCAGCGGTATCGCGCGCGAGGTGATCGACAGCCTCAAGGGTGGCCAGTTGCTGTTCGCCTATTACCCGAACATGGATTGGCTCAAGGGCTCGCGCTTCCTCGCGTGCGCCGATGAAGGCGCGCCGGACAAGGCGGTCGCTTCAGTTGCCAGCCAGCCTGGTCGGCCGCTTTCACGCAACCGCGAATAGGGCTCCAGCAGGATCGATGGCAATCGATTGATGGACGATTGCCGTGACTGCAGACCTTTGTTTCCCCACTTCCTTCCGGACGCGCAACGCACTGGCCGTGGCGTGTGCGCTTGCGGCAATGCCGCTCGCCACGTTCGCGCAGGACACGCAACCGATGACGGCCGAGGACGCCCCGCCTGCGACAGCTGCCGACGAAACCGATCGGCTGGATGCCGCCAGCGTCAACGACGCCGCCATCCGCACCCCGGTGGGCGCCGACAGCAGCGCGGAAGGCGCCGCGGTGCTGCGCGCGCAGATCCTGCTCGATCGCGCGCACTTCTCGCCCGGCGAGGTCGACGGCACCTTCGGCTCCAACACCCGACGCGCTATCGAAGGCTTCCAGCGCAGCCGCGACCTCGATCCGAGCGGCACCATCGATCCCGCGACCTGGATCGCACTCAACAGCGATACCGTCGACGCGCTGGTGCGCTACACCCTGACAGCCGCGGATGTCGCCGGCCCATTCGTGGAGATCCCCGAGGACATGGAGGCCAAGGCCGGGCTGGAACATCTGGGTTACGGCTCCGCCCTCGAAGCGCTGGGCGAACGCTTCCACGCCAGCCCGGCGTTGCTGCAGCGCTTGAACCCGGGTGCGAAAACGGAGGTCGGCGCCACCTGGACGGTGCCGAACGTCGCCGCGGCCACCCTGCCGAAGGGCGACAAGGTCGTGGTCGACAAGTCCGACGCGGTGGTGATGCTGCTAGACGACGCGGGCCGGACGCTCGCCCAGTGGCCGGCGACGATGGGCAGCTCGCACGACCCGTTGCCGATCGGCGACTGGACCATCAAGGGCGTCGCCAAGGATCCGCCGTTCCACTACAACCCGGACCTGTTCTGGGACGCCGACCCCGGCCATCAGAAAGCCGAGATAGCCCCCGGCCCGAACAATCCGGTCGGCGTGGTCTGGATCGACCTGTCGAAGGAGCATTACGGCATCCACGGCACGCCGGTGCCGTCGACGATCGGCAAGACCCAGTCGCACGGCTGCATCCGCATGACCAACTGGAGCGCCCGCGCGCTGTCGGAAGCGGTTGCCCCGGGCACGACGGCGGTGCTGCGCGAATGACCATGACGATGCGGCAGGGGAACGCTAGATGAAGGTGCTGCTGGTGTTCCTCGCCGGCCTGCTGGTCGGCGCCAACGCGGTGTACTTCCTCATGACCTGGGGCGATGCCGATCCGGATGCGGCGGTGGTGTTCGCGCGCGAGCGCAGCCAGCATGCCGAGTCCGTGACCGCGCCGCCGGCCGGGACGCCGGCTGCGTCATCGACCGATCCCACCCGCCAGGCGGTGACGCCGCCATCGACGCGGATCGATGCGCCGCCATTGTCTCCGCCGTTGTCCACCGCACCGACGCCGGCGCAGGCATCCACGCCGACGGTCGCCGCGGTTGGCGCGGAGCTGATCGTGCCGGTCCGCGGCATCCAGCTCGCCCAACTCGACAACACCTTCGACGATGCCCGCGGCCAGGGTCGCGTGCACGAAGCGATCGACATCATGGCGCCACGCGGCGCGCCGGTGCTGGCGGCGACTGACGGCAAGGTCGAGAAACTGTTCACCAGCGTCCCGGGCGGTTTGACGATCTACCAGTTCGACCCCGACGGCCGCCACGCTTACTACTACGCCCACCTGGACCGCTATGCCGCCGGGCTGGTCGAAGGAAAGGTGCTGAAACGCGGCGAGGTGATCGGCTACGTCGGCAGCACCGGCAACGCCAGCGAGGACGCCCCGCACCTGCACTTCGCGATCTTCGTGCTCGGCCCCGAGAAGCGCTGGTGGGAAGGCACCGCGATCAATCCCTACCCCGTCCTCACCGGCAAACAGCCCCTGTAACCGTCACCGCCCCCTGTAGGAGCGGCGTAAGTCGCGAACGCACGGCGAAACCGGATATCAGTGAGATCGCGACTCACGTCGCTCCTACAGAAGCGCCCCGCCTACGCCCGCTCGAACCGCTCGATCTCGTCGAGCTGTCGCCCGGCTCGCCGAAGGTTGCAGCCCGCCAGGTCATCGATGATTGCGCGCAGCCACGGGTGGGCCGGCGGATGCCTGGACCATCGCACCGCCAGCCATACGCTGCCGGCCATCGCCACCACGCCGAATGCCAGCGTGGACACCACCCAGCCGGGCGCGGCCGTGTACAGGTCGATCCCCATCCACAGCTTGGCGCCGACCATCGTCGCGACCAGCCACAGGCACCACCACGGCAGACCCAGGGCGACGGTGGTGACGCTGGTGAACCGCCGCAGCCGGGCCAGGCGCCGCTGGATGTCCAGCACCGGGGCGGTGTAGTAGACCCCCGCGGCGAGCAGCGCGCGGGTGGCGGCGGCCCAGATGGCGGCGATGCCGTAGACGTGCAGGACCAGGCCGGCGGCGAGCAGGTGCGGCGTCGCGCGGTGGTCGTACCAGAACGACGCGGCGACGATCACCATCGCGATCCAGACCGCCATCTCCACCAGTTGCGCCAGGCCGAACCGGCGCAGCGCCGCGCGACCGAGCCCAAGACCGCGTTCGCGCCGGTCCTGCAGCACGAGGGCCTCGATGCCGTCCGCGCGCAGGTCGAGCCGGGTCCACGCGGCATCGAGCTCGGCGTCGAGGCGGCTCCAGGCGGACTTCATTTCGTCGAGTTCCATCAGGGTGTCCTCGGGGTGGCGGGGGGATCGAGTTCTTCGCGGATCCGTTGCCGCAACCGGTGCAGCTTGGTCGCGACGTTGCCTTCGCTGATGCCGAGGATCTCGGCGATCTCGCGATGGCTGCGTTCGTCCAGGTACAGCAGCATCAATGCCCGGTTGAGCGGATCGAGCCGGTCGATCACGGCGTGCAGCGCGCGGATGCCGGCGTCGGCCCCGTCCGGCCCGTGCGCGGCCGGGTCGGGCAACGATGCCATCGCTTCGTCATCGAGGCTGGCGTGGTGTTGCCGGCGCAGCTGGCTGCGGCGTACCTGCGAGATCGCGACGTTCAAGGCGATCCGGTACAGCCAGGTCGAGAACCGGCTGCGCGACGGGTCGAACGCGGGGAACGCGCGCCAGGCCTGGACGCTGATGTCCTGCAGCAGGTCGCGCCGGTCCTCGGTGTCGCGGCAATAGCCGTGGGCGACCTTGAGCACGATGCCGCGGTGCCGGTCGAGCAGTGCGGCAAATCGGGCCTGGGGAGGGTCCGCTTGCCGCGGATCGGCGTGGGTGTCGATGGCGTCGATCACCGGGAGGTCCGTGATGGTGTCCATGCCGGGTGATTCGCATGGGTAGCCGGAATATCACACGCGGGTGCGTTGGAAGCGTGGCGGGTTGTGAGTGGGGGTGCCGGGCGACCGATTTGCCATCGCGACTTGCGTCGCTCCTACAAGGGCGGGGTTGCAGGGTGGGGTAGGTCCAGCAGCGGTGCCAGCTCGGTCCACACATGGTCGCGCAACTTCGGCTGTGCGGCGGCGACCGGGTGCAGGTTGTCGGCCTGGTATGCATTGCGGTCGAGCGCGATCGGTTCCAGCAGGAACGGCAGCAGCGCGGTATCGAACCGCTCGGCCAGCATGGGGTAGTTGCCGGCGAATGCCTTTGTGTACGCGGCGCCGAGGTTGGGCGGCATCTGCATGCCGATCAGCAGCACGCGCGCGCCGGCGCCGTCGGCGGCACCGATCATGTAGGCGAGGTTGGCCGCGGTGCGCGCCGTCGGCAGTCCGCGCAAGCCGTCGTTGGCGCCGAGCGCGATGACCACCACGTCCGGCCGGTGCCGCACCAGTGCGCCGACGATCCGCGCCGCGCCGCCGTCGGTGGTCTCGCCGCTGATGCTCGCGTTGACCACCTGCCAGCCGGGCTTGCGCTTGGCGATGCGCTCGGCGGTCAGCGCGACCCAGCCCTCGTCGGCGGCCAGGCCGTAGGCGGCCGACAGCGAGTCACCCATCACCAGCACCGTGCGGGTCCGGGCCGTTTCACCGTCGCCATCCTGCGCCGGCGCGGCCCGCGCCGGGCCGGCGTGCAGCAGCAAAAGCGCGACCAGCGACGCCAGCAACAAGCCAATGGCACATTGAACCGGGCGGCTGGAGGCCGCATACCTGTGTCGCACGACGCGCGTTCCGTTCACCCATCCACCCATTGCATCCGTCTCCTGTCGCCGGCGCCACGCGCCCGGCAGGGGTCGCCACAGGACCCATCATGGCCGATCGCCACGTTCAGCAGCTTGCCACCACGCCCACCGGTTCGACACCGGTCACCGCGGCACTCGAGGTCGCCGGGCTTGGCAAGCGCGTGCAGCTACCATCGGGGCCGTTGACCATCCTCGATGGGGTCGGCTTCACGATCGCGCAAGGCGACACCGTCGCGATCGTCGGTGCGTCGGGGTCGGGCAAGAGCACGCTGCTGTCGCTGATGGCGGGGCTCGACCTGCCGAGCAGCGGCAGCGTCACGCTCCACGGCGAGGCGTTGTCGGCGCTGGACGAGGACGGCCGCGCCCGGGTGCGCGGCGAGAAGGTCGGCTTCGTATTCCAGAATTTCCAGCTGCTGCCGTCGCTGACCGCCCTCGAAAACGTGATGCTGCCGCTGGAGTTGCGCGGCGACGCCGAGGTCGATGCACCGGCGCGTGCAATCCTGCGCAAGGTCGGGCTCGGCGAGCGGCTCGACCACTACCCGCGACAGCTCTCGGGCGGCGAGCAGCAGCGCGTCGCCCTCGCGCGTGCGTTCGTCACCGCGCCGTCGCTGCTGTTCGCCGACGAGCCGACCGGCAACCTCGACAGCCACACCGGGCAGTCGATCATCGAGCTGCTGTTCGAACTCAACGCCGAGGCCGGCACCACGCTGGTGCTGGTCACGCATGACGACCACCTGGCCGAGCGCTGCCGTCACCGCCTGCGGCTCGACGGTGGCGAGCTGGTGGCGGACGAGCGGATCGCCGCATGAGTGCGGGCCGCGTCCGGCCGGGCGGTATCGGCCCGGCCAACGTGTTGGCGATGGCGTGGCGGCAGATGCGCCGCGACCTCAAGGCCGGCGACGTGCGGATCCTGCTGGCGGCGCTGGTGCTGGCGGTACTGGCGGTGACCGCGGTCGGCTTCGTCACCGATCGCGCTGAGCGCGCATTGACGCTGCAGGCCAACCAGTTGCTCGGTGGCGACGCGGTGGTGCGCGGCGATGCGCCGGTCGGCGTGGAGATCGAACGCGCCGCAGCCGGCCTGCAGTCCACCCGCACGGTCGAACTCAACACCATGATCGGAGTCGGCAGCGGTGCGGATGCGCGCTTGCAACTGGGTGACCTGCGCGCGCTGGGCGAGGGATTCCCGCTGCGCGGCGCGTTCACTTTGGTCGACGGCTCCGGCGTCGAACGCCTTGCCGGCGGCGTGCCCGCGAGCGGCACCGCATGGCTCAGCCGCGCCGGCGCCGACGCACTCGGTGCGCGTATCGGCGACGAGGTGACGGTCGGCAATTCGCGGCTGCGGCTGGCCGCTCTGGTCATCGCCGAGCCCGATGCCGCACTCGACTACTTCAATGTCGCGCCGAAGCTGTCCATCAGCCTCGCTGACCTGCCCGCGACCGGGCTGGTGCAGGAGGGCAGCCGCGCGCGCTACCGGCTGGTGGTGGCCGGCGAGCCGGGCGCGGTCGAGCGCTTCGTCGCCGAAGCCAAGCCCGCACTCGCGCGTGGCCAGCGGCTGGAGACGGTCAGCGATGCGCGGCCGGAAATCCGCTCCGCACTCGATCGCGCCGGCCGCTTCCTCGGCCTCGCCGCGCTGGTGTCGGTGGTGCTGGCGGCGGTCGCGGTGGCGATGGCCGCGCGCAGGCACAGCGAGCGGCATCTGTCGGGCACCGCGGTGATGCGTTGCCTCGGTGCCAGCCAGGCGACCCTGGCCGGCGTCCACATCGGCGAGCTGGTGCTGCTCGGCCTGTTGGCGAGCACGGTCGGCGTCGGCATCGCGTTCGTCCTGCAATGGGCCATCGGCCTGTGGCTTGAGCCCGTGCTCGGCATGGCGATCCCGGCCGCAGGCTGGCTGCCGGCGCTGCAGGGTTACGGCGTCGGCCTACTGGTGTTGCTGGCGTTCGGCGCGCCGCCGGTGCTCGCTCTGCGCCGGGTGCCGGCGTTGCGGGTTTTGCGCCGCGACCTCGATCCGACCGAACCCAGCGCATGGCTGGTGGCGCTGGCCGGGCTGGGCGGGCTCGGCGCGCTGCTGTGGTGGAAGGCCGGCTCGGCCACGCTCGGCACCGCGATGCTGGCCGGCATCGTCGGCACCTTCGCGGTGCTGGCACTGCTGGCATGGGGCTTGATCGTGCTGTTGCGGCGGTTGCGCTCGCGGCTGCGCGGCAGCCTGCGCTACGGACTGGCCAACGTCGGCCGCCGGCCCGCCACCAGCATCGCCCAGGTCGCCTCGCTCGGCCTCGGGCTGATGGCGCTGCTGCTGTTGACCTTCGTGCGCACCGACCTGCTCGACCGCTGGCAGCTGCAGCTGTCGGCGAACGCGCCGAACCGTTTCATCATCAACGTGCAGGACGACCAGGTCGACGCGGTGCGTGCGTTCATCGCCGCGCAGGGTATCGATGCGCCGACGCTGTACCCGATGGTCCGCGGCCGGCTGGTGGAGCACAACGGCGAGCCGGTGTCGGGCGATGACTATGTCGATACCCCTGCCGACGACGGCAACGATGGTGCCGCCAGCGAGGATGCGCAGCGCTCGCGTCGCCGTGCCGACCGCGAGTTCAACCTGTCGATGGCCGATGAACTGCGCGACGACAACCGCGTGGTCGCCGGCACGTTCTGGGGGGCCAAGGTGCCGGCTGCGCCGGAACTGTCGGTCGAGCAGGGCTATGCCGAATCGCTTGGCTGGGAGATCGGCGACACGGTCGCGTTCGACATCGCCGGCCAGCGCTTCAGCGCCACCATCACCAGCTTGCGCGAGGTCGACTGGGAGAGCTTCCGGCCCAACTTCTTCGTGGTCGCCTCGCCGGGTGCGCTCGACGGCTTCCCGGCCAGCCACATCACCGCCGTCAGCGTGTCGCCGGAACACCCACGCTTCACCGCCGATCTGGTCGGACGCTTCCCCAACCTCAGCGTGATCGACATCGACGCGGTGCTCAAGCAGGTACGCGCGACCGCCGACCAGGTGTCCACCGTGGTCGAGGTGGTGTTCTGGTTCTCGCTGCTGGCCGGGTTGCTGGTGTTGATGGCGGCGGTCAGCGCCAGCCAGGACGAGCGCTTGCTGGAAGGTGGGGTCATGCGCACCCTCGGCGGCAGCCGCAGGCAGTTGCGCCTGGCGCAGGCGTCGGAGTTCGCGGCGATCGGGCTGCTCTCGGGCGTGGTCGCGGCGATCGCGGCCTCGGTGCTGGCCGGCGTGGTCGCGACCCGGGTGTTCGACCTGCCATGGGAGGCCAACTGGGGCATGGCCGCGGTCGGTGCCGCGCTCGGGATGCTGGCCGCGCTGGCGGCGGGCCTGTTCGCCACCCGCCGGGTGCTGGATGCGCCGCCGTCGGTGACGCTGCGCGAACTGCAAGGCTGACAGGCCAGGTTGGAGCGACATGAGTCGCGACCGTTCATCGCCTCCGGGGATCGGCGGGTCGCGACTTGCGTCGCTCCTACAGGGGTGCTGCCTGCAGCATCCGACCGGCGATCGAACAGTCGCTCAAGGTGCGGGCAGGTCCGCTCGTACCGCCGTGGCGTTGAAGCGTCGCGCGTAATCACGCTCGTCGGTGATCCGCTCGATTTCGTCGTCGGCCATCTCCGGTGCGGCGTAGACCGCGTAGGCGATGCCGTCGTCGCGCTGGCCGAGCTGGTGCAGCCGATAACGCGGGCGGCCGGCGCCGGTGTTCTCCGGATAGTGGGTTGGCGGCTCGCCGTCCATGTCCAGTTCGCTGTTGTCGACGGTGCCACCGACGAATAGGGCGCGCATGGCGTTCTCCGCTGGAAGTGTGGGGGCAAGGATGAGGGCGGAGACGTTGGGTCCGGATGAAAAAAGTGAACGTCATTCGTACAGTTTCTGGCAATGCCCGCAGAAGAACGCGCGGCGCTGCTTGCGGCCGAGTTTTGCTTCGAATTTCAGCCCGCGACCGCACCGGGGGCATTCGGTCCGGGTATGGACCTGATAGTGCTTCTTGAGTACGTAGTCCTTCTTCCAGCGGTAGAAATCGAAGCTGTATTCACGCGCCTGCGTGACCAGCTCGCCCAGCTTGCGCGCCGACAGCGCCCCGACCGGCGTGCGCGGGTCGACCCGGATGCGGAACAGCACCTCGTTCTTGATGATGTTGCCGACGCCCGCGAACACGTCCTGGTCGAGCAGGGCATCGGCGGCCAGGGCATCGGGTCGTTCCCGCAGCTTGCGGCGCGCGGCCTTCGGGTCCCAGGCGTCGGACATCACGTCCGCGCTCCAGTCGTAGGCGGCGTCTAGGTCACCTTCGATGTATTTCAGCGAGCTCGAGTAGAAATTCAGCTCGCCGTTGTCGAATGCCAGCGACAGGCGCTCGGCGCGGCCCTCGCGGCGCTCGTCGATGCGGTAGCTGCCCCACAGCAGGAAATGCACGCGCAGGGTGAAGTTGCCGGCGTCCGGCGGCTCGAAGCACAGCAGGAAATGCTTGCCCCAACTGTGCAGCGCCTCCACCCGCTGGCCGGCCATGCGCTGGATGTCGAGCCGGCTGTTGCCGCCGACCTCGTGGATGCGTTGGCCGGCGAATTTGGCGGCCTGCTCGCGCAGGATCACGATGGAGGGACCTTCCGGCATTTCCGCAGCCTGCGTGGCCAACCGTCACGGATGCGTGCAGGCGTGCGCGCCGCCGGGCGCCGGTAAACTGGGCGACCCGCTGCCACGCCCGCCCGCATGACCCTCGACGATCCCGCGCTGGACACCCTGATGCTGCCGTTCGAGCAGAACCTGCTGCCGTGGCCGGACGCCGCCGGCACGCTGTTCCTGCGCGCGCGCGAGGGCGCGGCGCTGCACCGGCGCCCGCGTGCGGGGCTGGTCTGCGAGCAGAGCTTCAAGCCCGATGCGGACGCGCTGCAACGCGCGGGACTCACGCTGGCGGAGCCCGGCGATGACCGACGCTACCCCTTGGTGTTGCTGCTGCCTCCGCGCCAGCGCGAGGAAGCGCGGGCACTGTATGCGCGTGCGGTGGCTACGGTGGCGCCCGGCGGCCGGGTCGTCGCCTGCCTTGCCAACAACGAGGGCGCACGTTCGGGCGAGGACGACCTGCGCAGGCTCGCCGGTCCGGTCGGCAGCCTGACCAAGAACAAATGCCGCGTGTTCTGGACCGCACCGCTGCATCGGGCCGACAGCGCCGCGAAAGTCGATGTCGCGCTGCTGGCGCAGTGGCAGGCGCTGGACGCGCCGCGAGCGGTTGCCGACGGGCGCTTCACCAGCCGCCCCGGTGTGTTCGCGTGGAACCGGATCGATTCGGCCTCGGCCCTGCTGGCCGCCCAGTTGCCGGCCGACCTGTCCGGCCGCGCGGCCGACCTCGGCGCGGGCTTCGGCTATCTCTCCGTCGAACTGTTGCAACGCTGTCCCGGCATCACCGCGCTCGACCTGTACGAGGCCGAAGCGCGCGCGCTGGACCTGGCGCGCCACAACCTCGCGTCGTTCGAGTCGCAGGCCGCGCTCGGCTACCACTGGCAGGACGTCACCACCGGCCTGCCGGAACGCTACGACGTGATCGTCAGCAACCCGCCGTTCCACACCCAGGGCCGCGCCGACCGTCCCGACATCGGCCGCCGCTTCATCGCCGTCGCCGCCGAAGCGCTCAAGCCCGGTGGCCGGTTGTGGCTGGTCGCCAACCGCCACCTGCCGTACGAGGAAGTCCTCAACGCGAGCTTCGGCAGCGTGCGCACCGTCGCCCAACAGGACGGCTTCAAGATCATCGAGGCCGTCAAGGCGTTGCCGGCGCGACCCGAACGCGCGCCGAAACCATTCGACAAGGCCGCCGCCGCGAGGAACCACGGGCGATGAAACTGGTCAAGCTGATCGCCAACCTCGGTTACGGCAGCCGCAAGCAGGTGGCGCTGATGTTCCGCGAGGGCCGTATCACCGATGCCGATGGCGAGGTGCTGTACGCCGACGACAAGGTCGCGCACGATGCCATCCGGATCGACGACGAACCGCTTGATCCACCTGCGGGAATGCTGTTGATGCTGCACAAGCCGGTCGGCTATACCTGCTCGACCCGCGACCCCGGCCGGATCATCTACGACCTGCTGCCGCCGCGTTACCGCCTGCGTTCGCCGCTGCTGTCGACCGTCGGCCGGCTCGACCGCGACACCAGCGGCCTGCTGCTGCTGACCGACGACGGCCAGCTGCTGCACCGGATCGTCTCGCCGAAGTCGAAGTTGTCGAAGGTCTACGAGGCGACCCTGGCGCAGGACCTGCGCGGCGACGAGAAGGCGATCTTCGCCAGCGGCACGCTGATGCTGGAGTCGGAGAAGACCCCGCTGGCGCCGGCCGGGCTGGAGGTGGTCGACCCGAGGCACGCCCGGCTGACCCTGACCGAAGGGCGCTACCACCAGGCCCGGCGCATGTTCGCCGCGGTCGGCAACCATGTGGAGGCGCTGCATCGCAGCCGGGTGGGTGGGTTGGCGCTCGAGGAGCTGGCGGAGGGCGAGTGGCGGATGTTGGGCGAGGCGGATATCGAGCGGTTGTTCGCCGGTTGATGGGCTGGCACGGAGGTGGCCCTTCTTCAGCGACGGGCTCTGCCGACGCATCGGGTTTTCCTTCATCGCGCGCGTTTCCACGTTATCGCGGTGTCCCTCCGTTGTAGGAGAGACGTAAGTCGCGACGCCCTGAACCCGGAAACGGCGAGGAAATCGCGACTTACGTCGCTCCTACATCAAGCCGGCCCAGCCAAAAACCGCCCACACCAGCCCGTCGCGACGCGGCGTCCCGGCTGGGGTATTGCGCACAGCGGACATGGATGTCCGCGGCCGGCGAGTCGGGCATGGATGCCCGACCGAGCCGGGAAGCAATACCCCAGCCGGGGCGACGCTCCCGCCCGAAGCCCATTTTCGACCTGACGCCACCATCGAAGATGAGCGGACAGCGAACCAAAGTCTGAAGCCCGTTCCCGTTCCCGGTCCCGACACCCGACACCCGACACCGACACCGACACTGGAACCGACACCGACACCGACACCGGAACCGACACCGGAACCCGAACCCGAACCCGAACCCGAACCCGAACCCGAACCCGAACCCGGAACTGGAACTGGAAACCTGAAACCTGAAACCTGAAACCTGAAACCTGAAACCTGAAACCTGAAACCTGAAACCTGAAACCGGAAGCTCCACGCGCCCCCCTCGAAAGCTACGGCTCCAGCAACTTCCGATACCCCTCGAAGCCCAACCCGTCCAGCGTGTCGATGTTCCGGTCGACAATCGCATCTGGGTCCGGGAACGCCGCCACCGCGCGCTCCACGCTCGCCTCGCGCAACAGGTGCAGCATCGGATACGGCGACCGGTTGGTGCAGTTGCCGGCGTCGTCGAACGCGGTGCCGGCGAACCGGTAGTCCGGATGGAAACTGGCGACCTGGATCTCGCCCTCCAGCCCCAGCGCATCGACCGCCGCATCGGCCTGGTCGAGGAAATCGTTGTAGTCGTAGAAGTCCGTCAGCACGCGCGGGTGGATCAGCAGCGTCGTATCGACCACCGACGGATCGGTGTCGTTGAGCCACGCCAGTTCGGCCGCCAACTCCTCCAGCAGCTCGTCGGGCGTGGTTGCCTCACTGAGCACGTAACGGATCTGGTCCTTCGCCTGCACCGCCTTGGCGAACGGGCACAGGTTCAGCCCGATCACCGCGCGCTGCAGCCAGCGGCGGGTCGCGGCGATCGGGTCTTCGTCCATGTCGGTTTCCGGGTCGGGGTCAGTACACGCAGCCCCGGCTGCCTTCAATCACGGAAATTGTCGAACTGCAGCGGCTGCTCGAACTCCGCGCCCTTGAGCAATGCGATCGCCGCCTGCAGGTCGTCGCGCTTCTTGCCGTTGACCCGCAACTTGTCGCCGTTGATCTGACTGTCGACCTTGAGCTTGGCCTCCTTCAGCGTCGACTGGATCTTCTTGGCCAGCTCGCGCTCGATGCCCTGCTTGACCGTGATCTTCTGCCGCGCACCGGCCAGGTTGGTCTCGATGTCGCCGAACTCCAGGCAGCGCACGTCGATGCCGCGCGCGATCAGGCGGCCGCGCAGGATGTCGGTCATCTGCTGCAACTGGAAGTCGCTCGGCGCCGACTGGCTGATGACCTGCTCCTCCAGCGCGAACTTCGCGTCCACGCCCTTGAAGTCGAAACGGGTGGTGAGCTCGCGGCTGGCCTGGTCGACCGCGTTGGTCAGCTCGTGGGTGTCGACTTCGGAGACGACGTCGAAGGAAGGCATGGCGGGCTCCGCGTGGGGTCAAACCGGAAGGGTAACGCAGCCGCGCAACGATCGCGGTGCGTGGCCCGGCCCGCCGGGCGGATCAGTCCAGCCGGACCAGCTCGACCCGCTGGCTGCGCGTGCGACCGTCCGCGCTGTCGTTGCCGGCGACCGGGTGGTCCGCGCCGAAGCCGCGTGCCTGCAGCCGGTCGGCATCGATGCCCTTGACGATCAACGCGGCCCGGACGGTCTCGGCGCGCTGGCGGGACAGCGTGCGGCCGCGGCTGGCGTCGCCGCCGGCATCGGCGCGGATTTCGATCGACAACCGCAAGCCGGGGTTGCCGCGCAGCAGGCGGGCGACCTGCTCGACCCGCGGATCGGCGTCGGGCCGCAGCATCGCCTTGTCGCCATCGAAATCGAGCTGCAGCACGGCCTTGCCATTGGCGTCGATCGACTGCTGCATCTGCTCGGCGCTGACCGGTGGCGGCGCGGCTCCGGCGGTTTCGGGGGCGCTGCGGATCGCGTCGTCGGGGCCGAGCGTGGCTACCGGCCGGCCGCCGGACGTCCCGTTGGCGACCGCGGGGTCGGCGGACAGCACCGGCCGCTCGCAACCGGCCAGGGCAAGCACCAGTGCGCAAGCCATGCAGGCTCGCCGGCTCCGCCGCGGCTGCCGCGCGGAGGTGCCTGCACTGCGGGTCTGGGTCGATGGCTGCACGCGAGGCTCCCCTGCCGCACGGTCGGGTCCGGTTGAATGGGATAACGCGGAATCGCGGGCCACGGTGCCACCCCGCGAATCGGGGCGTCGCACCGGTATGCTCGGCGATCCCCACAGGTCACCGGGCCGTCCGATGAGTCTCCCTCCCGCGCTGCCCGAAGTCGTTGCACCACCATCGGCCGGGCACGAGCCGTCGTCGCGCCGGGCCGCGGTGATCATGCTGTTGGCGGTCGCGGTGTTCTCCTTGATGGACGCCGGGCTGAAGGAGCTGGCCGGGCGCTATCCGCCGCTGCAGGTGGCGACGTTGCGCGGGGCGTCGTCGCTGCCGTTCGTGCTGGCCTGGGTCGCGGCCACCAGTGGACTGCGGCCGCTGTTGCGGGTGCGCTGGCCGCTGCATTTGCTGCGCGGGGCGATCGGGATCGGGATGATGGCGGCGTTCGCCTACGCCTTGCGGACGCTGCCGCTGACCACCGCGTACTCGATCTTCTTCATCGCGCCGCTGCTGATCACCGCGCTGTCGGTGCCGCTGCTGGGGGAGAAGGTCGGGCCGCGGCGCTGGGCCGCGATCGCGATCGGCCTGCTCGGTGTACTGGTGCTGCTGCGGCCCACCGGCGATGGCCTGTTGAGCTGGGCCGCGCTGGCGGTGGTGGTCGCCGCACTGGGCTATGCGGTCAGCGCGATCACGGTGCGGGTCCTCGGACGGACCGACTCGACCGCCTCGATGATGGTCTGGTTGCTGGTGTTCATGGCCATCGGCGGTGGCGTGCTGGCGGCGCCGGGCTGGGTGTCGATCCGGCCAGGCCGACGCCGGCGCGCTGGGCCAATACGCGATCACCGAGGCGTTCCGGATCGGCGAGGCCTCCCGCATCGCGCCGCTGGAATACACCGCGCTGGTCTGGGGCGTGCTGCTGGACG
>Ga0307413_10000178_pt1 | contig 18068 bp, 19 predicted proteins | sample DK1Ometagenome_3_FD_203714 | JGI IMG/M metagenome (GOLD analysis project Ga0307413, IMG submission 203714) | Maize rhizosphere microbial communities from greenhouse at UC Davis, California, United States - DK15-O-2 | ecosystem: Host-associated > Plants > Roots > Rhizosphere > Soil | place: USA... | reverse complement strand
GCCCGTACAGCTCCAGGTCGGCGGTGCCGCGGCGGGGCAGCGCGGCCGCCAGCAGCGCGTCGGCGGTGGCGTGCCACAGCCCGGACGCCGCGGGATGGTTGGCCGGCACGTCCACGTACGGGCCGTGCAGCCAGGACCGGTCGATGTCGTGGTCGGTCTCCACGCTGAGCACGCCCCGGGTGCGACCGCCGTCGTCCACCGCGATCACCGCCCCGGACGCCCAGTCCGGCTCGAACTCCAGCAGCAGCTCGTTGATCTCCTCGGCGGTGTTGCCGTGATAGCCGATGTGGTGCGCGTCGTCCGCCTGCAGTCGCGCCATCAGGGCGACGACCGGCGCGAGGTCCGCCGTCGTGGCGGCACGGATGTGGAACATACCCGGCATCGTGACTCGCGCCCACCCGCCGTGGCGAACGGATTTCGTCCGGCGGAACCTCAGTTGACCAGGCGGTCCCGTCCCTGCCAGTAGTGCTCGCGCAGTTTGAACTTCTGCAGCTTGCCGGTGGCGGTGCGGGCGAGCTCGGCGCGGAACTCCACCGAGGTCGGCGCCTTGTAGCCGGCGAGGCGGTCCTTGCAGTGGCGGATCAGCTCCGCCTCGTCCGCCTTCGCGTCCGGCGCGAGCACCACCAGCGCCTTGATCGTCTCGCCCCACTTCTCGTCCGGCACCCCGATCACCGCCACCTCCGCCACCGCGGGATGGCTGAACAGGGCGTCCTCCACCTCGATCGACGACACGTTCTCGCCGCCGGTGATGATCACGTCCTTCTTCCGGTCGCTGATCGTGAGATAGCCGTCGTCGCCGACGACGCCGCCGTCACCGGTGTGGAACCAGCCGTCGGCGAGCGCGGCCGCGGACTCCGCGGGCTGGTCCCAGTAGGACTTGAGCACCACGTTGGACCGGGCCAGCACCTCGCCGGTGTCCGAGACGCGCAGCGTGACACCGAGCGCGGGCGCGCCGGCCCGCACCAGCTTGCCGGCCCGCTCCTCCGGGTCCAGCTCGTCCCACTCCGCCCGGGTGCGGTTGATGGTGAGCAGCGGCGAGGTCTCGGTCAGGCCGTAGATCTGGATGAACTCCCAACCCAGCTCCGCCTGCACCCGTGTGATCGTCTTGGTGGGCGGGGGCGCGCCGGCCACGATCACCCGGACCCGGTCCCGGCCGGGGATCTCGCCGTCCCAGCTCTGCGCGGCGTCCAACACCGCGTTCACCACCGCCGGCGCCGCGCACATCACGGTGACACCGTGGTCGCGCACCCGGCGCAGGATCTCCGCGCCGTCCACCTTGCGCAGCACCACCTGCTTGACGCCCAGCGATGCCATCGCGAACGGCATGCCCCAGCCGTTGCAGTGGAACATCGGCAGCGTGTGCAGGTACACGTCGCGGTCGCTGACCCCGGCGTGCAGCGCGAACGTCACCGCGTTGACCCAGATGTTGCGGTGGGTCATCTCCACGCCCTTGGGGCGGGCCGTGGTGCCACTGGTGTAGTTGATGGTCGCGGTGCCGTTCTCGTCACGGGTGAACGGCTCGGGCTCGACACCGTGCCGGTACAGCTCGGCGTCGGACTCGGCGCCGAGCACCAGCCTGCGCTCGACGCCGATGCCGGCGGTGCTCCGCGCCAGCTCCGGGTCGACCAGCAGCAGGCGCGCCCCGCTGTGCCCGACGATGTAGGCGATCTCGTCCGGCGACAGCCGGAAGTTGACCGGCACCAGCACCCGGCCGTGGCCGGCGACGCCGAAGAACGCGGTGAGCAGTCGGGCGCTGTTGTGCGACACCATCGCCACCCGCTCGCCCGGCCCGATGCCGAGCGCGTCGAGCCCGGCCGCCTGGGCCCTGGCGAGCGCGCCCACCTGCGCGTAGGTCAGCTCACCGAGCGACTCCGCCGGCTGGTCCGGTTCGTCCACGACGCCGATGCGGTTCGGGTAGACGGTGACGGCGCGGTCGAGGAAGTCACTGGCACCGAACGGCACGAACATCTCAGGCCTCCAGTCCTCACGGCGAGTCGGCTCGGCGTGCTCGGCCCCATCTTCGTCGCCGCGGGCCGGCTCTACCAGCGTGATCCGTGGGTTTGTTGCTCCATGGCCGAACCGAAGCGCTACCCGGTCAGCCGGATCGAGGTCACCGTCGAGGCCGCCCGGTGCCGCCACTTCGCCGAATGGGTGCGCGGCGCGCCTGCGGTGTTCGACACCGGCCGCCGGCACGGAGCCCGGCCGCTGCTGGTGGCCGGCGACGTCGTGGTGGCCGGCGACGTCGTGGTGGTCGGCGAGCGACGCACCCGCGCCTGGCGGCTGCGGTGACAGCGCGCAGCGACCGTTCCGCGACGGTGCGTGCGAGCGGCCCGGCACCGTGGTTAATGGTCGGTAACGATTCATCTCCGTGGCGACTTCTGCCCTTTTGTACTGTCGCACGAGGGGGTGGGGGCGCGATCATCTCTCGCGACACGGTCCGCAGTGGACCGTCTTGATCCGGGAGAAGGGCCAGGATGGCTGAGTTCGACCTCAAGCAAGTGACGCCACTGGAATGGGCTGGAATCGGTGGTGGCGCTCTCGCGTTCATCGCGAGCTTCCTGCCGTGGCTGACCGTCTCGACCGACATCGACCTGCCGGGTATCGAAGCCAGCTACTCGGGCAGCGCGTGGAGCTCCGGCTTCGCCGCGTGGTTCTCGGTGCTGCTGCTCGTCGCCGCCGCCGTGGTGCTGGTACTGCCCAAGCTCGGCACCCCGGTGCCGAACGCGTCGATGATCTGGCTGGGGCTGGCCGGCGCGGCCGTCGTACTGATCATCCTGCGCTGGGTGACCTCGTACGAGTCCGTGTTCGGGGTGAGCGTCGGCGCCGGCTTCGGGCTGTTCATCGGGCTGCTCGCCGCGCTGGCGTCGGCCGCGGGTGCGTTCCTGACCTTCAGGGCCGCCAAGTCGGCCACGCCGAACGCCGGACCCGCCGCGTACCCGCCCGCGGGCTGAGCGACACGCGCCGAACGGCCCGCCCGGGATCAGCCCGGGGCGGGCCGTTCGGTGTTTCGAGCGTCAGGCGTTGGCGCGCAGGCGCTGCGAGATGACCTGGGTGATGCCGTCACCGCGCATGCTCACGCCGTACAGCGCGTCGGCGATCTCCATGGTCGGCTTCTGGTGCGTGATGATGATCAGCTGCGAGGTTCCGCGCAGCTCCTCCAGCAGACCGAGCAGCCGGCGCATGTTGGTGTCGTCCAACGCCGCCTCGACCTCGTCCAGCACGTAGAACGGCGACGGCCGGGCGCGGAAGATGGCCACCAGCATCGCCACCGCGACCAGCGACTTCTCCCCGCCGGACAGCAGCGACAGCCGCTTGATCTTCTTGCCGGGCGGGCGGGCCTCCACGTCGACACCGGTGAGCAGCATGTCGTTCGGGTCGGTGAGGATCAGCTTGCCCTCGCCACCCGGGAACAGCGTCGCGAACACCACCTCGAACTCGCGCGCCACGTCCTCGTAGGCGGTGGTGAACACCTCGAGGATCTTGTCGTCGACCTCCTTGACCACGGTCATCAGGTCGCGGCGGGTCGCCTTCAGGTCCTCCAGCTGGGTGGACAGGAACTTGTACCGCTCCTCCAGCGCCGCGAACTCCTCCAGCGCCAGCGGGTTGACCTTGCCCAGAGTGGCCAGGTCGCGTTCCGCGCGACGCAGCCGCCGCTGCTGGGTCTCGCGGTCGTACGGTGTGCCGGACGGCATCACGACCTGTTCGCCGCGCTCGCGGGCCGCCTCGAACTCGGCCACCTCGGCCGGGCTCGGCGGCACCGGCACGTCCGGGCCGTACTCGCGGACCAGGTCGTCGAGGCCGATGCCGAACTCCTCGCCGATGCGCTGCTCGAGCTGCTCGAGGCGCAGCCGCTGCTCGGCGCGCGCCACCTCGTCGCGGTGCACCGCGTCGGTCAGCTTCTCCAACACGCCGGCCAGCTCGCGGACCTCGCTGCGCACCTGGCCGAGCACCTGCTCGCGACCGGCCCGCTCCTCCTGGGCGACGTCACGCTCGCGCGCGGCCACCCGCAGCGACCCGGTGATCCGGGCCAGCGCGGTGTCCCCGCCACGCCACACCGCCTCGGCGACCGCGGCGCCCCGCGCCCGAGCGGCCTGCTCGCGCGCGGCGCGCTCCCGTGCCTCCCGCTCGGCCCGCGCCGCCCGGCGCAGCCCGTCCGCGCGGCCCTGCAGCGCGCGGTGCCGCTCCTCGGCGGTGCGCAGCGCGAGGCGCGCGTCCATCTCCTCCTGCCGCGCGGCGGACAGGCCCTCGGCGGCCTCGTCCCGCTCGGCGGTGTCCGGCTCGTCCTGCTCGTCCTGCTGCTCCTCGGCGGCGACCAGCCGCTGCTCCATCTCGGCGAGCTGCCGCACCGCCTCCGCGCGGGCCTGCTCCAGCTTCTCCCGCTGCGCGATGATCCGCTGCACCTCGGCCTCGGCCGAGCGCACCGCCTGGCGCACCCGGTCGACGCCCTCGGCCGCGCGGGCCGCGCGGATACGGGCCTGCTGCACCGCCTCGGTCGCCTCGGCCAGCTCGTCGCGGCGGGCCTGCCGCTCGGCACGCGCGCCCTCGAGCGAGGCACCGGCCTGCTCGTGCGCCCGCTCGGCGGCGGCCAGGTTGCGGTTCGCCTCGTCCACGGCGGCCTGCACCTCGATCACGCTCTGCCCGCGCTCCGAGCCGCCGACCGCCCACTGCGCGCCGAGCACGTCGCCGTCGCGGGTGACCGCGCGCACCGACGGGTGCGCGGCGACCAGCGAGCTGGCCGAGGCGAGGTCGTCCACCACGGCCATCAGCTGCAGCGCCCGGTGCACGGCGGGTCGCAGGCCGGCCGGGGCCCGCACCAGGTCGACCGCCCAGCGCGCACCGACCGGCAGCGTCGGCCAGCCGGCCCGATCCGCCGCCGGGTCGTGGTCGGACCCGCCGACGAGGACGCCGGCGCGGCCGGCGTCGCCGGCGCGCAGCAGCCGCAGCGCGGCCACCGCGTCGTCCGGCACCGCCACCGCCACCGCGTCCGCGATCGGACCCAGCGCCGCGGCGAGCGCACCTTCGGCTCCCGGCTCCACGGTGAGCAGCGCCGCCACCGAACCGAGCAGACCGGGCAGCCGGTCCCCCGCGGCCAGCAGCGCGCCCGCGCCGTCCTTGCGGGACAGGCCGAGCGACAGCGCGTCCACCCTGGCCCGCCAGGACGCGATCTCCTTCTCCGCGGTGCGTTCGGTCGCGGTCAGCTCGTCCACCCGGGACTTCGCCACCGCCTCCGCCTGCACCGCACGCTCGTGCCGCAGCCCCAGCGCTGCGTCGTCGGTGTCCTCGACGCCCTGGCTCGCCTGCTGCTCGGCCAGCTCCCGGCGGACCGCCTCGGCCCGCTCGGCGGACTCGGCCAGCGCGGTGGACAGCCGCTCGATCTCCTCGGCGGTCGCGTTGCACTTGGTGCGCAGCGCCTCCACCTGACCGGCGAGGCGGGCCAGGCCCTCGCGCCGGTCGGCGACCGCGCGCACCGCGGCCAGGTGCGCCCGCTCGGCGGCGGACACCGCACGCTCCAGCTCGGCCCGCCGTTCGGCGGATTCGGCGAGCGTGTAGCGCGCGTGCAGCACCGCCTCGGCCAGCTCGGCCTCGCGGATCTCGGTCTGCTCGGCCTCGGCGTCCAGTTCGTCGGGGTCCCGGCCGGCCCTCGGCGCCGCGACCGCGGCGGACAGGTGCCGATGGCGTTCCATCGCGAGCCGGATCGTGCCGCGCAGCCGCTCCTCCAGCGCGGACAGCCGGTACCAGGTCTCCTGTGCGCGCGACAGCCGCGGCGCGTCCCCGGCGAGCAACTCCTCCAGCTCGTTCTGGCTGGCCTGCGCCACCTGCAGCCGCTGCTCCACCTCGGCGCGGCGGGCCCGCGCGGCGGACTCGTCCGCGGCGTCGCGGGCGATGTCGGTGCGCTGGGTGACCAGGTCGTCGGCGTAGAGCCGCAGCCTGGCGTCGCGCAGGTCGGACTGCACGGCCTGGGCGCGCCGGGCGATCTCGGCCTGCTTGCCCAGCGGCTTGAGCTGGCGGCGCAGCTCGGCGGTGAGGTCGGTGAGCCGGTTGAGGTTCGCCTCCATCGCCTCCAGCTTCCGCAGCGCCTTCTCCTTGCGCTTGCGGTGCTTGAGGACGCCGGCCGCCTCCTCGATGAACGCCCGGCGCTCCTCCGGCTTGGACTCCAGGATCTGCGCGAGCTGGCCCTGGCCGACGATGACGTGCATCTCACGGCCGATGCCGGAGTCGCTGAGCAGCTCCTGCACGTCCATCAGCCGGCAGGTGCTGCCGTTGATCTCGTACTCGCTGGCGCCGTCGCGGAACATCCGCCGGGTGATCGACACCTCGGTGTACTCGATCGGCAGGGCGCCGTCGGAGTTGTCGATGGTCAGCGTGACCTCGGCCCGGCCGAGCGGGGCGCGGCCCGCGGTGCCGGCGAAGATGACGTCCTCCATCTTTCCGCCGCGCAGGTCCTTCGCGCCCTGGGTGCCCATCACCCAGCGCAGCGCGTCCAGCACGTTGGACTTGCCGGAGCCGTTGGGGCCGACGACGCACGTGATTCCCGGCTCGAAGCGCAGGGTGGTGGCCGACGCGAAGGATTTGAATCCCTTCAACGTCAGGCTCCTCAGGTGCACCGTACGAGGGTACCCGCGCGCCGTGCCCGGTCAGGTCAGGCGGGGCCGGTCACCGGCCGGGTTGGGGATACACGGTGACCAGTGGGGTCCGGTCGTCGGTGACCACCTCGAAGCGGTCGATGCTGGCCAGGCCGAACGAGGTGGCGGCCGGAACGGCGGACAGCTCGCCACCCCGGGTGGACCACCAGCCGGCGACCTCACGGCTGCCGTCGCGCCGGTAGACCATCAGTGCGCACCGCCGGCCGGCCGGCTCGTCGGACACCGTGACCTCCATCGCGGTGCCCCACTCGCGCTCGGTGGCGGCGATCCGCGCGCCCACCCCGGTGCCGGCGTCGCGGGCGGTGAACGCCACGGGCGCGGCCGGGCCGGGCGCGGAGCCGCCGGCCGACGGGACGGCGGTCGAGCCGTCCACGGCCCGCACGGCGAGCACGCCGGCGGAGCCGAGTCCGATGCCGACCAGCAGCACCGCCGCCGCGGCGAGCACCCGGTACGGCCGCCGGGGCGCCGGGGCGGCCACCGGCGACGCGGTCACCACCGCCGGTTCCTCGCCGACCGGCCCGGGGACCGCGCCGTCCGCCGGCGGCAGGTCGTCGGCGTGCAGCCGGTCGAACTCCTCCTCGGGCAGCTGGTGCAGCAGGCCGGGCAGCGGGGCGAGCCGCACCAGCTCGACGCGACAGCCGTCGCAGTCGCCGAGGTGGGCGTCCATCGCGGCACGCTCGGTGGGCTCGAGACCGCCGAGCAGGTAGGCGCCCAGCGAGATGGTGTGTGGACAGCTCACGGCTCGGTCACCCCCCGTTCCTCCAGCGCGTTGCGCAGCGCCCGCAGTGCGTAGAACGACCGCGACTTGACCGTGCCGGGCGGGACGCCCAGCACGGTCGCCGCCTCGGTCACCGTCCGGCGGCGGTAGAACAGCTCGCCGATCACCGCCCGATGGTCCTTGGACAGCGCCCGCATCGCCTCGGCCACCTGCCAGCCCTGCAGTACCCGCTCGAACTCCGACCCGGTGGTCGGCCAGTCCCTGCCGTCGATCGACACCTCGGCGACCCTGGCGCTCTGCCGGCGGTAGCCGGAGATGACCAGGTTCCTCGCCACGGTGTACAGCCATGGGCCCGCCCGGTCGGCATCCAACTCGTCGACGTTGCGCCAGGCACGCAGCAGCGTCTCCTGGACCACGTCCTCCGCGCGCTGGTGATCGCCGCCGACCGCGCGCAGCACGTAACCCAGGAGCGGTCGCCGGTAGCGGCGGTCGAGCTGTCGGACGAGTTCGTCGTCGTCGGCCGGTGGGGGTTGCCCCATGTCCCTGTACTACGCGACCGGGCCGGCCGCGGTTCACCCGGGTCGCGTCAGCGTTCGACGAACCCGCTGTGGTTGCCCCTCGCGTCCGACCAGCGGGGCACGACCGAGTCGACCCGGCCGGGGGTGCCGGGGCTGCGGAGCGCGGCCAGCAGCGCCTCGCAGCTCGCCCGGTCACCCTCGGCGACCACCTCGACGCGGCCGTCGGCGAGGTTGGCGGCGTAGCCACGCAGCCCGAGCTCGAGCGCCCGCGCCCTGGTCCACCAGCGGAAGCCGACGCCCTGTACGGCGCCGCGCACCCAGGCGGTGAGCCGGGTCGGATCCGCTCGTTCGGCGTAGGGAGTGGGCTCGCTTGCCGGCATGGCCCCATCGTGCCGCATACCATCGGTGATCGTGGGCCCGTGCCGGGATAGGCCGACCGGGTGGTACGTTACCGCGCTGTGACCCCGGACCTAGCTCGCACGTCGGGCCCTTCCGCCGTCGACAGTTCACGTAGAGCGTCGATGGCCGCACTGGCCGTGGCCGGCGTCGTGGTCGCGACGGTGTTCGCCACCGTCGCCGCGGTCGCCGGCGGGCAGGGTTCGGCGCGCCAGCCGGAGCAGCCGGTTCAGGTCGGCGTGACCACCTCGACCACGACGGCCCGGGCCACCCGGACACCGTCCCCGACCACGACGACGTCTCCGACGACGACCGTCCCGATCGGGACGACGTCGGAGACGACCACGACGACCACGGAGAAGCCCGGTCCCAAACCCACCCGGGTGTCGCCGCGCCCGACGAGGACCACCACGACCAACCCGCCGCCGGTGACCACCACGACGACGACCCAGCCGCCCACGTCGTCGACCACCACGGCGACCACGCAGCCGCCCACGTCGTCGACCACGGTCCCGCCGTCGACCTGATCCCACCACGCCGGGACGACCCCTACGGGAGTGATCCACTTGGTGGTACGTTGCCGAACCGTGACCTCTGGCCTACCCCGGAATTCGTACGTTCTCGCGGGCCTCGTCGCCCTGATGGTGGGCGCGGTCGCCGCCGGCGCGATGACGTTCCTGGTCAGAACCAGCGAGGGTGTCCCGGAGAGCCGGATCGCGATCAACAGTCTTCAGGGTGTGCCGGTCCCGGACGTGTACCCGGATCCGCGGTACCCCACCAACGGCTTCCCGCTGGATCCCACGAGCACCACCCCGACGGTCACCCCGACGCCGCCGCCACAGCCCAGCTCACCGGCGCCCACCACGACCGAGGCGCCGCCCACCACCACCCGCACGACGTCGAAGCCCGCTCCGAAGCCGACCACCGCGGCGTCGCCCACCACCACCGGCGCCCCCGACGAGGTGGTCGCCCTGGTCAACCGGGCCAGGGCCGACGGGGGCTGTGCCCCCGTGGTCGAGGACGCCCGGCTCACCCAGGCCGCCGCCGCGCACAGCGCCGACATGGCCGCCCAGCAGTACTTCTCGCACACCTCGCGCGACGGCCGCACCTTCGCCCAGCGGATCATCGCCGCCGGCTACCCACAGCCGGGTGCGGAGAACATCGCCCGGGGCCAGCGCAGCGCCAGCCAGGTGATGGAGTCCTGGATGGACTCCCCCGGCCACCGGGCCAACATCCTCAACTGCTCCCTGCATGCCATCGGAGTCGGCCTGGCCACCGACGGCATGTACTGGACCCAGGACTTCGGCTACTGACCTACCCGGTCGGCGTGACCACGGTGCTGGGCACCGCGGGGCTGGGCGCGGGCACCGAGCCGCTCACCGGCGGATCCACCGGCGGAACGGCCGAGCCGCCGGCGGCCGGGCTGGACGGAGTCACCGACGGCGTCATTGACGGCGTCATTGACGGCAGCTTCGGCAGTGCCGGCACGAACGACGGCGCGGGCGCCGGGACACAGGTGGCGTGGGTCGGGTCGGCCTCCGGCCGAGGGAACCGGTTGCGCGGCCCGGGCTCGCCGTCGCCGCGGCAGGTCACCCAGCCGAGGTCGACCGGCTGGCCGTCCTGGTCGTACAGGTACACCGGGTCGACCGGCGTGCCGTTCTGGTCGAACGCGTACAGGTTGCTGACCGGGGAGCCGTCGTTGTACAGCCCGGCCGGCCGTCCCGAGTAGCCGCCGGCGTCGCGGTCGGACACGCTGTCGAGCAGCGTCCCCAACGCCATCAGGGCGATGCCGGCGGCGAAGGCGCCGCACGGCACGACGATCCACAGCTTGGACCGGTCGGTGCGAGCCCTGCGGTCGAACATCAGCACCGCGGCCAGCGCCGCCGCGGTGAGCAGCCAGCCCAGCGCGTTGTTCCCGGAGAAGCCGATGAGGAGCCCCAGCACCAGCAGCACCACGCGCAGCACCCGCCAGGCGGGCGCGAGCGAGGCCAGGTAGGCACGCACCCGCTCCGGCAACAGGCCGGCCGCCCAGCGGTACTCGCGCAACGCGGCGACGTCGGCGATCCGCGCGGTGCCGGTGGAAAGCCAGTACAGCGACAGCGCGGCCGGGATGGCCAGGATCAGCGCCGGGATCAGCGCTTCCAGTTCCAACTGGCGCGCGGCGGCCGCCGCGCCGGCGACGAAGGCCATGCCCGCGGTGACCACCAGGCTCCACAGCACGAACCGCGCCCGCCCCTGACCGGGCGGCTTCGGCTGTGGTTGCCCGGCGGCGTCCCGGGAGGGCAGGCCGGCGGCGGCGCGCAGTTCGGCCGCGTACACCTCGGGCTCACCGAGCCGCTCGACCAGTGAGTCGCCATCCGCGCCGATCTCGGCGTCGATCTCGGTGAGGTGCGGTTCGACGTCCTCGATGATGTCCGCGACCTCGTCCGCCGGCAGATCCGCGAGTGCGGCGCGCACGCGCTCCAGGTAGTCGGTCACCCCGACACGGGTGTTCATGCGACAGTCCCCTCCGTCTTCAGCAGCGAGTCCAAGGTCCGCGCGAACCGCCGCCAGGCGAGTTCGGAGTCGGCGAGGCGTGCCTTGCCGGCTTCGTTGACCCCGTAGTACTTGCGGTGTGGCCCCTCGTCGCTGGGCACCACGTACGAGGTGAGCAGTCCGGCGCGGTAGAGGCGGCGCAGCGTCCCGTACACCGACGCGTCACCCACCTCCTCCATCCCCCCGCCGCGCAGTCGCCGCAGCACCTCGTAGCCGTACCCGTCCTCGTCGCGCAGCACCGCCAGCACAGCGAGGTCGAGCACCCCCTTCAGCAGTTGACTGGTGTCCATTGACCCTCCCGCTCTTCCGCACGGGACACTACCACGCATAGCGGAGTAGTGTGCACAGCGCTCAACAGCTCTCGGTCATGCCTGATGAACGCCCAGCCACCAGACCCGACGACCTACCGGCGCGGGCGTGGTTGGCAGCGTGGACAGGAGAAGGACGAGCGGTTCATGAAGGGCTCGCGGCGGATCGGGGCGCCGCAGCGCGGGCACGGCTCGCCCTCGCGGCCGTACACGGCCAGCTCGCGGTCGAAGTAGCCGGACTCGCCGTTGACGTCGACGTACAGCGAGTCGAAGGAGGTGCCGCCCTCCCCCAGCGCGGCGGCCATCACCTCGGTCGCGTCGGTGATCACCTGGGTGGCTCCGGCCCTGGTCAGCGCCTCGGTCGGGCGGGCCCAGTGCAGCCGCGCCCGCCACAGCGCCTCGTCGGCGTAGATGTTGCCGATGCCGGACACCAGCGTCTGGTCCAGCAGCGCGCGCTTGACCTCGGTGCGCTTCCCGCGCATGGCCGCCACCACGGCGGCGAGGTCGAACGCGGGGTCCATCGGGTCGCGGGCGATGTGCGCGATCGGTTCCGGCAGCCGCTCGCCGGCCGTCTCCACCACCTCGGCCAGCGACAGCCCGCCGAACGTGCGCTGGTCCACGAACCGCAGCTCCGGACCGTCGTCGGCGAAGGTGAACCGGACCCGCAGGTGCTTCTCGTCCGGGGTGCCGGGGTGCTGCAGCAGCAGCTGCCCACTCATCCCCAGGTGCGCGAGCATCGCCGTGTCCACCTCGTCACCGAGGTCGACCCAGAGGTACTTGCCGCGTCGGCACACCGCGACCATCGTGCGACCGACCAGGCGGGTCGCGAAGTCGACGGCACCGCTCAGATGCCGGCGGATCGCCCTCGGGTGGAACACCTCGACCGAGGACACCACCCGGTCCCGCACGTGCGCGTCGAGGCCGCGCCGGACGACCTCGACCTCGGGGAGCTCAGGCACCCCGGCCGTCGGTTCCGTCGGCCTCCACCGCGGTCCCCGTGACATTTCCGGGGACACCCTCCACCAGACCGTCCGTCGACGCGGCCTTGGACTTCGCGGTGACCTGCGCGGAGATCGCCCGCCAGGCGGCCTCGGCGGCCTTCTGCTCGGCTTCCTTCTTGGTCCGGCCGTCGCCGTTGCCGTAGCCGCGACCGCCGACCACGACGATGGCGGTGAACTCCTTGCGGTGGTCCGGTCCGTCCTCCGTGACCCGGTACTCCGGCACACCGAGCGCCGCGGACGCCGTCAGCTCCTGCAGGCTGGTCTTCCAGTCCAGGCCGGCGCCTCGCCGCGGCGCCTCGTCCAGCAACGGGTCGAACAGCCGGTGCACCACGGCTCGGGCGACCTCGACACCGTGGTCGAGGTAGACAGCGCCGATGACCGCCTCGAGGCCGTCGGCGAGGATGCTCGCCTTGTCCCGACCGCCGGTCATCTCCTCGCCCTTGCCCAGCAGCAGGTACGCACCCAGCCCACCAGGACCGAGGCCGCGCGCGACCCCGGCCAGGGCGTGCATGTTGACGACACTGGCCCGCAGCTTCGCCAGCTGTCCCTCGGGAAGGTCGGGGTGGGTGCGGTACAGGTGCTCGGTCACCACCAGCCCGAGCACGGCGTCGCCCAGGAACTCCAACCGCTCGTTCGGCGGCAGACCGCCGTGCTCGTAGGCGTAGGAGCGGTGGGTCAGGGCGAGCACGAGTTGCTCGGTGCCCAACCGGACACCGAGCGCGTCGAGCAGCGGCGCCGGATCGACCGGCGGACCGACGACTGCCTTGTTGACCCCCATGGCCCGCAGTTCAGGCGGATCAGACCGGCGAAGTGACCTGGCGGCCGTCGTACTGGCCGCACGTGGGGCACGCGATGTGCGAGAGCTTCGGCGCCTTGCACGCACGGTTCGAGCACTCGACCAGGTGCGGCGCGGTGGTCTTCCACTGAGACCGGCGCGAGCGCGTGTTCGAGCGCGACATCTTCCGCTTGGGGACGGCCACGACTACTACTCCTCTGTGAACAAACCTGTGGATCGACGTAGGTCAGTTGGCGCGATCCTCATCGGGCGACGCGTCCCCGAACGAGGACAGCACGGCCCACCGAGGATCTATCGTCTCATGCCGGTGATCCGGCCCGAGATCGGCCCACTTCAGACCGCACTCGGGGCACAGTCCGCGGCAGTCCGGCGTGCAGGTGGGCGCAGCCGGCAGCGCCAGCACGATGGCGTCACGCACCGTCTGCTCGAGGTCGATCAGGTCGTCGACGAGGTGGCTGACCTCGTCGACGTCGGTGGTCTCCTCGGTGGTGGAGTCCGGGTAGGCGAACAGCTCGGTCAGCTCGACCTCGACCTCGTCGGAGATCGGGTCGAGACAGCGGGCGCATTCGCCGACCAGCGCGGCGGCGGCCGTGCCGGAGACCAGCACGCCCTCCACCACGGACTCCAGCAGCAGGTCCAGCTCGACCGGGCTGCCGGCCGGCACCTCGATCACGCCCGCGACGCCCAGAGGCGTCTCGGCGGGCGCGGTGCGTCGCACCGATCGGCTGGCACCCGCGCGGCGGCCGAGCTCACGGGTGTCGATCACCCATGGGCTGTTCGGCGACGGGCGGGGCGTCCTGGTGTGCTGAGACATGGCGGAGCGAACCTGGTTCCGGGTCGAGGGGGTGGCCGGCGTCGTGCCGGCCGGACGGCCCGACCAGCGTACTGCCGGCGGCGTCAGTTCCGGTAATCGAACGCCGCGGCCGGGGTCGGCACGCCGCCGAACGATCCGCGCAGCTGCGTGCGGCCCTTGCCGACGGTGCGCAGCGTGTGGTCGAGCAGGTCCTCGAACTCGGCCAGCTTGTCGTCGACGTAGGAGTCGCACTCGGCGCGCTGGCGCCGGGCCTCGTCGGCCGCGTCGTCGAGGATGCGCGCGGACTCCGCGTGCGCGGCCTGCACCACGCCGGTCTGCGACACCAGCCGGGCCTGCTCGCGCAGACCCTCGTCGACCGCGCGGTCGTAGGACTCGCGGCCGGCCTGCACCATCCGCTCCGACTCGGTCCTGGCCCGCGCGACGAGCGCCTCGTACTCGGCTCGCCCGGCCGCGACGGCCCGCTCGGCCTCGGCCCGCGCCTCGGCGACGAGCTGGTCGGCGTGCTCGCGGGCGTCGTCGACGAGCCGGTCGGCCTCGGCCCGCGCGTCGGCCACGGTGCGCTCGGCGGCGGCGTCCGCCTTGCTGATCGTCTGCTCGGCCTGGTGCTGTGCGGTACCGAGCAGCTCGTCGCGCTTGTCCAGCACGTCCTGGGCGTCGTCCAGCTCGGACGGCAGCGCGTCACGCACGTCGTCCATGAGCTCGAGCACGTCTCCGCGCGGCACCACGCAGTTGACGGACAGGGGCAGGCCCCTGGCCTCCTCCACGATGGTGACCAGCTGGTCGAGGGCTTCAAAGACCCGGTACACGATCGTCTCCTCCCGCTCCCCCGGCGGCACGCCGACAGGCAGACTCCCGCAGGCGATTGTGCCGTCGGGGCGGCCGGGGCGCCGGGAGGCGCGCCGTCAGCCCTTCTCGCGGTTCTCGGCGAGGCGGCGCAGCAGCTGGTCGTACACGGCCGGCGGCAACAGGTGCGCGACGTCGCCACCGAACGTGGCGACCTCCTTGACCAGCGAGCTGGACAGGAAGCTGTTCAGCGGCTTCGTTGGCATGAACAGCGTCTCGACGCCGGTGAGCTGCTGGTTCATCTGCGCCATCTGCAGCTCGTAGTCGAAGTCGGTGACCGCGCGCAGGCCCTTGACGATGGCGTGTACGTCGCGCTCGCGGCAGAAGTCGACGAGCAGCCCGTGCCAGGAGTCGACCGTGACGTTGTCCAGGTGCGACACCGTGTCACGCAGCAGGGCCATCCGCTCGTCGACCGCGAACAGGCCGCGCTTGCTCTTGTTGATCAACACCGCGACGATCACCTCGTCGAACAGGCGCGAGGCCCGTTCGACGATGTCCAGGTGGCCGTTGGTCGGCGGGTCGTAGGAGCCGGGGCAGACCACACGCCTCATGGCCGGACCGTATCAGTGACCGATCATGCCGGCCGGTGGTCGGCCCAGTGCAGGACGGTGTCGCCGTAGCGGCGGACCGCGCCCGGTTCGAGCGCCGCAGGCCAGTGCGGCGGCCCGGCCCGGGCGGGCCGTTCCAGCACCACCGTCGCGTCCGGCGCGAGCCAGCCGTGCTCGACCAGGCCGATCAGCACCGCCGCCAGCTCCTCGTCGGTCGCCGCGTACGGCGGGTCGGCCAGCACCACGTCGCAGCACACCGGGCCGGCCTGGGCGAGCACGGTGGCCACCCGGCCCGCCAGCACGGTCGCACCGGGCAGTCCGACGGTGCCGACGTTGCGGCGCAGCACGCTGAGCGCGGTGCGGTCCGACTCGACCAGCACCGCGGCGGCCGCTCCCCTGGACAGCGCCTCCAACCCGAGCGCGCCGGTACCCGCGTACAGGTCGAGCACCGTGGTGCCGTCCAGCCCGACCACGGCGTCGAGCGCGCTGAACAACGCCTCACGCACCCGGTCGGAGGTCGGCCGGGTGCCCGTCGGCGGGACGGCCAGCCGGCGGCCCCGGGCGGCACCCGCGACGATCCTGGTCACCGCGCCATCCTGCCCGTCACCCGATGCGCGTACTGTTTCTGGTCCGGGTACGCGGCACAACGGGGACCGAGCAGGAGCGGCGGGTGTCGGAGAGCTCCATCAGGCAGGCCGAGATCGCGGTCGAGCAGAAGTACGTCGACGCGGTGTACCTACGGGTCGACGAGATGCGCACCGAGGCACAGGCGATGCGTCGCCGCGGCGACGAGCTGGCGCACGGCGCGCGCAACGAGGCGATCTTCGAGCAGGCGTCGATGCTGTTCGAGCGGGACGTGATGGTCCGCCACGCCACCCAGATCCTGCGCAACCTCGACACCGAACACGAGGGCCTGGTGTTCGGCCGGCTGGACGACACCACCGGCGAGACGCTGTACGTGGGCCGGCTCGGGGTGCGCGACGCGGACTTCGAGAACCTGGTCACCGACTGGCGCGCGCCGGCCGCCGCGCCGTTCTACCAGGCGACCGCCGAGCAGCCGATGGACGTGGTCCGCCGGCGGGTGATCCGCAGCACCGGCCAGTCGGTGGTGGACATCGACGACGACCTGCTGATGCCCGAGGCCCGCAGCGAGTCGCTGGCGGTGGTCGGCGACGGCGCGCTGATGGCGAGCCTGACCAGGGCGCGCGGCGAGACGATGCGCGACATCGTGGCCACCATCCAGAAGGAGCAGGACGAGGCGATCCGGGCGCCCTGGCGCGGGGTCACCGAGATCACCGGCGGGCCGGGCACCGGCAAGACCGCGGTGGCGCTGCACCGGGTGGCGTACCTGCTGTACCGGGACCGCAGACGGATGGGCGGCGCCGGGGTGCTGGTGGTGGGGCCGTCGCCGGCGTTCACCTCCTACATCTCGCGGGTGCTTCCGTCGATGGGCGAGGACACCGTCGAGCTGCGCTCGCTGGGCGAGGTGGTGGACGGCCAGCGGGCCACGCACACCGATCCGCAGCCGCTGGCCGCCGTGAAGGGGTCGCTGCGGATGCGCCGGGTGCTCAAGCGGGCGCTGCGCGAGGCGCCGGTGGACGCGCCCGACGAGCTGCGCATCACCTACCAGGGTGAGGTGCTGCGGCTGGACGCGGCGGACCTGGCGAAGGTGCGCCGGACCGTGCACGGCTTGGGCCGGCCGCTGAACCAGTCCAGGGTGGACGCCGCGGTGGCGCTGCTGGAGGCGTTGTGGCGCAAGGCGGAGTCCTTCGCGGACAGCCGGTTCGCGCCGAAACGCGACGAGCTGACCGCCGAGCTGGGCGAGCGGATCGACTTCCACCGGTTCGTGGTGGTGTGGTGGCGGCTGCTGAACCCGGTGGACGTGCTGGCCTCGCTCGGTGAGCGGTCCCGCCTCGCCAGGGTCGCCGGCCGGACGCTGTCCGGTGACGAGGTGCGCGCGCTGGCCGCGTCCTGGTCGGCGCTGGACCGCACCGGGGTGTCGGTGGCGGACGTCGCGCTGCTGGACGAGCTGCGGATGCTGCTCGGCACCCCGCCGAAGCGCAGGCCGCGGCCGGCCGGTCGCGGCCTGCGGGTGGAGATCGTCGCGCCGGGTGCCAGGGGATCGAGTGCCGAGGAGCCGCGCGACGGCCGCCGGGTCGCGCACTACGACGAGTACTCGCACATCGTGGTGGACGAGTCGCAGGACCTGTCGCCGATGCAGTGGCGGATGATCGGCCGCCGCGGCCGGTACGCGAGCTGGACGGTGGTCGGGGACCCGGTGCAGAGCTCCTGGCCGGACCCGGCGGAGGCGGCAACCGCGCGGGAGTCCGCGATGGGCGCGCGCACGGCGCACCGGCGCTACACGCTGCGCACCAACTACCGCAACTCGGCGGAGATCTTCGAGCTGGCCGCGAAGGTGGTGCGGCGCACCGCGGACCCGGCGGACCTGCCGAACGCGGTGCGGCGCACCGGTGTCGAGCCGGTCGTGGTGTGGCTCGATCCGTCCGCGTCCGGGCTGCGGGCGGAGACGGTCGACGGCGTGCGCCGGCTGCTGTCCGAGGTGGACGGCACGGTCGGGGTGATCACCTCGATGGCGCGGCTGGCCGAGGTGCGCGACTGGACGGCCGAGGTGGACAGCGCGCGGGTGCGGGTGGTGGACGGCATCGAGGCGAAGGGCCTGGAGTACGACGCTGTGCTGCTGGTCGAGCCGACCGAGCTGATCACCGAGTCGACCACCGGACCGCGCACCCTGTACGTGGCGCTGACCAGGGCGACGCAGCGGCTCACCGTGCTGGCGAGCGACCGGGCCTGGCTGCCGGACTAGTGCTTTGTCCATGAACGTTGGCCGGTTTGGTGACACGCCGGTCAGCGTTCGGGGTTGGTGATCGACTGGCGGTCAGGCTGGGTGGATGGCAGATCCAGTCCGAGTGCGCAGGCTGACCGATCA
>Ga0307413_10000177_pt1 | contig 18119 bp, 16 predicted proteins | sample DK1Ometagenome_3_FD_203714 | JGI IMG/M metagenome (GOLD analysis project Ga0307413, IMG submission 203714) | Maize rhizosphere microbial communities from greenhouse at UC Davis, California, United States - DK15-O-2 | ecosystem: Host-associated > Plants > Roots > Rhizosphere > Soil | place: USA... | reverse complement strand
GGGACCTCGACCCGTCCGACCATCTTCATCCGCTTCTTGCCCTCCTTCTGCTTCTCCAGCAGCTTGCGCTTGCGGGTGATGTCACCGCCGTAGCACTTGGCCAGCACGTCCTTGCGGATCGCGCGGATCGTCTCCCTGGCGATGATCCGGGCGCCGACCGCGGCCTGGATCGGCACTTCGAACTGCTGGCGCGGGATCAGCTCCCGCAGCTTCGACGTCATCCTGGTGCCGTAGGCGAACGCCGCGTCCTTGTGCACGATCGCGCTGAACGCGTCCACCGGCTCGCCCTGCAGCAGGATGTCCACCTTGACCAGCTCGGACCGCTCCTCACCGGACTCCTCGTAGTCCAGCGAGGCGTAGCCGCGGGTGCGCGACTTCAGCGCGTCGAAGAAGTCGAAGATGATCTCACCGAGGGGCAGCGTGTAGCGCAGCTCGACCCGGTCGTCGGACAGGTAGTCCATGCCGCCCAGCGCGCCGCGCCTGCTCTGGCACAGCTCCATGATCGTGCCGATGTAGTCCGCCGGCGAGATCACCGTGCACTTGGTCATCGGCTCGTAGATCTCGGCGATCTTGCCGGTCGGCCAGTCCGACGGGTTGGTCACGACCTTCTCGGTGCCGTCGTCCTGCAGCACCCGGTACACCACGTTCGGCGCGGTGGAGATCAGGTCGAGGCCGAACTCGCGCTCCAGCCGGTCCCTGGTGATCTCCAGGTGCAGCAGCCCGAGGAAGCCGCAGCGGAAGCCGAAACCGAGCGCCGCGGAGGTCTCCGGCTCGTAGACCAGCGCCGCGTCGTTGAGCCGCAGCTTGTCCAGCGCCTCACGCAGGTTCGGGTAGTCCGAACCGTCCACCGGGTACAGGCCCGAGTACACCATCGGCCGCGGCTCCCGGTAGCCGGCGAGCGGCTTGGTGGCGCCCTTGCGTTCCGCGGTGACGGTGTCACCGACCCTGGACTGCCGGACGTCCTTCACCCCGGTGATCAGGTAGCCCACCTCACCGACGCCGAGCCCGACGCACGGCTTGGGCTCGGGCGAGATGATGCCGACCTCGAGCAGCTCGTGGGTGGCGCCGGTGGACATCATCCTGATCCGCTCGCGCGGGGTGATCCGGCCGTCCACCACCCGGATGTAGGTGACCACGCCGCGGTAGATGTCGTACACCGAGTCGAAGATCATCGCCCGGCTCGGCGCCGCGTCGTCGCCCGTCGGCGGCGGCACCAGCCGGACCACCTCGTTGAGCAGCTCACGCACGCCCAGCCCGGTCTTCGCCGAGACCCGCAGCACCTCGTCCGGCTCGCAGCCGATGATGTGCGCGATCTCCGCCGCGTACTTGTCCGGCTCGGCGGCCGGCAGGTCGATCTTGTTCAGCACCGGGATGATCGTCAGGTCACGGTCCAGCGCCAGGTACAGGTTCGCCAGTGTCTGCGCCTCGATCCCCTGCGCGGCGTCGACCAGCAGGATCGCGCCCTCGCAGGCCTCCAGCGCCCGGGACACCTCGTAGGTGAAGTCCACGTGGCCCGGCGTGTCGATCATGTGCAGGACGTAGTCCCGACCGCCGACCTGCCAGGGCAGCCGCACGTTCTGCGCCTTGATGGTGATGCCGCGCTCGCGCTCGATGTCCATCCGGTCGAGGTACTGCGCGCGCATGTCCCGCTCGTCGACCACGCCGGTGAACTGCAGCATCCGGTCGGCCAGGGTGGACTTGCCGTGGTCGATGTGCGCGATGATGCAGAAGTTGCGGATCTGCTCAGGCGGGGTGAACGTCTGGTCGGCGAACGTAGTCACTCAGATCCCTCGGCATGGTCAGCGATTCGCCCCATCGTCCCATGTCGGACGGCGAAGTCCCGCATCGGTCGCTGCCGCACCGCGGGCGAACGCGCGATCACCGCGCGGTGGCGGTGAAGTAGGCGATGGGCCCCGACCTGGTCAACCGGGTCACGGCGAGGCCCGCGTCGGCGAGCCAGCCGCCGAGCTCGTCGGCCGTGCCGGCCGGGCCGAACAGCCCGGTGCGCCGCAGGACCGCGACGGTCCGGTCGAACCGCCGCGACTCGCCGAGCACGATCGTGTCGCCGATCAGCCGCCCGCCCGGCGCCAGGCAGCGGCCCAGCTCGCGCACCGCGAGTGCCGGGTTCGGCAGGCAGTGCAGGCCGTTGAAACACACCACCACGTCGAACTCGCCGTCGGCGAACGGCAGCCGCTCGATGTCCGCCCCGACGTACGCGATTCTCGGCTTGGTCCCGGTCAGGCCGAGGTCGGCGGCGCGGCGCCGGGTCCGGTCGAGCATCACGGTCGACAGATCGGCGGCCAGGTACCGGACGTCCTGGCCCGGTCGCAGGCCGCGCAGCGCCAACCCGCCGCCGCACGGCGTGTCCAGCACCGACGTGCCGGCCGGCAGCTCACCGAGCGCGCCGATGTCGCCGTAGAGCAAGCCGATGTCGGACCCCCACAGTGCCCGCGCGACCGGCCGGGCCAGCCGCTCCCGCTGCACGGTGAAGTCGTACACGGCGCCGTACACGGCGCCGATCGGATCGGTCCACGCCGACATGCCCTGCCCCTCCCTCACCCCGGTCGCCGGCCCGGTCAGGCCAGGCGGGTGACCTCGACGCTGACCTCGATCGCGCTCGCCGCGCCACCGGAGTAGGTGCCCTTCAGCGGGGACACGTCCGCGTAGTCGCGGCCGGTGGCCACCCAGATGTGCCGCTGGCCGACCTCGATGTCGTTGGTCGGGTCGAAGCCCCACCAGCCGCCGGTCCACGCCTCGATCCAGGCGTGGCTCTCGCCCTCGACCGTCTCGCCGATCGTGGCGTTCTGCCTGGTGTGCAGGTAGCCGGACACGTAGCGGGCCGGGACGTCGATCGCGCGCAGCATCGCCAGGGTGAGGTGTGCGTAGTCCTGGCAGACGCCCTCGCGAGCCTTCCAGGCGTCCACCGCCGAGGAGTGCACGCCGGTGGTGCCGCGCTTGTAGGTGAGCTTGTCGTGCACCCATTCCGACACCGCGAGCACCGCCTCCGCCGGCCGGCGGCCCCTGCGCAGCCCGCGCGCGATCGAGCCGAGCTCGCCGTGCCGGGGCACGTAGTCGGTCCACTCGAGATATTCGGCGTAGCGGTCGATCACCTCCGGTGTGCGCAGCTGCGCCCAGGTCACCTCGTCCACCGGGACGGTCGTGTCGCCGGTCTCCACCACCGCCGACGCGACGATCCTCAGCTGGGTGTGCGGGGCGTGCAGATCGAAGGCGGTGACCTCGGTGCCCCAGTAGTCGGCGTAGCGGTAGGAGCGGGTGGGCGGCGTGGTCTCGATCCGGCTCACGATGAGGTTCTGCCTGCGGTCGCTGCGCGGTGTCACCCGTGCCTCGTTGTACGACTGGATCACCTGCGAGGCGTACCGGTACCCGGTGGTGTGCACGACCCTGATCCGCCAGGTCACAGCGACACCTCCGCGTTCGTCCAGGCCACCCAGGGCACCGAGTGGAAGTACTGCAGCGCCACCGCCTCGCCGACGTCGCGCACCGTCGCCTGCAGCGAGGTGAGCCGGCCGGTCAGTCCGCTCAGCAGGTCCTCCGGACGCAGGAACTCCAGGTCGCTGCGGGCCTTGCCGAGCAGTCGGATCGCCTCGCCCTTGGCGCCGACCCGCACGGTCGGACGGTGGTCCAGCTGCTCGAGGCACGCCTCGGCCTGCCGCAGCGCGTGGAACACCGACCGGGGGAACAGCCGGTCCAGCAGCAGGAACTGCACCACCCGGCCGGCGTCCAGCGCACCTCGGTAGGTGCGCAGGTAGGTGTCGTGCGCGCCGGCCGAGCGCAGCACGGTCACCCAGCCCGGCGAGGACGGCTTGTCGCCGACCCGGGACAGCAGCAGCCGCACGATCATGTCCACCCGCTCCACCGAGCGGCCGAGCACCAGGAACCGCCAGCCGTCGTCGCGGCTCCTCGTGGAGTCGGCGAGCCCGGCGAACATCGCGGCGCGGTCCTCCACGAAGGAGAAGTACACGTGCGGGCCGACCCGCTTGGCCGCGCGCTGCCGCTCCGGCATCGCGTTCCACATCGAGTTGATGCATTCCCACAGCTCGGTGGACACCACCTCACGGGCGACCCTGGTGTTCTCCCGCGCACTGGAGATCGACGAGGCGATCGAACCGGGGTGGTCACGGGAGAACGCGACCAGCTCCGTCAGCGGCCGCACGTCCAGCGTCTCGCCCTTGGGCGGCGTGATGCCCAGGACGGTGAGCAGTTGGCGGCTGGTCGCGTCCGGGTCGACCGTCGCGTCCTCCAGCAGGTGGTGCACGGACACGTCGAGAATGCGCGCCGTGTCGTCGGCGCGTTCCACATAGCGGCCGATCCAGTACAGCGACTCAGCGTTGCGTGCCAGCATTGCCCACCTCCGTTCACCGTTGCTGTTGTTGCTGCTGTTGTTGCTGCTGTTGTTGGGCGGTGCTCAGCTCGGGACCCTGCTCCGGGGCGATCTCCTCGCCGGGTTCGGTGCCGAAGCCGGGGCCGGACAGTTCGGGGTCCACTGTGGAGGACCGTGGGGCGAGCACCCAGGTGTCCTTGGACCCGCCACCCTGCGAGGAGTTGACCAGCAGGCTCCCCTCCGGCATCGCCACCCGGGTCAGCCCACCCGGCAGCACGAACACCGACCGGCCGTCGTTGACCGCGAACGGCCGAAGGTCCACGTGCCGGGGCCGCAGCCGCGGACCGACCTTGGTCGGAACCGTGGAGAGCTGCACCACCGGCTGGGCGAGCCACCCGCGCGGGTTGTGCCGGATCCGTCCGCGCAGCGCGGTCAGCTCCTTCTGCGTCGCGTTCGGACCGAACACGATGCCGTAGCCACCGGAGCCCTCGACCGGCTTCACCACCAGCTCGTCCAGCCGGTCCATCACCTGGGCCCGCTCGTCCGGCAGCCAGCACCGGAAGGTGTCCACATTGGGCAGCAGCGGCGTCTCGTCCAGGTAGTACCTCAGGATCTCCGGCAGGTAGGTGTAGACCAGCTTGTCGTCGGCGACACCGTTGCCGACCGCGTTGGCGATCACCACGTTGCCGGCCCGGGCCGCGTTCAGCAGACCCGCCACCCCGAGCACCGAATCCGGCCGGAAGTGCACCGGGTCGAGGAACTCGTCGTCGATGCGCCGGTAGATCACGTCCACCTGACGTTCGCCCTCGGTGGTGCGCATGAACAGCACGTTGTCCCGGCAGAACAGGTCGCGGCCCTCGACCAGCTCCACGCCCATCTGCCTGGCCAGCAGCGAGTGCTCGAAGTAGGCGGAGTTGTGCACGCCGGGGGTCAGCACCACCACGTTCGGATCGGCCACGTTCGCCGCGGCCGCCCCCCGCAACGCGCGCAGCAGGTGCACGGCGTAGTCGCCCACCGCCCGCACCCGGTGCTTGCTGAACAGGTCCGGGAAGACCCGGGCCATCGTGCGCCGGTTCTCCATCACGTAGGACACCCCGGACGGACAACGCAGGTTGTCCTCCAGCACCCGGAACACGCCGTCCCCGTCGCGCACCACGTCGACTCCGGCCACGTGGATGCGCACCCCGTTCGGCGGCGTCACCCGGGCGGCCTGGCGGTGGAAGTGGTCGCAGGAGGTGATCAGCCGGCGCGGCAGCACGCCGTCGCGCACGATCTGCTGGTCGCCGTAGATGTCGGCGAGGAACATCTCCAGTGCGCGGACCCGCTGCACGATGCCGCGCTCCAGCCGGTTCCACTCCGCCGAGGTGATCACCCGAGGGATCAGGTCGAGCGGGAACGGCCGTTCCTGGCCGGACAACGAGAACGTGATGCCCTGGTCGACCAGAGCGCGGTCCAGCGCCTCGGCCCGGGCGCCGAGGTCGGCAGGCCTCGACGGCGACAGCGAGTCGTGCAGCCTGCGATAGGCCTGTCGCACCGTGGCCTGCGACGCGTCACCGGAGAACATCTCGTCGTACGCGCCCGCGTGCGGCCGTCGCGGATCGAGGTAGCCCTCGAACAACTCGCCGACGGGCGGGCCGTCGTTGCCTTGCCTGCGCCTGCCGCGCGATGACCGGTCCACCAGGGCATCTTCACCCACGCCGGGGTGATCACGCACTAGCTGATCGCGGGCGGTCGAGTGTCGGCCCGCAACGGGTGCCCCGCCGGAACCTCGACCAGCACGATGCGGACCCCGTCCGGATCGGCGATCCACATCTCGTCGAGACCCCACGGTTCGCGGCGCGCCTCACGCAGGACCTCGACTCCGCGCGACCGCAGTTCGGCCGCCGTCGCCGTCAGATCGCGGACCTGGAACCACAGGCCGAGGTCGAGCCCGATCCGGCCGTCGCCCGTCCCGGACAGCTCCAGCAGGCCGTTGCCGGTGAAGAACACGATGCCGCCGGGGAACTCCCGGTGCACCGCGAGACCGAGCACGTCCCGGTAGAAGGTGACCGACCGCTCCGGATCACGCGGATGGATCATCACCCGGCTGCTGAGGATCTCCATGCGTCGATCCTGCCTCCCGTGCCGGACGCCCGCACACGGCTCGGTCCAGAAATGGTGACCGCCACTTGCCGGCGTGCGGCGTCGCGTGCACCAGATCCGAACCAGGCCCTAGTGTCGAGCCCATGCCCGACACCCGAGCGACGGACGATCCTCGGCCGCGCCGCGGCGCGATCCACCAGGTGCCGACCAGCGACCGGCCGGAGGCGGTGGTCTACAGGCCGGAACTCGACGGCCGCGCCGACCCGGGCGAGGTCGTCTGGGCGTGGGTGCCCTACGAGGACGATCCGACCAGGGGCAAGGACCGGCCGTTGGTGGTCGTCGGCAGACGCGGCGACACGTTGCGCGCGCTGATGCTGTCCACCAGGCACCCGCACGACGACGCACGGCAGGACTGGCTGGAGCTCGGCTCCGGTGGGTGGGACCGCGACGGGCGGGTGTCCTACCTTCGGCTGGACCGGCTGTACGAGCTGGCCGAGGACGACATCCGCCGGGAGGGCGCGGTGCTGGACCCCGGCCGGTTCGGTCTCGCCGCGGCGGCACTCCGGGCGCGGTACGGCTGGAGCTGAGCACAGCGGGTGCCCGGTCACCGGACGGTTCCGACCTGCGTGTTAACCTCGTCCGTCGCGCCGTGCGGCGTTCCGACCTGGAGGAAGACCGCCGAGACCGGGTGACCGGTGGCGGAGCCACTCACCGCGGCGCGACTACCCGTGACCGATCCCGAGGAGACCACCCATGGCCAACATCAAGTCGCAGATCAAGCGGATCAAGCAGGCCGAGAAGGCCCGACTGCGCAACAAGTCCGTGAAGTCCTCGGTGAAGACCGCCATCCGCAAGTTCCGCGAGGCGGCCGACGCGGGCGACAAGGACAAGGCGATCGAGCTGTTGCAGGACGCCAGCCGCAAGCTCGACAAGGCCGCCGGCAAGGGCGTGCTGCACGCCAACCAGGCCGCCAACAAGAAGTCGGCCATGGCCAAGCGCGCCAACCAGCTCTGATCGCGTGCGGGCACTGCCCGCCCGCTGGGTCGATCGAACCCGATGGCGCCGTCCCCTGGACGGCGCCATCGGCGTCTGTGCCGGTCGGCGTCCGCTTCGTTGGCCCAGTGGATGCCACCGCGTTCGGCCTCGTAACCGTACGACTCCCTTGCGGCCCGCACCGCCGCGCAGCGGCACCGGCGGCCGGTCCGTGTTCTCTCGCCGGTCCGCGCCTCCCCCATCCGTCCGCGCTCCCCGCCAGGCCACCTCCTTCGCCCGAGCCGCGCCTCCGCCTCATCGGGCCGGCGGGGCAGCCGATCGACTGCGTCAGTTGCCCAGGCGGTGCGCCGCGGCGATGCGCATGATCGCCCGCTCGAGTGCGTAGTCCGGGTCCGCCGCCACGCCCTTCACGTCGGCGTTCACCTCGGCGACCACGCGCATCGCCTCGGCGATGCCCTCCGCGCGCCAACCGCGGGACTGGCTCATCGCCCGGCGCACCTTCCACGTCGGCATGCCCAGCTCGCTGGACAGCCGCATCGGGTCGGCCCGGCCGGCCCCGGCGACCTTGGCCACCGTGCGCACCGCGTCCGCCAGCGCGTCGGCGACCAGCACGTGCGGCACACCGAGCTGCATCGCCCAACGCAGCTGCTCGAGGGCGCCGGCCGTGTCGGCCACCACCGCCTTCTCCGCCACCGCGAACCCGGTGACGTCCGCGCGGCCCCGGTGGTAGCGGCGGACCGTCTCCTCGGTGACCTTGCCGTCCGAGTCGGACACCAGTTGGGCCGCCGCCGCGGCGAGCTCGCGCAGGTCGGAGCCGACCGCGTCGATGAGGGTGGCGACCGCCTCCGGATCCGTGCGGCCGCCGGCCTGCCGGATCTCGTTGCGGACGAACGCCTCCCGCTCGGCCGGCCGAGTGATCCGCGCGCACTCCACGACCGAGGCACCCGCCTTGCGCAGTGCCGCCGGCAGCGCCTTGGCCGCCTTGCCCCGGCCGCCGCCGGAGTGGAGCACGACCAGCGACACCCCCTCCGCCGGTGCCGCCGCGTAACTCATGACCGCGTCCGCGATCTCCTGCGGGGCGTCCTGCGCCGCCTCCAGCACGACAACCCGGCCCTCGGCGAACAGCGACGGGCTGACCAGCTCGGCCAGCTCCGGCGGTGTGAGTTCGGCCACCCGGACCCGGGTCAGGTCGGCGGCGGGATCAGCGAGCCGGGCGGCCTGCAGGGCCGCGTGCACAGCTCGTTCGACCAGGAGTTCCTCCTCGCCGAGCACGAGCTGCAGCTGCACCACGGTGACCGCCGGTGAGTTCACCGCAGCATCCTCGCACGACCCGCCGACATCACCCGTTCGGTCCACCGCCCCGTCCACCACCCTCATCCGGTGTTGGACCCCCGGCCCGGCGATGCCGTACGGTCTTCGGTGAAGACACAACCGAATACCGCTCATCCAGAGGGGCAGAGGGAACGGCCCGACGAAGCCCCGGCAACCGGCGTCATCCGCCTGTCCTCACCGCAGGGACGGCGACGACCACGGTGCCAACTCCGACCCGCACGCGGGAAAGATGAGGAGACCTCGCGATGTCCGCATCCGTGACCACCGGCACGTCCACCTCCATCGACCTCGGTCCGGCACGCGCACTGAGCTGTCGCGAATGCGGCCATCAGGTGCCGCTCGCCGCCGAGTTCGCCTGTAGCGAGTGCTTCGGCCCGCTCGAGGTGTCCTACGAGTTCGACGGCGTGACCCGCGCCGCGATCGAAGCGGGTCCCCAGTCCATCTGGCGCTACCGTTCACTGCTGCCCGTTCCGTCCGATGTGGACAGTCTGCCGAACACCGATCCGGGGATGACCCGGCTGGTGCGGGCCGACCGGCTGGCGGCCGAGTTGGGCGTGAAATCGTTGTGGGTCAAGGACGACACCGGCAACCCGACCCACTCGTTCAAGGACCGGGTGGTGGCGGTCGCGCTCGCCGCGGCACGCCAACTCGGCTTCACCGTGCTCGCCTGCCCGTCCACCGGCAACCTCGCCAATGCGGTGGCCGCCGCGGCGGCCAGGGCCGGCTGGAAGTCGGTGGTGCTGATCCCGTCGTCGCTGGAGCGGGCGAAGGTGCTCACCACAGCGGTGTACGACGGCGCGCTGATCGCGGTCGACGGAACCTACGACGACGTGAACCGGCTCGCCACCGAACTGGCCGCCGAGCACGAGGACTGGGCGTTCGTGAACGTCAACGTGCGGCCCTACTACGCCGAGGGCAGCAAGACCCTCGGCTACGAGGTCGCCGAGCAGCTCGGCTGGCGGTTGCCGCAGCAGATCGTGGTGCCGGTCGCCTCGGGCTCCCAGCTGACCAAAGTGGACAAGGCGTTTCGCGAGCTCGATGAGCTCGGTCTGGTCGAGCCGCTGCCGTACCGGGTGTTCGGTGCGCAGGCGACCGGGTGCTCGCCGGTGTCGGCCGCATACCGGCAGGGCCTCGACGTCGTCGCACCGGTGCGACCGGACACCATCGCCCGGTCCCTCGCGATCGGCGCCCCAGCGGACGGCCCGTACGTGCTGGACACGGTGCGCCGCACCGGCGGCGCGGTCGAGGACGTCACCGACGAGGAGGTCGTCGAGGGCATCCGGCTGCTCGCCCGCACCGAGGGCATCTTCGCCGAGACGGCGGGTGGCGTGACCGTGGCGACGGCGCGCAAGCTGCTCCGCGACGGTGTGCTCGACCCGGACGCGGAGACCGTGCTGCTGATCACCGGCGACGGCCTGAAGACGCTCGACGCGGTGCAGGACCACATCGGACCGAAGGCCACCGTGGCGCCGTCCACCGCCGCGGTTCGTGCCGCGCTCGCCGACTGATCCACGGCTTCCGCTCCGGTTCGTCCGCCGGCGTGCCGCGCTGACCGGGTGTCAGCGGGCACGCCGATCGCGGCGATCCGGATGGCCGTCAGCGGGTCCACGACCTGATCGAACGCGTCGTCGCGGCCTACGACGACGTGGTCAACCAGATGATCATCCCGATGATGGCCGCGCACGACACGTCCACCGTCACCCGCGTCGGCCGCCGCCTACTGCCTCGCCCGCCATCCCGAGTGGCCGCCGCGCGTCGTCGAAGAGGCCGCAGCGGGTGGACGGCCCGCTCAGTGTCGTCGCCGGACGACAATGCCGGCCTCGACCCGATGGCTCGGCGAGGCGATGCGATGCGATGCGGTTGACCTCGGCGGTGCCGGCACTGGTGCGGCGGACCGTCGCGGACACCGAGATCGTCGGCTACCACGTGCCGCAGGGCTGCCACGTGGTTCACGTGGTTGTGGTCCCGGGGGTGAGCCATCGGCTCGAGCGGTTCTGGACGGAGCCGGACCGGTTCGATCCGGAGCGCTTCGCCGAACACCGCCGCGAGGACAAGCCCCGCCGGTTCGCCCCCTGCCGTTCGGCGGCGGCGCACAGGTGTGTCGCTTGCACTACGGTCGGCTCGAGGTCAGGATCATCCTCCGTCGGTTGCTGCGTCGCTTCCGGCCGCACCTCCGTCCGGCTACGCGGTGGTCGGGGACGGGTCGTCGCTCTGGTTCCCGCCGGACGGTCTGCCGGTCCGGCCGCGGCCGTCCTGACGTCGGCCGGGTGGTGACCGTCCTCGGCCGATCGCCCTCGGCGCCCGGTCGCCGGCGACCACGGCCGTGTCACCGCCGGTGTCCGTCCGGGCGACGGCGCTTGCACCCTGGTCGAGCGCGGCTATCGTCCGCCGGTCCGGATGGCCGTACCGGTTGTCGGCACCGACACTGATGAGGGCGAGCTTGGGCCTGACCGCGGCAAGGAACTCCGGCAGCGAGTAGCGCGAGCCGTGGTGCGGCACCTTGAGCACGTCCGCGGCCAGGTTCTGGCCGGATTCGAGCAGGCTCGCCTGGGCGGCCAGTTCGATGTCGCCGGTGAGCAGCACCCGGCCGACGGCCGTGTCGGCGGCCAGCACCAGCGACGCGTCGTTGATCTCGGTACCGTCCGCCTCGGACGCCGGCAGCGGCGCACGGGCGGACGGCGACAGCACCTCGATCCACAGACCGGGCCAGCGCAGTCGCTGGCCGGCGGTCAACGCGACGAGCGGCACGCCGGCCCTGGCGGTCCGGTCGCGTACCTCGTCCCACGCCCAGTCCGGCTGCCGCGCGGGCCCGACCGCCACGGCCGCCACCTGGCGGTCGGCCAGGACCGCGGCGAGACCGCCCACGTGGTCGGCGTGCAGGTGCGACAGCACCACCAGCGCGAGGCTGCTGACGCCGAGCCGGTCGAGGCAGTCGTCGATCGCGGTCGGCTGCGGACCGGTGTCGACGACGACCGCGCGTTCCGGCTCGCCGGTCGCGAGCACGATGGCGTCACCCTGTCCGACGTCGCACGCGACGACGGACCAGCCGGGTGGCGGCCACCCCGGCTCGATCACCACCACGGGGATCGCGACCACCAGCGTGACGGTGAGCCCCAAGCCGATGGCCACGCGCAGCGCACGCCTACGCAGCGCGACCAGCACCACGGCAGTGATGCCGGCGAGCAGGATCCCGCCGCCCCATCCGGTGGGCCAGCTCATCGATGCACCCGGGATCCCGGCTGCCTGTCTTCCGACGAACACCAGCCAGCTCACCTCCGGCCCGGCCAACCGGACCGCGAGCTCGGCGCCGGTCGTCCACCACGGCGCCAGCAGCGCGGCGATCACGCCGAGGACCGTCGCAGGCGCCACCACCGGGGCGACCACCAGGTTGGCCACGACGGACACCAGCGACATCTGGCCTGCCATCCCGGCGACGACCGGCGCGGTCACCACGTGTGCCGCGGCCGGCACCGCCAGCGCTTCGGCAAGGCCGCGTGGCACACCCCGCGCCGCCAGAGCGTCCGCCCACCGCGGTGCGAGCAGCACCAGCCCGGCGGTGGCCAGCACCGACAGTACGAACCCGAAGCTCACGGCCAGCTCCGGATCGATCACCACCAGCGTGATCACCGCGGTGGCAAGCGCCGGTATCACCGCGCGTTCGCGCCCGAGGGCCAACGCGGCGAGCCCGACCGCCGCCATCGCCCCGGCGCGGAGCACGCTGGGTTCCGTTCCGACCAGCACCACGAACCCCACCAGCGCGCACAGCGCGCCAACCGCGCAGGTGCGTGGCCCGAAGGTCAGCGCACGGAGCAGGAGCAGTACCGCGAGGCAGACGATGGCCAGGTTGGTGCCGCTGACCGCGAGCAGGTGCGACATCCCGGCAACGGTGAACTCGTCCACCACCTGCCGCGGCAGCAGGTCCGTGTCACCCACGGTCAGCGCGGGCAGCAGCCCGGCCTCCTCCTCGTCGAGCACCGCCGCGGCGTCCCGCAGTCCGGCCCGCAACGGTTGGGCCATCCGTTCCCAGACCGGCGCCGCCGCGACCGGCTCGGGCGGACCGCGAACCCGCAGCACCGCCACCGTGAGCCGGCCTCCGTCGGCCTCGACGAGATCGCCGTCGGCGGCCACCCGCTGGCCGGGCAGCAGCGTCGACCAGGAGTCCGCAGGCGCTGTCAACAGCACCCGCCCGGTGGACTCGACAGCTCGGCCGGCCACCGTCGCCTGCACAACCCGAGCGGAGACGACGACGGAGACCGCGCCGGATCGGCGGCCACCGAATCCGGGCCGGAACACCGGCTTCGGTCGGGCCCGCAGCTCCACGGTGAGCGTCGCCGCAGCACCGCGCGACGCACCTGCCCGCAGCTGGTCGTCCGCCGCCGCGCGCAGCGTCGGAAGGACGAACAGCGACAACAGCAGCCCGCAGCCGAGCAGACCGGCTCCCGCGCCCCAGCGACCGGCGCTCGATGGCCGGAGCAGCAGCACCGTTGCGAAGGCCACCGCCGACAGACAACCCACGACGGCCCAGCCCCAGCCGAGCAGCAGCCCGACGATCGCCGACCCCCAGACGGTGACCGCGGCCGGCACCAGCCGCCAGTCGTGCTGCTCCGAACCGGTGGCCTCGCTGGTGAGCGGCAGCGTCACGGCGGCACCCCCGGGGCGCACCGGCCGGCTTTTTGACCACAGTGGACGGTGTTCACCGGACCACCACCAGGTCGCGCAACGACGTGAACCGGGCCGGGCCGATCCCGTCGATCTCACGAAGCTGGTCGACCGAGGTGAACCTGCCGTGTTTCGTCCGCCAGTCGAGAATGCGCTTCGCGGTCACCTCACCGACGCCGGGCAGCGTGTCCAACTCGGACAGGGTCGCCGTGTTGAGGTCGACCGGTCCGCCGGTGTCGCCCTCGGCCAGCGGCGCGGCGCCGGGTGGTGCGGCCACCCCGACGAACACCTGCTCGCCGTCGGCGAGACGCCGAGCGAGGTTGAGTCCGGTCGTGTCGGTCCCCGGCAGGACCGAACCCGCGGCCTGGACGGCATCGGCCACCCGGGCACCGGCGGTCAGGGTGACCAGCCCCGGCTGCGCGACCTTGCCGACCACGTTCACCACGATCGACTCGGTCGACACCGACGGTGGTGCGCTCGCGGTGTCCACCACGGCCGCCGGTAGGTTCGGCGCGACTTGCGGGCGTGCGGCCGGTGCGGACACCGCGAGAGCCACTCCGGTCACGACGACGAGGACGCCGGCGGACACCAGCACCACCCGCGGCCGCCGACGTGGCGGGTCACGGTCCGGTGCGAGGCTGTGCTGTCCGGCGGGTGCCGGTGGCGTCCACCGTTCGATGAGCCGACCGGACCGGCCCCGCCGCCACCACGGTGGGTCCGGCGGCGCGGGACCCGCATCAGCAGGGGCGTCGACGGCGGAGCCGTCGACGCGATCACCCGGAACGGGCTTCAGGAGCCAGTCCTGCCCGATGTCGGCGTTCGCCGCTGGTTCGGCGGACGCGGCGAGCCGGGCCAGGCGCTGTCGTACGTCACGTGTCGGAGTGCGGTCGAAGGTCATGTCGTCGACGCTAGGGGCGATCGAGGACGGATTCGTTGCGGTGACGGCGATCTGTGCACAGCTCGCGCGCTGTGGACAACTACGGCCTCAGCCGCGCGGAAGCGGCAACACTGTCGTACCGGTGTGCGATGCTGCCCGGTTCGGGGCTACCGCTGGGGAGCGTCCTGGTCGGCCGGGCTCACCACGACACCGAGCACCCCCGGCCCGGTGTGCGCTCCGATCACCGCGCCCAGCTCCGACACCAGGCATCCGGACGACCCCCGCACCCGGTCGTCCAGGCGGTTCGCCAGCTCGGCGGCGCGATCCGGTGCCGCCAGGTGGTGCACGGCGACGTCCACCGCGCGCTCCCCCGCCGCGGCCACCGCCAGGTCGACCAGTCGGCTGACCGCCCGGCTCGTGGTACGCACCTTCTCCAGCCCGACGATGCTGCCGTCCTTCATGTGCAGCAACGGTTTCACCGACAGCGCGGTGCCGAGCAGCGCGGCGGCGCCGCCGATCCGGCCACCCCGGCGCAGGTACTCCAGGGTGTCCACGACGAAGTACATGGTGGTGCCGGCCGCCACGCGGACCGCGGTGTCCTCCACGTCGGCACCGGACGCACCGGCGGCCGCCCTGCGGGCCGCGTGCAGCGCGGCGAAACCCAACCCCATCCCGGTGGTGCGCGAGTCCACCACGCGAACCCGCTGCGGCCCGACCTCCTCCGCCGCCAGGCGGGCCGAGTCCCAGGTCCCGGACAACTGCCGGGACAGGTGCACCGACACCACCGAGGACGCGCCGGCGTCGAGGAGATCCCGGTACACCGTCACGAACTCCCCGGTCGCCGGCAACGAGGTGGTCACCCGGCGGCGCTCACCGAGCGCGGTCGCCAACTCGGCGGGCCCGATGTCGATCCCGTCCCGACCCGACCGGTCGTCGATCACCACGTGCAGCGGCACGACCCGGACCCGGTGCCGCTGCGCGAAGCCTTCCGGCAGGTAGGCGGTCGAGTCGGTGACCACCGCGACCGGCCCGGGACTCACCGGGAACCGATCGTCTCGGCCAACGCCTTGCCGACCGACTCGTGAGCCTCCCACCCCCAGTGCATGCCGTCCGGGTTGCCCCGACCGTCCAGCAGATGCGCGCCGACCAGATCGGGCAGGTCGAGCAGCGGGACACCGGCCCGCGCACCCCAGGCGCGGATCGCCTCCGTCGCCGCCGGTCGCCCGGTGTGCACGTTGGCGTAGGTGCTCGCCCGGTGCACCGACGGCAGCACGCCGACCGCCGGCAGGTCGGGCCGCAGGAGCCGGATCGACCGCAGGATGCGGTCCAGGTACAGGACGGTCAGCCGCGGCGGCAGCGCCACCGGCCGGCCCCGCGTCACCCTGGCCAGCACCGGCTGGGCGTGCTGGTAACCGGCGCGAACGGCCCGACGCAGCCGGGCCGGACGCAGGTAGCGCATCCCGGTCCGCAGGTAGGTGGGCAGCGGCGACGGCAGCGTGTCCATGCTGCCGACCGCGAGCACGAGTACGTCCGCCCTGGGCAGCAGCGCCCAGACCCGCGGATCACCGGCGAGCGCCCAGTACGCGTCCCGAGCGGTCCAGCCGACGCCGGCGACCAGTTCGGCGGTGCCGCCGAGGGCGGCCGCCGCCACGTTCGGCCACAGTCTCGGGTCGTCGGCCGGCATCGCGCCGGTCGGTCCGTGGAAGCTCAGCGAGTCACCGAAGTGCAGGATCGTCGGGTGCGCGGGCAGCGGCACGGCTACCCCGCGATGCCGGCGTTGTACGTGATGAGCCGCCAGGCGGGGCCGCTGTGCGGCCGGCGTTCCAACACGTTCCAGTGGCAGTTGCCGATTCCGCCCAGCCGGGCCCAGGTGACCACGGGCAGTTCCAGCAGGCAGCCGGTGAGCGCGGTGATCAGCCCGCCGTGCGCGCAGAGGACGGCGGTCGTCTCGTCGCCGGTGTCGAGCTGGTGAACCACCTCGGCGGCGCGGGCGGCCACCTCGATCCTGGTCTCGCCGCCCGGCGGCGACGACGTCGGGTCGACCTGCCACACCTGGCGCTCACCCGGCCAGCGCTCGTCGACCTCGACCCCGGTCAGGCCCTGCCAGAGGCCCAGGTTGGTCTCCCGCAGCCGCTTGTCGACGCGCTGCGGCACACCGGTCGCGTCGGTGAACACGGTCGCGGTGTCCATCGCTCGGCGCAGGTCGGAGGTGATCACCAGGTCGGCCGAGAAGCGCGCCAGTGCCGGCACGGCGAACCGCGCCTGCTTGCGCCCCACGTCGGTGAGGTCGGAGTCGAGGTGGCCCTGCATCCGGCCACCCGCGTTGTAGTCCGTCTCCCCGTGGCGCCACAGCACGAGACGCCGCAGGGTCACGGGCTGTCCTCGGCGGGCGGCCCCGACTCGAACGGGATCCGCGGGCAGTCCTTCCAGAGCCGCTCGAGCTGGTAGAACGAGCGCTCGTCGGCGTGCTGGACGTGCACCACGACGTCGACGAAGTCGAGCAGTACCCAGCGCCCCTCGCGAGCACCCTCCCGACGCACCGGCTTGGTGCCGGCCTCGCGCAGCTTCTCCTCGACGTTGTCGACGATGGCGACGACCTGCCGCTCGTTCGGCGCGGAGGCGATGATGAAGCAGTCGGTTATGACGAGCTGGTCGGACACGTCCAGCACGATCACATCGGTGGCCTTCTTGTCGGCGGCCGCGGCCGCGGCGACCAGGGCCAGTTCGCGTGCCTCGTGCGTGGCGGTCACGTCTCTCCTCGTGCTCAGGGGTGGAACAGCCCCTAGAGGGTACCCGTGCCCTCCTGGTAGAGGCCGCGCTTGCTGACGTACTGGACAACACCGTCCGGTACGAGGTACCAGAGTGGCTCGCCGGCGGCGACCCTGCCGCGGCAGTCGGTGGACGAGATGGCCATCGCCGGGACCTCGATCAGGCTGACCGCGCCCTGCGGCAGGTGGTGGTCGTCGAGCTGGTAGCCGGGCCGGGTGACCCCCACGAAGTGGGCCAGGGTGAACAGGTCGTCAGCGTCGCGCCAGGTCAGGATCTGCTCGAGGGCGTCGGCGCCGGTGATGAAGTAGAGCTCGGCGGCCGGGTGCGCGGCATGCAGATCGCGCAGCGTGTCGATGGTGTACGTGGGCCCGTCGCGATCGATGTCCACCCGGCTGACGGAGAACCGCGGGTTGGACGCGGTGGCGATGACGGTCATCAGGTAGCGGTCCTCGGCCGGACTGACGTGATCGCTGTCCTTCTGCCACGGCCGACCGGTCGGTACGAAGATCACCTCGTCCAGCCGGAACCGGGACTGGACCTCGCTCGCCGCGTTGAGGTGCCCGTGGTGCACGGGGTCGAACGTGCCGCCCATGATCCCGATCCGGCGTGTCATGGCCGGTCAGCTTAGGCCGCGTTCCGCGATGGCGTCGACGGGTCGTCCGGGAGGGACACGGCCTCCTCGGCGGGGTGGCAGGGTCGCGCACCTGGTCCGGACCGCTGCCCTGGATGTCCGCGGGAGTGGGACCGGTTGAGCGCGCCGCCATGACGGGAGCAACTATTGTGACGTGGCCCACACACCCTTCGGAGGCGCTGTCGGTGGGATCCGGCAAGCTGGCCGCATGGACGAGCAGATCCTGCGGGAGCAGGCCGAGGAACGGTTGAGGGCGTTGGCCGGGCCGTCGGCCGTCCTGCGCGAGGATCAGTGGACGGCGATCCGGGCCCTGGTGGTCGATCGCAGACGCGCGCTGGTGGTGCAGCGCACGGGGTGGGGCAAGTCGGCGGTCTACTTCCTCGCCACCGCGCTGCTGCGCGAACTCGGTGAGGGTCCGACGGTGATCGTCTCGC
>Ga0307413_10000176_pt1 | contig 18124 bp, 15 predicted proteins | sample DK1Ometagenome_3_FD_203714 | JGI IMG/M metagenome (GOLD analysis project Ga0307413, IMG submission 203714) | Maize rhizosphere microbial communities from greenhouse at UC Davis, California, United States - DK15-O-2 | ecosystem: Host-associated > Plants > Roots > Rhizosphere > Soil | place: USA... | reverse complement strand
ACCTGCCTCGACGCGGACCCCGCGATGAAGGTCGAAAGCGCTGCCGAAATGCACAGCATGGCGACGGCGAACAGCAGCGCGAACTGAACCGTCAGTCGCGCGCTGAGCGAACGGAAGCGTTTCTGCTTAGTAGCCATGGCTCATCGCCATCGGCGGCGTTCGCAAGGCCACAGTGAAGGTCGCGTTGCGATTTCCGGCGGGGATGGTTTGCTCCACCACATTCGCCTTGGCGCGCAGATAGGGATGCCACACCGACACCCGCCCCGGGGAACTGGGAGCATCCGCGAAGTGCACCATGCCGTTGGCGCCCGTCTTTGCGGTCCAGCGGCTGTCGGCCACCATGATGAAAGCCGTCATGGCGTCGTGGATGTTGCATCCGAGGGCAACGACCCCCGGCTTGTCGAAGAGCACGCTTCGCGACTGATCCCTGGCAAAAAGCTTGAGCTCGAACTTCTTCGCCGGCGAGAAGGAGTAAACATGGTGCCGGGTTGGATCGAGGTTGGGAAAAGACACCTTTGCGCCCACGGGCACTACGAGCACGAACGGATGGAACTGCATGTCCTTCTGCGACACCTTGTAGTTGCCGAGAGCAGGCGGGCGGGTGGACGAACCGTTTGAGCGAAAGGTCACCACCGCTTCCCTGACTGGCCAGCCCTTCGAATCGACCACGCGCACGTTGAGCGGCGTCGCCGAGAGCTGCGCGGCGGAAAAAAGCAAAAGCAATCCGGCTGGGAGACGTCCCACAGTGTGCGGGCATACGCGCGCGAGGTAAACGGGCCGGTATGCGAAAATGGTTACCAGCCTAGTCGCAAGTCGACCTGGAGGCGTGTCTGCTTCTGCCGGGGCGCGAGCTGGACATGATCTCTCGCCGGATTCTCGCTCGAAACATGAACGAGCTCGACGAGGCCGGTGAATGGCCCCAATTCCCGCTTTCCGGCAAGCGTCGCCGCCCAACCGTCTTCGTCATATTCCTCGTTCCACCAGCTGCCGCGATGGCGAGTCTCGAAGGCCTCGATACGCGCAGCTATCCCGACTTCCCCGACAGGCCAACTGACGAGGAGAAAGGCGGAGCGGAACCTCATGTCGATCCAGTGCCTGCCTAGCGGCGGTTCCTCAAAACCCATTCGGGTCCGCCCGGTCACCGCCTGCGCGCGGATCCGCATACCTTCGACGTCCCCCTCCATTCCGATGTTGTTGAAGTGGGTACGCCAGCCCCACTCAATGTCTTCGTTCACGTCGGTTGGCTCGGCGCGATTGTCGTAGCGGAACAGCTCGAATCGCACCGGCGCCGGAGGCTGCCAGGAGAGCTTGGCGTAATAGCCGGGGCGACTTGCAAATCCCGGACCAACATCCAGCAGTGGATGCGTGAACGGTGCCTGATAGCCTTCTTCCTCCGGTTCGAACGGTGGGAGCGGCTGGTCGTTGAAGGCAAGCGTTCGGCGATTGTGGAGCGCCCAGCCGCGGAAGGACAATAAGGTCCCGGCAGTGTCATTTGCAGCAAACACCGCAGCCGTGGCGGTAAACTTATGATCGCCGATGCCCGTTCCGATCGTCCCCTCGAGGGCTAGGGGGCGGACTTCCTCGCCGATCCAACTGTTGATTGCGGACGGCGTAATCGTGTCGGCGACATGCCAGTCTGCGCCTTCATGCTCCAGGCTGACTGGCGGCCACATGAGGCCCGCGCGAGCGGAGAAGCGCGTATTCGAGGAGCGCATGGGTTTGTAGCTCAAATAGGCTTCGCTGATCCCGGCCTCGCTCCGCTCGCCGCCTTGGAACGTGCCAACGACGGTGGCTGAGAGTGCCCAGCTGAAGCGCGGCTGCCAGATGAGGTTCGCTTCGCTGATAAGGGGCCGCACTCGAAAGTCGTCCTCGCCGCCACTCGTGCTAAGTTTTCCAAATCCGCCGTCGATCCAGCTTTCTTCGCCGTCCGTGGCGGCGAAACTGACTGTCCCCGTGACACTCAGTGTTTCCGGCGACAGGATCTCCGGGCCTTCTGCAAGCGCGGGCGAGGCGCACGCCAGCGACGCCCCCGCGAGTAGGCGCGCAAGCAGGCTCGGGGCCGAAAAGGATCGGGCGCGAGGCACCCGGATTTATTAAGCGATTAAGGTTAACAAGTGCCTCAAAACAGGCAGTTAGTGGTCGGGGAGAGAGGATTCGAACCTCCGGCCCCTGCCTCCCGAAGACAGTGCTCTACCAGGCTGAGCTACTCCCCGACCGGAACCCGCTTTTCGCGCGACGTTGGGGTCGCAACGGGAGCCAAGGCCGCGGCTAGATAGAGGCGGGCTCCGTATAGCGCAACCCTGCCTGAACTTGTCGAAGACCGACTATCAGCGGCCCAGTGCCGCGAGCCAATCCTCGACCCGCACGAATTTTTCGCGCGGACTGCCGGGACGAGCATTGCCGATCTCGGTTTCCTCAATCTTGCGCCAGTCGTCATAGTCGGTCGGCATAACGCCACGCTCGTCGAGCAGGCGCTTCAGGCCCTCGGCGCCAACCCGCCCGCTTTCGCGGCCGGCAGGCATTTCTCCAGCAACGATTTCCGCGATCTCATAGCCGTCCGGACGGTTCGTTCCGATCGTCCCGGTGGGGCCGCGGCGCGCCCAACCGACCGCGTAAAGGCGGTCCGCAATGCGTCCACCTTCATTGGCGAACTTGCCGCCGCGATCGTCATAAGGGATTCCGTCGATCCGCGGACTCGAATAGCCGATCGCCGTGATTACCAGCGACGCAGGGACCTCGTAGGTCTCACCCGTTCCGCGAGCCGATCCATTCTCCTCCAGCTCCGTCCGCTCCACGATGACCCGTTCCGCCTTGCCGCCCCCTTCGATCTGCAGCGGCTTCGCGAAGAAGTCGAAGACCATTCGCTTGGGCTTGGCCGCATCGGGCGGGGTCGCGGCGAATTCGCGGAGAATGGTGATCGACTTGCGGTGTCCGGGCTCCAGGGCCTCATCGGCTTCGACCGGCGGGAAATCGGCGGCTTCCACAACCGGCGACGTTTCCTCAAGGTGCCCAAGCTCGCCAAGCTCTTTCGGAGTCATGGCAATCTGGTGCGGACCGCGCCGACCGAGGATCGTGACTGTCTTGATCGCCGAGTGGTCCAGCGCGTTCAACGCATGCCCGACGATATCCGAGCCTTCAAACTCGTGACGGGTCTTCGACAGGATGCGGGCGCAATCCAAAGCGACATTGCCGTTGCCGACCACTACCGCATTCGCCCCGTCCAAGGGAGGGCACAAATCCGCGAAGTCAGGATGGCCGTTGTACCAGCCCACGAACTCGGCCGATCCGACCACTCCGCCCAAATCCTCGCCTGGAATCCCGAGCTTACGGTCGTGGGGCGCTCCGATCGCCATGATGACCGCATCGTAAAGCTCGAGCAGCTCCTCGACGGAAATGTCCCGGCCGACCGTGACATTGCCAATGAAGTCCACGCCCGCGCTTTCGGTGACCTTGTCATAGCGCTTGCTCACGGCTTTCAACGACTGGTGGTCGGGCGCCACTCCAAATCGGATCAGGCCGTAGGGAACGGCGTAGCGATCGATAATGTCGATTCGGGCCTTGTCGCCATAGGCCCTTTCGAGCGCCTCGGCGGTGTAGAAGCCCGCCGGTCCCGATCCGACCACGGCGAAGTGGCGCATCAGTCCTTCTTGCTCCGGTCTTCGAGGAGGAGGTCCCTGCCCTTTGCGTTCAGTGCCGCCTCGATCGGCTTGGCGAAGAAGGCAAGCATGCCGGGCAGCATCACCCTGCAGCGCACCTTCGTCTCCTCAACGTCAACCTGCGCCGCAACTGTCTGCCCCATCGCAGTGATGTCGAGGTTCAGCGTCTCTCCGGTCCAATTAGAGTGCAAGTGAGAGGCACCGCCCGGGAGCTGATCCTTTAATTTGTGCACATTGTTGGCGATGCGCCGATGCGCTTCCTCACGCCCCAGCTTGTGCGGCAGCTCGACTTCGATCGGTCGCTCCATATCCGCGACGATGGGATGGCATTCAGCGCTTTGCAAGCGGGAGCGTCAGAGTATGCTGGCTGCGATGCGCTTGCTTGCACCTGTCCTGATTTTCGCCGCGGCTTCCGCTTCCGCTCAAACCGTCCTGCCTGCACCGCCGACCGGCTCGGTCGTCTACCCGCCCGGAACACCGGCTAGTCCGGCGTGGGACCCCGTTACTCCATACATAACGGTCGGCCAGGACGAGCCGGGCTACCGGAACTGGTACGTGGCCTCGCCGGCCCATGCGACGTCGGTCAAGGCATTCAACGACTATCTGAGCCAGTACGACGTCAGCGGCGTCTTCCCCACCTGGCAGTTGTTGAGAACGGCAACATCCTGGCAGCGATGCGGGCAGCAACCCTTCGAGGTTCCCCCGACGGCCGAGTGGCCGCATATCGTCCAGACACTGCGTTACATCCGTGATTATGTTGTTCCCGCAGTCGGGCCCGTCGAGCCCGTCTCGACCTATCGGAACCCCGTTCTCAACGTTTGCGCAGGCGGCGCTCCGGAAAGTGCTCACAAGCATTATTCCGCGATCGACATGGTGCCGCTGACCCCGACCACGCGCGAGCAGATGATGCGAACGCTATGCAGGGTCCAGGCCCGGCGCGGTCTCGATTACCAGGTCGGCCTGGGTTTCTACGCTTTCCTCCGGTTCCACGTCGACACGACCAAGTATCGGCGCTGGAACATGGACCCGTCCGTCGCGTCGCTCTGCCCGCCGATCGTCCGGCCCTCGGACGTCGCCAGCGTCGGCCAGCCACTGCCCGCCGTAGCGAAGCATCCCGCCGATCCTGTCGCGGCGATCGGAGCAAAGGTGGTCTACGCACCGGCTTACTCCGACCCCTCGCCCGTCAGTCCCGCTACGCCTGCGACAACGGGCGCTCCGCAGAACTAGTTTTCGACAAACGGCGGGCTTCCTAGACAAGAAGCGCCGCTGCGGCTTGCCGCGAAGCGCGAGGGCTTTCACGCTAAGATTCTTCAGAGGGGCCACCCCAAAGGTGTCAAAGGCAAACGCCGCGCCCTGATCCAGGCTCTTGTGTTGCAGTATCGCAAGACACCATATGCCCCCGGCATGAGGGGTAAGTAATGGACCTTGAAAAGCTGACCGATCGCGCCCGCGGGTTCCTGCAGGCCGCACAGACGATCGCGGTCCGCGAGCATCATCAGCGGATTGCTCCGGCGCATTTGCTTAAGGCTCTGCTGGACGACGAGCAGGGTATGGCTGCAGGCCTCATCCAGGCTGCGGGCGGCGATTCCAAGACGGCAAAACGGGAAGTGGACGCCCTGGTCGCGAAGGAGCCCTCCGTGACCGGCAGCGGCGCGTCACAGGCCCCGGGCATGGACGGCAACGCCATCCGAATCCTCGACCAGGCCGAACAGGTCGCCCAGAGGGCCGGCGACAGTTACGTGACGGTCGAGCGGCTTCTGCTCGCCTTCGCGCTCGCCAAGGGAACGGACGTAGGCAACGCCCTGCAAAAGGCCGGAGTTACGCCCCAAGGCCTCAACGCGGCGATCGAGAAGCTTCGCGGGGGCCGGACGGCGGACACCCAGTCCGCCGAGGACCGCTACGACGCGCTCAAGAAATATGCGCGCGATCTCACCGCGGTTGCCCGCGAAGGAAAGCTGGACCCGGTCATCGGACGCGACGAGGAAATCCGCCGCACGATCCAGGTCCTCGCGCGCCGAACGAAGAACAATCCGGTGCTCATCGGCGAACCGGGTGTCGGCAAGACTGCCATTGCCGAAGGCCTCGCACTGCGCATCACCAACGGCGATGTGCCCGACGGGATCAAGGACAAGCGCCTCCTCGCGCTCGACCTGGGTGCGCTGATCGCCGGCGCGAAATATCGCGGCGAGTTCGAGGAGCGGCTGAAGGGCGTGCTCGACGAAGTGAAGCAGGCGGCCGGCGAGATTATCCTGTTCATTGACGAGATGCACACGCTCGTAGGTGCAGGCAAAGCTGAGGGCGCGATGGATGCGGGCAATCTGCTGAAGCCCTCGCTCGCTCGCGGTGAGTTGCACTGCATTGGCGCAACCACGCTCGACGAATATCGCAAATATATTGAAAAGGACGCGGCGCTGGAAAGGCGCTTCCAGCCGGTGTTCGTAGGCGAGCCCAGCGTCCCCGACACCATCTCGATCCTGCGCGGCCTGAAAGAGAAGTACGAGCTCCACCACGGGGTTCGCATCACGGACGGCGCTCTGGTCGCCGCGGCGACGCTGAGCAACCGCTACATCACCGACCGTTTCCTCCCGGACAAGGCCATCGACTTGATGGACGAAGCCGCGAGCCGGATCCGAATGGAGGTCGAGTCCAAGCCCGAGGAGATCGAGAACCTCGACCGGCGAATCATCCAGCTCAAGATCGAGCGCGAGGCGCTGAAGAAGGAGCAGGACTCGGCCTCCAAGGACCGGCTCGGCAAGCTGGAGGAAGAGCTTGCGAATCTCGAGCAGCAGTCGTCCGAACTGACCCAGCGCTGGCAGGCGGAGAAGGACAAGATCAGCGCCGAGGCCAAGATCAAGGAGCAGCTGGACGCCGCCCGAATCGAGCTCGATCAGGCGCAGCGCAACGGCGATCTCGCGAAGGCGGGCGAGCTTCAATACGGACGCATCCCGGAACTCGAAAAGCAGCTCTCCGACGCCCAGGCCGCCGTGAAAGGCGCGATGCTCCGCGAGGAAGTCACCGCCGAGGACATCGCCTCGGTCGTCAGCCGCTGGACCGGCGTTCCGGTCGAGCGGATGATGGAGGGCGAGCGCGATAAGCTGCTTCAGATGGAGACGACGATCGGCGCCCGGGTCATTGGCCAGCAGGAGGCTGTCAAGGCTGTCTCGGCCGCCGTTCGACGCGCCCGGGCCGGCCTTCAGGATCCAAATCGCCCGCTCGGCTCATTCTTGTTCCTCGGCCCGACCGGCGTCGGCAAGACCGAGCTGACCAAGGCGCTGGCCGAGTTCCTGTTCGACGATCCGCACGCGATGGTTCGCATCGACATGAGTGAATTCATGGAGAAGCACGCCGTCGCGCGGCTGATCGGCGCTCCTCCCGGTTATGTCGGATATGAGGAGGGCGGGGTGCTGACCGAGGCCGTCCGCCGCCGTCCCTACCAGGTCGTGCTGTTCGACGAGGTCGAGAAGGCGCACGGCGACGTTTTCAACGTCCTTCTACAAGTGCTCGACGACGGACGCCTGACGGATGGACAGGGCCGGACGGTGGATTTCACCAACACGATCATCATCCTCACTTCCAACCTTGGCTCGCAATATCTTGCCTCGCTCGGCGAGGACGAGCCCGCCGAGAAGGTCGAGCCGCAGGTGATGGAGGTCGTCCGCGCGCATTTCCGGCCGGAATTCCTCAATCGATTGGACGAGGTCATCCTTTTCCATCGCCTGAGCGCGGGGCACATGGGTCCGATCGTCGATATCCAGGTCGCCCGGCTCGGCAAGTTGCTGGAGGATCGGAAGATCCGCCTGGAACTGACGGACGCTGCCCGCGCATGGCTCGGTCGTGTCGGCTACGATCCGGTTTACGGCGCGCGGCCGTTGAAACGGGCGATCCAGAAATATCTGCAGGATCCGCTCGCCGACAAGATTCTCGCTGGCGAGGTCAAGGACGGGCAAACGATCCGTGTCGACGAAGGCGATGGCGGCCTGGTCATCACGCCTGTGGGAGAAGAGGCGCGCGAAGCCGCCGAATAGCTAGCGGAGCTGGGCTCGCTGCCTGTCCGCCGTCTCGTAGAGCCGGCAGACCATCGTCCGCTCATTTTCGCTGAGGTACGGGTTCCAGGCGTCGATGATCAGCACCGCGCGATCCTCGCTACTGCGGTTCCAGGCCTCGTGCTCGATCGTGTCGTCGAAGGCGAAGGCTTCTCCAAGCCGCCATTGCCGGAACTCGCCGCCGACCCGAAACTCGCAATCGTTAGGAACGACCAGCGGAAGGTGAACGACGCTTCTCACGTTGGTGACTCCGGTATGCGCAGGGATGTGCGCTCCGGCCTTGAGGAAGGAAAAGAAGACGTTCGGGGCGCGACCCTCGATCTGGCAGATGGGCAGCGATTCAACCAAGGCGGCGGTTTGGGGTGCTCGCGCGCAAGCGTCGTCGAAGCGCTTGCCTTCCTTCCACAAATGGAATGCGCCCCAGGCGAGCGAATTGTCGAGGCGTGACCATTTGCTCTCGGGAACGCCCGAAGGCAGCGCAATATAGGGGGTCAGTTCCGGCCCTGGGTCGGCGAGGACCTCCGTCAGCTCGGCTTTGATCGCCTCCGTGGCGGCTTCCAGCTGCTCGAGCCAGGGAAAGAGTTCGCGATCGAAGAACTCGTCCGCCGGCAGGAACGGATAGTGAAGCCCTTCACACTGGTTCGCGAAGATTTCCCGCCGTCCGAGCCAGGCGTCTGCGGCCACCTCCATGCGTCGTCTTTCGCGGGTCGCTGCATTGCGTAGATCATCGGCCAAAGCCTCCTTGACCGCCTCTGACAGCTTCGCACGCCGATTCTGGATATAGGTCCGAGCGTGACCAAGCAGCTGCGCGAACTCGGGCGAGGGCTGGTCGATGCCCTTCGACAGGGCAAGCACGGCTTTCCACCGGTCCTCGGCTTCCGCCTCTTCGCCGAGGCGTTCGTGCAATTCCGCTAGGCGGATGAGGGCAAGCAAGTCGCGGCGATCGAGGTCCAGTATCTTCCCGAGCGCGGACCGCTCGCCGTCTGAATCCCCGAGAGCGCGTTGTGCCGTTGCAAGATTAACCCAGTGCGCGGGCTCTTCCGGTTCGCGCCTGGCCGCGCGCTCGAAGTGAGACGCCGCACATCGGTGATCGCCTCGCCGCATGGCGTCAGCGCCTAAGAAATTTCGAGCTGTCGGTTCGTCGGGATCGAGCGTGAGCACGGCTTCGAAGTGCTCGCGCGCTTGTTCATCGGAACCGGACCTGCGCGCTTGCTCGGCCTCGGCGAGACGTCGCTGGATGATGTCGGCGGACATGTCCACCGATTGAGACAGAGGTGTTCCGAGCCGTCAAGCTTGGCCGCCCGGACTCAGCGGATGGCGGTTCCTCCGCCCCCGCGCATCGGCTGCCGGGTATCCATTTCCAGGCGGTTTGCCCTACCCAGCGCATCCCATTCCGCCTGGGTGCGACAGGTCTTGTGCTTCATGATCGATCCGGTCGTGGCGTCGTCGATCCGGCAGACCTTCTTGGTTTTTCCGACCGCAGGCGCCGTCGCCTGGCTACCCGGCGCCGGGGTCTCTGCCTGAGTGGGGGCCGCCAGAATCCCGCAGGCAGCGATCATGAGTATGCGATACATCGACGAACCCTCCAAACTGATCGCCCTAACCGTTGAGTTGGGCGACGACAAGCACCGATCACTGACCTTCGTTTATGCCAAAAGTAAAGGGGCGACGCAGAGCGCCGCCCCTTCCCCTTTTGTCTTCAGCCTCGCTTAGCCGCGCTCGGGAGCGGGCGGCGGCGGCGGCGGCGGCGGCGGCGGAACCGGGCAAGCTTCCGTTGCCAGGATCACCGACCCGTCCGCGCAGGTCTGCGTCGCAGGTGCCGGCGGCGGCGGCGGCGGAAGCGGAGCCTCCATCACCGGCTCTACCCGCTCGCGCGGATCGAGGTCGACCCGTGCGCCGATGCGGAAGTAACGGCCAATGAACAGACGATCCGACCAGGCCGGGTTGAACTGGTAGATCGAGTAACCGGCGTTCACGTCGAGCGGCGGCTTTTTGTCCAGCAAGTTCAGCACGTCGCCGTAGAGCGTCAGGAAGCTCGTCGGCTTGAACTCCGCGTGTGCGTCGAGCCACCAGGAAGCCTTGACGTGGCACTGGACCGGATCGCCGTTGTCGTAGGTGACGAGCTGGCCGTCCGCCGCGCTCTGTGCGCAGTCCTTGTAGGTGCCGCCCGAGTCGGTCGCGGTCGGCGAATAGCCGGAGCTATAGCTCGCCGTCAGCGTCAGGTTGGCAATGTCGTTGTAATCGAACGTGTTCTGCCAGGTTGCGCGCCATTTCGGTGCACCCGAGCAAGACGTCCAACCACACGGGCCGAGCGTTCCGTCGTAACGCTGGACCGAGCCATCGTCGTTAACCTGCTGAAGCTTCATCAGGTACGAAACGTTGGCAACGCTGCGCAGCGAAATGCCGCTCGTGACCGGGACCCGGATGTCGCCCGAGAAGTCGACGCCCTTGCCCAGGAACGAGTTGGCGTTTTCAAACGGCGACTCGATAAAGCCCAAGAGCGGAAGAGCGCCCGGATTCGCAGGATCCGGGGTACCCGGAAGAACGACCACGCCGGGGACATTCACCGTGCCATTATTCGTATAATACTGGGTGATGATGTCCGCATTGACGCTAGGCGGAATGATCAGGTTCTTGATCTTGGTATGCCAGTAGTCGATCGTGAACGTCATGTTCTTCCGTGGCTGGAAGACAGCGCCCAGCGTGTAGGCGGTCGACTTTTCCGGATCCAGGTTGGGGTTGCCCGCCGAGGTCAGACCGATCGAGTAACCTCCCGAGTAGTAAGCCGCGTTGCTGGCGTGGGCCGCGCAGAAGGCAGTGAACGTCGGGTTCGTACAGTCGATGTTGGCGCCTGTGTACCCCGTCGACGGCAGCTGGAATGACTCGTTGAAGTTCGGAGCACGGAAACCGCGCGACCAGGTGCCGCGAAGCTTGACCTCCGAGATCGGCTGGAACTCAGCCTCGAACTTCGGCGAGAAGGCCGACTGACCGGTCGAATAATGGTCGTAGGAGCCCGACGCCTTGACGCGGAACTGATCGACGATCGGAGCCGCGATTTCGTAGGACAGCGACCAGATGTCGCGGGCGCCTTTCACGCCCACCGCATTGATCGTGTAGTAACGAGCATACGGATTGACGTCGTTCGGCGCGTTGGCGCTCGGATTGTTGAGCGCTTCGTGACGGAACTGGCCACCGACCGCGACGTTCAGCATGCCGCCCGGTAGCTGGAACAGATCCCGCCCGATGGCACCTTGGACCTGCCAGAGCTTGGAGGACGACGTTCTTGAGTTCACGGGGAACACCTGGTCGATCGCCGCCTGGGTGTTCGCCGTCTGGTCGTTGAAGTTGTACAGTCCAGTCCCGATGGCGTTGATTAGGCCCTCGAGATAGATGTAGTCGACGTTGGTGACATCGAGGTCGACCCGCGAAGCGGTTGCCCCGACGTTGTAGTTCCACTCATCGGCTGCCCCGAACGTCCCGCTGGCGCCGGCCGCAACGCGATAGGTTCGCGCGTCGGTGAACGTCTTGATGCTGCGGTTGGGAATAGCCGAGAGCTGCGCCTCGTTTCCGGCCGCAGCGAACGGGTTATTGGGGTTGAGCACGCCGTTGGTTGCGTCGCAGCCCGAGAACCGGAGGTCGCCGGAAATATTGCCGGTTGCCGGGTTCGAGCCAACCACGCCGACCGCTTCCGGGCAGACGTAAACCGGGAGGAAGATCCGGGTGATGTTGACGTTGCGGCCACCAGCGGCGGTCCGGTTGGTGAAGCTACGCGGAGTGCCTTCGTTGAACGTCTTCGTGTTGTAGTAGTTCAACATGATGAACGCATCGGTATCGCCGAACCGCTTGGTCGCGCGAACCGCGCCGCCCTTGCGGGTGATCTTGGCGTTGTACATCTGGTAATCACGGAGAAGATCTTCGTTGCAGACGGTTGCCGGCCCAGTGGAACCGGTGTAGCCGATGTTGTTGAACGTATACACGTCGAGGCCCGTCACTGGATCCGTGACCGGAGTGACGCCGTCGTCTTCGAAGACTTGGGTGAACGTCGGAGTGACGGTGCCCTGTTGGGCCGGCGTCAGGGTTGTCGAACCGAGGCCTCCGCATCCATTCAGGTATTGGAAGTTCCCGATTGGAATCGTCCCCGGCGCAAAGTTGTGAACGGTTCCACCCGGATCCGTGAACGACAGCGCTGTACTGTTGAACGGCCGTGCGGCGGCAGCCTGAGTCGCGCCGAAGCCGGCATAACTGCCGTCATACTGAATGCCGTTGCGGATGGCGTTGAAGAGACAGCCCTGAGCCGCGTCGCCGCAGATCCCGCTGAGATCGCCGGTGTTGAACGGATAGCCGCGATCGCGCGAATAGAGCGCATCGTTCTTCTGCCATTCCACGTTGGCGTAGACATTGTAGCCGTCGTCCGACAGGTCGCCCACGCCACCGGTGAGGCTGATGCGCCGTTCCTTGGCGTCGCCACGCTGCGAGATGCCGTAGGAGGCATTGCCGTGAATGCCCTGGATCTCGTTCTTCGTGATGACGTTGACCACGCCCGCGATGGCGTCGGAACCGTAGGTCGACGAAGCGCCGTCAAGCAGCGTGTCGATGCGTCCGACGATCGCGTTTGGCATCGAGTTGATGTCGACGATGTTGCGCTGCGCATCGTCGGCGAGCGGGTAGACCGCGGTGCGCATGCTGTCGAACAGCACGAGCGTGTAAGCGTCGTTGAACCCGCGAAGCGACGGGGCGCTGGCGCCGGTGGTGAAGCCGAAGGACGACCAGCTCGGGGGAACCGTACCGGCGTTGTTCGCCGTCAGGGTCTGCACATATTCCGTGACCGTGGAGATACCGCGCTTCTGGATGTCGTCAGCGGTGACCGACACGACCGGCGAGGCCGTCGCGGCCGCCGGGTTGCGGGTGATCGTACCGGTAACGATGATTGCTTCGCCCGCTTCCTGCTCGGTCGGGGTAGCGTCCGCGGTTGCCGGCGCTGCCGGAGACTGCGCTTCCTCTTGCGACGTCGCGCCCGGGGCGTTCGTCGGATCCTGCACGGTCGTCGTCGCGTCCTGCGCGTACGCCGGACCCGCAATCGCCACACCGGCGATGATGGTGGTCGCCAGAAGCGATCCCTTGGCAGTAAATTTCATTGTATTCCCCTCTACCGGCGCCTTCCCGAGCGCCAAAACGAACGTAATCCGCGGCACAAAGAGCGGACGGATTGGCGGCTTGGTATGAAAAAGGGGTTACCCGCGCAATCGACTGAAGGCCCTGCACGGCATATCATGACGGACCTGTGACAATTTGAGCACAGCCCGCCACCGGAGCCTATTCAAATTTGGGAGCGCGTCCGCTCACTCGAACCTCGACGGATTGGTGATGCTCGCCGGCGAACGGCGCTACTTTCGCTCCGCCTGGAGGCTAGCCTCGGCATCGACATAGGCTTCCTGCCGTTCGATGCTCCAGTATCTGAGCTCATGCAACGGGATCTGAACGCCGGTAACGGCGCAGATGACATGGTCGCCGTTCGAGAGGACCCTGAACGTGCCCGGAAGGTAATGAAGGCGGGCGATTCGCCCCGTTCCACTCATCAGCATCATCTATTCCTCAGGCTCATCGAACAGGCCCCGCTGCGGAGCGACATAGGATCGAGCCCCGCTCCTCTCAACCCGCGAGGGCTGTTTAGGCTTCGGTTCGGTGGTGGCATCGACCGCTCCATCGCCGAAGTGCAGCCGGAGCGTCTTCGCTGCCGTGGCCTCCGCGGCGTGGGTCAGTGTCTTGCCCGTTCGATCCGTCACTCGCGCAAACCCGCGCCTCAAGGGCCGATCGGGATGCGCGAGTTCGGCAAGGCGCCAGAGCGACGCGAGCCGATCCGACGCGCGTTCGATGCGATCCGAAAGAATCTCCGGCCTGAGTCGAGGAGCGACAGAACTCAGGTCAGCTCGGGCGTGCGCCGCCCGAGCTGCGAGCGCACGCGGCATGCGCGCGACCAGTTCGTCCACACGTTGGGTCGTGGGCGCGAACAGGGCCTGCGGCTGGGGCCAGCGATCCAGCGTGAAGTCGAGCCTCTCGCACGCGCGTCGCGCGTGCGTGGTAAGACAGAAAGCAGCCCGCCGGCCCAGGTCATCGACTTCGGCCATCAGTTCCGAGCGGACGGGGACCGCGAGCTCTGCGGCCGCCGTCGGCGTCGGGGCCCGCATGTCCGAGGCAAAGTCGATCAGCGTCGTGTCGGTTTCGTGCCCGACCGCCGAGATCAGTGGGATCGGGGATTCGGCCGCCGCGCGAACGACCTCCTCCTCGTTGAAGGCCCACAGATCCTCGATGGATCCGCCTCCGCGGGCAACGATCAGCAGGTCAGGCTTGAGCACCGGCCCGCCTGCCTCGATTGCGCCAAAGCCTCGAATCGCCTGCGCAACCCTGGCCGACGCACCTTCCCCCTGCACCGGCACCGGCCAGACGATGACATGGGTCGGAGAGCGGTCCTCGAGCCGGTGGAGGATGTCACGGATCACCGCGCCGGTCGGAGAGGTGACCACTCCGATCACCCGCGGCAGGAACGGCAGCTTGCGCTTGCGCGACGAGTCGAACAGTCCTTCGGCAGCGAGCGCTCGCCGGCGCTTGTCGAGAAGCGCCATCAGCGCCCCCTCGCCCGCAAGTTCCATCCGGTCTATGACGATCTGGTACTTCGACCGTCCAGGATAGGTGGTCAGCTTGCCGGTGGCGATGACCTCCGCGCCGTCCACCGGCCGGAAGGCCAACGTCTGTGCAGAGCTGCGCCAAACAACTGCGTCCATGCACGCGCCTTCGTCCTTCAGGCTGAAATAGCAGTGCCCGGAGGCATGACGCTTGAAACCCGAAATCTCGCCCCGCACACGCACCCGGCCGAACGACGTCTCGATCGTCCGCTTGAGCGACATGGACAGCTCGGTCACCGACAGCGCAGGCGCGTTGTCGCCGGAAGCGACGTTCGCTAACAGGCCGGTGCCGTCTTCGGGGAGATTCATGAATATCCTGCTTCTGGGTTCGGGTGGACGCGAGGATGCGCTCGCCTGGCGCCTGAGGCAATCGCCGAGCTGCAACAAGCTGATCGCGGCGCCAGGGAATCCCGGAATCGCGCGATGGGCGGAATGCGTCGACATCGACCCTTGCGATTCGGCGGCGGTAACCGATCTCGCGCGCGACCACGCCATCGACCTGGTGGTGATCGGCCCCGAAGCGCCGCTGGTCGCGGGTGTCGGCGATGCGCTGCGCAGCTCCGGCTTTGCGGTCTTCGGACCCAATGCGGAGGCCGCCAGGCTCGAAGGGTCGAAAGGATTCACCAAGGATCTGTGCGCTGCGAACGCAATCCCGACAGCGGGCTACGTCCGCGTCGACACCGCCGCCGCGGCACATGCCGCACTGGATGAATTCAGCGTCCCGCTCGTCATCAAGGCGGATGGATTGGCGGCAGGCAAGGGCGTGACCGTGGCCATGACACGCGAAGAGGCAACAGGAGCCATCGATGCGGCGGGCGACGGACCGATGGTGATCGAGGAATTTCTCCAAGGCGAAGAAGCGAGCCTGTTCGCGCTCGTCGACGGCGAGACGGCAGTGCCTCTTGCGTCGGCGCAGGACCATAAGCGCGTCGGCGAGGGAGACACGGGTCCAAACACCGGCGGAATGGGCGCCTACAGTCCGGCGCCGGTGCTGACGCCAGCGCTCGAGCAACGGGCGATGGACGAGATCGTGCGCCCAACCGTTCGCGCCTTGGCGGACGCAGGCACCCCCTTCTCCGGCGTGCTCTATGCCGGGCTAATGCTGACGAGCGAGGGGCCAAAGCTCATCGAATATAACGTCCGCTTCGGAGACCCGGAATGCGAGGCGATCATGCCGCGCATCGAGGGAGACCTGGCCGAACTGCTTCACGCTGTCGCGACCGGGAGGCTCGCCAGTCTCCAGCCTGCGCTGTCACCCAACCACGCGGTGACGGTCATCCTCGCTGCACGCGGTTACCCGGGAACCCCTGCGAGTGGCGGACTGATCCGTGAAATCGAAGCAGCAGAGCAGGTCCCGGGAGTCACCGTCTTCCACGCGGGAACGGCGTCGGCCGACGGCCAACTCATCGCCAAGGGCGGGCGGGTTCTCGCCGTGACAGCCACTGCCGAAACCTTCGCCAACGCCCGGGCACGGGCCTATCGCGCGATCGACCAGATCGACTTTGCCGACGGCTTTCACAGGCGGGATATCGGCTGGCGCGAGGTCCAGCGTAACGAGTCGGCAATGGCGGACGAATGAACCTGTTCTGGGACGTCTACTGGCCACTGCTCACCATCGCCGTTGTGCTCGGCGTCGCGGCCGGCTCGATCGGTTTGGGCGCAACACCGTCGCGCCAATCGAAGACGCGTGAATTGAGACGATGGGCGGCGCTGACAATCACGACCGGAGCGCTTGCCGTTTTTGCACTCGGCGCCATTTGGCATGGCCCGGTTGGAGCTGGCGAAAGGCTCGCGACCACCGTTGATGGAACGTCACGCGAGGTCCTCGACGACTGGGAGATGACGCAAGTTCAAGGCCAAATCGAGCGCGATCCGATCAAACGGACGCTGGTGCTGTCAGGCCCCGCGGACGACTTCCAGCGCAGCGAGCTGCTCCGGATCATGGACGATGTGCCCGGGGTCGCCAACGTCCGGTGGGCGAACATGAAACCACCCTTCGCATTGCCGCTCTTCGCCGAAGCGGAACTTGCCGGCGTCATCTGCTTTGGCCTTGGGTTGCTATTGGCCTATTTGCTGGAGCTTCGACGCCGTTATCGCGCCCAGTGGAGTTGGTGATGGAAATTGGTTCGAACCTGCCGTGGATCATCCTTGCAATCGTCGTCGTCGCGATCCTTGCGTTTCTGGCGCTGCGACCGCGGCAGCGCGTGCGTCTAAGCGATTCCGCGCCGGTCCGACCACACATGGCGCATGCCAAGGAGCAACGTCAGGGCGAAGGTCGAGGCCTGGCCGGAGAGGTTGCAGCGGCGACGAGCGACGTCACCGGCGAGATCATCCACGCCCGAGTGCACGACAACCTTCCCGGAGCGTCGGGGCCCCCCGACAATCTCCAGTGTTTGAAGGGCGTGGGGCCGAAGTTCGCGCAAATGCTGAACGCTCGCGGGATCATCCGCTACGACCAGCTGGCGCAGATGACCCCGGCCGAAGTCGATCTCCTCGACGGACAGCTCGGCCCGTTCCGCGGACGTCTCCAGCGCGACCGGATCGTCGAGCAAGCCGACTACCTCGCCCGGGGCGACGAGGACGGATTCGAGGCGCGGTTCGGCAGCCTCGGCTGCTAGCGCGCCGCTGGAATCAGGGCCTTGCGAATAGGTTCGACCCAGCCCTTCTTCTTCATGTCCCAGAGGATGAAGTCGCTGTCGAACTGCCAATAGGCCCAGGCGAAGCCGTGCCGCTCCGCCTCACGCGCTACAGCCTCCGTATACGCTGTACGCATGGCCGTCGGCGTTCCGCTGCCATCGTAGGCTCCGAACTCGCCTAGCAGGACCTGCCGGTTGTTCGCCTTCGACCAGGCCGCAACCTTGTCGAAGTTGGCCGCCAGCTCGGCCCGATCTGCGCCGCTGCCCCAGGTAACGCCCTTCACTGTCTTCATTTCCTCAACCCAGGGCGCTCCCTGGTGAGTGAAAGAGAACGGGTCGTAGTAGTGGAAAGTGGCGACGATGTTCGGATCGTCCGCCGGAAGCTTCAGAGTGTGGAGCTTCTCACGGCTGTTCCACTGCGTCGGCCCGATGACGATCCGCCGCGTGGGATTCGTCTGCCGCACGATCGCCAGGATCTCGGGAAACAAAGCGTTCCACGTATCCGCGTCCAGCTTCGCGTGCGGCTCGTTCAAAAGCTCGAAAAGGACTGTAGGAGGCGCATCCTGATAACGCGGGGCGACTTGGGTCCAGAATGCCGACAACCTGGTCCGGCAGGTCTCCACATCATTGGCACAGGCGTTGAAGTCGTGTTCGTCCAGGATGACCGAGAGACCAGCGGCGGTGGCATTCTTCACGATCCAGTCCAGCCGCTCGAAAAATGCCGGCGTGAGTTGATTCTTCGCGTCCATGTGCCTGAACGCATGCAGGTTCACCCGGATGAAATCGAAGCCGCCGCGGCGAATCTCGGCGAAGTGGCTCTGCTGGAAACGGCCCTTAGCCGGATCGGTCCAGATGGGATCGTAGCCGAGCACATTCACACCTCGTCGAAGCTCAAGCTGCTGGGCGGGGGGAGCCGCCGGCGGTGAAGGGGCCGCAACTGCGGTGGCCGAGAAGAATAGAGCGATGAGCGACGCGACAAGCTTCTTCAGCATTAAGACCCCCTGCTTCCTAATTCGCCTCAATCCGCCGACGCCGGCGCGGGCTCACGCGAGCGGCGCTTCGGACGCGATGCGATCAGCTTGTCGATCTTGCGCCCGTCCATGTCGACG
>Ga0307413_10000175_pt1 | contig 18128 bp, 18 predicted proteins | sample DK1Ometagenome_3_FD_203714 | JGI IMG/M metagenome (GOLD analysis project Ga0307413, IMG submission 203714) | Maize rhizosphere microbial communities from greenhouse at UC Davis, California, United States - DK15-O-2 | ecosystem: Host-associated > Plants > Roots > Rhizosphere > Soil | place: USA... | reverse complement strand
CAACTACGCGCCGTATAAATACGATCTGCGGCGGTTCAACACGATAGGTTCTATTTCGTTCGATCACCCGGACCCGTCGATCTTCACGGTACTTACCTCGCCTTCAAGCGAAGCGGGCGTTGCGAACTGCGACTTCGTAATCTTCCCCGACCGCTGGCTCGTCGCGGAAGACACGTTCCGCCCGCCCTGGTATCACCGCAACGTGATGAGCGAATACATGGGCCTGATCTACGGCACCTACGACGCGAAGGAGGAAGGCTTCGTCCCCGGCGGCGGCTCGCTGCACAATCAGATGTCCGCACACGGCCCTGATCTGGACGCTTTTGAGAAGGCGTCGAATGCCGAACTAAAGCCGCAAAAGCTCTCGGGAACCCTGGCGTTCATGTTCGAGTCGCGCTACATCATTCGCCCCACCAAGTTCGCAATGGACGGCGCGGAATTGCAGCATGAATATTTTGAAGTTTGGCAGAAATTGAAAAAGAATTTCAGGCTTTAGATCCGCCGATATTGCTTTTCGTTTGATGTAATTGACACGGCCCCGCGCGTATTTACCGTGCTGTCGGTTATAGGGTTTTTTCCTATTGACCCGGTTGCCCGTTTTCTGCAAAGTATATATAAAGTCTATGTTTTCAGATACTTCGGCCGCCCTACTAAACTTCGGGGCCGTGCACAACTGCCCTAAATAATCTAAATGGTAGCTAAAGTCGGCGGAACGCTGGTGCTCGCGTTCCTTTCAAGTGTAGTACTCCTGATCATTATCGGGGCGGTCTCGTACGGTTCCGTCGAGACGCTCGTGTCGAATAACGAGCGGGTGAATCACACGCAGGAGGTGCTTGAACGGCTGGAGGATATCCGCACCCAAATCATTCAAGTGGAAACCGATGCTCGCGGCTTTTTGTTGACCGGCGATCTGGCGTACCGGAACGCTTACGACCGCGGGCTGCGAGAATTGCCGTCAATGATCGTGGAGGTAAAGCAGAGAACGCAAGGCAGCGATTCTCATCAACAAAAATTTCCGGCACTGGAGGAAGCCGTCCGGTTGCGACTCGAATTGCTGGATGAATACGTAAAGCGAAGAGAAGTGTTGGGGGCGACGGTGATCCCGGCTGGGCAAAGCTCGGAGGGGAAACGGCGTATGGACGCGGTCAGGGCAGTGCTGGACGAAATTTCGCGCGACGAAAGATCGTTGTTGGACGTTCGTCTTGACCAATCCCGGCAAAGCACCCGCCGGCTTCTGTTCACCCTTTCGCTTTCGCTCGCCGGGATGCTCGCGCTCTTGTGCCTGGTGTTTTACCTGGCATTTCGCGATATCAAAGCTCGCCGTTTAAACGAAGAGAGGCTGTCGGCAGCCCGCGACGAGCTCGAACAAAGGGTGCGTGAACGCACAAGTGAGCTGAGCACGATGAATATAGAGCTTGAGCGCAGCAATCGCGAGCTGCAGGATTTTGCCTTTGTCGCTTCGCATGACCTGCAGGAGCCGCTTCGAAAGATCCAGGCCTTCGGCGATCGGCTCGCTACGGTTCAGGGCCCGAAATTCAACGAACAAGGCAGGGATTATCTCGACCGAATGCAGAACGCGGCCGGGCGGATGCATACGCTGATCAACGATCTGCTCACGTTTTCGCGTGTGACAACGAAAGCTCAGCCATTCGTGCCCACGGATCTCGGCAAGATCGCGAAAGACGTGTTGAGCGACCTGGAGACCACCATCGAACAATCGGGCGGATTGGTGGAGATTGACGATCTGCCAACCATCGATGCAGATGAAATGCAGATGCGTCAGCTCTTCCAGAACTTGATAGTAAATGCGCTAAAATTTAGGAAAGCCGACGTCGCGCCGGCGGTGAGGGTCGAGGCCCAGGTTTTTCAAGCGGAAACGTCTGAAATAGATGGGTCAGTGCCTAAAGACCTCGTTCGGCTGTCGTTCGCCGATAATGGGATCGGATTTGACGAGAAATATCTTGACCGGATCTTTACTCCGTTTCAAAGATTGCATGCTCGGAACGAATATAAGGGTACCGGCATCGGGCTCGCGGTGTGTCGAAAAATAGTGGAACGCCACGGAGGCACGCTTACCGCCGAGAGCACGCCGGGGAAAGGCGCGAATTTCATCGCGACGTTGCCCCTGATACAAACTAAGGAGAAGTAATGACCAAACCTAACGGACAGCCGATCGTTATCCTGATGGCGGACGACGACGCCGACGATCGCATGCTCACGAAGGACGCCTTGCAGGAAAGCCGGGTGCTGAATGAGCTTCGCTTTGTGGAGGACGGCGAGGAGCTGATGGAGTACCTGACCCGCAAGGGAAAATACGAGAACTCGGACGATTCGCCAAGGCCGGGCCTGATACTTCTGGACCTCAACATGCCGAAAAAGGACGGCCGCGAGGCGTTAAAGGAGATCAAATCGGATCCAAACCTGAGACGGATCCCCGTCGTCATCATGACCACGTCCAAGGCTGAGGAAGATATCTTTAGAAGCTATGATTTCGGTGCGAGTTCGTTCATAACCAAGCCGGTCACATTCGATCGGCTGGTTGAGTTGATGAGGACGCTTGGGGAGTATTGGGTGGAGTTCGTTGAGCTCCCCGATTAACGGTTCTTTCTATGTTTTCTGAAGGAAACACAAGCCCGATCAACGTGTTGCTGGTCGAAGACGATGACGACGACTACGTTCTCGTCCAGGATCTCTTCAGGGAGATCGGCAACGAACGGTACAAGCTGCGTCGGGTGGCCACCTACGAGGAGGCGGTGGAGTTGAATTCGCCGAGTGAGTATGACGTGTGCCTTCTGGATTATCGCCTGGGCGCCCACGACGGGCTTGAGCTGATGCAGGATTTGCGAAAGCTCGGGTTCCAATGCCCGATGATTTTGTTGACCGGCCAAACGGATGACGAGATCGACCGCAGGGCGATGAAGGCGGGCGCCTCTGACTATCTAACGAAGGGGGGTATTTACGCCCAGAATCTTGAACGTTCGATCCGGTACTCTATCCAGCAAAAACAGTTGGCTGAAGAAAGGATCCGCGCGGTGCGCGAGCAGGCGGCACGCGAAGAAGCCGAGGCTGCGAACCAAGCGAAGGACGATTTCCTTGCCGTGTTGTCGCACGAATTGAGAACGCCGCTGAACGCGATGTTGGGCTGGGTGCGGCTGCTCAAAACCAATCCTGACAGCGAAGAGATCTTCGATAAGGCGGTAGAGGCGATCGAGCGGAGCGCCGTGACGCAAACGAAGTTCGTTGAGGACCTGCTGGACATTAACCGCATCGTTAACGGAACCATCCGGCTGACGATGCGGTCGTTTTCGCTGAATCAACTAACTAAGCTCGCCGTCGAGGCCATACGGCCGACGGCGGAAGCAAATTCGCTCACGCTCGGTCTTCAGACGGCGGCGGAAGAATTTGTAATCGTGGGGGATTCGGAACGCGTACAGCAAATAGTAAATAATCTGCTGTCCAATGCGTTGAAATTTACGCCTGAGGGCGGCTCGATCACTGTCCAACTGGAGCGTGACGGCGATAATGCCTTGATAAGGGTGACGGACTCGGGCCAGGGGATCAATAAAGAGTTTCTGCCCCGCGTTTTCGAGCGTTACAAACAGGCGAACAACTCGACGACAAATAGGAAAGGCGGCCTGGGCCTCGGGCTCGCGATCGTCAAACATCTCGTCGAACTGCACGGCGGAACCATCAGCGTGCAAAGCGAGGGCGAAGGCAAAGGTAGTAGTTTTACGGTTCAGTTTCCCATAGCCCAATCGGCGGTGCTGAGTGCTTCCGAATCCACCGCCTGAATCCAGCTAATAATTGCAATGTGCCGCAACATCAAAACCCTATCCAATTTTGAGCCGCCCGCGACGAGCGATGAGGTAATTGCGTCGGCCCTACAGTTCGTCAGGAAGCTTTCGGGAATGAACAAGCCTTCGCGGTTGAACCAGGAAGCATTCGAACTGGCCGTCGAACGCGTGGCAGCCGCGGCGCAGGAGATGCTGAACACACTCGTCATCCACGCCCCGCCTAAAGACCGCGAAACCGAAGCACGCCTGGCACGAGAAAGATCCGCTCGCCGTTTTGATGCGGCCCGGTAAGTTAACATACCCTTCTGCATTGTTTTGGCTTTATCCTAAGGCTTATGAAGCGGTGCACCCGATGCGGGCAAATTTATTCGGACGAGTTGATTTACTGCCTCCAGGATGGAATGGTTTTGGTCGACGATCAAACCGACGCCGAAATTCCCACCGTCGTGCGTCCCGCTCCGTCCAATCGATCGAAATTACCGAAGCTAAAATACGCCGCCATCGCGTTGGTCATCCTCTTCGCGTTGATCCTTGCCGGAGCGCTCGGCGCGTTTGCGGTGTGGAAGTGGATGGCGAGTCCCGCCGCCGAAACCGCCAAGGATTCGCAACAGAACGCCTCGCCAACTCCATCAGCGTCGGCGTCGCCCCGAGTTGGGTCCCCATCGACTTCCCCGATTCCCGAGGTAAACGACGCGAACGCCCGGCCCAAATCTACTCCGACTAAAACGCTAACGCCTGCGGCTAATGGGGAGGATGATGATGGATATCAAGATCCCGGGACGTCTCGGATCAACTTTGGCCGGGGCCGCGTTAGCGAAAGTGTTTCGGGCCGGATCTCGCTGAGCCGGTCATTCGTGCTCCGTACGCTGGGCGGCCAGTATTTAACGGCCTCGGTCGGCTCGCCCCGTGATTGCGTGGTCTTCGCGAACGGCTCATCGTCGACTGCGTTTGCCACACCCCAAGGTGACACCAGGCTGGACATAAGGAATAATTGCGAACGGCCCGTCAGATTCTCTTTGAACGTGGCCGTCCGTTAATATCTCTCATAACCTTTAGCCCTGTGAAGAACGACAAAAAACAATAATTGAGAAGATAAGCCGCAGGGGACCGATCCGGTTTTTGATCTAATGGCCTTCGATGAATGGAAGGATTTGCTTCAGGATGGCGACATTAAGCCACTTCAGTGATTCGTTTATCACAATGACACGATCGCACTGAAAGCAGGGCTGTACGCCGGCAGCAATCTTTCGAGTATCGACTCATGGGCGAGCGGGAACTTGCGGCCGGGCTCGATACTTCATCTGCTTTCATTCGAGGGACAATTCGTCGGCGAAAGCCATCGGGCAATGATCACAAGCGATCACGGGGGCGGCTGGGGTACCGGGATGGAGCGGAAATCCATCGCAGATTACTTACCGAAGGTCTCCCGGGGGACAAGGATGAATAGCGATCCAAAACGCGAGGTTCTTCGCCACCTGCTCTCAACGGTTCGGTTTCGCGGCAGCGTTGCGATCGGCGACGCGCCGGAAGGCTTTGCCGATTTTCGTGCTGCTGGCTCGACGCGGTCGGCGGGTGAACTGCTGGCGCACATCAGCGATTTGATCGCGGGCTCGCACTTTTTACTAAAAGGAGAATACGTCGAACTTGCCACCGAACCGCTTCCCTGGGAGGCGGAGAAAACACGTTTTCGTGATTCGTTGAAGGAACTCGATGGCTTCCTCGCGTCAGACGCACCGTTAGCATACCCGGTCGAGAAATTCGTCCAGGGCCCGATCGGCGACGCATTGACCCATGTCGGGCAGATCGTGCTGCTGCGCCGGATGGCCGGCTTCCCGATCGAACCGGTATCTTATTTTACCGCCGAGATCGTTCCCGGCGAGGATTGATAAATGTCACGCCTCATTAACGAAAAGGGAAACCGATTAGGCCGTGATGCTTCGACGGACTTTATGATTTAATTTCATCTATTTTAACCTTTTTTAAGGACATTGAGGCCGCGATCGTGTAAAAAGTAAAGGCCATGAAGGAAGATGATCGGACCAGAACGTTAAGAAACAGAATCTACTCGGTCGACCTGCTGCGCGGCATCGTGATGATGATCATGCTGCTCGACCACGTCCGTGAGTTCGTGCATGCCGGAGCGCTTCAAACGGATCCGACAAATCCGGAAACCACGACCGCAGCCGTTTTCTTTACGAGGTGGATCACGCATTTCTGCGCACCAGCGTTCGTCTTCCTCTCGGGCGTTAGTATTTATCTACAAAAAATGAACGGGAAAAACGAAGCGGAACTTTCCCGGTTCTTGTGGACGCGGGGGCTGTGGCTTGTTTTCCTCGAATTCACAGTCGTGCGGTTCGCCATAGTTTTCAATCTCGATTATTCATTCTTCGGCATGGCTCAGGTGATCTGGGTGATTGGGGTTTCGATGGTGGTGATGGCGGCGATGATATATCTTCCGGCAAAAGTCGTCGGATCGATCGGACTTACGATGATCCTTTTGCACAACTTGTTGGATCCGGTCCAGATACCGCCGAACGTGGCTTTTGCCGTTGCGCCGCCGCCGGATTTCGGGCAAATTCTTTGGATCGTCCTTCATCAGGTAGGAGTGGTTCCGCTCTTTGGGGGAGCGTCGCAGATATTTTTTGCTTATCCTCTTATTCCCTGGATCGGCGTGATGATGGCCGGGTACGCTGTGGGAACTTTTTACAATTGGGAAACCGGGCGCCGGACACGTGTTTTGTTAATAGCGGGTATATCGGCAACGGTCGCGTTCGCTGCGCTTCGGCTTATTAACATTTATGGTGATCCGGTTCCATGGTCTGTGCAATCTGAACCGATTCGCACGGTGTTGTCGTACCTCAACACGAACAAATATCCGCCTTCACTGCTCTTCTTGCTGATGACGCTTGGCCCTTCTTTGATCTTGCTCGCGCTGACTGACCAAATTGATGGGAAAGCGGTCTGGCAGCGCCTGGCGATCACGTTCGGTCGGGTTCCTATGTTCTTTTACATTCTGCAATGGTTTACGGCACACGGGGCGGGAGTTTTGCTTAGCTATGCTGCCGGAAAGGATCCGAGTTATCTATTTCTTAAGCCTTTCGATATGGGCCAGGCGGCACCGCCCGAGCACGGTTTCTCTCTATTGACCGTTTACGCCGCGTGGATCGCCGGACTCGCCCTGCTATATCCGCTTTGCCGCTGGTGGGGGAACCTGAAGCAAAGACACAAGCACTGGACGCTGAGCTACCTGTAGAACAACATGTCGATCAATTACAGAACTTTTCCTGATCCATATTCGTTACCACTCGCACACGGCCCGGCCGCGGTAACGCTATGCGAAAAAAGTTCAAACACAGTGCAGTCGTATTCACCTTTACAATTGGCCTTTTCGCGGGAACGGTGTGCGGACAAACAGCTGAACAAAATATTTCCGGGCTCATAATCGCTAAGGACGCCGCATTCTGGAAGGCGTATAACCAATGCGATACCGCGGCATTCCAAACGATGTTCACCGACGACGTGGAGTTTTACCACGACAAGGGAGGCGCAACCATGGGATTTTCGAATTTTATGGCGGCGTTGAAGACCGGGCTCTGCGGCAATCCTGATTCACGCCTGCGCCGCGAAGAACTGAAGGAAACGGTGAAGGTGTTCCCACTGTCGAAGGAGGGCGCGATATACGGCGCGATCATTTCCGGGGAACATGTGTTTTACGTCAATCAGAAAGGCAAGGCGGAATTTTTGGACGGGCACGCCAGGTTTATGCAGCTTTGGCTTCGAAGCGGCGAAGCTTGGAAAATGGCCCGCATTTTGAGCTATGATCACGGCCCGGCGACCGAACGTCTCAAAGACAGACGCCATTGAATTACCCTCGCCACCGCTTTTGCCGACACGACAAAAGCCCAGAGGGCTCAGAATCGATAATATTCACTCCATCTCGCTCTCGTCTATATCAAAATTTGCGTGGACCTTTTGGACGTCGTCGTTGTCGTCGAGGGCGTCATAGAGCTTCATCATCTGTTTGGCGTCGGCACCTTCGAGCTTGATGTAGTTTTGAGGAACCATCGAAATTTCGGCGGCTTGGGGCTCGACACCTGCTTTTTTGATCGCTTCGTTGACCGCTTCGAAAGCGTCGGGGGTGGTGAAGATCTCAAATACGTCGCCTTCGTCCTGCATGTCGTCGGCCCCCGCCTCGATGGCGATCTCGAACAGTTCTTCCTCACTCTTGGCGGCTTTATCGACGACGATGTAGCCTTTCTTGTCGAACATCCAGCCGACCGAACCGGATTCGCCCATGTTGCCGCCGTTCTTCGAAAATATGTGACGGATCTCGGCGACCGTGCGGTTTCGGTTGTCGGTCATTGCTTCGACCATCACGGCGACCCCGTTCGGGCCATACCCCTCGTACAAGACCTCGTCGTAGTTCACGCCCTCGAGCTCGCCCATGCCGCGTTTGATCGCGCGGTCGATGGTGTCGTTCGGCATGTTCTGTGACTTGGCGTCCGTTACGGCTTTACGAAGCCGCGCGTTCGCATCGACGTCGCCGCTGTTGCCCGTTCGGGCCGCCACGGTGATCTCCTTGATCATCTTGGTGAAGATCTTCCCACGCTTCGCGTCGAGCGCTCCCTTTTTATGCTTGATGGTGTGCCACTTGGAGTGTCCTGACATTAGTTTTAGCCTTCCAGAATAGAGGCGGAAACGGAACGTGAACGAGCGTGGCGATCAGGCGTCAAACCAATGAGCTTTCGGTTTTCACCCACCCGATCCTCACGCTCCTAACGGCCGCCTTTCCGCTCGAATGAATCGAATTTCAAAATATACCACGCGGCATTTTCGGGGGCAAAATCGTAACGTTTCATACAGAATTCAACGCGATTTTACGGTACGTTAACCGAAAACTCCCCAAACCAGCGGAAGGAGGTTTATGAATCGAACTCTTTCTTGTATTTCGATCTTTGTGCTGCTGATGATCGCCGTTGCGGTGTGTGTCAAACAAACGATCGAGTTCAGCGATAAGCTTGACGGCTCCACATTTGCGTTACTGCTTGGCGCCGAAGCCGGAGTTGCCGTAGCTTTGGCCGCATCGGGTATCTCATTGTTTCGCCGGCGTTTCGCTCGTCGTAAGGAGCCGGTCACTCGCCGGCCAGCCGTTGAAGTTGTTCGGGCATAACGCCCCGCACGCTCACTCGTTTCGATCTCGAGTTGTGCCCCGCTGTAATCGACACGCACGAACGCGGAACGCCCAAAGACCGTGCGATGAACTTTATCACCTCACCGTTGGCGGCACCTTCGACCGGAGGTGCCGCGATCTTTATCTTCAAGGCACCGTTCAGTACACCAACAATCTCCGATCTCGAAGATCGTGGCATCACACGGAGGCTGAAAACGATCGTATTTTCCGTTTCTGTATATTCGATCAACCGATCAGCCCCTGACGAAGATGTTCAATACGACGGACTGCAGCAGTCCGATCAGGATAAGCACGAGCATCGCGGAGATATCGAACATGCCGATCGGCGGGATCAGCTTCTGCACCGGCAGCATGATCGGGTCGGTCACGCGCATTACGAAGCCGAGAACCGTCTTTCGCGTGAAGACGAACCACTGCGAAAGAAAGCGGATAAAGATGAACAGCACCAACACGCTCAGCAGTCCGTAAAGCACGAACCCGATAAACATCTTTGGGTTTCCGGAGGCTATTCCTGTCGACAGCCCGTCTATAACGAAGAACGCATTGCCGATGATCTGGCTCGCGAAATAAGTGAACACGAGCCCGATGAACAGCGTGACGAGCGGCGCGAGGCGTGTATCTACTCTAAAGTTCGCAAGGAATCGGGCCGCCGGGTAAATCCACTTCTCAGTGAGTTTTTTGATCTTGAACCCGAAACGGCCGACCGCCCCGAAGGGATTAGGGTCGGCAAAATTGAAGATCAGCCGCAAGACCAGAAAGGTGAGGAAAACAAGAAACGCCCCCCACAAGATCATCCACACGATCGGGTAAACGGTCGCGGTCAGCGTCGCATTCTGCATAGGTATATTCTATCACCGGCCGGCGCCGTATTCTCGTTCGCCGAATATGGCCGTTCCGACCCGAACGATCGTTGCGCCCTCTTCGATCGCGACCTCGAAATCGTGGCTCATGCCCATTGAAAGCTCGCCGCCAGGAATCACATTGTCGCGGATCTCGCGGATCCGCTTGAAATGGGGCCGGGTTGCTTCAGGGTCGGCAAAGTAGGGCGGAATGATCATCAACCCTTCAAACTTCAGATGCCGGCAGGTTTGAAGAAAATCGGACAACATGGTTAGGTCATTTTCCGCAATGCCGGTTTTCGTTTCTTCGCCCGCGATGTCCACCTGCACGAAAATACGGAGCGAATCTCGGCTCGTTTCGCCACAAATGCGTTCCAACTTCGCGGCGATTTCGACGGAATCCACCGAATGAATAACATCGAAAAGTTGGACTGCCTTGCGGGCTTTATTCGATTGCAAATGCCCGATCAGGTGCCATTCGACGGCTTCGCGTCCCAGCTCAGCGATCTTCCCTTCGGCCTCCTGGACCTTATTTTCGCCGAGCATACCACATCCGGCGATGATCGCTCGGCGAAGTGCGTCGGCAGAGTGCATCTTGCTCACCGCAACTACCTTTACTTCATCTGGGTCGCGACCCGCTTTGACGGCTGCTGCTTCCACCCTTTCGCGGACGGATCGCAAATTGTCTGCAATATTGTTCACAGAGCCTAATATATCAGACCGCGGGACTGCTCGACGGCTTCAATACTCGCACGTCCTGTTGCCCGGCGGTCTTGAATTGTAACGTGCGAATTAGTATCCTCAAGGTTCGCCCAAAAGGCACGCGGACGTGGCGGAACTGGTAGACGCGCAGGTCTCAGAAGCCTGTTGCCGCAAGGCAGTGGAAGTTCGATTCTTCTCGTCCGCACCAACTCATCAGATCATTTTGACGGTTCAGATACGCATTCCCTTGGAAATGCACCCCGCCCCGAGCTTCATTTCGGCTTTTTAGCACACATAATTGACGTCCGTTTTTAGCCTTATGGGTTTCCCCAAGGGCTGAGAGCGTGTAACTCGCATTACATAAAAAGGCGGTCGTCGGGGATAGGCTCAAGATTATACGGTCTGATACGGAGTCGCGCTTATGAGTGAGAAAAGATTCGAGCAGTTGATGGAGAAGGTCACGGATTTCGCGATCATCTTTAAGGATGCCGACGCTGTCATACAGGAATGGAATATCGGTGCAGAGCGTCTATTTGGATGGAGCAGGGCTGAGGCGATCGGGAACCCTATCCAGATAATCTACACTCCGGAGGACCTTGCAAAAAAAGTCCCCGAAAACGAGATGAGCAAAGCCATTCAGGACGGATTCGCCGGCGATGACCGCTGGCACATTAGAAAAGACGGTAGCTACTTTTTCGCGAGCGGGTTGCTCCATCCTATCTTTGAGAACGGCGAGTTGGCCTGCTATATCAAGATGGTTCGTGATTTGACGCAGCAGGTCGAACTGCAAGCTGCCGTCGAAGAAGCCAGGACATCGGTGGACATAAGGGTTGAGGAGCGGACCTCGGCGCTCGGCGAGGCGAACAAGGTCCTGCGTTTCGAGATGGAGAGGCAAAGGCGGGATGATTATCTTCGCCTGCGGATGCTTCAAAAAATGATGCAGATGCAGGAGGATGAACGGCGAAGGATCTCAAGGGATATCCACGATCATCTCGGACAAGAATTGACCGCTATTCGGATGCACATACAGGCCCTTAATCAAGGCGTCGCGGAAACTCCGGAAATAGCGGTGCAGGTGGCGAAGTTGAAAGATCTTACGGAAAGGCTCGACCAGACCGTCGATTTTATTGCGTGGGAGCTTCGGCCGAACTCGATCCACGAAATTGGGCTTGTAGAAGCATTGACGAAATTCGTAGATGAGTGGGCGAAGCAGTTCAATGTTCCCGCAGAGATCACGACCGCGAACCTTTCGGGGTACAAACTAGATTCGATGACGGAGCTCAACCTTTATCGAATAGCGCAGGAATCATTGAACAACATCGCCAAGCACGCAAAGGCCTCGACGGTGAGTGTCGTCCTGGAGCGCCGCGACGGGCACGTCGCTCTTGTAGTCGAAGATAACGGAAGGGGATTCGATGTGGCGGATAGTGCTAACCGCGAGAATGGGCTCGGTCTGCTCGGCATGGGGGAGCGAGCAGCTCTCTTGCGCGGAAAGGTGGAGATCGAATCTGAACCGGGCAAGGGCACAGCGGTCCATGTCGTAGTGCCGGCGAATTTCGAGTCGGCCGAGCAAGGAAATATATAAAAGGTTGGTGCTTTGCGCTTCAGGTGCGTTTCGGGTGAAACTCTTTCTCGTGCGAAACGAGTTTATAACCGCTCTTAAGGCGAACCAAGACACTTTCGGAATAGAACTTCCGGAAGCTGCGGTTGAGCGCCTTGCAGACCATTACGAACTGGTGCAGGAGCACAATCCGCTGCTGCACCTTGTTGGGCCGTGTTCACCAGAAGAGTTTGCGGTGCGGCATGTGCTGGAATCGCTGACGATTCTGGAATTCCTGCTCCCGGGGGCGAGTTTTACCGATGTCGGCACCGGTGCGGGATTCCCGGCCATTCCCTGCCTGATCGTCCGGAAAGATCTTCGCGGTGTGCTGATCGAATCGAAAGAAAAGAAATCGGCGTTTTTGACGGACGCGGTCCAGCGGCTCGGGATCGAAGAACGGGCGACGGTGTGGAACAAACAGTTCTCGGAGATCCCGGATCCGGCAGCCTCGGTTGTCTGCTGCCGCGCGTTGGACAAATTTACTTCGGTGCTGCCGAAGCTGCTCAGGTGGGCGGGGAAACGAGGATCGCTGCTGTTTGGAGGACCGGGCCTGCGAGAGGCATTAAGGGCTAACGGCACTCTGTTTACCGAAAAATTGATGCCTTTATCCGGGCAGCGCTATTTGTTTATCATCGAGAAATCCAATTAGCAGATTTCCGTGATGCCGATCACCGCCGACAATTTTTCTAATGCGCTTATCGCGACCGCGGTGGCGGGTTTCGGGGCGACGACCATCGGGGCATTGCCGGCTTTTTTCCTCCGCCGGTTAAACGATAAGCTCAATAACAATCTGCTGAGTTTCGCGGCGGGCGTGATGCTCGCGGCGACGATATTTTCGCTGCTCTTGCCCGGGATCGGGCGATCAAAAGCGAGCGGAGCGAGCGTTTCGAGCGCCGTGCTTCAGGCGATCGCGTTTCTATGTCTGGGCGGATTCGTGCTGTGGGCGATAAACGAATTGGTGCCGCACGATCACTTCACGAAAGGGCACGACGGCGTCACCGACCTGGGAAAGCTGCGGAAGATATGGCTTTTCGTGATCGCCATTGCGATACATAACTTCCCGGAAGGGCTGTCGGTCGGCGTTGCGAACGGCACGGGCGAATTCGGGACCAGCTTCGGGGCCACACTTGGTATAGGGCTGCAAAACATTCCGGAAGGGTTGAGCGTCGCGATCGCCCTGCAGTCGCAGGGGTACTCGCGCAGATACGCTTTCGGCGTGACGGCCTTGACCGGTTTGGTTGAGATCTTCGGCGGGCTCGTCGGAGCCTCGGTGCTGCTTGTGTCCGCTGCCGCACTTCCGTGGGCGCTGGCGTTCGCCGGCGGCGCCATGCTGTTCATCGTCAGTGACGAGATCATCCCCGAAACTCACCGGCCCGGGTTCGAGAACGGCGCCACGTTCGCCCTGTTCGTCGGGTTTGCGTTGATGATGTTCCTGGACGCGGTGCTTGCCTGATACGAGCTCAAGAAACAACTTTCACAAGATCATCTGGAAAGACGTGCCTCCAGATCGTATTCACGGAGGCGTCGGTAGAGGGTAGAGGGGGAAATGCCGAGAAGTTCGGCCGTTTTGCCGCGGTGCCAGCCGGTTTTTTCAAGGGCGGTGAGGATCTGTTGCCGCTCTGCGTCGCGGAGGTTAGTAGGAGCGACGTTTTGGAATGATGATGTATTGCTTGGGGCGGTACCGTTGTAGCTAACGGAAACCTGGGGGCGTTCGGTGCGGTAGACGACCTCGGGCGGGAGTTCCTTTGTAGTGATGCGGCCGTTGTCGGAGAGCAGTACAGCGCGTTCAAGGCAATTGCGAAGCTGGCGGACGTTGCCGCTCCAGGAATAATTCCTGAGCGCTTCGAGAACCTGGGTGGAAAGCTGGGGCGGGTTCGATCCGGCGATACGCTGCAGCAGGTGGCGCGCGAGCGGCTCGACGTCTTCGCGGCGTTCGCGAAGCGGTGCGATGTTCACCTCGAAGCTGTTGATGCGGTAGAGCAGGTCGGCGCGGAACACGCCGTCATAGATCGCGCGTTCTGTGTCGCGGTTTGTCGCAGCGATCAGGCGGACGTCCACCTCAACCTTTTTCACTCCGCCGACGCGGAAGAAACTGCGAGTCTCAAGCGCCCGAAGAAGTTTCGATTGCAGCGGTGAGGGCATCTCCATCACCTCGTCGAGGAAAAGGGTGCCGCCGTCGGCGAGTTCGAAAAGGCCGAGCTTACGGTTGCGTGCACCGGAGAATGCTCCAGCCTCGTGGCCGAAGAGTTCAGACTCGAGAAGAGTATCCTGCAGGGCAGCGCAGTTGAGATCTATGAAGGGTTTGTCACGGCGAGGGCTGAGGCGATGTATCGCCTGGGCGACGAGCTCTTTGCCAGTGCCGGATTCGCCGGTGATGAGAACGGATGTGTCGGCGGGGGCGACCCGGCGGACGAGGCGCAGGGCTTCCTTCATCTGAGGCGATTCGGCAATGATATCGGGGAGGCCGCCGTTCGCGCGTTCGATCTGCGCACGCAGGCGTTGATTGTCAACGCGCAGCTGGTATTTCTCAGCGGCGGCCGTGACAAGGGCGGCAAGCTCGGCGATGCGGTACGGTTTGGTGAGGTAATCGTATGCACCGAGCTTCATCGCTTCGATCGCGGTCTCGACAGTTCCTTGGCCGGTCAGCATTATCACTTCCGGTGGGTTCGGGCTGCGCTCGCGCATGCGGCGGAGCAGGTCCATGCCGTCGAGGCGCGGCATATTGATGTCGCAAAGGAGAACGTCGAAATCTTCCGTTTCAAGTTTCGCCCATGCCTCTTCGCCGTCTTCGGCGGTTTCTACGGAGTGGTCCTGACGGGAGAGTTCTTTTTGAACAACGAGCCGGAGGTTTTTTTCGTCATCAACTACAAGTAGTTTTGCCATAAGTAAATTGGGAGCAATAGCGGTTTTTTGCCGTGACGGCGGCGAATATGAGGATCATCTCGCTTCCGTTACGGGGAGGAGAATAGTAAACGTGGTGCCCTTGCCCACATTGGATCGGACGCTGAGCCGCCCTGTATGGTCGGTGATGATGCCGTAGCACACGGCAAGGCCGAGGCCCGTGCCCTTGCCGACCTCTTTGGTCGTGAAGAAGGGCTCGAAGATCTTCGACATATCGTCGGCGGGGACGCCTACGCCGGTGTCCTCGATCTCGATAGCGACGCTGCGGCGCTGTGAAGCGGAGCGGAATGTGAGGGTGCCGCCCTCGGGCATCGCGTCGATCGCATTCGTCGCCAGGGCGATAACGGCCTGCTGTATCTGGCCGCTATCGGCGTGGACGGCGGGTAGATCTTCCCCGAGGTCCAGCTCGATCTTGACCTTATCACCGCGATTTTGATGCGAGATCAAATTCGCGGACGATTTGAGTATCTCGTTGATGTCAAGCGGATGGCGGTCCCCGGCACGGCTGCGGCTGAAATCGAGCAAGCCGGTCGTGATCGATTTGCAGCGGAAGGCTTCGCTTTTGATCAGGCCGAGATATTCGTCGAGGTCCTCTTTGCCTTCGCAGTCGTCGAAGGCCCCCTCGGTGCATCGCTGTTCTAAAGCTTCGGCGCAGGCGGATATGGTGGCGAGCGGGTTGTTTATCTCGTGCACGACGCCCGCGGCGAGACGGCCGACGGCGGCCAGCTTATCGGCGCGCGATACAGCGTGAACAGCCTCTACACGCATTGTGACGTCTTCGCCCACGGTTATCACGTGCGTTACCTCGCCGGTATCTGCGCTTCGCATCGGCACTTTACTGACGACCCAATGCTTTGTTCCGCCGTCTTCGCCGATGGTCTGCTGCTCGATACGCTCGATGCGGCCTGTGCGGAACGCTCGTTCGAACTCGTGGCGGACGCGACCCTCAGGGTAGCGGGCGAGCACCTCGAAAACGTTTCGCCCGATCGCCGAGTCTCTGGGGATGCCTTGCAACCCGATCTCGCGGTGGCGATTCCAGGTGACGATGCGGAAATCCCGGTCAACGACGTAGAGGGAAACGGGCAGAGCGTCGAGGACGGCTTCGGTGAATTTGCGGTGTTCCTGTTTTGCTTGGGTAACCGAATCGTTTATCGCAGATTCGTAATGGGCAGATAAGTTAACGCTCATCGCCGCCATCTGGGTAGCGGCGTCGATTACGCTGCTGCGGGCCTCGCTGAAGTCGTCTTGCGAAGCGAAGCCGACGACGATCGCCCCTTTCACCTCGCCGTTTATGTGCAATGGAGAGATGTATTCGGCGGCGTGCGACTCGCCGGTCAACAGGAAATTGAGCCGGTTCACTTCGAGGTAGCCGATCTGGGGCGGAAGAAGTTCGACCCATTTTTCGAAGCGTCCCTTGTCGAGAAATTCGCAAACGATCTCGCCTTTTGCGTCGAATGCGCAACTGACCACCCCGATGTTTTCGAGTTCCGCGACGAAGGCACATACCACGGCACCGACGCCGTTCTGGATAGCGTCCGCGACGCGACAAGCGACTTTTTTCGGATGCACGGTGAAAAGCAGGCTACGCCCCAGATCCGAAATGAATCTCAATTCCGAAGCCGGTTCGACCCCGGCAGCGGGGGCACGAAGCGGCCTGAATTGTGGCTTGACTGCAGAAGGGAACGACATTCTGATCTTCCGAAAACCGCGTGAAAATTGTGATCAATTACAATACCTGGTGGCAGGACGGAGGCAAGGTGCGTTGGGGGGAAGCTACCGGACTTCCAATTTGATTAAAAAACTTTTTGTGCATTTTGTCAACGGATTTAACACCTTGTCCGGGCCGTGAAACGGTTGACTGAAGATCGGTCAGGAGTCAAGATAACCGCTAAGGGTTTAATTCAGATGCGTTTACGTTTATTCGGATCATTGATTATTGCGATATTGGTCCTTCTTTCGACTTCCGCGGCAAATGCTCAGGTGGTGGTGGATAAAACTGTTGCGACGGTGAGCGACGGAGTGCGGACCGAGCTGATAACTTACTCCGATCTGCTCTGGCAGTTGGCCCTGCAGCCGGGAACGCCTCTCGACCCGCCACGGGAGGATGATCTCAGGCGGGCTCTTCAAAATATGATCGATCAGCGGATTTTCGCCCTGGAAGCTCAAAGGTTGCCAAGGGCCGCGCCGACCGAAAAGGAGATACAGGATAAGATCGCGGACGTTCTAAAATTCTTCCCGTCCGCCGCGGAATTTGAGAGAAGGCTGAAAGCTGTAGGGTTTTCGTCGATCAAGGACGACAATTTCGAGATCATCATCGCTCAGCGTGTCGCGATCGAGAAATACCTTGATTTCAGGTTCAGATCATTTGTTGTGGTGACGGCGGACGACGAGAACAACTACTACCGCGACACTTGGGTTCCCGAATTTCGGCGTCTTAATCCGGACGCCATCGTGCCGACGCTCACCGAAGCGAGGGGGAGGGTGAATAAAGCGCTTGTCGAATCGCGTGTCGAATCGAGCATCGAAGTTTTTCTCGAAGAAGCGAAGCGGCGCGTCGAAGTGGCGATGCTAACGGACGTGACCAGGTAGCAACCCCACCCTGGCAAGTCTTGACGGGGCGGTCCCCAAGTCCTATCATTTGAAATTTCACGCCGGAGTGGCGAAATTGGTATACGCACCAGACTCAAAATCTGGCGGGGGCAACCCCATGTCGGTTCGAGTCCGACCTCCGGCACCAACAATTCTTCAACTTTCCTTTTTTATAATTAGCGAAGCAACGGAGCGATCAGGGAGACGAGCGCGATGATCACTATCGCGCCGACGACGTCGAGGATGACGCCGTAGCGGACCATCTTCATTAGCGGGACGTAGCCGGAGCCGTAGACGATCGCGTTGCACGGCGTGGATACGGGCAGCATGAAGCCGAGGCTTGCTGCCATCGTTGCACCGATGGCGGGCACAAATGGGTCGATCCCTTGAGCCTGCGCAATGGCGATAACTACAGGAACAACCATGTTGGCGGAAGCAGTGTTGGACGTTGTTTCGCTTAGCAGTATTGCGACGATCACAGAGGCAACAAGGAGGCCGAATTCGCCGCTTAG
>Ga0307413_10000174_pt1 | contig 18159 bp, 12 predicted proteins | sample DK1Ometagenome_3_FD_203714 | JGI IMG/M metagenome (GOLD analysis project Ga0307413, IMG submission 203714) | Maize rhizosphere microbial communities from greenhouse at UC Davis, California, United States - DK15-O-2 | ecosystem: Host-associated > Plants > Roots > Rhizosphere > Soil | place: USA... | reverse complement strand
CTGTTGCTGCACTTACCGATGAACCTTTTACATTAATATTTACTCCCGGCAATGGTCCCATATCATCTGAAACAACACCTTTTACAGTTTGTCCGTATACGATACTTCCTGATAACATTATTCCTAATAGAAATAAATGATAAAATATATTTTTCTTCATCATAGAAATGTGTTAGATTGATTAATAATCGTGGTTATTTTTTTCATCTTAATAAAAAATTAGTGATTTAAATGAGTTAATAGTTTTTTTTGAGCGATTGTTAGAAATCCTTATAAAAGTAATCTCAGGGTATAAAAAAAGGTGTACACTATTCCGTCAAAAGTGTACACCAATCAATAATTTATTCATTTACAATTAATTACACACCTAAAGTATCTTTTTAGATTTGTATTTAAGCTGATAATTCTTAGGTGTTATATTATAGACTTTTTTAAATTCCCTATAAAAATAAGAGCGGTTATTAAAACCGGATTGATAACAAACCTCTGAAACTGTCAATACATTTTTACGCAATAATTCGGCCGCATGTTTTAATCGAATTGTTCGTATTAAATCACTTGGCGTAAAATTGAAAATCTGTTTTATTTTTCGATACAATTGCGAATTACTGATTCCTAATTCTTTTTCGATAAATAAACTTTGCAGATTTTCATTATCGATATTATCACGTATCAATTCGATTACTTTTTTTATAAAGTCTTTTTCGTCGTTGTTTATTGGGAGCGTCGTTAGATTTTCGATCAAAGTATCCTGAGAAAAATGTTTTAGAATAAGCTCTTTTTCTTCAAGCAATTTTTGAATTCTCACTAACAAATGATCTGGATAAAATGGTTTTGGAATATATGAATTTGCACCGCTCTCTAAACCTTCGATTCTATGTATTACAGAATCTTTTGCGGTGAGCATTATAAACGGAATGTGACAGGTTTTTATGTCTGTTTTTATTTTTTTACAAAGTTCGACTCCATCCATCAAAGGCATCATTACGTCGCTTATTATAAGATCAGGAATTTCATTCTCCAAAATTTCCAGCGCTTCGACACCATTATATGCAACTATAATTTTATATTTTTCTGCTAATAAATCCTGCAGGAATTGATGAATTTCTTTTTCATCTTCGACAATTAAGACTTTTTTACGATGATCTTCGAGAACGTCAAGCGATGAAATCTTATTGGGAAGTTCGTCTGATTTATCCGGAATTTCTTCCAGAATATTTTTAAGATGCTGTGATATTAAAGTCGAGCTTTTTTCCTGATCCAGTTCTTTATCGCTGAATGATTCTTTGCTGCAAGGCAATAAAATAGTAAAAACAGTTTCCTCATCTGCAACGCTGGAAACCTCTATTTCACCTCTTAAAACTGTGACTAATTTTTTAATATAAGCCAGACCTATTCCCGTTCTAAACATATCATTATCTAAAACCTGATCTGAGTTGGATAGAAAAAACTGGTCAAATATTGAGTTTAATTTTTCTTCCGGAATTCCCTTTCCTGTATTGACAATTGTGATATTTAATATAGAAGCCTCTTTTCCTTCCATACGAAATTTAAGATCAATTTTTCCGTTTACCGGCGTATATTTAAACGCATTCGACATGAGATTGAATACGATTTTTTCGGTTTTATCTTTATCAAACCATCCCAATAATACCGATGGAACGTCGAGATTATACTCGATATTCTTGTCAAAAGCCCACTCATCAAATAATTCTGCTATTTGCTCCACGAGATTAACCAAGTCAAATTTTCTTGCGGTTATTTCCAGATAATCATATTCTGCTTTTCTAAATTCAAGTAATTGCTGCGTTAAAAACAATAATCGAGACGAATTACGCTGAATCATTTTAATAAACTTCTGGTTTCTTGCATCCAGATTTGTCGTTTCTGCTAATTTTTGTGCAGGTCCCACAATTAAAGTTAAAGGTGTTTGAAATTCATGCGCCACATTCGTAAAAAAAGTCAGCCTGTTTTCATGCAGTTCTTCTTCTCTTTTTCTAAAAAATATATTCTGGCTCAGAGACTGGCGTTTTTTATAATAACTTAAAACCAGCATTACCAAGAGTATAAACAAAACCAAATAAATGGTCATTGCGATGTTGGACTGCCAAAAAACCGGGCGAATATTAATATCAATCGCATGAACAGGTTTGCTCCAAACGCCATCGCTATTCGACCATTTTATCCATAATGAATAATTCCCTTTTGGAACATTTGTAAAAGAAATCACACGTCGATCGCCAATCACATTCCACTCTTTATCAAAATTCTGCATTTGATAAGCATATTGACATTTTTCGCTGTTGATATATGTCAAAGCAGCTAATTCTATATCGAAGAAATTTTGATTGTGTTTTAATGTAATCGAATCATAATCAGATGAATTGGGTCCAATAACTAATCCCTGATAGTAAGGAACGACTTGATTGTGCCCGCTAATTTTATCAATAAGAATATCCGGAACAATCGAAGATTCAACAATTTTTTGCGGCAAAAAATAATTGAATCCTTTTATTCCTCCCATAAATATCAAATCCGTTTTGCTGTTATGATAAAAGGCGCCATCTGCAAATTCATTATTCTGAAGGCCTTCATTTTTTGTATAATTAATAAACTTAGAAGTGCTGCTATTAAAATTTGATATCCCAAAATTAGTGCTGATCCATAGGTTTGATTTTTTGTCTAAAACAATTCCGTGGATCGTATTGTTAGGCAATCCGTCTTTGACCGTAAAATTTTTAAAAGTTGCTTTTCCGTCACTTTTTAAATCCTGCAGCACATTTAAACCAAAACTTGTTCCTATCCAAAGTTTTTTGTTGTGATCGATCTGCAGACACAAAATATCATTGTTAGACAGACTTTCAGGATCATTATTTACGTTTTTGTAAATCTGAAATTGTTCTGTTTTTTTGTCAAAAAGATTCAATCCGCCCAATCGGGTCCCTATCCATAATTGTTGTTCGTTTTTAGGAATAATCGAAAATATAATATTACTGCTTAGGGATTTTCCTTCTTTACTATTTGCTAAATATTTTTTGAATCCTGTTATTTTTAGTTTTTCGCCCAAACGTTCAATTTTACAGCGAATCATTCCGTAGCCATTCGTTCCCAACCAGATAAAACCGTTATTATCCTGATAAATAGCGTAAACAGATTTAAAATAATCACATTTTTCATTTCCTTCAATAGCAGACCAATTCATCAGTTTTGATTTTTTCAGGTCAAAAACAGTAATTCCATCTCCATCTGTTCCCATAAAAACAAGATTATCTTGCCCTTTGTGCAATGCAAATACGGCATTATTGATGATGCTGTTGTTTTCATTAAAATTTTCATATTGAACAGGTTTGCCATCATTGAGATAAAAATTAGACGGAAACCGAAATAATCCTTTTCCTTTTGTTCCAATAAAAAAGGAATTATTTTCTACCTCAAGAAAACTTCTGACAATGCCGCCTTCCAAATCCGGAATTTGGGTTTTCGAAATTAAATTAAAAGTTTTTTTTATCGGATATATTTTAAACAATCCATCGCCGTCTGTGCCGCTCCAAATTACGTTTTCGGTTCCCTGGATTAATGCCGTTATTTTTTGATTGTTGAGATGTTTCAGCCACGGTTTCGAAATGCAATTTCCCAATTCATCAATTATAAAATAGCCGGATTTGCCTGACACCAAAAGACCTTCAGAAACATGCGCTATAACCGAAGTCAATTTTTTATCGATTACTAAATCGTTTTCACTATTGTTTAATGAATACAGAAAAGCATTTCCAATTTTCGGAATTATAAAAACTTCTTGACTTGCAGTATATCCAAAAGCGCTGACATTATTGGAAATAAGTACCGTTTTTGAAACTGTTTTCTCATTATACTTTCCTGTTTTTATGGTCAGGGAATACAATTTATCATCTTCAAATAATACTAATAATTCGCCGGTTGGAGAAAATTCCATTTTTTTTACGGCTTTTGTAAAAAGATTATTTGTATCTAATAATTGAAAAGAAGCACCATCAAAATAACCGATTCCCCAGTTTTTTACTGCACAAAATACTTTTTTTGAAGTATCGAGAGCCATATTAAATTCAGACTCAGATAATGGCGGATTATTTTCTCTGGAGAAATAATATCTCTTGAATTTATCTGCTTTTTTATCGTATTGGTTAATGCCGTGAATGGTTAATATCCAGATTTTTCCTTTGTCGTCTTCATCTATTTTAAGGATTACCTGATTGCTTAAACTGGATTCATTATTGAGTTCCGGTCTGAAAATTTTAAAATCATTTGCATTGTAGCGGTTTAAGCCGTCCCAGGTGCCAATCCAAATTAAATTTTCTGAATCCTGAAAAATACAATTAACCGAGCTGTTCGATAATCCTTTTGTATTATCAAGCTGTTCCAAAGAATATTTTGTGTCTGCAATTTTTGATGAATCCAAAGGAGATTTGCTTCCTGTTACATCCGCCTTATTATCTTTAATTTCTTTAAGACTTTTAACATTGGCAACATCAAAAGAGTTAGGCTCTTTTTTATTATTACACGCAAATAATCCGGTAAAAATAAAACTTATCAGTACAATTTTTCTTTTTAGCATGTTGAGTTTTTACTAATTTCTATAACTTTAAAATCACATTATTTATATTAACAGTTACATTCAATTCGTCATTTTACTGTGCATTCAAAATTGAAAATCGAAACTTTTCAATTAGCTATTTAATTATTTTACGAATGAATATGATTATTATCCATTGTATAAAAAACCAAATAAATTCTCACATCAACAATCTTTTGAAGACAAAAAAACACAATTATAAGACTCATTATTAATCAAAAAAATCAAGGCAATTTAAAAATGCTTTTAATACAAGACGTGTTAAATTATTTAAGAAGCAATTATCAATACCGCTTCTTCGTAAGTTACTGGCAATACCTTCCATCTTCATTTTCTTGAAAGCCTCTTTATAAGATATTTTTTAGGTCACTTTAAAGCATTTTAAAAGAGCCAAATTAAAATAATACTATCAAAAGATTGTTATTAATTTATAAAAAGGATTATTTTACATTCATCGCCCGGATGGTCAAAAACAAAAAACCAGCCCTATTTTTATTGGGCTGGCTTTTTTCGGTATTCATAACGAATTAAATATTATTTAACTTTCTACACATTCTGGTCAAGTTTTCTAATACTATTTCATGGTAAAGATTATCTAAAATTATTATTGTTTTTAAATTTATAGACAAACTCGTTAGACTGTTTATCCCCCGGAAGATTGTACTTCATTATTATTTCATAGTTTCCATAGCGCATAAAGAGAAAACTAGTACCCGTAAAACGTTTGGCAATTGAATCGGCACTTGCATCTCCATTAACGTAAGCGTTAATGATTTGATTATTTAAATCAACCCAATCTTGTTTGTAAAGCAATGGCATATTATACTTAAATGGAAAATTCCCTTTTGTCCATGCCTGGTTGACATTATTTTCTATACTGCTCATGTAATAGGCATTAAGCGGAATTGCTTTTGCAGGAATAACGCCCAGCTCTTCTGTATCTCTATTATTGATAGAAAAATTACCATTTAGCGGATAATCTTTATATAGGTACGGAAATATATCAGCATTATAATATTCATCATTTAATTTAGACTGCGCAATTATTAAAGCTTTATTATCACTATAAGTCGCTCCTTGTAATTCTGTCAAATCAAATGCTTCCTGACTTGAAATAGTGTTAGTCAGATAAATAACATCTGAGTACAGTACTCCAAAATTATAATTTTGCGTATTTATAGCATTCATTTTAGAACTGAATGTTTTGTATTTACTTGTATTAAATGAGTAAGTTAAACGTTCAATACTACCTTCTGCTTTTGACAATGCATCAGCCTGATTTTCTTTTATCTGTATATCATTTCCATCTTCGCTAATTGTATTTGTTTTTGTTGCTGCTGTAGTATTTTTTTGTGCAGCTTGTTTCAAATTACTTACAATAGAAAAGTTGTATTTTTTGTCTTGGTTAATATTTGGTAAATCATAATAAATTTCATTTGACCCAGTGTTATAATTAAAAGCTGTCGCCTTTGAATTAGAGGTTCCGTCTTCATCTACTTTGATACTGGTTTCCCAACTTCCATCTTCAAACAAGTAATCCTGACCTCGCTTAAGTTGAATATAACCTTTTGGGTATTCTTCTTCCAGAAAATATTTTTGATCTACAACAGGATAAGAATACTTAACGTTAGTAAGCGGAATATGATTAGGTGCACCTCCTGTTTTAAAGAGCCTTTCTTCATATTCTGTAGCCACCTTTCCGTCGACTTTTATAGGTTGAAAAACGCCATTTATCATCTTTTGAAAACTAACTTCAACCTGAACTTTAAGCTCTTTATTTGGTGGTAAAATGTCTGATGATACAAAACTAACTTTATCTTTCATTGATCCCCATTCGAAAACACCAGGAATTTCCGTAGTTCCATCAAAAACCTTGAATTTTTCTAATATTACTTTATAGGTCACATCGCCAACATCTTCAGGAATTATAAAAGCTTCATTTACTTTCATTGAAAAAGCAGCTTGTGGTACAGCAAAAACATCTACATCAGTTGAACTTTGTTTTGGAGTAACATCTGTTATCAGTTTAAGACCTCCTAATGGTGATCCATTTTCAAATTGACACTCCTCTCCCAGTTCAAATTTAAAACGGAATTTTCCTTTTATCAGTCCCCCAAGAATATTCATGTTTCCGGCCACATAACCTCGCATCCAAACCGGATTTGGTAATTTTGCCTGCAATAAAACTGCAGCTCCTCCTGAGATAATCGGAACTTTGAATTTTAAAAATGATAGTTTAACTCTAATCCCTAATTCTCCCTGTAGATATGCATAAGATTGTCCGTTAGCATACCATCCGTTTATACCTACCTGATCTCCTGTATTAGAACATCTTGCTTCCTGATAGTCTTTAAGCATAATATCGAATCCCATTCCTGCCTGAAAACGGGCATAAAAAAGTAAGAAACTCAAATCTCCTGTATCAAAATCCAAGCTGGCGCCAAAGGCTAAACCTCCTCCATTTGCCAAAGCATTTTCATCACGCATATAATCTAATTCCTGAGCATCAACACCCAAAATTTGCGCAACAACCGGCGGCGGCGGCGGACTTCCCGGAAGAACTGTTCCTGCCATAAAGTAACTTGTTGTTTTTAAGAACATTCCGGCCACCCCTATTTTAATACCACATCTGTCATCTGGCGTTCCCATGTACATGTACCAGTCTTTTGGATCTTTATGAAAAACTCCCCAAACGGCTCTTCCTCCCGGTCCTGTTCCTGAAAGGAAATTTCCTGGTGTATTGATATATACATCTGTTGTAGCATGCATAGAGTTATTCTGAAAATCAAATTCAATTGCCGCTGCCATTTTGATTCCTACCGCAGCTGATAAATCTCCTGGAATTGCTTCTTTTGCTTCCGGAATATATTTACTGGCAAAAGACCCCTTAAGATCACTATCTGTAACTCCTAAGAAACTTTTCTTTGATGTAACATTTGAAGATACTTTGGTCATTAAGTCCGTAATATTTTTTAGCCCTGGTATTTTGGCCATAACATTGGCTTTACCAAAAATAGCTAATCTGTTTACGCCTCCTTTTGAGTTAAAAGCCATTTCAAAACCAGCCTCACCATCACAAACAGTTTCTGAACCTATATGGAAGTAAATTAAGGCTTTAATCCCGAGACTTATTTTTTCATCTGGTGTATAACTTAGTCCTGATGGAGAAAAGTCGCCAATAGCTACATCGGGATTTCGGTGCATTTTATAATAAGCTCCTCCTCCAAAACCATTGATCATAAATGGTGCAGGAGTTGGCTGCCATTTTACTGCGGCATCAAAATACCAATATCTAAAAGTTGTACGACCAAAAATAGCTTTTGCCTTTACGTTCACGATTTTTGCTACATCTACCTCTAAATCAGCATTGAATCCATCTCCATATACGGGATCTTTTTCCATCAGAATAAGACCTCCTTTAATGGTCAATCCGCTAAATTCACACTCAATATTAATGGCAGATAAATCCAAACCGTCATATCGGCTTCGCTGTCTGTATCCATCATCATACATTTTACCTTTTATCCCAATTCGGGCTGTAGCTCCGGCTCCAACAGCAGTTTCCATCAGGTTAATTCCTAAATCAAAATCGATTCGGGAATTATCTCCATTAATAGCGACATTTATGTTACCAATCGAAACAGGGAAATTACCAAAAGCAACCGTACCTTTATATCCCATATTTCGAACCGAAATGATTGGTGAAACGGTTTGCAGCTGCAAATTCTCAAAAGAAATTCCTTTAAAATCAACTGTCTTTTTTCCTTCTACATCCTTTTCATCAGATGCTCCTTTATTGGTTCCGAAAGTAACTGTTCCGTTTAAATTGGCTTTTGGCAAAAATTTTCCGTTAACCAATTTTAATTCTACAGAACTATTGGGCAATAACAGGGCTTTTGCTTTCCAGATATCAAAAGCTATAGAATCTTTTGTAACAACAATTAATTGCTGTTCTTCCATGGAAATAAAACCATTATAAGCCAAACCTGCTCTATTGGTTTGGGCTGGTTTAGCCGGAGTTGTTGCTGTAGTTGCCGCTCCGGTAGTTGGTGTTGTTGCAGTGGCTGTAGTTTCTTTCTTTTCCGGCGTTGCTTTACTTATTGGCAAAAGAATCTGACCGCTCAAATTTGCTTTTACAAAGGTATTCGCGGCAATTGTTACATCAATATGGTCCAGAGAATAAGCCCACGATTTTTCCTGACTTGTGATGCCCCGATCGAGTGGGAAAACATTATCTGCATAAAAAGTTCCCGAAACTCCGTATTTATCAATAATAAGATTTTGTGCTCCTACATGAAGTCTTTCTTTACTTGATGCGGTATCAGTGGTTTGAAATTCTTTCGGCAGACCTACATCAAAAGTCTGAATGAACACACCTTTCCAGGCTTCCTGACTTGGTACTAAAAGTGCATTTTTCGCATAATATTCAGGAAATATGACGGCCGAATCGTTTTTTAAATCACTTAAATCTAAAACTGCATTACTGACTAAAAACTGAAAATTACCTTCAAAATCTTTTCCATTTCGTTTGTCTTTTAATGTAAAAGGCTGCAGGCTTACATTCACCAAAATATCGTTCCAGCTACTTGCCATAAAGCTAAACTCTCCTCTAACTCTATTCGGTATTTGAACAGTTTTTCCGTTATAATAGGTTTTTGGAACTGTCGTTTTTGCTTCATCTACAGTTTTAGTTACGGGATCAATCGGTAATATAAGATTTCTTGAAAACTCTACTGCTCCGGAAATTTTCATTTCTTTAAAACCGTCGCAGTCAATCGTGACATACGTTAAATCCTTAACATCTCCGGTTGCCATATCAAAACCGCCATAAAGAGATACCTGCCATTTGTTATCGCTAAACGGAATATCTACATTGCCCAGCAATACCAATTTAGCTTCGCCCATAATACCTCCCTGATGCGATAATTTTACATTATCGGCACCAAAAAATAATTGCATTGGCTGCCCATTTTTGTCTTTTTGTGGAATATCAACTCTACAAAAAACAGTTAGAGTGGTATATTCCGGCGAAAAAACAGCTTTGGTAATTCCGATAGAATACTGAACATTATTTACTGTATTTCGAATTCCGATTGGTAATTCTACCAAATCCTGATTCGAAAATTTATCTACCCAGCGATCAGAAGCTTCTATTTTTTCAATAGCGCTCGAAGCTGCGCCGGCTTCTTTTGGGGCTGCAAGATCCTGCCCGTAAGAAAAGACAACTGAAAGTAAAATAAATAATACCGATAGATGTATTTTGTAAAATTTTTTCATAAGCAAATAATCATATTTTTTGTAAATGAAGCACAATAACTTCTCTATATTTTAGCCTGACTTTTTATTGAAACGATTCTTGGAACTCTTTTTATGCAGAAGAGCAATATCCTTTTAATTAATCTTTAAATATTTAAATTCAACCTCATCATCTTTGACATTTTTAATGGCTAACTCATGATAAAAAGGAATTAATTTGATTTTTAATTCTTCAATTACCTCTGTATCTGTTTTTTTCTCTTTCATCATTTTAAAGAATTGATTAAGTTCTTGTTTATTAAAATTTGAAAGATTTTCATTTTGATGAATTTCAGCTGCTGGTGTATTTGCTAATATTGAAATTTCATTAATCATCCATCTATGAACTAACAAAGGCTGTAATTTTTTATTTTTTCGCTCAACTAATTTTAAATACGATTTATAACTTGTTTTATCTGTTATATCTTCTTCATTTACACCGTGTAGTTTATGTTTATTCACTCTTCCAAGTGCCATAACATAATCATTTTCAAAACCTTCATCTTTTCGCTTCATTTCTTCTTGTAAACTTTTTACAGTTTCAAGAATATAATTGTTGTACTTGTCTAAGATGTCATTATTTAAATCATAAGCTTTTAAATAAGTCAACGCTTTTTCTTTAAAGCTTTCATCATCAGGAGTCAAAGTTGTAAGGGTCAGCAAATGCTGCAACTCATCTGAATCTTCCTTTGGAATTGGTCGTAAAGCAAGTTGGAGATCCTGTAATTGCTTTATGATTTCATCTCTTGTTCCCTGATATGTCTTTTCCTTATAATTTATCTTTAAAATAGGATTTAAAATAATTTCCTTTTCTTTTTTAGGTTCTTTTTTCGCTGGTAATTTTAATTTATCAATTGAGTATGCGTAATTGAATGTAGCCGTTAAATCATTAAATTTCTGAGTATTTGTACTGCTTCTAAACATCGAAATAATATTCATACTAAAGTTATGTTGTTCGAGCAGTGTATAACTATTGTTGAACTTAATTCCAAAAACAGAACTCGAATTCATATCTCCTTGAGAGTTATTATACAGAAATCCCAAATTAGTATTTAGCTTGTCTTTAAATAACTTCTTAGAAGCTCCAACTGAAGCTCCGGTTGAAGAACTATTATTTATACCCACCTGATTATTAGTATAATTAAGCGAGCTGTTTAAGGCAACTTTCATCTCGATAAAATTTACTGAATGTGCTAAATTGTAATTTTGAACGGTACTTGCCTGACCTCTGCGTATCACTCCGCCCTGCTCATTTGCCTGACCAGCAATACTATAATTGAAATTTAAATTTTGATTTCTTTTGCTCCCAAAAGCATAAGACATATTTACATTTGCATTTTGCGACAATTGTCTATAATCTAAAGTATCGGATACTACCACATTTGGATTGTTTATGAGCTCAAACTGATCCAGCTTTTTATTTGTATACGTTGAAAAATTGGAATAACTACCCGTAATATTAATTTGATCTGTTACCCTATAATTCATGTTAATCGAACCAACAACACGCTTGGTATCTTGCTTTTTTTCCTTCGCCAAATCGTCTCTTTGAAATCCTAAACTGGTCGATACCGTAATTTTATCCTGACAAAATGGGCGTGAAAAACGCAACGCAATATTTTCTAAATCATTATTAAAATACAATGCTCCTAATGTATTGTAATTAGGATCTATACGCTCATAAGTTAATCCAACAATGCTTTTTTGAATATTATAATCAAAATTTACATTTAATGCGTTCATAAAACTTGTACTTTCTTTACTGGAAAATAACTTATCTCTAAAACTTCCACCCGAAAGAGTATTACTTCTGGTATCATCGGTTAAAACAGACAAGGCATATTCTACATTTAAATTTAAATTTTTGATTACAGATGTACTAAAAATCAAACTGTTTACGAAGTTTTCTTTTGGTGTTACTCCTTTGTCAGTAACCATTGTTAGTGAATTAAGATCATCTTTGGCGTAAAAACCAATCCAGCCCAATTTATATCTTTCTTTTTCAAAACCTATTTTTGCTCCATAACCAAAACGTTGGTATACCGGAATTCCGCCTAAAGCTTCGTCTTCTGAAACTGCTTTTAATAGTTGTCCCCCCATTAAACTTATTTTAAAAGGGCTTTGCGGAGTAAGTTCTAAACCAACTCCTTTAAACGGAAAACCACTTAACGTATAAGGCGAAAAGGTCATACTTACATTGCCTATATAAGCCTTTACCCACTTATATTTTGGCATAATACTTAATCGGTTAAAATCAAATGGGGCTGTATAACCTAAGTTATTTCCCTGATTCGTTATGCTATAAGATAACGGAACGCTAAAATTAAAAGCACTAATATTTAAATTTCCTGATAACAAATAAGTAAAAGGTTCACGTGAATTTTGCGTATCAGCATTAGATGTATAATACATCATATTCGCATTTACATTTCCTGTTACTTTAAAATTTGGTTTATAAAAATTCTCTAAGTCTACATCCTGAGCATATCCCTTCCTGCAAAAACAACAGGCAAAAACAATACATAACCAAAACAAGATCTTCTTATTCTCTCTCTTCATTTATTGGTTATTGTTTTTGTACTTTGATGTCACATAAAATATAAGAACTTGTTCCGTTCTTAACCATATCTTTAATTTTTATGGCTCCTTTTCTTCCGTCTTGTGTTTTAAATAAAATAATTCTTGGGTAGACCAAACCAAATTGCTGTTCTCCCGCAGCGCTGTAACTTATGTTTAAAGATTTTATCGGACTGTCATTTACCATAGCATCAAACTGCGATTCTGTGAAGTTTAAACCACAATTACACAAGTTTTGAGAATTGATAAAAATGGTGCTTTGAGCATTTTGTAATGACAAAAACCCATAATTATTTGCCTGATCAGGCGATATAAATCTATTGTAAGTAAAATTGCTGTTTAATCCCTGAAAAACGATATCTATAAGACCGCTATTCTGGTCGTTTATTTCATTTGCTTTGTAAACCTGTCTCGTTACTGTCGAGAACATGGCACCAATATTATTGTTGTTATGTGCCGAATTTATTCCTAATTTAATATTCGTTAATGTGCGCAAATTAGTATCTGGTAAAACTGTAATAGTCGATTTAAAAATTTGGCTTGTTTTGTCATTAAAGGCTTCCAAAGTAACTTCATGACTGCCTGCACTTGTAAAAACAACTTTAGGATTTTCTTCTGTTGACGCAGATGGATTTCCGCCTTCAAAACTCCATTTATAACTAGTGGCACTAATCGATTTATTAGCAAAGTTAATGGTTACGGGAGCCTCATTATCATCGTCTTCAAAATTTGGTTCATACGAAAACTGACTCACTAAATAAGGAGCAACTGTTATGGTTTGAGTTTGTTTTTCTGATTCAAAACCATTTGAAACGGTTAGCGTTATAAGATGACCCCCAGGAGTTGTAAACACTACATTTGGAGGCGTTTTACCTGTAAAAATTGCTGGAACTCCATCCTGAAAATCCCATTTAAAAGTTAATCCTTCTCCAATAGTAGCATTCTTTAAAACTACCTCAACGGGAGAGTAATTGCTTTTTATAATTTCATGGGTAAATTCAATATTAATTCCTTCTTTTATTACTACACTTTTACTAAATTCTTTACGTTCTCCGTCTACATTTGTAGCTATTAATTTGATGGTATAGGTTCCTTGCTTTTTATATAATACTTCTCCCGGATTTTTTACAGATGAAATAGCAGGCTCAGCACCTTCAAATGTCCATTCGTAAGTATCTGCTCCGGTAATTTTATTATCAATTTTAATAATGACAGGTATTGATTCATCTTCGTTGGCATACGAAGTCGTAAAATCACCCTCTATGACTATAGCGGTTTCCTGATAACAAGAAGTAATAACAATAAATAAGAGTAAGAGTAAAGTTTTTTTCATTCAATTTATTTTAAAACATTACAGCTTTTTAAGGCTGTAATGTTTTTATACTATATAAAATTTCTACTGCTAAAAATTATAAATAACGTTTGATTATTTTGTCTTCAGAAAAGGCCCAGACAACATTGTTTTTGTATGCAATAGCCCCAATTTTCTGGCTGTGTGTATAATCCAAAGTCCATGCAGTACCACCATTTGTACTTTTGTAAATTTTATTGTCCAGAACCGCCCAACCCGTATTAGCGTCTTTAAAAGTGAACTTAGTGAACAATTCGCTGTTGTAAACCTCCGTCCAAGAATCACCTCCATTGTTGGTTTTAAATAACTTCACGTCTAATAAAGATTGATTGTAATGATTAATTAAAAGAAAACCGTTTTCGTTATCTACGAAACAAATTTCTCTGGCAATATATCCCGCTTCTTCATTAACAAATGGGTACTCTTTCCATCCATCAGTTGTATTGTTTTTAAATAAAATAAAAGGCTTATTAACACCCACTGTAATAGGTTTATAACCAATTACCCAAATATGATTGTTATCTATTTTTGTTGACTGAAAAAGATTAGCAGTAGTACCGCTAAGTTCATAACTTTTCGTAAAGTCAAGTCCATTAGATGTTGTGTAGACCTTTCCGTTTTGTGTTACAACTGTTCCGTCTTTCATGTTGGCATCTACATATATACAGTAATAAACATCATTGATGTTTTCTATATTTGCGAATGCTTTTGTAACTACAGAACCACCCGCTGTTATTTTTGTCATTTTAGGATTTCCAATCCCACTGCTCCATCCTTCATTATTAGTAGTGACATGAAACACCGAACCATCCGCCCATGGTTTCCATGTAATACCTCCGTCTGAAGTTTTAAAACTACCTGAAAAATAAACAATCTTATCACTTTCCATCTGAATATTAAATGTTTCCCCGTCTCTATCTAAGTTGTTCTCTTGTGCTATCCAACCTGTAAGAGAACGAGCAGGAAGAATACCAATATTACCTTCGTAATCATTTTTTACTTCGTTACTTATCGTCTTATTCTCTATTGTGAGTTCCAATTTTGGTAGAACTTTCTCCGTTTGAGGTAATACAAATTTAATTTCCGTAGCTGTAGCTGAAACAATTGTTGCTGAAACACCATCAAAAGTTATTTTGATATCGCTTGCTTTATCTGAAAAATTTTCGCCGTAAATACTTATTGTTTCGCCTGTTTCACCTGCATTTTTAGAATATGATGTTACTTTTGCTGTTTTTACCACAACAATCGGTGGTTCTGGAGTTGGAGTTGAATTATCTCCTGAATCTGAACTACAGCTATTCAACGTAAAAAAAAATTGCAACACCGACACTAGTAAAATTCTCTTTTTCATTATTTTTATATTTCTGTTTACTTAATTATTTTTTACTTCCTAAAGTATAACCATTACCTACCAAAACCCTTGCAATATTCATCGCCGTAATATCTTTACTCATTTTATACCCTATAGGATTACCTCTATTATCAAAAGTTGCTTTTAGAACTTTTTTATCGAATGTAATCAGCTCCTGATTTAAAAATTTATCATAACCTGAAACCATTCCGGCTTTTGCAAACCATGTCGCTATCAGATAACCATCTAAGTCAGTAACTTCATATTTTAACTCTCCGTTTGTAGAAGGAGAAGTCATTTTGATATATCCGATTTTTTTATCGTTTGGATCCTGATTTTGTGCTTTTATACTATAAATAACACCTGTATCATCAATTGCTAACTGATAGCTGTCTATCAAATTGTTCATTTTATCACCATCGTCTTTAATGCCTAAAAGTTTTTGAGAAACACCTGTAGGTTCCCCGTTAATGAAATTCTCCACCGTTTCTTTATTTAAACCATCAATATTCAAATAGTTATGTTCTGCCAACGTGTTCACAACACTTTTCTCATTATTAAAAGGATTAAACTTTCCTGTAGTAAAAGCAATTTCATTAAACTTTCCTGTTGTTTCGTTTCTTAATTCGATCCATGGAATTGCTGCCGGATCAGCAACTTTTTTTAGTTCTGCCGTAACACTGTAGCTTTTATCAAGATTCGATATTTTAAAAAGTGGTTTTTTACCTTCTATATAACCAATTGTTTTTTCATCGAGTTTTATTTCTCCTTTATCGATTTTTATTTTTTGTGCAAAACTACAAGTGCTTATTAGCACAATTAATAGGGTCAAAATGTTTTTTTTCATAGTGTTTGTTTTTGTTTTTATCTTTTTGTTTTTGAAAGCTTTATTTTGCTTTCCGCTATTGATGATTTTTAATTATTAATTAATTTGTACTCCTTTTATTTCATATCTTAAATAGCTAATATTAAGTGCGCTAAGTTAATAATTTAAGTAGGTAAAATACTACTTATATAGTAATAAATAGTTATATTCATCGGGATCTAATTTCATTCTTTTCAGTTCGAGAGCCATTCCTAATGTACAACTGTCAGAAACAAAAGAAATAATATGCCCTATCATACCTAAATCAAAAACAATTACACATCCACCAAGTTTAAGTATACAATCATCTTCAAAAAAAGATATTATTAAAGTTTGCTCAAAGAAATTATTATAAATTCCTGCTACTTTTTTATTTAAAATTCTTTCACTAATATTAATCATCACTCTAAATATTTTATACCTTTTAAAACTACTTCTTGATTATTTAAAACTTTACCAGCATCATGAAAAATCACATTTTGAAACCAAGATTTATTTCTCATTAATAATTGTAATTCTAATTCTGTAACATTACCTTGTAGTGCTCGTGCAAAGGATCTAAATCACTTATATTTATCTCTAAACAGCCTGATCATTGTCTACATACCTCCTTCAAAACTATGTTCCAATTTACCGGATTGGTAACAAACTTTTAAAAGACTAAATTTCAATGAACGTATATTATTTTTTTCATTTAGCATTTGCAAACTTTCTTTGCGATCACGAGCAAGATGCTCGCGCCAGCAAGGAGAATATTTTCAAAATATTTTGTTGATGTTGCTATACCAAATTTATTTGACAAACATATGTAGTCCCATGCAAAAGAAATTTTAGCATTTAAAAAAAATCTAAGGATTCTTGTTTCTCCCGTCTTATAAAGCCATAAAACACATAGCTCCCCTTCAAAATCACACCAATAATCTGACAACTTATGTACTTTGATATCAAATCTTTTCATTACCGCTCTGTATTATCCGACTATACCAAACTCTATATCTTCTATTAATGAACCCCAAAAATATCCATTATCATTTTTTAGTAAATCTTGATCTATTTTAACAATTCTCTTTCTAAAAATTTTGCATATTTCTTATGATTAGAATTTTCTCTATATGGACCAAAATCATTATTAGGAATAACATTGTTCCATAAACAATCATAAACATAAAGCTGTAAAACTAAATGCTTTAATGATTTTGCAAGAAAAAAACCACTGTTCTCTTTTGTGATATTTCTTGATTTTAAATTAAGAATCACATTACAATCATAACTTGTACTTCCAATTATAGCTTCTGATTTAGATAATAAACAAATCTCATTTACAAAATGAAAATCCAACACATCATTTGGTAGACCTATCTCTGAAATAATTAAGTTATCTTCTTTTGTTAAGACCTCACTTATAGTGAATTTAAGCTCTCTCTTGATTAACTTAGTACTAAAATATTCTATTATTTTGTTCTCAAATATCATACATAAATTTATTTAAACTGGTTAAAATCTACGGCTCTTTGATTCATAGATGCTCGCACCAGCAGGATATTTCCTATTTGAATAATAATTATTCAATTAGTCCTAATCGTTTATATGCAATTCTCATTTGATTTTGCGAATGTCTTATTCCCTCTTCTCCTTTAATCATAAAATAAGAATAATCTTCACTATCTAGTCCCATTTCTCGAAATAAAATAACAAAACTCATTTCTCCACTATATCCTTCCGCTATATGCACAATTTTACCTATAACACCTGAGTCAAAAACCAATGGGCAATCGTAAAATTCTATTCTTTTGTTCGTGTTGTCAAAGCTTATTGATATTTTTTTTTCATCATAATTATGAATTATTGCGTGTATCTTTAACCCTAAAATTTCTTTAATTTTTTCCATAATTTATTTAATTGATCTAATTCCTGCATTTATTAGTTCATCATTAGATAATAATCTTCCTTTAATATGAAACACTGTATTTTCAAACCAAGAAGGATTTCTTAGAATTAACTGTAATTCTAATTCTGTAACTAATCTATCATCAAAAACTAGTTTAGTATTATGTATCAATCCACCGTCAATAGCTTTTTGAATATTAACACTTGTAATATCAAAAAGTATT
>Ga0307413_10000173_pt1 | contig 18182 bp, 22 predicted proteins | sample DK1Ometagenome_3_FD_203714 | JGI IMG/M metagenome (GOLD analysis project Ga0307413, IMG submission 203714) | Maize rhizosphere microbial communities from greenhouse at UC Davis, California, United States - DK15-O-2 | ecosystem: Host-associated > Plants > Roots > Rhizosphere > Soil | place: USA... | reverse complement strand
CACCCCCAACCATGACAGCGGCAGCGTGACCCTGATCTGCGAGCCCGAGTCGCCGACGTGGAGCGACTGGTTCCTGGTCGACGACGGCACCAACTACGAGAACGCCGAGGCGATCAGCCGCGCGATCACCCGCCGCGTCGCCGAGCACCGCCGTGGCGAGCGCGCCGCGGCCGCGCAGACCGAGACCGAGAAGGAACTCACCGTCGCCCGGCTCAGCCTGCTGCACGCGCAGGTGGAGCCACACTTCCTCTACAACACGCTGGCCAGCGCGCAGTTGCTGACCCGCAGCGACCCGGCGCGCGCCGACGAGATGCTCGGCCACCTGATCCAGTACCTGCGCCATTCGCTGCCGCGCACCGAGAACGAGATGTCGACGCTGGGCGCCGAACTGGAGCGCGCACTGGCCTACCTGGAAATCCTCAGGATCCGGATGGGGCCGCGGCTGTCGGTGCAGGTCGACGTGCCGGAGAACCTGCGGGCCACGCCGCTGCCGCCGATGATGCTGCAGACGCTGGTCGAGAACGCGATCAAGCACGGCCTGGAACCGCGCACCGGTGGCGGCACGGTGTGGATCCGCGCACGTCGCAGCGACGGCACGGTCGCGGTAACCGTGGCCGACGATGGCGACGGCTTCAGCAGCAAGACCGCCGGCACCGGGATCGGCCTCATGAACGTCCGCGAGCGGTTGCGCCTGCTGTTCGGCAACGAAGGCTCGCTGGCGGTGATCGCCAACTTCCCGGCCGGCGTCGCCGCCACCCTCAGCGTCCCGGCCAGCCCGCCCGCCACCGCTCCGGCGCAACTAGCCGACGCCGATGTCTGAATCCGTCACCACCTGCATCGTTGCCGAGGACGAGACGCTGCTGCGGCAGTCACTGGTCGAGCAGCTCGGCCACGCCTGGCCGCACTTACGGATCGTGGCCGAATGCGAGGACGGCGCCGGCGCACTGGAAGCGCTGGCCGAACACCGCCCCGACATCGCCTTCCTCGACATCCGCATGCCCGGCCTGACCGGGCTGGAAGTCGCGGCCGCCGCGGCCGAGGTCAGCCCCGGCACCCGCATCGTGTTCGCCACCGCCTATGACCAGTACGCGATCGACGCGTTCGAGCACGGCGCGGTCGACTACCTGCTCAAGCCGATCATGCCGGAGCGGCTGGCGGCCACCGTGCAACGCCTGCAGGCCCATGCCGGCCAGCACGATGCCGAAGCCCTGGCGGCGCTGCTGGCACGGCTTGGCGCGCGGCAGCCGGCCGGCGACGCGCCGCCGCTGACCTGGCTGACCGCCAGCGCAGGCCGCGAGACCCGCCTGGTCCTGGTCGACGAGGTCGCGTATTTCCGCGCCGACAACAAGTACACCACGGTGATGACCGCCGACGGCGAGGCGCTGCTGCGGACGCCCATCCGCGAGCTGCTCGGCCTGCTCGACCCTGCGGTGTTCAAGCAGATCCACCGCTCGACCATCGTCAACCTCAAGGCGATCGCCGGCATCGCCCGCGACGACAGCGGCCGCGGCATCGTCCGCCTGCGCAACCGCCCGGAAACACTGACCGTCAGCGCACCGTACATGGCGCTGTTCCGCCACATGTGACCACGACACGTCCTGCGAGGTGACCCGTGAACACGCTCATCGTCCTGCTGGCGCTGCTGCTCTCGCCGTTCGGCATCGAGGTCGGCACCACGGCGCCCGCCACCGGCGCCGATTCGACCGGCACCTGCCTGGTGGCGACGCTCCAGCGCATGGCCTGGGCGACCGGTGACGGCGGTCGGCGCGACTTCCATCTGTGCATCGCTGTCGAGGGCGCCGACGCACCGGCCCGATAGCCTCAGCGCGCGATGCAGGTCCGGCCGGCCCACAGGTGGGTGACGCGCGCATCCGGGCCGGCCGAGTCGAGCAGCCCCGCGACCTGTCCGGCGCTGAACTCGGTGCCCAGCGACGAGGGCGCGATTTCGACCACCGTGCCGCCGCCTTCCAACTCGACGCGGGTGGAGCCGATCGCGATCCCGTCGACGGTCGACAGGCCGGAACCGTCCGGGCCGAGCGACCAGCCGACAAACGCGTCGTCGGCGAACCACGTCGCCAGGCCACCCGGCCAGCGCACCCGGGTGGCGCCGCAGTCGCTGTTCCCGCTTTCGCCGGTCGGCGCCGCGCCGAGTACTTTCCGGAGCATCGCCAGCGTTTCGGCCTTGCCGGTTCCGAATGCGACCGGCCGCGCCGAGCCCGATGGCAGCACGAAGATGCGCAGGCCCTCGCCTTCCAGCGCCAGCGTCGCCGCCGGTTGTTCCGATGCAGTCGGCTCCGATGCAGTCGGTTCCGGTGTCGCCGGTGCGGACGATGCAGCCGAGCTTGCCACCGCCCGCGAACCGGGTTTCGGCGCCGTCGCCGTGCGGCTGAAGCACTGCGGCCCGACATCGTGGTTCCACTCGCCGGCATTCCACGGCCCGCCGCGCGCCTGGACCCGCGCGGTATCGGTGACGAACTCCGCGCACAGGGTGTAGCTGCGCGCGCCGTCCACCGTGTAGCCGTAGGCGGTGCCGGTCACCGGATCGACGATCGACAGTTGCTGTCCGGGCTGCGCGGCCAGGGTGGCGAGGTCCGGCGGCACCGTGTCGTTGGCCTGCACGTGGATGTCGATCGCCTGGACGATGCGGTTCAGCTCGTCGATGCGGCGGCTGTCGAGCCGGGCGTCGCGCTGCACCGACGGCGAGTCCATCACCAGCGCCGCGACCACCACGGTCGCCAGCACCACCACGCTGGCGATGACCGCGAGCCAGCGCCCCGAACGGTCGTGCTTCGGGTCGGCGCTCACGCTTCGGCCTCCTCGCGACGCAGGTCGCGCAGGTAGTAGCCGAAGATCGCACCCGCGATCGCTCCGACCACCAGCACCTTGAGCACGAAGCGCAGCGACAGCTCGCCGCCCAGCAGGTTGTAGACCAGGGTGATGAGGTCGCCGATCAGGATCGTGGCGGCGAGGAACAGGGTCAGGTAGGTCAGCCAGCGCCGCACCGCGGACAGGCGCCGGGCCGGGTTGCGCGCCATGTCCTGGCCGAGGTGGCGGGCGACGAACAGGAACACCGGGAAGGCGATCACCAGCGACGCCACCGACCAGCGCATCGAGTGCGCGGCACTGCGGACCGCGTACGCCGGGTCGGCCGCGTCGGGCAGGAACCAGTTGATCAGGTCGAACAGCAGGCTGCCAAGCTGGTAGGCCGACAGGTACAGCGTCGCGAACAGCACCAGATAGAGGAACGCCTCACGCGGTGACAGGTAGGGGCGCGGTCGTGGCACCGGCAGCCGGAACTCGACGTCGGCATAGGCGTCGATCGCGTCGCGGGCCTGCTCCGGGGTCCAGCCGGCGGCGGCCAGCGCGTTGCCAATCGACTCCCTGGAGGCGCCCGTGGCGAGCGCCTCGCGTACGAACACATCCAGATCCTGCGTGCCTGCGGCCATGCCTGCTCCTCATCCGGGACATCGGTTCCCGGAATCTAGCAGGCCCGCGCGATGTGCCGCGTGGCGCCGCGGATCAGCCGTTGCGGCGCGGCAGCTTCCAGTCCGGACGGATGAAGTGGCAGGTGTAGCCCTCCGGGAGCCGCTCCAGGTAATCCTGGTGTTCCGGTTCGGCTTCCCAGAAGTCGCCGGCAGGCTCGACCTGGGTCACCACCTTGCCGGGCCACAGGCCGGACGCGTCGACGTCGGCGATGGTGTCCTCGGCGACCTTTTTCTGCTCCGGCGAGGCATAGAAGATCGCCGAGCGGTACGACGTGCCAAGGTCGTTGCCCTGGCGGTTCTCGGTGGTCGGGTCGTGGATCTGGAAGAAGAACTCCAGCATCTCGCGGTAGCTGGTCTGCTCCGGGTCGAACACGATCTCGATCGACTCCGCGTGGCTGCCGTGGTTGCGGTAGGTCGCATTGGGCACGTCGCCGCCGCTGTAGCCGACCCGGGTCGAGACCACGCCGGGCTGCTTGCGGATCAGGTCCTGCATGCCCCAGAAGCAGCCGCCGGCAAGAATCGCCTTTTCAGTACTCATCGAATGTCCTCCACCTGGTCCAGATAGGCGCCGTAGCCCTGCGCGTCCATCTCCTCGCGGGGGATGAAGCGCAGCGACGCGGAGTTGATGCAATAGCGCAGGCCGCCGCGGTCCGGCGGGCCGTCGGGGAATACATGGCCAAGGTGGCTGTCGCCGTGGGTGGAACGCACCTCGATGCGGGTCATGCCGTGGCTGGTGTCGCGCAACTCGCTGACGTGGGCCGGTTCGATCGGCTTGGTGAAACTCGGCCAGCCGCAGCCGGACTCGAACTTGTCGGACGAGGCGAACAGCGGCTCGCCGGACACGATGTCGACATAGATGCCCGGGTGTTTGTTGTCCAGATACTCGCCGGTGCCGGGCGCTTCGGTGCCGCTGTGCTGGGTGACGCGGAACTGCTCGGGGGTCAGGCGGGCGATGGCGTCGGGATCCTTGCTGTACCGGGACATGCGAATTTCCTGATGCGGGGAGGACACCCGACTGGATGGGGATCGCCGGGCCAAACTCAACATCCCCGCGGGCCTCTGCTAACGTCGCCGCACACACCGCCAGGCCCGCCGATGACCCCGCTGCGCACCGTCCGTGTCACCCGTTACGTCACCCCGCTGCGCGAGGGCGGCTCGATGCCGGCGGTCGTCGAGGCCGACGACGACGGCCTGTACGTGCTCAAGTTCCGCGGCGCCGGCCAGGGCGCACGGGCGCTGGTCGCCGAACTGGTGGTCGGTGAACTCGCCCGCGCGCTCGGCCTGCCGGTGCCGGAGATCGTCCTGGTCGAACTGGACCCGGAACTCGCCCGCACCGATCCCGACCCGGAAATCCAGGAACTCATCCGCGCCAGCGCCGGCCTCAACCTCGGGCTCGACTACCTCCCCGGCTCGATCAATTTCGATCCCGCCGCCGAACAACCCGACAGCGCCCTCGCCTCGGCGGTGGTCTGGCTCGACGCGTTCACCAGCAATGTCGACCGCACCTATCGCAACACCAACCTGCTGGTCTGGCACCGCGCACTGTGGCTGATCGACCACGGCGCCGCGCTGTATTTCCACCACGGCTGGGACGGCTCGACCGACGCCGCCGGCAGCCGGTTCCCGCTGATCCGCGACCACGTGCTGCTGCCACTGGCCGATGAGCTGGAAGACGCCGACGCGCGCCTTGCGCCGCTGGTGACCCGCGAGCTGCTGCAGGCCATCCTCGCCCGCGTACCGGACAGCTGGCTGGCCGATGCCGATGCGTGGGCCGACCCGGCCACCCAGCGCGCGGCCTACGTCGAGTTCCTGCTGCAACGGCTCGCGCAGCGCCGTGGCTTCATCGAGGAGGCCCAGCATGCACGTGGCTGACAGCTACGACTACGCGCTGATCCGGGTGGTGCCGCGGGTGGAGCGCGGCGAGTTCATCAATGCCGGGGTGATCGTGTCCTGCGAGTCGCGGCAGTTCCTGCAGGCACGCGTCGAAGTCGACGAGCAGCGCCTGCGCGCGCTCGATCCGGCGATCGACATCGACACCGTCCGACGCCACCTGCAGGCGATCGTGCGGGTCTGCGAAGGCGCGCCCGACGCCGGGCCGATCGCGCGCCTGCCGCGTCGCGCGCGCTTCCACTGGCTGACCGCCACGCGCAGCTCGATCATCCAGACCTCGCCGATCCACATGGGCCGTTGCACGGACCCCGCGGGATCGGTCGAACGGCTGTTCGAGCGGATGGTTTCAACCTGAACGGCGCCGGCCCTGAACCGGCGGATTTCACGAACGGCTAGCCGGTTTTTAACAACCGCCATGACAGCCTCGGGGTGGCAAAACGCAACACGATGCACCGGACGCATCTCCCCCACGCCACTTCAGGAGCATCGCCATGACACGTTTCAAGCTTTCGACACTGGCCTTCGCGCTGCTGGGCAGCCTGGCCCTCACCGCCTGCGACAACAGCGTCGACACCGCCGCGACCGATACCTACCCGGCAGCGGATTCCACCGCCGCCACCCAGCCGGTCGACGACACGGCCCCAGAGGGGATCACTGATCCGACCACCGACCCGTACGCCACCGATGACGCGACCACCACCATGGGTGACGCGAGCATCCCGACCGAGGATCCGATGGTCGACCAGGACCCGTCCCTGGCGCCGCAGACCGACCCGATGGATCCGGAAGCCGAGGAACTCGATTCGACCGACCCGACCGACGAGCCGACACCGCAGCCCTGACGGACGCGGGATAACGAAAAGGGGGCGCGAACTGTTCGCGCCCCCTTTTTCTATGCCGGTTGCGGATGTCACCGCGGGCCCGGCTACTTCTTCCCGACCAGCCAGTCCATGGCCTCGGCCTCGTCACGGAACACGCGCGCCTGCAGCCCCGCGGCGACCGCGGAAATCTCGCAGTACATGATCTGGTCCAGTGCGAACGGTTTGACGTGGGCGATGAGGACCCCTTCCAGCCCGTGGCCCTTCATCCGCGCCACCAGCCCCTTCCATTCCGACGCCGACAACTCCTCGCCCTTCAGTTCGTCGATGAGCAACAACCCGGACGGGCGCCGCCTGGCCAGTTCGTCCGCTATCGCCTGCCAGTAGCCGATCGTCGACGACAGCGTGCGCACGCCGATGACGCGCGCCCGCAGGACGTTGCTGTCGCAATCGGAAAAACGGATCAGGAATTCTTTTTCCATCGCCTTGGCCGGTGGATGCGTCGGTCGGTCCCATGTTGCAGGGTACTCCCCCGCAATCTAGCCGCCACCGGTCAGCAACCTGGTCAACGGATTGGCCGGGTCGGCCAGCAACTTGACCGTCAACGCCAGCGCCATGACCACCAGCAGCGGCCGGATCACCTTGCCGCCGACGCGCAGTGCGAGGTGCGCGCCGACCTGCCCTCCGGCGATGCTCGCCACCGCCATCAGCAGGCCGACCGCCCACAGCACCTGGCCGCCGATCACCAGCGTGACCAGCGCGGCGACGTTGCTGGCGAGGTTGAGGAACTTGGTGTGCGCGGTCGCCGACACCAGCCCCATGCCGAACAGCGCGACCAGCACCGTGGTCAGGAACGAGCCGGTGCCGGGACCGAAGAAGCCGTCGTAGAAGCCGATCGCGATGACGATGCCAACCAGCGCACCGGTGCCGAGCCGACTGTGGCGGTCCTCTTCGGACGCCTTCGGGGCGACGGTGAAATAGATCACCATCAGGATCAGCAGCACCGGGATCAGCCCGGCGAGGAACGCCGGGTCGATCCGCTGCAGCACCCAGGCGCCGACCGCGGAGCCGAGGAACGCACCGATCGCCGGCTTGAGGAAGCGCCGGAAATCGATCCGCCCCTTGCGCGCGAACGCGACCACCGCGCTGGCAGTGCCGAAGCTGCTCTGCAGCTTGTTGGTGGCGATCGCGTGGACCGGCGGCACGCCCGCCGCCATCAGCGCCGGGATCGTCAGCAGCCCGCCGCCGCCGGCGATCGCGTCGATCACCCCCGCCACGAACGCCACCGCCATCAGTAGGGCGATGACTTCGATGCCAAGTTCCATGGGGCCTGCACGGGTGGTCGACGGGCCCGCATTATCGACCAGCGCGGATGAACGTGCCGGCTGTGCCGCCGCCCGGGCGTGGTGCCCGGGCACGGCAGGTCAGCGCAGCGCCAGCGCTTCGACCGCGTCGGAACGCGCGGGCCGCGGCCGCGCAGTCATCCCGAACAGCGGCCGCAGCCAGCCGACGCGCGCGATCACCGCGGTGATTAGCACGCAGCCCAGCGCGGTCGCCGCGACCAGCAGCGGCGGCTCCAGCCACGGCCCCAGCGACAGCGACGCCAGCCACACCCCGGCAACGACGGTGACGGTCTGGTGCAGCACGTACCACGGGTAGACCGATGCGGTCGCCCAAGGCAGCCAGCGGAACGGACGGTTGAGCAGGTGGTGGCCCCAGCCGAGCACCAGCAGCAGCCAGGTCCAGGCATTGAGGCGCTGGGCCACGTCGTACAGCGCGCGCTCGACGCTCGGCTCCGGCACGGTGGTGAAGCGCAGCCACTGGAACACGGCGAACGTGCACAGCGCCACGCCCAGCAGCCACCAGCGCCGCTTGCGCAGCTCGGCCCACAGCCCGGTGTCGGCAGCGATCCAGTAGCCGTAGAGGAACATCGCCCCGTACTGCGCGTGCATGTGCCAGTCGTGCAGCAGGTCGTGGGTGGTCGGGAAGCGTCCCGCCAGCGTCCACGACGCCAGCACCAGCGGCGCGACCGGCAGCAGCCACAGCCGCCAGCCGCGCAGACCGCGGAACCAGCCGGCGACCGCCATCCCCACGCGACTGCGCAGCAGCGGCAACAGCGCCGCCAGCAGCAGCGAGTACGCCAGCAGGTACGGCAGGTACCACAGGTGGTTCCAGGTCACGCCCACGTGCGAACCGTCGAACGCCCCCGCCGGCCACGGCTGGAACGTGAAGTAGGCGGCGAGGAACGACAGGTAGCCGCCGTCAAACGCCCCGTTGGCCTGCGCCTGCAGCCAGGCCTGCGGCGGCACCACCACCGCCATGCCGAACAGCAGCGGCACAAGCAGCCGCTTCGTCCGCGACCACGCGAACCCCGCCGCGGTGACCCGGCGCAAAAGGAAGTGCACCGCGACGCCGGAGATCAGGAACAGCAGCGACATCCGCCACTGGTTGACCAGGATCATCGGCCACTTGAGCCACTCGAAGGCGTGGCCGGATTTGACGTGCCAGCCCCAGTCCGGCACGTAGAACATGCCGACGTGGTAGAGGATCAGCACGGCGAAGGCGAGCACCCGCAGGGCGTCGATATCGTGGCGGCGGCCGCCGTCGGCGGTGCGGTCGGGGGCGGGAATCATCGGCTCGGGGTTCCACGGGAAGGGACTGCAGCCTCGTCCCGGCGCGCATCGCCCGCCAGCGGAAAGTGCCGCCCCGCGGGCCTGCGGGGACAAGCGGCGGGAGCCGGGGACGAATCGGGACGCCCGCGCTAGACTCGCCCGCTGGCCACGCGCCAACCCCCAGCCCAGCCGAGGACCGCCGTGCAGCCGCAGACCTACCTCCGCCACCGACGCGCCTTCGAGGTCGGCCTGTGGGTGCTGGCGGCCGCGGTCAACTGCGCCGGCAACGCGATCACGGTCAACATCGACATGGCCAACAGCGGCCTCGACGTCGCCCGCTGGGAGCCGTGGGTGTGGGAGGCGACCAGCGCGCTCCTCTGGCTGGCGCTGATCCCGCTGCTGCTGTGGTTCACCGGGCGTTTCCCGCTGGAAGGCGGCCACTTCCGCCGCAGCTTGCCGGCCCACCTGCTGTTCACCATTCCGGTGTCGCTGCTGCACGTGCTGGGCATGGTCGCCCTGCGCAAGCTGGCCTACGCCGGCATGGGCGCGGAGTACGACTTCGGCGGCTGGGCCGGGCGGCTGTGGTACGAGTACCTCAAGGACGTGCGCAGCTACGTCCTGTTCATCGCGCTGATCCACCTGTACCGCTTCGTGCTGCGCCGCTGGCAGGGCGAGGCCGGGTTCATCGCCGAGGGCGTCGAGGACGTGCCGCCGGAGCCGGTGACCGACCGCTTCCTGGTCAAGAAGCTCGGCCGCGAGTTCCTGGTGCGGGTCGACCAGATCGACTGGATCGAGGCGTCCGGCAACTACGTCAACCTGCGCGTCGGCGAGCGCGTGTACCCGTTGCGCGAGACCATGGCCGGCATCCAGCAGAAGCTCGAAGGCCACGGCTTCGCCCGCGTGCACCGCAGCGCGATCGTCAACCTCGACCGCGTGCGCGAGATCGAGCCGTTCGACACCGGCGACGCCCGCGCGCACTTGCTGAGCGGCGGCACGGTCGCGGTGAGCCGTCGCTACCGGCAGGCGCTGAAGGATCGACTGGCCTGACTGTCTCCCACATACCGGAAGCCCGATGACCGAGACCGCCATCCTCACCCCCGACCCGTCCGACGCCACCTTCGCGGCGTTGTGGCCGGGCGTGCTCGAACGCCTCCGGCATGCGCTGGCCGCCGTTGGCGTCACCGCGGCGCCGACGCCGTGGACCGACCATGTCGACGATGCCGGCGGACTGGAGCGGTTCCCGCTGGTGCTGCCGTTGATCGTTTGGGGCTACCACTACGTACCCGAGCGCTGGCTGCAGGCCTGCCGGACGTGGCAGGCGGCCGGCATCGCGCTGGCCAACCCCGCCGACGTGCTCGCGTGGAATGCGGACAAGCGTTACCTGGACCGGTTCGCGCAACGCGGCATCGCGGTGCCGCCGACCGTGTGGACGCAGCGGGTGACGGCCGAGCGGATCGAAGCCGCGTTCGCCGACACCGGCGCGGAGCAGTTGATCGTCAAGCCGACTGTCTCCGGCGGCGGCTGGAAGACCCGGCGCCTGCGCCGCAGCGACGCCCTCGACGAAATGACGCACGACATCCCGGCCGGCGACGCGATGATCCAGCCCTACCTGCCGACCATCGAGACCGAAGGCGAAACCTCGCTGCTGTTCTTCGGCGGCCGCTTCAGCCACGCGGTCAACAAGCGGCCGGTCGCCGGGGAGTTCCGCATCCAGGTGCAGTACGGCGGGATCTACACGCCGGTGCCGACCCCGCCCGCCGGCGCGCTGGCACTGGCCGAGCAGACGCTGGCCGCGATCGACGCACCGCTGCTGTACGCCCGCATCGACACCGTGCCCGACGCCGACGGCCGCTGGCTGCTGATGGAAGCGGAGCTGATCGAGCCGGACTTCTACCTCGACACCGCGCCGGAGGCGGGCGCGGCGTTTGGCCGCGCGGTCGCCGGACTGATCGCGAGCGGCGCTCCGTTCGCGTCCGCCTCTCCGTCCTGAAGCGGAAACCCCCGCTCCATGTCCATGTTCCGGATCGTCATCATCGGCGCCTACGGCCAGTTCGGCCGGCGCATCGCGTCGGCGCTCGCGCGCGATGAGCTGGAGCTGGTGCTGGCCGGCCGCAACCTGCACTCGGCCGAGGCATTGGGTCTGGAGCTGCGCCAGCATGGCGCCGGCGCGACGCTCTCCAGCGCGGCGCTGGACGTGGAATCGGCCAGCTTCGTCGACGATCTCGCACGGCTCCGCCCGCAGTTGGTGATCCATACCGCCGGGCCGTTCCAGCAGCGCGACTACCGCGTGGCCGAGGCCGCACTGGCCTGCGGCGCGCATTACGTCGACCTCGCCGACGGGCGCGAGTTCGTCATGGGAATCGACCGGCTCGATGCGCAGGCGCGGGCAGTCCAGCGCTGGGTCGTATCCGGCGCGAGCAGCGTGCCCGGGCTGTCGGCGGCCGTGGTCGAGGCGCACCGGCCGCGGTTCGCGCGGCTGGATTCGGTGGAATCCGCGATCAGTCCCGGCAACCGCACCGCACGCGGGCTGGCGACGACGCAGGCGATCCTGGGCTACGTCGGGCGGCCGTTTCCCGCACTGATCGACGGCCGCTGGCGCGACGTGCACGGCTGGCAGTCACTGCGGCGGACCCGCGTTCCCGGCTCCGGCAGCCGCTGGGTGGCACGTTGCGAGGTGCCGGACCTGTCGGTGCTGCCCCGGCGCTACCCCGGGCTACGCCACTGCGACTTCCGCGCCGGGCTTGAACTGCGGCGCATGCACTTCGGCCTGTGGCTGGCCAGCTGGCTGGTACGCGCCCGCCTGCTACCGAGCCTCGCACGCTGGGCGCGTCCACTGCTGGGCACCAGCGAATGGTGGATGCAGGCCGGCAGCGACACCGGCGTCATGACGATCACGCTCGGCGGGCTCGCGATCGACGGCTCGCCGCTGCGACTGCAGTGGCGGATCGTCGCGGCCGACGGCAGCGGTCCGCACATCCCGGCAACCGCGGCGGTCGTGCTCGCACGCAAGCTTGCACGCGGCGCGCTGCCGGGCGGCGGTGCCCGTGCATGCCTGGACCTGTTCACTCTCGACGAGTTCCTGCAGGCGCTGGAAGGCCTGCCGATCCACGCCGCCACCTGCGTGTTGCCTACGGGAGGAAGCGATCAAGTTCCGCCGGCTCCGGAACCCGGCACTGCGCCCGTCGCCCGAACCATCGATAGCGGTTCCGCGCGGTAAATCGGTAACCCCGGTCGCGCCATGCGCGGGGCACCGCCAGCAGCATTTTCGACACCACGCGCCAGCCGCCGCCGAGTCCGTGCAGGACCCGGCCGATCGCGTCCGTGTCGGTCCAGGCGCCCACTTCGTCGACCAGCAGGAACGACAGCGGATCGTCCGGATCGAGTCCGTGCCGCGACAGCAGCTCGCGCCCGGATGCCGACTGCATCGCCGCAAACCGGTATCGCCCTTTGCGGTCGTAGCGCAGCAGGAACCGCACCCAGCCGTTGCACAACACGCAGACGCCATCGAAGACGATGACCGCGCCGTCAGAGCGGCTCGACATGCAGCCACCCCCGGTAATGCACCAGCAGACCGACCCGCGGCAACGCGGCCCGGACATCGAAGGTGTAGCGCCCATCCACTTCCGATTCGCACGCCACGACCGCGCCGAAGGCACGCGCCGGCAACGGCACGCCCAGTGCGCGCACGCGGTGCACCCGCCAGACCAGCCGGCCGTGTTCGACACCGAGGCGGAAGCCGAACGTCACCAGGCCCAGCCGCTCGCACAGCAGGCCGTCGGAGGCCCACAGGCGCGAGCGCATCGCGTGGCCGCCGATGTGCCGGGTCCAGTATTCCTCCGTCGCGCCCGACGCGATCTCGACGACCACCGGGCCGTGACCGGCCGGTGGCAGCCGCGCGGCCCAAGCGCACAGGCGTGAAAGCACGCCGCTCCCGCGCTCCACCTGCACTTCCCCGACATACACCGTCGTTCCCGAACGCAGGTGCAAATGCTGCACGCTCGACGACAGATCGACGAAACCGGCACCAAGAAGCTGGCGGAAGACCGGCACGGCCGTGTCGGTGGATGTTCCAGCAGCGGGCGTCATGACGCGATCCCTGACGACCCGGTGTCGCCCACCACTGCGCTCGAAGTGGCGGACTCCGGTTCCAGGTACGCACGCGCAGGCCCACCGCATGCATCGAGCGCCTCCAGGAACGCCGTCGGCAACGCGAAGGTGCCAAGCCATCCGCGGCGGGTCCCGGTAAGCACGCGCAGCATCTGGCCACGCCCGAACGGCAGGCGCGACGCTGGATGGAACACGCGGTCCCGCACCCGTGCCAGTCCATCGCGCTCGGACTGGAACAACGGCGTCAGCCAGCGGCTCCAGAAGTGATAGATGCCGACATGTTTCCGGCGACGGCTGGCGTAGTGCGCCAGCGCCGACGACACCGTGGCATGGGCGCGCAACGCGTCCCGCAACGCCTGGGCGTCGAGCAACGCCATGTTGACGCCCTGCCCCAACTGCGGACTCATCGCATGCGCCGCATCGCCAAGCAGCACGGCGCGACCGCGATGCCAGGTCGAATGCACGGTATCGCGATAGCGTGCCTGCGCCAGGCTGCCGGGGATCGCCATTCCGGCAAGGCATTGCATGGCTTCCGGCCAGACCTCGCCGACGCCGCTGCGCCAGGCTTGTCCGTCGACCCCGGCGCCGTCCATCTCCGCCACCGGCAGGCTCCAGAAGAAACTCAGCCGTGGCGTGGGATCACCCGGTCGCGTGCCGACGGGAAGCATCCCGACCATCCGTCGCGCGCCGATGTAACGCTGCTGCAGTTCGTCCGTCCAAGGCCAGTCGACGCAGGGCGCCAGGCACCATTGCGCACCCCACGGATAAGGCCGGTCCAGACGCGCCGGCGTGACCTGCGCGCGCAACGAGGACGCGGCGCCGTCGGCGACCACGATCAGGTCGAAGCCGTCATGGCGTCGTCCGTGCTGGTCGAACAGCGAGCCGGCGTCGTGGTCGATCCGGGTGATGCGTGCCCCGCAATGCAGGGTGCGATTTTCCGACCACGCGGAATCGAGCACCGAGAACAGGGCGCCCCGCTGCACGCCCAGCCCGGCCAGACGACGGTCGAGTTCGGCATAACGCATGTCCATCACCGGCCGTCCGCCGGCCGTCTCGCCGTACAGTCGCGTCACCGGCGCGCCGTACTGCCGGACCCGATCCAGCAACCCGAGTTCCCAGAGCACAAACTGCCCCACCGGCTGCAGCAGGAAGCCCGCCCCCACCGGCCCAAGCGTGGCGGCCTGTTCGAACACCTCGACCTGGTGGCCGTCACGCGACAACGCGATCGCAGTCGCCTGCCCGCCCGTGCCATAACCCACCACCGCCACCCGCAAGCGCCCGCGCGGCCCCGAGTCGCCGTTCATTGGCATATGCGCTCGCATGGACGTGCGTTCCCGTCGCCATCCATCAGGGGGGCGCCCCGTTCTGGACGACGAAACCGAAACCACGCGCATCGTTCCATTCGACGATCTTTCCCTGCCGCCTCATGTTTCCCCCTGATCGGAATCGTCCGGTCGACGGCTTGTCCGCAGTCCGACCGCCCTTCCGGATTGTATGCGCGCCAGTCCCGGCAGCCGGCAGCGCGGCTAGCCGCCGAGGTACGGCTCGACCACCTGTGTGATCCACTGCAGGAACGCCTGCACCCGCGGCGCGAGTTGGCGGCGGTGCGGGTAGACCAGCGACACCGGCATCGGCGCGGCGGTGAACTCCGGCAGCACCTCCACCAGTCGCCCGGCGTCGACCAGCGGCTGCGATCCGGGGACCGGCACCTGGATCAGGCCGAGTCCGGCGAGGCATGCGGCGCTGTAGGCCTCGGTGCCGTTGACGATGATCGCCTTGCGCACCGGATGCTGGCGGACCGTATCGCCATCGCAGTACTCCCAGCTGGCGCCGTGCGGACTGAGCCGGGTCGAGTAGTGGACGATGCGGTGACGGGCCAGGTCGGCCAGGCAGGTCGGCACGCCGTGCGCCTGCAGGTAGGCGGGGCTGGCAAGGTTGCGCATCGGCATCATCCCCAGCGGCCGCGCGATCAGTTCGGCGTCGGCGAGCGCACCGATACGCAGCACGCAGTCGAAGCCTTCCTGCACCAGGTCGACGTGGCGGTCGGTGGTGCTGATCGCCAGTTCGAGTTGCGGGTGGCTGGCGAGGAACTCCGGCAGGCGCGGGATGACCAGGTCGCGTGCGAGCACGTTCGGCATGTCGACCCGCAGGCGGCCGCGCAGTCCGCTCGCCGCGGGGCGGAACATCCCCTGCAGTTGCTCGGCGTCGGCGATGAGCTGGCCGCAGCGATCGAGGAACTGTTCCCCGTCCGTGGTCAGCCGCACGTGCCGGGTCGTGCGTTGCAGCAGCCGTGCGCCGACCCGCGCCTCCAGTTGCCGCACCACGGTCGAGACGCGGCTCTTGGCGAGGCCGAGTTGCTCGGCGGCCTGGGTGAAGCTCCCCAGTTCGGCCACGCGGGTGAACACACGCAGGTCATTGAGTTCCATCGCCGGACTGTACTCCCTATGAGAACAGTGATGTCACTTCATGCGTATTTATCCGCAACCAGTGAATTGCGCAAAGTGCCCACGTCGCTTCATTCCCCCGAAACAGGAGACCGAAAATGACCGGATCAATCCAGCGCGTGGCGCTCATCACCGGTGCGAGCCGTGGCCTGGGACGCAGCAGCGCGCTGAAACTCGCCGAAAACGGCGTCGACGTGGTGCTGACCTACAAGGACAACGCCGATGCCGCCCGCACCACGACCACTGAAATACAGGCGCTCGGCCGGCAGGCGGTCGCGCTTCGGCTCGACATGGCCGACACCGGCAGCTTCGCGGCGTTCGCGGCCCAGTTGAAGAGCACGCTTACCGGGACCTGGCAGCGCGACCGTTTCGACTACCTCGTCAACAACGCCGGCACCGGTGCGCAGGTGCCGTTTGCCGAGACCACCGAAGCCCAGTTCGACCAACTGGCCGCCGTCCACCTGAAGGGCACGTTCTTCCTGACCCAGGCGCTGCTGCCGCTGATCGCCGACGGCGGACGGATCGTCAACACGTCCTCGGGCCTGGCCCGCTTCAGCCTCCCGGGCTACGCCGCGTACGCGGCGATGAAGGGTGGCATCGAAGTGCTGACCCGCTACATGGCCAGGGAGCTCGCGCCGCGCGGCATCCGCGTCAACACCATTGCGCCCGGCGCGATCGAAACCGACTTCGGCGGCGGCCTCGTGCGCGACAACGCGCAGGTCAACGCGCATATCGCCGACGCCACCGCGCTGGGCCGGGTCGGCCTGCCCGACGACGTCGGTGGCGCGGTGGCGGCGCTGTTGTCGGACGACAACCAGTGGATCACTGGCCAGCGCATCGAGGTGTCGGGCGGGATGATGCTCTGAGCGGACTCAGGGCACCGGCGGCGTGGACGCGCCTTCACCTGCGGGCGCCGCCTCCGGCGACGCGCCGTCCGTCGCGGCGGGCTCCGGCGGCGATGTTGGCGCCGCCGGTGTCACGGGTGTCTCCGGCGTCACCCGCCAGATCGTGTTCGACAGGTCGTCGGCGACGATCAACGCGCCGCGCGGATCGACGGTCACCCCGACCGGGCGCCCATAAGTCGTGCCGTCGACATTGAAGCCGCTGACGAAGTCGATCGGGTCGCCGGCCGGACGGCCGTTGCGGAACGGCACGAACACGACCTTGTAGCCGACCGGCTCGGCGCGGTTCCAGCTGCCGTGCTCGCCGACGAACGCGCCGTTGGCGAACGCGCCGCCCATCGCCGCCACCGAGAAGTCCAGGCCCAGCGCCGCGACATGCGAGCCCAGCGCGTAGTCCGGCTTGATCGCCGAGGCGACCTTCTCCGGATCCTGCGGCATCACCCGCGGGTCGACGTTCTGGCCCCAGTAGCTGTACGGCCAGCCGTAGAACCCGCCCTCGCGCACCGAGGTCAGGTAGTCGGGCACCAGGTTCGGGCCGAGCTCGTCGCGCTCGTTGACCGCCGCCCACAGCTGGTCGGTGCCGGGCAGGATCGCCAGCGCGGTCGGGTTGCGCAGTCCGGTCGCATACGCCTTGTGCATGCCGGTCGCCGGATCGATCTGCCAGACCACGGCGCGGTCGACCTCGGCGGTCATCCCGCGCTCGGTGATGTTGCTGTTGGAACCGATGCCGACATACAGGAACCGACCGTCCGGGCTGGCGGTCATCGACTTGGTCCAGTGGTGGTTGATGTCCGAGGGCAGGTCGGCGACCTTGACCGGTGCGCCACTCGCCTGGGTCTGCCCCTCGCGGTAGTCGAACCGCACCAACGCGTCCTGGTTGGCGACGTACAGCGCGTTGCCGACCAGCGCCAACCCGTACGGCGCGTTGAGGTTCTCGGCGAACACCGATTGCAGTTCGTAGGTGCCGTCGCCATCGGCGTCGCGCAGCAGGCTCAGGCGGTTGCCGCCCTTGACCGACGTGTTGCCCGCCGCCTTGATCGGCCCGGCGATGATGTCCTTGGGCTTGAGCTTGGCTGCACTGCCACCGCGGCCTTCGGCCACGAGGATGTCGCCGTTGGGCAGCACCAGGGTCTGTCGCGGGATCTTCAGGTCGGTGGCGATCGCGGTTATACGATAACCATCGGGCACCACCGGCCGGCGGTCGCCCCACTCGCCCGGGCTGGCGATGACCATGCTCGGCAGCAAGCCGCGCGAGGGTTCCGGCAGGGTCGGGTTGGCGCCGTATTCCGGTGCCGGCGGAGTGCCACCGCAACTGGCCAGCAGCACTGTCGCGGTGGCGGCGGCGAAGACGTGCACGCGGTTCATGACACACCTCCGGCGCGATACCCCGAGAACCCCTGCCAGGTCGCCACGATTGCCAGTGCGGTGACGATCAACGACAGCACCAGCGCCTCGGGGAAGATCGCCCATGCGTCCTGGCCGTGGACCAGCGCGTTGATGAAGCCGAGCACGAAGGTGGCCAGCAGCAGCAGGAAGTGCAGCAGCCCCGGCCGGCCGCCGCGGAACAGCCCGAAGATCGAGCACACCAGCGCGATCCCGCACAGCACCATTGCCCCGGTTATCAGCCACGACGCGAAGTTGCTCCACTGGATGTGCTGGCTCGATCGGTATGCCCAGTCGCACAGCAGGCCACCGAAGAACAGCGGCACCATCCCGGCCAGCAGGAACGCGTGGAACGGATGGAGCGGTCGGACCACGCGGAAGCGGGTCCGGTCGGAGGTCGCAGCCAAGCCTTTTATCCTGAGGGGGGCCTGAACGGGACCAGCCCACCACAGAGGAAGTGCACGCGAGGCGAAGACCCGGCCGGTCGCCGGGCCCCGACCATCAAGGATTGGCCGTCACCGACGCCACCCATTCGTCCACC
>Ga0307413_10000172_pt1 | contig 18211 bp, 19 predicted proteins | sample DK1Ometagenome_3_FD_203714 | JGI IMG/M metagenome (GOLD analysis project Ga0307413, IMG submission 203714) | Maize rhizosphere microbial communities from greenhouse at UC Davis, California, United States - DK15-O-2 | ecosystem: Host-associated > Plants > Roots > Rhizosphere > Soil | place: USA... | reverse complement strand
ATCCATCATTTATGGCTGATAATGCAGGTCCTACAATACAAACCGAAGTCCATAAGCCGCCCATCACTATAGTTTTATTTCCTTTCCCAACAACCTCTTTGTAAGCATTAACATCTTCCCAGAAATTCATAGTGGTTCTATCAAAATACTTAGTGCTCGATTTAGGATAAAACTCCAGAACCTCAGGAAAAACCGGCCCGCTAAAAGACTCTTCAGCTACCGTTGTAATAACAGTAGGCACTTTAAAAATCTTAGATGCGCCTGCAACCAGGGCAGTATTAGTTCTTAGCTGATCCACTGGCATATTACCCACTGCAAATGCCATCTGGCTTTCATGATCTACCAAAATCAAAGTATGATTTTTTGGGTTTAACAATTGTGGACTTGGTTTTTGTGCAAATGCAGTTAGTGATGAAAATGCAGCTACTGTTGCTAAAATTAAATTTTTCATAATAATTCAGATTTAATGATTAAGTTTTTTTTTTAATATATTTGATTTTGATACTCCTGTTTTAATAAAAATTATGGATGAATTTTTAAATTGATCGTCTATTGCTGATTTCTTCTATTTAACTTTTGTACTCAAAAAGTTTATAATCAGCTTAGAAATTTCCAAATGGTGCTCTTCTAATGCAAAATGACCTCCGTTTAATAAATGAATTTCAGCATTTGGGTTGTCTTTTTTATATGCATTTGCCCCCGAAGCAGTAAAAAACTGATCGTTTTTACCCCAAATAATTAGAATGGGTGGCTTGTATTTTGTAAAATACTGATGCCATTTTTCATATAGCGCTATATTAGATCCATAATCGCGAAACAGCGCTAATTGGATAACATCATTTCCTTCTCTGTCCAAATAATACTGATCGATGCTATAGCTGTCAGGTGCTATTTTTTCAGGGGATTCTGCACCAGTTATATATTGCCATTTCGTGGCATCAACGGTAAGAAAAAAACGTGCTGCCTTTTCAGTTTCGGCATTCTGATTCTCAATATATGCCGTTAAAGGTTTTAGAATTTCACCTAATCCCTCAATGTAGGCATTTGCATTTTGGATTATAAGTGACCGAATCAGTTCAGGTCTTCTTGTCGCTATTCTCATTCCAACGGGTCCTCCATAATCCTGAATGTAAAGACTTGTTTTTTTGATTTTTAATTTATCAATAAAATGTTCCATTGTTATGGACAAGTTATCAAATGTGTATTGATACTGTTGAGGAGTTGGAGCACTGCTTTGCCCATAACCAGGATAATCAGGAGCAATTACATGATAATTAGAAGCAAGTTCATTTATCAGATTTCGGTACATATGTGACGAAGACGGAAATCCATGTAATAAAATAATGGTAGGTTTAGTTCTTTCGCCCGCTTCACGGTAGAAAATTTTTAAACTATCAACGAGAATTGTTTTGTATTCGACAGCTTTGTAAACGGTAGTCTGTGAAGCCACCTTTTTCTCTACAGAGTTTTTTGCATACGATTTAAAGCATGTTAAAAACATAATCGTTAAGACGGACATAATAAGTTTTGTCTTCATTTTGTTTGTTTTAGTTTTTTAATAAATGGTCTGCAGAATGCTTCCCAGACAGGGAAATTATGTCAGACTGCATGTTTTAAGCATAGTGTCGGAATTATCTTTTTTGATATCCTCCATAAAAATTGACCGGGGACCACTCTGGAATTGCTTTTTCAATTTCAGGACTTAGTTTGGCAAACTCTTTGTCACCGAAGACAACATTACCACCAACTACTGCTAAAACAGCCGATAAATCTTTGATTTTACTTTCTGGTACGCTGAAATAATCATCTGATAATAGTATAAAATCGGCAAACATTCCTTTTTCTAAAGTACCTTTTACAGCTTCTTCTTTTGAAACCCAAGCACTACCCTTTGTATATAAAAAAAGTGCTTCTTCGCGTGTAAGCAGATTGTCAGGAGCACTCAACTGCAGCCCTCCCACTGTTTTGCCAGAAACCATCCAGTATAATGCAGGCCATGGATTATAACTGGCAACTCTCGTTCCATCGGTGCCTGCCCCGACAGGAATTCCCATTTTCATCATTAATTTTAAAGGCGGTGCATATTTTGCTTTAGCTGCTCCATATCTTTCAACAAAATATTCTCCGGCATACGCGAGTCTGGATTGAATCGCAATACCTCCGTTTAGCGCTTTAACTCTTTTTAGCTGCTGTTCAGTAATGGTTTCTGCGTGATCAAACAACCATCTTTCTTTTGCTAATTTTCCATTAGTTTCTTTATTAACTTCTTCAATAACATCTAATAAATTAGCAATGGTTTCTCCATAGGTTGCATGAATTCTAAACGGCCAACCACTATCAACATTTAAACGAATCACCTTTTTGATATCATTTCTCCACGACGGTCTGTCTTCTAACATAGGCTGCGGTGCCAGAAAATTTTCAAAATCACCTGCACTCCATGTAAGAAATTCTCCTCCTCCTTCTAATTCATACCCATGGTCCAGATGAATTTCTCCATTATTGCCTACTTTATTGGTTTCAATCCAGTTTTGAAATTCCTCAAACTCCTTTCCTTTATTCTGAGGAAATAAGTAATAAGACAATCGTATGGGCATTTCTCCCTGATTAGCAAGTAATTTTGTCGCACCATAGTCTTTAGGAAAAGCATGCCCGCCTCCCCCGGCATCAATACCACTTGTTATACCATATCTATTGAGTTCTCTGTAAAATTGTTTTGTAGAATTCAACATCTGCTGATCGGTCATTGGCGGCAATGCTCCTATTGCAGCATATAGAATGGTCGGATTTGGTTCTGCCAATAGTACACCGGTCAATTTACCATCCGCACCTTTTTCATATGAACTTCCTTCAGGTGGTTTGGTGTTTTCATCTATTTTAAGCAGCTTTGAACCACTTTTATTCATCCACCCACGACTGTACAGAAATAGTACGAATGCCGGAACATCTCCTGTAGCTTCATTAATTTCTTGGGTTGTTGGAAATCTTTTTTCTTCAAACTGAAAGGGACTCCAGCCTCCTACTACCCTCACCCACTCCCCCTTTGGAGTTCTGGCGGCCTGTTCTTTTAACATTTTTAATGCCGTTTTCAAAGAGGTTACCCCATCCCACCTTAATTCAGCGTTATAAAAACGTCCTCCTCTGGTTAGATGTAAATGAGAATCGTTCAATCCTGGAATAATTGTACGCCCATTAGCATCAATAACTTTTGTTTGCTTCCCTTTTAGCTTTAGAATTTCTGCATTAGTTCCAAACGCTAAAACTTTCCCATTTTTTATTGCTATCGCTTCACTAATTGTATTGTTTTTATTCATAATGGCTATTTTACCATTTGTAACAATTAAATCTGCTGTAGCAGTTTCAATTTCCTTTTGGTCTTTTTGAAAGGAACTGAATACTATTATTAGTAATACAAAGAATATTGAATTTTTCATTGTGAATGTTTTTATCTATTATTATTTGTGAATGCCATCTTAACCGTGTATGCTTTAGTTATTAAATTAATTACCCTGATAAAATCACCACTTAAACCTTATTTTACAAAAATTAATTTATTCCTGAAGCTGAAATAATTACATCTGCCACCGATTCAGGCCGGGATATATAAACCGCATGGCTTCCTTTTACATACGTGGCAATTGTTTTGGAACGTTTGTACATTGCTTCCTGGATTTCTGGCGGAATACTCTTGTCTTCTGTTGCAATTACGCCGTATGCAGGTTTTGATTTCCATGCCGCATTTTTAATTGCTGTTACAAATCCTTTAGCATAAAATGCACCTTGCGATGCATACATAAAACTGGCATCTTCTACACTTAGATCAGCACACATTCCCATATGGTATTTATCTTTGTCATAATAAATAATACCATTTTCATCTGGCGGCAGGACTCCGCTCTCTGGTGCCGGCGGGGCTGTTTGTATCCACTGTAAAGCTGTTTCACCATCTCCTGGCTGAAATGCTGCTACATACACTAATGCTGCTACATTAGGGTGGTTACCCGCCTCAGTAATTATAGCTCCACCATAGGAATGCCCTACAAGAACAGCGGCTTGATCGAGTTTGTCTAAGGCCATGTTTACAGCCTGAACACCGTCTTCAAGTGATGTTAGAGGATTATGAACCACGGTGACATTATATCCCCTGTCATTAAGTATGTCATATATACCCCTCCATCCTGAGCCATCTGCAAATGCGCCATGCATAAGCACTATATTTTTAATTGTTTTCATGCTTTAATTTTTTTAGCGATTATATTTTCATTATTGTCGGTGCCTTTAATTGACAGAAATAGTACTGATTATTACGTCATCTTTAAGCTTAATAATCACACCTTATTAATTGTAAAATCTGGTGTATCATAAAAAATGAATTCCTTTACTTGTTGAAACAAAATTACATCTAATGAAAGCGCGCTTTTCTGTGAATAATTCACTAAAAATTATAATAAACTAAGATTTAAAAAGTTTTGTCACTTACATTGCTAAATCTTACTCTATTTTGTGCCCATATCAAAGACTGCTTATAGTAATAACATCGAAAAAGAGCTGATTAAAAAGTGCCGTGCAAAAAAAATCTGTTAATCATATTAAATATGGCTAACAGAAATTTCCAAAGTACGTTTTGATTTTACTGTAACATTCCTCCAATTATTGTAATTTTATTTTGCTTCCTTACGTAAGATGGATGCAAGATCGCCTGGTTGCGAGAAAAACGGCGTATGACTGGTAGGTAAAGAATAAGTCTTTGTTATATTAGCCTTTTTTGCCATACTTTTCTGCAAGGTCAGCCCTATAGCATGATCATTTTCAGTAAAAATATATACTTTATTTATTTTACCGAAATTCGCATCTGTAAGTGCAACCGGAGTTGCCATTGGACCCATTGGCTCTGGCTTAAAATTAGCAACCAGAACATCGGCTATATTTTTAGGTGCATCAGCAGCAAAGAAATCTAAAATACCTTCTTTAGCAATTCCTACCACACCTGCTTTTTCATCAGGTTGTATGTATTGCCCGATATGTGTTTCTTTATCTGCCGCTGAAATGGAAAAAAGGCTTTCTCCGTTATTTGGCAAATATGCGCAGAGGTAAATTAGCTTTTTGATTTGACCTGGAATTTGCTCAGCTGTCTCGCTAATGACCATCCCTCCAAAACTGTGCCCTACAAGAATAATGTTTTTTCTTGTTCCAATAACTTTTTTAACAGCGTCTACATAGCCTTGCATTGTTAACGATCCAACAGGAGTATTATCAGCTCCATGGCCAGGCAAATTTACCGTTATCACTTCATTGCCACTTTTTTTAAGTTCTGCTTCAACATACTTAAAATCCGCAGCTGAAGACCATGCTCCATGCACTATGACAATTGTGTTTGGGCTAACCGTGCTAGCCTGAATTGGTGCTCCGAAAGCGGTAATTAAAATCACCGCTGCTGTTGTAATTGATTTTCTCATTTTTAAAAATTTTATAGTTATATTAATTGCGTTACTCCGTTTGTTTCAATTCTATATTGGATGATATCATTTTATAATCTTCTCAATCTGTCTCCTGACAATTATTAATTGTATACCTGATTTCAGGTCGTAATTAAATATTCATTTCGTTTCAATATATCTATGATTTGAAATAAAATGTAATGAAATACTTTTTAAAAGATTAGAGTTAAAGTACTGGCTGTAAACAGAATGTCTTTACCATTACTAACATCCTGAATAAAATTTCCACTGTTAAACCATGTCCCTTCCAAAGTGAAATTCAGGTATTTATTAAAAGTATATTCAAATGAAGCCCCTAATTGATTTCCTATTTTTTTTGAAGTCGAATTTGAGCTTTCGAATAATACTGCGCCATTTGGCTGATATATAGCATCGTTCTCTGAAGCCCTCCAGAACATATCGTAATCGACATAAAAATTTAATTTTTGTGTTAACTGACATTCCAGAAAAGGATGTATATCAATCAGGTTTGAAGGTCCTATCAAAGCAGCTAAACCAAAGTATGCCCCTCGTGGAAAAAGAGGATTAAATGTTTCTATAGAACCATCATTTTGAATTTTATCACCTGAAATATATTCAGTTTTAAAACCTATTTTCTGAATTCTTTTATTTATCATATAATTAAAAGAATTATTAATTGAAAAGGTCCAGGCGTGAATGCTTTTCCTGTCAAATTTCCCAAATTGATATGCAGTTTCTATATCATAGTTCCAATTATAATGTGAGCCCCAAATTCTTGAACCCACTGTATTTCTTTTTTCTTGTCCTGAAAAAGTATTGTACGTGCTTTCTGATTTCTGGACGTTTAAAAAATAGGCTTCTATATTTTTTAAATATTTAACTCCTTTTATGCTTGTGTACAGTCCTAGAAGTTTTATATCTGTATCAAACTTATCATTGAAATTTCCAAACCTATTTCTTACATAATAACTGTAAAATGCATCGGCCGATAAATTCTTTCCTTGATACATGATCTTAATAGCATCAAATGCCTGCCTGCTGTTTGGACCTTCCCGAACTGAAATCAATCTTTGAGATCCATAGTATAATTCTTGTCTTCCCATTCTAAGGTTTAAATTCTTTACACTTACGTCAAAAAATAATTGATGGAGATCTAAAGGATTTTCTTCTAGTGAATTAGGATCTAATCGACTGATGGAACAACTGCTTTGTAATTGACTAAATAAACGAAATGAAGTCCCTACTTTTAAATCACCGTAAAAAAGCGCCCTGTTGAGTACAAATCCATTATCATCCCTATTCGCTTCGTCCCAATTTTCATTTTCAAAATATTGATATTGAGTTCTGTTTTCACCTCCAAAAAAAAGAAAGTCTTTATCCCTTTCAGATAACTCTATTTGTTTGATTTTATAATAAAAATTTTGATTTGTACTATCAATTGAGATAACGTCATTATACCTTAAAAATCTGAATTCATTTATTTGTTGTGAATAAACAGCAGAACTAAATACAACTATAAAAATTTGGAAATATTTTTTCATTTGTTTAAAATTATCTTTATTCCACCTCTTTCATAAGCTTATTAATATCCAGAATCAACCTCTTTGTATCTCTAACACTTAGACCATCGTAATAACCTCTAATTCTCCTTTTCCCATCAACTAATACAAATGTGCCATCATGAATTATGTTCCTTTGATTAATACTACCGTCATTAGAGGCTAACACTTTATAATCTTTAGCAAGTTCAAAAACTCCATCACTATCACCCGTTAAGAATGTCCATTTATTATTATTTATTTTATAATTTTCTGAATACCGTTTTAACGTCTCAGGACTATCATTCTTGTAATCGATACTGTATGAAACAATAGCTACTCCATCAACTTTGTCAAAGGCCTCCTCTATTAATTTCAGATGATTTGTCATTTTAGGACAAATCGTAGGGCAGCTGGTAAAAAAGAAATCAACAACCTGTATTTTGTTTTCAAAGTCGATGTGTGTTACCTCATGATTAAATTGATTTTTTAATCGAAATTCCGGTGCCTGATAGTATCTGTTTTCTCCTGTCGATGGGTCAATTGATATTTCACCCAAAATTGGAAGTTTATCAGTCTTTGTACATCCTGCAAAAATCAATGTAAAGAGTAAAACTCTAATGACTATTTCTATTTTCATAATCCTTATAAATTGAAATATTTTCCAACTTTAAAATTTCATCCGGAATATTTCTATTAGGTAACGGCACAGGTTGAAAAATCACATCAATTTTTATTTTCTGATCTACGGCCTGAGCAATTTCCTTTTCAATTTCAATTTGAAGAAACACTCCGTTTTGCAATAGAACTGAATCTATATCCAAAATTGGTAAAATAGTAAAAGTACCGGTGTATTTACTTTGTTTCCTGCCGTCCATCATATACTCAAAAAATACCCTTGCGCAATACGGCTGATAGGGAAGCTGGGCTCTTTCAAAGTGCAGTATAACGTGAGATCTTTCCTTGTCCGCAAAATCCTTAATAATAGAATTTGTATCTGAAGTTTTTAGATTTAAGGAAGCAATGCAATCCTTTTTTGATTCATTTCTCTTTGGTTTATCTTCTTCATTATAGGGATTACAAAAAGTAGGATTGAGATCTAAATCAGCAAAACGATAACCTAAATCTTCTGTATTTAATAATTCCTTTATTTTAAAATCTACCGGGCGTCCATTGCCGTCTGTTGCATATAATTTTTTTTCTAACCACTCTTCACTATCAGGTAATTTATTTTCCGTACTGTAAGCAAGCCAGGCATCCCAGATGCGGTCACAATTTCCATGATGACCATAAAAAATTGGCTCAAAACCAGACTCTACAAAAGTTGCCATTTGACCTCCAATCCAATTGTGGATATTATTATGAAAAGACTGTTCCGCCATACCATCCAGCTGTGCATCACCATATTTTTTTATAGCAGGATACCCTCCAAATGTTTTATAATCTTTTGTTCTAAAGCCTGCACCTACATTGATGAAGTCATTTGGTATTTTGTCATTCGGACCAACAAACCTCGAAGCATTGAATAATGGATTACTTTCATCTCCCCAGTAATGTTCTGGTATAAAATTACTTTTTGTCCAATCCCAGTAATGCAACGCTAATTTGGGTTCAGATACTGCTTTTTGCAATTTTTGCTCTAGCGACCATAAGTACAATCTATGCCAGGGCCAAACATACCAATTGTAGTGCACCTGATTAGAATACATACTTGTAGCACAAAATGTAGTATGCAGGAATGCATTTGCCTGCCATCCCATTGGATCTAACGGTGATATTTGCGAACGTTTTTTTAAAATTCCTACCGCATCTTTAAACAGCTTTATTTCTGCATCATCAACAGCTATATCAGCAATATTCTTTCTTACCACAATATTTGAATGTGCGTTCTTTTCAAAGCCACCATTTTCAGACTTTATTTTGTCGTCTTTACACCCTATTAACGATGAAGATATCAATGGTAATCCGGCAAAACCAACGGAAGCCATACCTAATCTTTTCAAGAATGATCTTCTATTATTATTATTATTATCAATATTTTCCATATTTAATATTTTTCAATAAACATTTTATCTATAGCGTATTTGCCGCCACCCAATATAAGTAAGGCAAGAGCTATACCGATCCACAGAATAAAGTATTCGTAGCCTTCACCCTTTAGTGTTCCGAACCAATTCATAAAAAAACCATTTTTAAGATGTGTAGTAAATATCATCCCTAATGGAAGAATTATATAGAAAAATGCAAAAACTCTTGTTGCCAGTCCGGTAATAAGTGCAATAGCCCCAACAGTTTCCAGTATGATTAATAAAAAACCCATAATCCATGGTAATCCAACTGATTCAGTAAAAAATAACATCGTTTTGGAAAAACCAAGGCCTCCAAAACAGCCAAATAATTTTTGCATGCCGTGCATCAATATAACAAGTCCCAGTATAACTCTTAAAAATAGAGGTGCATATGATTCGCTTGTTTCAAATAATTTATTTTTCATAATGTTTTAATTTATGTATTAGGTGCTTTTTTTTTAAATCTGATGTTTCAATCTGTGTCCTGACCTTTGAGAAATTATCTTTACAGTACAGGGTTAACCTTTTATGAATGCTGAATACATCCACACCATTTTTTCCTGTTCCCGAATGTAATCACTCATTAAACTATTGGTCCCTGTATCATCTATTGTCGCAGATAAATCAAGAATCAATCTTTGTTTAGCCAAAAGTATTCCCAGTGACTCTACAACTTTACCCACAGAATGCTGTCCATTAATTACCTCATTTGTTTCTAAAATTGAAGCTGTTTTAAAGTATTCGGTAAAATTGTGATTTGGTCTGAATCCGAGTGTTAGAATTCTTTCAGCAACTTCATCAATTTTTAAAAAGAGATTATTGTATAACTCTTCAAATTTTTGATGTAATACAAAGAAACATCACCTTTAATATTCCAATGATATCCTCTTGCATTTTGATAAAATATTGAATAATTAGAAAGTAGATCATTCAATTGATATGCTAACTCTTTACTTTTTAAAGTATCTAATCCTATGGCATTTAAATCGTTCATTTTGTTATTTTAAAATGTTATATATCTAATAATCTTGAGTCAACCATAAAACGCTTCCAATTTAAAAATGGCATGGCGTATGCTTTTAAAGTTTTATAAATCAGTAACGAATGGCTGACTTGAGGTTTTAAGCTTTTAATTTTCTGCACTTCTCTAACTGTTTCTCCAATTAAAAATGTACCACCAGAAAAAAAGTCATTTTCTACTCCTGCTGAAGCCTCAATTTCGCGATCCAGTAGTATAATACAATGTCCCTCTGCCGAGATCTGTAAGTTATAGTCATAATTTTCAATAACTTTTCTAACAATAGCATTGCTCGTTACAATAGGATTCGATAAAAATCCCATTTCTATATTATCGCTTAAAGCGGCATTTCCAGAATATCTCTTGATTTTATTTTGTGAGTGTAATCTTTTAATTGTGTCCATATTTTATAAATTATTTTTTTCCAGTTCACTATATTTTTTATTGTATCTGATTATTTATCTCATCTTCAATTTCTGAATCATCGCTGCATTCAAATTATCACTATAAGCTCCATAAGCATCTACCAATAATCCTTTTATACCATATTCAGTGCTTATTGCATAAAGTATTGCGGAATCATCCGGATTAGAATCTCCTTCAAATCGATAAAATGCATCAACATTGAATTCAGTAGAATCAAATGTTCTATTTAACTTCTTACAGTCTAGTGTTGAGTTACTAAGATTAAAATCAAAAGTGTATCCCTCCTCTTGTTTTACATTCATCGCCTCTGATAGTGTATCGTAATTTTTCATATTCTTAAGTTTTTTAAATTCTATATTTATTAATTGATCCTAATTATTAAACATTTTATTTTGTAAATGGATTTACAGATTTGAGAACTATATTTTCTGTTTTTATACCTCCTCACATTTTCTTGTCGTTATATTATTTTATATTTAAAAATTGATATAAAAAACATAATCAATAGATTTCGTTTTCGTTAAAGCAAAATTAATTCTAAAGTCAGCGGCGGTTTCTATGGAATAGTTCTCAAAAATTATAAATATTAAAGATTTAAAGAACTATTATAGATTTATTAAAGTAGTATCTGACCTGAGGAAGTAGTATCTGCCAGAATAAAACATAATCACTTAAGTATTAAAGTTTTTACTGCCAGTGTACACAACGATTAAAACATTACTATCCGCGGTCAAACTCTGAGGAATTAATTCTTACATTATAAAAACTTCTTGACTGCATCTTCCTCACATAGTCCTGTGTTGAAAATAAACGGATTGACCTGCTTTGGAATCTTTGAATAGCCGCAATGTGAAACGGAGAATTGCATACAGATTAATTTAAGGGCACTGGAATAATCAATCAGAGCAGCCTGCTTGTAAAGAAGAATTTTTTATGCCCTGCAATAATAACCGCAATCGCATTAAAACAAGATTCTTTTTTTCTTAATCTAGGTTAATGGAAAGACTTCCCAAGGTTTCGTAATTTTGTAAAAGAAATTTATCATGAATTATTAAATCAAATGTAGATCTTATAAAATTTGCTTTTTGCGTCCCTGCAGGAAGTTTTATAGATTATAGATTTTGATTTCTTTAAGTAGTATCAATGATAATTTGTTATCTCTACCACCGGAGCAAGCCAGACGCAACAGATTAAAACTGCAGACTTATTATCATAGAATATCTTAAGAGATGAAAATTAAATGTCCTATACCTGCAAAAACAATGATGAAATTTAAAATATATGGAAATAATAAAACTAGAATTAGATGAAAAAAAACATGGTGCTTTTAATCTATATATTGATGATAAAAAACTAGGCGAAATGATGGTAAGCATAAAAGACGATTTACTTATCGTTTACCATACAGGAGTTGATCCTGATGAAGAAGGAAAAGGTTATACTAAAAAATTGATGGACGAAATAGCATCCTATGTTCATACTAATAATTTAATGGTCTTATCTCTTTACCCTTACGTACAGGCACAATTCAAAAAACATACCGATGAGTATATGGAAATCTGGAAAAAATAAATTACTTCTTTTTCTGTAATCCGGAAATTATCAAAAATATAACTATAAAAAATTTGCATTACACAACAACATTATTTAAAAATAAAACTTATGAATAAAGAAATTATAACAGCTGGTTTGTCATTAAATAATGCCAAAAAGGCGTTGATTATGATTCATGGACGTGGTGCGGGTGCTCACCATATCATTTCCATTGCAAAACATCTTAAAATAGATGATTTTGCATTGGTTGCTCCACAGGCTGAAAACAGAACGTGGTATCCGCATTCTTTTTTAGTACCGATTGAACAGAATGAACCTTCCTTTTCAAAAGCATTAGATGCTATTCAAAATGTTGTTGTGGCAATTCAGCAAAACGGAATCAAAAAAGAAAATATCTATTTTCTTGGATTTTCACAGGGAGCTTGTCTTGCATTGGAATTTACCGCACGAAATGCTGCAAAATATGGCGGTATTGTAGCTTTTACAGGCGGACTTATTGGTGATAAGGTTTATGAAGATCATTATAGCGGTAATTTCGAAAATACTCCTGTTTTCATCGGTACAAGTGATCCTGATTTTCATGTTCCTGTTGAAAGAGTAAATCAAACAGAAGCTCTTCTTAAAAAAATGGGCGCGTCAGTAACTAAAAAGATTTACGAAAATATGGGACATACTATAAGTCAGGACGAGTTAGATTTGGCTAATGAACTTATTTTTACAAAAATATGATACAGATAACCCGAATCTACAGCGATAAAAATGGCGACAGTCATTTTGAAGACTTTGAAGTTCCGTTAAAAAACAATGGTGATATTGGATTTTTATCTGATGATATACCAGTAAAATCAATTGTTTTCAGACAAGTTAATCCTACTTACGATTACGATTTTCATAATGCTCCAGACCGCCAATATATTGTTTTACTCGAGGGTGGTGTAGAAATCGAAACTTCGTTAGGAGAAAAAAGAAGTTTTGAAACCGGATCGATTCTATTGGTGGAAGACACAACAGGGAAAGGACACAAGACAAAAAATATTCAACTAAAATATCGAAAATCAATTTTTATAAAAACTGATGTGTTTAACACTTTGAAAAATAAAACTTTAAAAAAATCAACAAAAAATTACAATACACAAGGATTGCACAAATATATTAAGTAGTAACAAAATAAATATTTTAGTAAAAAAAATCGGCCAAAAAGTTAAAATCTTTAAATATTATAACTTTTAGTCAGGATTTGAAACTTATATCATCTCATTTTTATGCAATTTTGAAAAATCAAATCTATATATACATAAGCTACATTACTAAACATAAGTGACTTAAAATGAAACCAGTACTAACCAATTTAAGTAAAATTACTGAATGTCTGGCTTTTATGAATCTACCAATTTCCACTTACAATAGTGTAGATTTTAGTTTTATAAAACTTCATGAGCTTGGTATAAATTTACCTTTCCACTCACCAACATTTCGGCCTGACTTTTATAATTTATTCATAATAGTAGATGCATGTGGCTCTTATTACATTGGGGATAAAGAATTTGAACTTAGCTCTAAAAAAATCATAATTTCCCGTCCTGAATCGTTTTCATCCAGCTATTGGACAAAAATTCAAAAAGTTTATGCTATCAGTTTTAGAAAATCTTTTCTCCTGCAATATTTTCCTGCGGGTATTGACACTGTTCTGGAGTTAGGTGGAGAAAATGGTTATACCTATGATCTTACTGAAAAAAGTATGAATTATTATGAGCAGACTTGCCAGGAGATTTATGATTTATCGCTCTCAACAATGGCCTATAAAGATGAACTTATTGCTAACTTAATTCTAAATCTATTGTTTTTAATGCAATTACATCAGAATAGCGACTCAAATTTGAAATTGGAAAGTGAAAAACAAACCACAATTGTGAGCGCATTTCGTCAAAATATGGAAAATAATTTTAGTAGACTTATTCGAGGTGAGGACACTTCAATAATGAGAACGAAAGAACATTCCAGATTATTGAATTTTAACGAAAATCATCTTTCGAAAGTAATAAGTAATTGTACAGGAAAAACAATAAATGAATGGATTAATGAGAAACTAATTGATGAAATTAAATACCTGCTGAAACATTCCGATAAATCAATGAAAGAGATCGCCGCATTATTTGCTTTTAACGATCTAAACTATTTTTGCAGCTATTTTAAAACGCAAACTTTAAATGCACCTAATGCTTTGAGAAAAGAATTTAACAACGGTAAAAAAAATCAGAATTATGTGTAATCCATAATTTACAAAGCATCTAATATTGAGTAAATAATGAAGGAATGGTACCTGTAAATATTTGAAAAATGGAAAACAGTAACAAAATTAAATTCACAGATTTTTACGACACAGCCAAAATAATGGGATTGGATTTGTCATCCGTGGATCTAGATCATGTCGATATGTCTTATGGACATTTAGGAGATGCTGAATTCTCTTTTGTCAACTCCAAAGTACTTCATCCCGATGACCAGCTTCCTTTTTCAACACCTCCTTTTTTCACCACATTTTTCTCAGTAGGTTTTGTTCTGGATGCTTACGGAAAAATTATAGTAGATAAGCTACCATTCAATGTCAAACCTGGAATGTTATTTGTCAATAAACCCGGAGAGCTTCAGCAGTTAACATGGGAAGTTATGAATGAGTCTTACGGGATAATTTTTTCCGAGAATTTTATCTCCAAATATGCCGGAATATCCATTTATAAAACCTTTCCATTTTTGCTTTTTGAAAGACAAATTCCATTAAAAACCTCCGAAGTATTTCAACAGGAACTGAAAAAAATTCTTTTGCTAATTGTTGATCAACTCTTAAATGATTCGCCTTGGAAAAATCAAATCTGCGCTAATTTATTGACAAGATTTTTGCTAAAAATAAAGCAGGAATATTGGGAAGGTTATGTGATTAATAATCCAGAAACGAAACATCATGATATCGTGAATGATTTTTTCCAGAATCTTGAATTCCATTATGACCAATTGCTAAAAGGTAAAGTACAAAGAACGTTATACATGAAAGATTATGCAGAAATGCAGCAACTACATGAAAATTATCTCTCCAGTATTTTAAAGGCTAAAACCGGAAAAACAGGCGGGCAACTGATAGCGGAAAAAACCCTCAGCGCAGCAAAAATACTTATTGAAGATCCTAGATTATCATTAAAAGAGATTGGGTACATGCTGGGATTCACTTATTTGTCTTACTTTAGTATTTTCTTTAAAAAACATACAGGGTTATCGCCAGTTAATTATCGCAAAAAAAGTCTTCAATTATAGTATTATTTGAAAATGAAAGAGCGCCGAAGAATTCAATTCACTGATTTTCTTGAATCCGTAAATCTAATAGACAGTGATCTCTCGCATGGACTAATTGGAGATGATGAGCTATGTTTTGTCGACTCAAAAATATTGCATCCCGAACATACACTTCCATGGTCTACTCCACTTTTTTACACTGAATTTTTTTCAATTGGATTTGTCGTGGAGGCGCAAGGAACAATTATTGTTGATAAAGATCCACATATTATTAAACCAAAAATGTTGTTTGTAAATAAACCGCATGAACTTCAGCAATTGACTTGGGAGAGTGTAACTGAATCTTATGGTTTATGGTTTACAGAGAGTTTTATCAATAAATATGCAGGAATATCTATTTATGAAACTTTTCCATTTTTACTATTTGAAAGACATCTTCCGTTGAATATTTCAGAAGAATTTCAAGAGGAATTAAAAAAAACAATTTTCCAGATTGTGAAGGAGCTGCAAAAAGATTGCCCTTTGCAAAAGAAAATGTGTGCTAATCTACTTGCCAGATTCCTACTTAAAATTAAAAAAGAATACTGGGAAGGATACAAACTTCAAACGCCGCAAAATCGAAATCCGGACATTATACAGGATTTTATGCAAAATCTGGAACATCATTATGATCAATTACTCAAAGGCAAGATCAACATCGTTATGACTATAAAAGATTATGCCGAAATGCAACAGCTTCATAAAAATTATCTTTCAAGTGTGCTAAAGGAAAAAACAGGAAAAACAGGCAGCCAGATGATCATCGAAAAAACATTAAGTGTTGCAAAAAGCCTAATGAAAGATTCCCGGCTTTCAATAAAAGAAATTGCTTACATCTTAGGTTTTTCCTATCTGACTTATTTTAATATTTTCTTTAAGAAACATACTGGTCAATCACCAGGAAATTACCGTAAAAAATATATGGATTAAAGTAAGATTATAAAATTTACCAGGTAGCTCTTATGTTTACAACATCTCCACGATACACATGAGCCCTATCAGAATCAGATGCATTAAAATCTTTTCGTACTGAACTTGGCGTATTTTTAGTGTTCTTTTTAAAAAATGTATAGAAATATTTAAGGTCACTAAATGCAAACATTTCCGCAATTTCAGGAATTGGTTTATCGGTATTTTTTAGCAGATAGTTGATTTCATCAATTAGCCTTCCGTCAATCCATTGGTTAATTGTTTTACCTGAGGTTTTACTAATCACTTTAGAAAAATAAGTTTCTGTCAGATTTAAAAGTTTTGCATGTTCTTTCGTACGAAGCAATGTAATACTTTCACCAGAAATTAAACTGTTAAAATTCTGATCTATATTTTTGAGGAATGCTGTCACAATAGCAGCATTTTTTTCGTCATGAATCTCTACTTTTAATCTACTCTGATGTTGTTGAATAAGCAATAACATATTTATAAGAAGGTTAGAAATTATCTCGTATTTACAATTTGAAACAGCAATGGCTTCTTCATAAATTTCCGCGCAAATTTCTTCAAATTCACTAAAATCACTTTTATTTAAACAATAATTAAGAGCATTTGTATTGTTTTTAAATGGAATATCATCAATACCATTACGAAAGTATTTCTCAAAGAAAACTCTGGTAAATGAAATGCTATATCCAACAGGTGATTCTGTCCAGCCACTTGAAAAGTAGATATCCGGCTGCTTCATAAATACATGATAAGGACCAAGTTCATAAATATGATCACCTACAACAAAAGTGCCTTTGCCACCTTGTATTATAGTTAAAGTATAGTAATCAGGTCTGAAAATGGGGGTAAGATAAGGCATTTTTAATCCTATATCATGTATTTTTATTATGGCAAAATCGTCGCTGTCAATATAAGAAAAGACAGGTAAATTCATAAACGCCAATATATCTCTAAACTTTTTTAAGGACGTTAGCTCCGGTTTCATTTCAGATACACTTAAATTCTTAATTACTACATTAGTTACCAAAACAAATTTAGCGAAATAGATTCAATTGGTATAATTAGATCAAACTTCTTTATAGAATGCTTTTTCAAGAAGATATCAAATATTCAAAGTTTTTGAAAATGAAAATTACCTAATTCAGCCTGTAGATTACCAGTTCGGCCTTATTTTTACAATCTCACCGCGATACACATGAGTGCGATCAGAATCCAAAGCGTTAAAATCATTTCTTACTGAACTTGGAGTAGTTTTAGTATTCCTTTTAAAAAATGTGTAAAAATATCCAAGATCAATAAAAGCAAACATTTGTGCAATTTCAGGAATTGGTCTATGAGTATTTTTTAATAAATAGCTGATTTCATCAATGAGTCTGTCGTTTATCCATTGATTGATTGTTCTGCCTGAGGTTTTACTAATTACTTTTGAGAGAAAAGTATCATTAACATTTAACAATTTAGAATGTTCTTTTGTACGAAGAACGGCTGCACTCTCACCAGATAAGAGCATGTTGAAATTCTGATCAACATTTTTAAAGAATGATGCCAGGATAAGGGCATTTTTTTCATTTTGAATCTCTAATTTAATCTTATTTTGATGTTGTTGGACTAGTAACAAAAAATGAATAAGAAGATTTGCGATCATTTCGTATCTATTATTTGAAGAAGAAATAGCTTCATTATATATTTCCGCGCAAATGTCATCAAATGGTTTATAATCATCATCGCTGAGTCCGTAATTAAATGCGTTTGTTATGTCCTTTACAGGAATTTCATCAAGTCCATCAGGAAAGTATTTAGTTAGAAACTCTTCCGTAAAAGAAATGTTATATCCAACCGGCGATTCTGTCCAGCCACTGGATAAATAACTATCAGGATATTTCA